>Ga0307436_1001124_pt1 | contig 12082 bp, 9 predicted proteins | sample SalMarWE160440MG_FD_202513 | JGI IMG/M metagenome (GOLD analysis project Ga0307436, IMG submission 202513) | Salt marsh sediment microbial communities from the Plum Island Ecosystem LTER, Massachusetts, United States - WE1604-40 | ecosystem: Environmental > Aquatic > Marine > Intertidal zone >...
GAGCAACGCGGTGCCGGCGATCCTGTCGGGGCCGAGCTTCGCCGCCGACGTGGCGCGCGGGTTGCCCACCGCGGTGACGCTCGCCGCCCCCGACGCCGACACCGCCGCCGCGCTCGCGCAAGCGATCGGCTCGAGCACGTTCCGGCCTTATCATTCGACCGACCTGCGCGGCGTCGAGCTCGGCGGCGCCACCAAGAACGTTTACGCCATCGCCGCCGGCATCGTCGCGGGCCGCGCGCTGGGCGCCAGCGCGGCAGCGGCGCTGATCACGCGCGGCTTCGCCGAGCTCACCCGCTTCGGCAAGGCCTATGGCGCCAAAGTCGAAACGATGATGGGCCTGTCCGGCCTCGGCGATCTCATTCTTACTTGCTCGACGCCGCAGTCGCGCAACTTCTCGTTCGGCGTCGCGCTCGGCAAGGGCGAAACACCGGACGACGCCGGCCACGGCAAGCTGGTGGAAGGCGCCTTTACCGCGCCGGTGCTGCTGGAAATGGCGCGCGAGAAAAATGTCGAGATGCCGATCGCCGCCGCGGTCGCCGACGTGCTGGTTAAAAAACTGAGCGTGGACGAAGCCATCGCCGCGCTGCTGGCGCGGCCGATCAAAGCGGAAGCGTGAAATGGCCTACTGGCTGATGAAATCCGAGCCCGACGCCTGGTCGTGGCAACAGCAGGTGGCCAAAGGCGACACCGGCGAGGCCTGGAGCGGCGTGCGCAACCATCAGGCCAAACTCAATTTGATGAAGATGAAGAAGGGCGACCGTGCTTTCTTCTATCATTCCAATGTCGGCAAGGCGATGATCGGCATCGTCGAGGTGATCCACGAGGCTTATCCCGACCCGACCGCCAAGCCGGGCGAGCCCTGGGTGGTGGTGGACGTCAAGGCGGTCGCAGCCCTGCCCAAGCCGGTGACCATCGATGCGGTCAAGGCCGCGCCGAAATTGAAGAACATGGTGCTGATCAACAACACGCGGCTGTCCGTACAACCAGTGACCGCGGAGGAATGGAAGATCGTCTGCAAGATGGGCGGGCTGAAAGCCTAGTCCCGTCATGGCCGGGCTTGTCCCGGCCATCCACGTCTTTGCATAGTAAATCAGAAAGACGTGGGTGCCGCGACAAGCGCGGGCATTGAGAACGGGAGGACTGAAATGACCTTTGCCGGCATCAATTACATCGCCGTGCTGGTGGCCGGGTCGGTTGCTTGGATCTTCGGTGGCATCTGGTACCGCCTGCTGGCCAAGCCCTGGATGGAGGCGCATGGCTTCACCTCCGAGCAGGTCCGCACCCATCACGGCAACGGCAGGGCGATGTGGCCGTTGATCGTGTCGTTCACCGCCGACCTGATCATGGCCTGGACGCTGGCCGGCCTGCTCGGCCATTTCGGCGCGGTGACGTTCAAGAACGGCGTGATCTCGGCCGCCTTTATCTGGTTCGGCTTCGTCATCACCACGCTGGCGGTCAACAACATCTTCGGCATGCGCCGCCATAGTTTGATCCTCATCGATGGCGGTCACTGGCTCGGCGCGCTGCTACTGATGGGGGCTATTATCGGCGCCTGGGGGGTTTAGACGGCCTCGTGTCCCGGACCCAGCTTATCGACGCTCCAGCCGGAGCCCGAATCAGCGTCGCACCACTCCGCCATAGCGCTTCGAAGACGCGCGAAAACGCGCTTATGGCTCCGTGCTGCGCCGCATCCGGGGAACGCACCCCCCAAAAGTGGGATATTCCGCGCCTTGTCGCCCCTGCAAGCGCCTCGCATAATGGCGCAAAGGTCTGCAAGAAATAGCCTGCGCGGCACAGCCCGCGGGAGGGGGAGGATGTGCGATGTCCGAGAAGACCTATGAGGTTCCGGCCGACTGGCGAAAGCGCGCCTTTGCCGACGACGCCAAGTACCGGGAAATGTATGCCCGCTCGGTCAACGACCCGAACAGTTTCTGGGGCGACGAGGCCAAGCGCATCGACTGGATCAAGCCGTTCAGCAAGGTCAAGAATACCTCCTTCGACCCGCACAACGTCTCGATCAAATGGTTCGAGGACGGCACGCTTAACGTCGCCTACAACTGCCTCGACCGCCATCTGGCCAAGCGCGGCGACCAGACCGCCATCATCTGGGAAGGCGACGACCCCAAGGACGACAAGAAGATCACCTACCGGCAACTGCACGCGCAGGTCTGCAAGTTCGCCAATGTGCTGAAAGCCCGCGGCGTCAAGAAAGGCGACCGTGTCACTATCTACCTGCCGATGATCCTCGAGGCGCCGGTTGCCATGCTGGCCTGCGCCCGCATCGGCGCCATCCACTCGGTGGTGTTCGGCGGCTTCTCGCCCGATTCGCTCGCCGGCCGTATTGACGACTGCAAGTCGGACGTCGTCGTCACCGCCGACGAAGGTATTCGCGGCGGCCGCAAGATTCCGCTCAAGGCCAATGCCGACGCCGCCTGCGACAAGGTCGGCCACGTCAAGACCGTGATCGTCGTGCGCCACACCGGCGAAAAGGTCGCCATGAAGGCCGGGCGCGACGTCTATTATGACGAGATTGCCAAGACCGTTGGCGACGACTGTCCTTGCATGGAGATGAACGCGGAAGACCCGCTGTTCATTCTTTACACTTCGGGTTCCACCGGCCAGCCGAAGGGCGTGCTGCACACCACCGGCGGCTATCTGGTCTATACCGCGATCAGCCACCAATACGTGTTCGACTATCACGACGGCGACATCTTCTGGTGCACCGCCGACGTCGGCTGGGTCACCGGTCACAGCTACATCGTCTACGGCCCGCTCGCCAACGGCGCCATCACCATGATGTTCGAAGGCGTGCCGAACTATCCGACCGCCTCACGCTTCTGGGAGATATGCGACAAGCACAAAGTCAATATCATCTACACCGCGCCGACCGCGATCCGCGCGCTGATGCAGGCGGGCGATGGCCCGGTCAAGAAAACCTCGCGCAAGTCGCTGCGCCTGCTCGGCACGGTCGGCGAGCCGATCAATCCGGAAGCCTGGGAGTGGTATTACCGCGTGGTCGGCGAGGGCCGCTGCCCGATCGTCGATACCTGGTGGCAGACCGAGACCGGCGGCATTCTCATCACGCCGCTGCCGGGCGCCATCAAGCTCAAGCCCGGCTCGGCGACGCTACCGTTCTTCGGCGTCATCCCGGAGATCGTCGACGCCGAAGGCAACACGCTGGAAGGCGCCGGCAGCGGCAACCTGTGCATCGCCGACGCCTGGCCCGGAATGATGCGCACGGTCTATGGCGACCATCAGCGCTTCGTCGACACCTATTTCAAGACCTATCTCGGCAAATATTTCACCGGCGACGGCTGCCGGCGCGACGAGGACGGCTATTACTGGATCACCGGCCGCGTCGACGACGTCATCAACGTCGCCGGCCACCGCCTCGGCACCGCCGAGGTGGAGAGCGCGCTGGTGGCGCACGCAAAGGTGTCGGAGGCCGCCGTGGTCGGCTATCCGCACGACATCAAGGGCCAGGGCATCTATGCCTACGTGACCCTGATGGCGGGCGAGAAGCCGAGCGAGGATCTGCGCAAGGAGCTGGTCGGCTGGGTGCGCAAGGAAATCGGCCCGATCGCCTCACCCGACCTGATCCAGTTCGCCCCCAGCCTGCCGAAGACGCGTTCCGGCAAGATCATGCGGCGCATCCTGCGCAAGATCGCCGAGGACGAATTCAAGAACCTGGGCGACACTTCCACGCTGGCCGATCCGGCCGTGGTCGACGACCTGGTGCACAACCGGCAGAACAAGCGGGCGGCGAAAGCGGGGGCGTGAGGCTGGTTTCCGCGCTACGCCCCTTTTCTCTCCTCATGGTGAGGAGCGCCGCCAACGGGTCCGCGCGAAGCGCAGCCCGATGATAAACTCCGCGGCGCGTCTCGAACCATGAGGCCATCCTTCGAGACGCTGCGCACGCAAGTCGGCTTTAGCCGACTTGCGCAATCAATAATGCCGATCTCGGGTAAACCCGAGATCGGTGCGGCTCCTCAGGATGAGGCCTGAGGAAGCCTGGCGCCGGTTTGGTTAACGGCCGCCCGCCGATTCAACCGCTATTTACGCTACTTCGAGCTTTCGTTCGAGCTTGCCGGCCGCCGCATTATGATCGCGCCCGTTGGAAATTGCGGGCTGACATCATGACATTGGTTCTCAAACGGGCTGCTATTTTCCTTCTCGTCGCGCTGACCTGGGCGCTGCTCACCGCGGCAAGCCGGGCGGCCACCCGCGTGCCGTTCAGCGGCGCCGCTCCCGGCACCATCGTGGTGAAGACCCACGAACGCCGTCTCTATTATGTGCTCGACGACAACCGTGCGCTGCGCTTTCCGGTCGGCGTCGGCAAAGCTGGCTGGCGGTGGCACGGGCGCGCCACCATTGAGGGCAAGTATGTTAAGCCGGCCTGGCGCGCGCCGCCGGCCATCACCCGTGCCGGCTGGGGCCCGGTCATCCCCGGCGGCTCGCCGCGCAATCCGATGGGCGCCGCCGCCCTCACGCTGCGCGGCGGCGAATACGCCATCCACGGCACCAACAACCCGCGCTCGATCGGCGGCTTCGTCTCGCACGGCTGCATCCGGATGTACAACCACGATATCCGCGAGCTCTACTCGATGGTCTCCGTCGGCACGCCGGTGATCGTCGAGCAATGAAAGACTGGGCGGCGCGCGCGTGTCGGTACCGCAGTCTACCTGCTGCAGTAAAGGCTCACCCGCACCAGCTCGTGCGCCTTCCGCCCGAATAGCGGCGCGCCAGCCCGCGTGAAAGCATGACGGCGGAGACGTCGGCCGTTGCGGCGGTCGAGACGTCGGCGTCGACGCGGCCGCCATATTTGTCCTGTCCCACTTGCGCGATACCGACCGCGCCTTCGTTGAGGACTTGCGCCAGCGCGTCGCGCGCGGCCAGCGCCCTGGCGCGCTCGTCGCCGCAGCGCGCGTGCATTTCCGGCGCGTCGATGCCGCGCAGCCGCACTTTGGTGGTGACGTCCATGCCCGGCCAGATGCGCACCCGCGCCTCGAAGGTGTCGCCGTCAATCACGCGCAGCACTTGGGTTGGCAGCATTTGGGCCGCATGGGCGCCGCGCAAGACTGGTATTACCGGCTGCTGTGACGCCGCCACCGGCGCCGCGAGGCCGCGGCCGGCGCCGACCGGTCCAATCAGCGCCCCGGCGGTGAGGCCGGCGGCGAAGGCAGCCGCCGCCAGCAGAAAGGCGCCGCCGCGCGCGGGCAGGGTCACGGCTTTCAACGTAAGGAACATACTCCTAGGCATTACATCCCAATGATGATTCGCGCAACTACAATTATAGGTGGTAAATCGGATCATTACAATCCAATGCCGACGCCCACCTGCCCGTAAAGCTGTGAGTTAATGGCACTTTCCGCGCGGCGCTTCGCGACCCGGACACAATTCGTGGCAATGATCGGGGCCATGGCGCGTCCGCGCATCTCCCCTCAGCCGGAAGTCCCCGGCCTGGCCGCCCGCAGGATTGCCGTCGACCTTCTTGACGGCGTGCTGCGGCGGCACATCGCGCTCGATGAGCAGCTCACCGGCAAAAGCGCCCACCCCAGCATCGCTTCGCTCGCCGAGCGCGACCGCGCGCTGATGCGCCGGCTCGCCGCCACCGCGCTGCGGCGGCTTGGGACCTTGCGCCACCTGCTGGGCGGATTTCTCGACAAGGGATTCCCCGCCGACGCGCCACGCACGGAAGCCATCCTGCTAATCGGCGCGGTGCAGATTCTGTGGCTCGATGTGCCCGACCACGCCGCGGTCGATCTATCGGTGCGGCTGGCGCAGGCCGACCGGCGCGCGGCGCGCTATGCCGGCCTGGTCAACGCCGTGCTGCGCCGTGTGGCGCAGAACCGCGAGGCGCTCGGTCTCGGCAACACCACCCGCGACACACCGGACTGGCTGCTGGCGCGCTGGCGCAAGACCTACGGCGCCGAGACCGCGCGCGCAATCGCGGTCGCCAATGGCCACGAGCCGGCGCTCGATCTCACCGTCAAGCAGAACGCCGAAGCCTGGGCCGAGCGGTTGCGCGGGCGCGTGCTGCCGACCGGCAGCGTGCGCACGCTGGCGCAAGGCGCGATCTCGCTGCTGCCCGGATTCAACGAAGGCGCCTGGTGGGTGCAGGACGCCGCCGCTGCGCTGCCGGCGCGCCTGCTCGGCGACGTGCGCGGGGTCGCCGTTGCCGATCTGTGCGCGGCGCCCGGCGGCAAGACCGCGCAGCTCAGCTTTCGCGGCGCCCGCGTCATCGCGGTCGATCGATCGCCCGCGCGCCTCGATCGTCTGCGCGACAATCTCGCACGGCTCGCGCTCAACGCCGAAACCGTCGCCGCCGACGTATTGGAATGGCAAGGAGGCCCGTTCGACGCCGTGCTGCTCGATGCGCCTTGCTCCTCGACCGGTACCGTCCGCCGCCATCCGGACGTGCCCTGGCTCAAGGCCGAAGCCGATATCGCCACGCTCACCGCATTGCAGCAGCGCCTGCTCGACCGCGCCGTGGCGCTGGTGAGGCCGGGCGGCGTCCTCATCTATTGCGTCTGCTCGCTGGAGCCGGAGGAAGGGGTCGAGCAGATCGCACGGCTGCTGGCCCGTGATGCACGCCTTGCCCGCAAGCCGGTTGCCGCCTCCGAGCTTGCCGGCCACGCCGAATTCGTCACTGGCGACGGCGATCTGCGCACGCTGCCGCTGCATCTGCCCGATCCGGATCCGCGCTGGGGTGGGCTCGATGGCTTTTATGCCGCCCGCCTTGTCCGCCAGACGCTCTAATCCTCGGGCCGCAAAGGCATATTGGCCCTGGACCGGCCCTTCGCTATCGTGGGGAATCGCGCGCAAGAATAAGACGCGCGGCAGGGGACGAGCGCCTTGATGATGCGAGTTTCGGTCGAGGAGCGGGCCAGGCTCTTCGTGTTCATCGGGCGCCGCGCATTCCGCAGCCTCATTGCCCGCTTCAACGCACATCCGTTCACGCGCTGGCGCTACGGCTCGACCTCAACCGACCGCCTGCTGATCGCTCCGCAGGACCTGCGCACCGCCGACGCCACCCGCGCCGCTGAAATCTATGCTGGCCGTTTCGCCTTCGCCGGCAAGGTGGTGATCTGCGACCGACGTTCGGCATTTGAATTGACGCCGCCGTCCGACGAATGGGCGGTGGTGCTGTTGAGCTTCGCCTGGCTGCGCCACCTGCGCGCGGCCGATTCCGCCATCACCCGCGCCAATGCCCGCTCGCTGATCGACGAATGGATCAACCTGCAAGGCGGCTGGCATCCGCTCGGCTGGCGGCTCGATATTCTGTCGCGCCGGCTCGTCTGCTGGCTCAGCCAGGCGCCCTTCGTCCTGCAGGACGCCGATGCGCGCTTCTACCGCCGCTTCATCCGCAGCCTGTCGCGACAGGTGCGATACTTGCGCCGCTCGCTCAAAGCTTCGCGCGACGGACTGCCGCGGCTGCAGGCGGTGATCGCGCTCACCTACGCGGCGCTCTGCCTGCAGGGTCAGTCCGGCGCGCTGCGCGCCAATGTGCGCCGCCTCAGCGACGAGCTCGGTTCGCAGATCCTGCCGGACGGCGGGCATATCAGCCGCAACCCCGGCGCGCTGATCGAACTCTTGATCGATCTCTTGCCGTTGCGGCAGCTGTTCTCGGCCCGCCATCTGCCGCCGCCGGCCGCGCTCAACAACGCCATCGACCGCATGATGCCGATGCTGCGCTTCTTCCGCCACGCTGACGGCAACTTCGCGCAATTCAACGGCATGGGCCCGACGCCGGTCGATCTGCTCGCCACCGTGCTGGCCTATGACGACGCCCGCGGCACGCCGGTATCGAACGCGCCGCATTCCGGCTATCAGCGGCTCGACGCCGGTCAGAGCGCGCTCTTGATGGACAGCGGGCGGCCACCGCCGATCGCGGTGAGCCAGGAAGCGCATGCCGGCTGCCTGTCGTTCGAATTGTCGTGGCAGGCGCATCGGCTGGTGATCAATTGCGGCTTGCCGGCGGTGAACAAGGAGAACTGGCGGCAGGTGGCGCGCGCCACCGCGGCGCATTCGACCGTCACCTTCAACGACGCCTCGTCGTGTCAATTCTTCGAATCGCGCTGGTTGCGCCGCCTGCTGTTCGGCGTCCCGATCATCGGCGGCCCGCGTCATATTAACGTCGAGCGCGGGCACGAGACTGGCGGATTGAGCCTGAGCGCGTCGCATGACAGCTACGCGCGCGCCTTCGGCGTGACCCATAGCCGCCACATAAATATGAGCCCGGATGGCCGCTTGCTCGAGGGTGCGGACAGCTTCGCGGTGGCCAAGGACTCCGCGCTGCCGGCAGGCGCCGACGAATTCGCCATCCGTTTCCACCTGCATCCGGCGATCAAGGCCAACCGCCTGGCCGACGGCCGCGGCGTGATCCTGCTGCTGCCCGACCGCGAGCTGTGGTCGTTCAGCACCTATGGTGAGACGGTGGAGATCGAGGAAAGCGTGTACCTGGCCGGGCCGGACGGCCCGCGCCGCACCGCGCAGATCGTGATCTACGGGCATGCCCGCCAGCAGCCGACGGTGCGCTGGGTTTTCCGGCATACCCCGCCGGCGCTGCCGGGTGAACGGGCGGAGCCGGTGGAGGAGCCGGAATTGCCGCTCTGATCGGCGCCAGCGAAACCTGTATAAAGCGTGCCCGGCGAATACACTTTTACCCGCCTGGTGTGCTAGCTCGTGAGCCATGGCCAGCCACCCGCGCCGCATCACCCGCGCCTTGCTGTCGGTGTCCGACAAGACCGGGCTTGCCGATTTCGCGCACGCGCTCGCCGGCTACGGCGTCGAGCTCATCTCCACCGGCGGCACCGCCAAGGCGCTGCAGGACGCCGGCCTGAAAGTGACCGACGTCGCCGCGCTCACCGGCTTCCCTGAGATGATGGACGGCCGGGTGAAGACGCTGCATCCCAAAGTGCACGGCGGCCTGTTGGGCGTGCGCGCCAACAAGGAGCACGCCGCCGCCATGGAAAAGCACGGCATCAAGCCGATCGATCTCCTGGTGGTCAATCTCTACCCGTTCGAGGCGACGGTGGCGAAAGGCGCTTCGTTCGACGACTGCATCGAGAACGTCGACATCGGCGGGCCGGCCATGATCCGTGCCGCCGCCAAGAATCACGCCGATGTCACCGTGGTGGTCGAGCCCGCCGATTATGAAAAGCTGTTGAGCGAGCTCGCCCTGCACAATGGCATGACCACGCTCGAATTACGCCAGAAGCTGGCGGCCAAGGCATACGCGCGCACGGCGGCCTACGATGCCGCGATCTCCAACTGGTTCGCCGACACGCTGCACGACGCCGCACCCGACTACCGCGCCTTCGGCGGCAGCCTCAAGCAAGCCCTGCGCTATGGCGAGAATCCGCACCAGAGCGCGGCGTTCTATAGCGCGCCTGGCGAAAGATTCGGCGTCACCACGGCGCGCCAGCTGCAAGGCAAGCAGCTTTCCTACAACAACATCAACGACACCGACGCCGCCTACGAATGCGTCGCCGAGTTCGATCCGCGCCGCACCGCCGCCTGCGTGATCGTCAAGCATGCCAATCCTTGCGGCGTGGCGGAAGGCGACAGCCTGCTCGAGGCCTACAGACAAGCGCTGGCCTGCGATCCAGTGTCGGCCTTCGGCGGCATCGTCGCGCTCAACGGCAAGCTCGACGCCGAGGCGGCCAAGGCGATTACCGAGATTTTCACCGAAATCATCATCGCGCCGGAGGCAAGCGACGAAGCGATCAAGATCGTCGCGGCCAAGAAGAACCTGCGGCTGCTGCTGGCCGGCGGGCTGCCCGATCCGCGCGCATCCGGGCTGACGGTGAAATCGGTGGCCGGCGGCCTGCTCGTGCAATCGCGCGACAACGCGGTAGTCGACGAGATGCAGCTCAGATGCGTCACCAAGCGCGCGCCGAGCGAGGCCGAATTGGCCGACCTGCGCTTCGCCTTCCGCGTCGCCAAGCACGTCAAGTCGAACACCATCGTCTATGCCAAGGACCGCGCAACCGTCGGCATCGGCGCCGGACAAATGAGTCGCGTCGATGCCGCGCGCATCGCGGCGCGCAAGGCGCAGGACGCCGCCGAAGCCGAGAAGTTGCCCGCGCCGCGCACCAAGGGCTCGGTAGTGGCGTCCGACGCCTTCTTTCCGTTTCCCGACGGGCTCTTGGTGGCGATCGAGGCCGGCGCCACCGCGGTGATCCAGCCCGGCGGCTCGGTCAACGACGACAAGGTGATCGCCGCCGCCGACGAACATAACGTGGCGATGGTGTTCACCGGGACCCGGCATTTCAGGCATTGAGTTGGCCACCAGCGACCTAACTATGTCTGGCGTCATGCCCGGGCTTGACCCGGGCATCCATGAGGCGCGTCAACGTGTGAAGTCGGCATAGAGATCGCGCCACTGCGGATTGGCCCCTGTTATCAAGTCGAGCTTCCAAGCTCGCGACCAATGCTTGACGTTTTTCTCGCGCTGGATTGCGCTGTTCGGATCGTCGTAGCGCTCGAAATAGACGAGTTTCTTTAGCCCGTAGCGTTTCGTGAAGCCCGGCATCAACCCTTCGCGGTGCTCGTAGATGCGTCGAACTAAATTACTGGTTATGCCAACGTAGAGTGTCCCACGCGGCTTATTAGTAAGAATGTAGACAAAATAGCCTGTCATCGCTGCGAGCCATAATGGATTGCCGGGTCAAGCCCGGCAATGACCGTGATGAGAGGCGCCGATTGACGACTACTGCCGCGCCAAATCCCCCAGCAGGCTCGCCGCCACCGACAGCTTCGACAGCGTCAGCCCCGAGCCGGCGATCTCGTGGATGGCGTTGCGGATGCGCTCGACTTCCGTCCGGCGCGGCTTGATCCATTCCTCCACCGCGCCGGCGCCGGCGGTGCCATTGCCGACCATGGCGGCGGTCAAGCGCCGCTCGGCATCGCCGATCGAATCGAGCGCGCGGTCGAGCGCCAGCCGGTCGAAATAGTCCGCCACCACGATGTTGCTCACCGCGCCGGCGACGCGGTCGAGCTGGAAGAAGGCTTCCGTTGCGAAATAAGTGGCGGTCACCTCGCCCACCGGCTTGCCCAATCGGTCCGCCACCAGCACGATGTCGGGCGCCGCTTTCAGCACGCCCAGGCTGGCGACGCGGCGCGCGAGCGCGTCCGGCACGCCGGCCTTGGCGAGTTCAGCCGCGCGTGTGCTCAACGCCGCGGCGGCCGGCTTCGACAGCGCGCTCTCGAGCGCCGCCTCCACCTGCGCGATACCGTCGCGGTAATGTCCGATGATCGTCTCGAGGCCTTGCGTGAGGTCGACATGGCGCAGGAACCAGACCAGCCGGTCGAGCAGCAGATCCTGCACCGCGGCGTAGAGGCGGAGCTGCACGTCGCCCACCACCTTGTTGTCGAGCGCGTCGATGTCGCCGTTCAGCTCCACCATACCGTAGCTGTTGCGCACGGCGGCGAAGGCGGCGGCGATCGAGGAAGCGGCCGCGCCGGTCTGGTCGGCGATGCGCACGACCAGCGTGGCGCCGCCGCGGTTGATCATGGAATTGGTGAGCTGGGTGGCGATGATCTCGCGCCGCAAGCGGTGCGCCTGCAGCGCGTCGGGGAAGAGGTCCGACATTTCCGAGGGGAAATAGCGGTTGAGCTCGCGCCCAAGATAAGGATCGTCCGGCACCTTGCAGTCGAGCAGTTCGCTATAGAGCGACAGCTTGGCATAGGCCAAGAGCACGGCCAGCTCCGGCCGCGTCAGCGCCAGGTTGCGCTTGCGCCGCTCCTCGAGCGCCATCTGATCGGGCAGGAACTCGACTGCGCGGTCGAGCTGCCCAGCGGTTTCTAGGGTCTGCATCAGGCGCTGCTGGAAGCCGAGGTCCTCCAGCCCGCGCCGCTGCGCCAACGACAATGCCAGTGTCTGCTGGTAGTTGTTGCGCAATACCAGGCGCGCGACCTCTTGCGTCATCTCGGCCAGCAGCGCATTGCGCGCCTCGATCTTGAGCGCGCCCGTACGCACCGGACCCCTGAGCGCGATCTTGATGTTGACCTCGACGTCGGAAGTGTTGACGCCGGCGGAATTGTCGATGGCGTCGGTGTTGAGCCGGACGCCGGCAAG
>Ga0307436_1001125_pt1 | contig 12079 bp, 12 predicted proteins | sample SalMarWE160440MG_FD_202513 | JGI IMG/M metagenome (GOLD analysis project Ga0307436, IMG submission 202513) | Salt marsh sediment microbial communities from the Plum Island Ecosystem LTER, Massachusetts, United States - WE1604-40 | ecosystem: Environmental > Aquatic > Marine > Intertidal zone >...
ACGGGCAAACTATATCGATATCCTCGAGCAACATTTGCGCCTGTTGCGGAGAGGCGAGCCGGTGTTGAAGCCGGTCTATTGCCACGCCCATGGCACGCTGGGCCGTCCAAGATACTTCAAACCGACCGAGTTCGTCATCGCCGAAGGACTGCTGGGCTATACGACGCGGGCGATGCGCGATTGCTACGACGTGAAGATCTATCTCGACCCGGAGGACGATCTCCGCATCAAGTGGAAGATCCATCGCGACACCACGAGGCGCGGCTACAACCTGGAGGAGGTGGTTGCATCCTTGGAGCGGCGCAAGCAGGACAGCCCGAACTTCATCCATCCGCAGCGGACCTTCGCCGATATTGTCATCCGCTTCCAGTCCCCGAAAGGTGCGAACGGCTCCGATACCCAGCTCGATGTCCGCCATCTGTTGCGGCCGACCCTGCCGCATCCCGACTTTACGCCGCTGTTCGACGGGTCCAGCAATGCGGGGCTCCACCTGGAGCTGGCCCGCGACCGGGATGGAAAACCCGTAGATGTACTTGAGATCAACGGCAATATCTCCGACAAGAGGGCCGAGCGGATCGAGGATCTGCTGTGGAATCTCATCCCGGAGGCGGGACATCTACGCGACCAGGTCGGTCGCATCGATGTCGCCAATGGCGCGAATAAGAGCCACCCGCTGGCGCTCACCCAGCTTTTGGTGGGCTATCACGCGGTCAAGGCGGCGATGGGCGTCCGCGCTTACTAAATATCGGATTTGGGGGAGAACAGATGGCCGAGGCCCTGATGCAGGATCAGGTATTACCTCAAGCGACCCACCACGATATGGCGAACGCCATTCGCGCGCTCGCTATGGACGCGGTGCAGAAGGCCGCATCCGGCCATCCCGGCATGCCTATGGGTATCGCGGACGTCGCCACGGTTCTGTTTACCCGCTTCCTGAAGTTCGACGCCGCTCATCCGGAGTGGCCCGACCGCGACCGCTTCGTGCTCTCTGCGGGCCACGGCTCGATGCTGCTCTACGCGCTGCTTTACCTCACCGGCTATCCGGACATGACCCTCGAGGAAATCAAGCGCTTCCGACAACTCGGCTCCCGCACTGCCGGACACCCCGAATATGGCCATGCGCCCGGCATCGAGACGACGACGGGTCCTCTCGGCCAAGGCATCGGCAACGCTGTCGGCATGGCGCTGGCCGAGCGGCTGCTCAACCAGCGCTACGGCGATGAGATCGTCAGCCACTATACATATTGTCTCGTCGGTGATGGCTGCCTCATGGAAGGCATCAGCCAAGAGGCGATCTCGTTCGCCGGCCACCTCAAACTCGGCCGGTTGATCGTTCTGTTCGACGACAACCAAATCTCCATCGACGGGCCGACGAGCCTCGCCATCTCCGACGACCAGCTCGAACGGTTCCGTGCGTCGAACTGGCATGCGGCTGCCGTCGATGGGCACGATCCGGAGGCCGTCGCGCTCGCCATCGAGAATGCGAGAAGCGTCACCGACAGGCCATCCATCATCGCTTGTCGTACGGTCATCGGCTATGGCGCGCCGAAGAAAGCCGGCACCGCCTCCACCCATGGCTCGCCGCTCGGCGCCGAAGAGGTCGCCGGGGCGCGCGAAAAGCTGGGGTGGCCTTATGAGCCGTTCGACGTGCCGGAGCCGGTGCTGGCCAGCTGGCGTATGGCCGGCGCGCGGCACCGGGCTGCTTACGAAAAATGGACCGAGGCCGCGGGGCGTCTCGATGCCACCGCGCGCGACCACCTCATCGATCCAATCGCCGGCAAGGTGTGCGAGGAGATCGCGCGGACCACCGCAGGTTTGAAGACCGACTTCGCTGCGGAGGGAGCCAAGCTTGCCACCCGGCAATCGTCTCAGAAGGTGCTGGAGAAGCTGATGCCGGTCGTGCCCAATCTGATCGGCGGGTCTGCCGATCTGACCGGCTCGGTCGGCACGCTGACCAAGCTGCATACAATCGTCAAACCGGGTGACTTCGCCGGCAACTATATTCATTACGGCGTCCGCGAGCACGCCATGGCCGCCGCTATGAACGGGCTCGCGCTCCATGGCGGCATCGTGCCCTATGGCGGAACGTTCCTCGTGTTCTCCGATTATTGCCGTCCGTCGATCCGGCTTTCGGCGCTCATGGGACAGCGTGTGGTCTATGTGATGACCCACGATTCCATCGGGCTTGGCGAGGACGGCCCCACCCATCAGCCGGTGGAGCAGCTTGCGGCGCTCCGCGCCATGCCCCACCTCTTGGTCATGCGGCCCGCCGACTCAGTCGAATGTGCCGAGTGCTGGGAGATTGCCCTGCTCACCGATGACAGGCCCACGATCCTTGTGCTGACCCGCCAGGGCGTGCCGCTGCTCCGCACGGCGCCGACAACCGAGAATCTTTCGGCCAAGGGCGCCTATGTGCTGGTCGAGCCTGAGGGCGGCCGCGACGTGACCTTGCTCGGCACCGGCTCGGAGGTCTCGTTGGCCCTCGACGCCGCAAAAATGCTGCAAGGGGAGGGCATTAGGGCCGCCGTCGTGTCCATGCCCTGCTGGGAGCTGTTCGAGGTCCAGGACGAACGCTACCGGAAAGCGGTCCTCGGAGAGGGCCCCAGGGTGGGCGTCGAGGCTGCCGTCGAATTCGGCTGGCAAGAATGGCTCGGATCCGAGGGTGCCTTTATCGGCATGCGCGGATTCGGCGCGTCTGCCCCGGCGCCGGACCTTTATAAGCATTTCGGCATTACACCCGAGGCCGTGGCGGCTGCGGCCCGTGATCTGATCGTCAAAAAGTAGAGGTAAGCGAAGAAATGGCTAATACGCGTGTCGCCATCAATGGATTCGGCCGGATCGGCAGGCTCACCTTCAGGGCGTTCCTGGAGGCTGGCCGCAAGGACCTCGATTTCGTGGCGATCAACGATCTCGGGTCTCCCGAGATGAACGCACTTCTGCTGGAATACGACAGCGTCCACGGGCGCTTCCCCGGCAAGGTCGCGGTGGCCGACGGGCAACTCAAGGCTGATGGCCTAGACGTAGCCGTGCTGTCCGAGGCGAACCCCGAGAAGCTTCCTTGGCGCGAGCTGGGCGTCGACATCGTCATGGAGTGCACCGGCCGGTTCACCAAGCGCGAGAAGGCGGCGCAACACCTCGAAGCAGGCGCCAAGCGCGTCCTGGTCTCTGCCCCGTGCACTGACGCCGACCTTACCGTGGTCTATGGAGTCAACGACGACAAGCTTACCCAGAAGGATCACGTCGTCTCCAATGCGTCGTGCACCACCAACTGCCTTGCGCCCGTGGCGCAGGTGCTGAACGAGGTGATCGGTATTCGCGCCGGATTCATGACGACGGTGCACGCCTATACCGGCGATCAGCACACAATTGACACGCTGCACAAGGATCCGCACCGCGCCCGCGCCGCTGCGATCAACTTGACGCCGACGTCGACCGGTGCTGCGAAGGCCGTCGGCCTTGTGCTGCCTGAGCTCAAGGGCAAGCTCGACGGCGCGGCCATCAGGGTGCCGGTGCCGAATGTGAGCTTGGTCGATCTCACCTTCGATGCCGCACGCCCAACCAGCGTCGAGGAGATCAACGAGGCGATGATCAAGGCCGCCGCAGGATCGCTGAAAGGCATCCTCGGCGTCAACGATAAGCCGCTTGTTTCATCGGACTTCAACCATGACCCCTTAAGTTCGATCTTCGATCTTGGATGTACGCAGGTCGTCGACGGCACGTTTTGCCGGGTTGTGTCCTGGTACGACAACGAATGGGGTTTCTCCAACCGCATGTGCGACACCGCCGTCGCTATGGGACGGTTGATCTAAGCGAGACGCGGATAGCGAATAACGAATGGTAGAGTGAAATGAAGACGATCGATTTTTCGAGTATCAAGACTCTCAACGGCCTTGACGTTAAAGGCAAACGTGTCCTCGTCAGGGCTGACCTCAACGTGCCGGTCGAGAATGGCCAGGTTGCCGACGCAACACGCATTCAGCGCGTGCTGCCGACGATCAATGCGCTGCGCGAAAATGGGGCCAAGGTGATTGTTATGTCGCACCTGGGCCGTCCCAAGGGCGAGCGCTCTCCCGAGACGTCGCTGCGGCCGGTCGCTGCCAAGCTTCAGGAGCTGCTGGGCGCGCCGGTCCGCTTCTTCGATGACTGCATCGGACTGGAGGTCAAGAGCGGCCTGGAATCGCTCAAGGACGGCGACGTGGCCATGCTCGAGAACCTCCGCTACCACAAGGGCGAGACGGCGAACGACATGGACTTTGCCAAGGAGCTTGCCGCGCTCGGCGACATTTATGTGGACGACGCCTTTTCCTCGGCCCACCGGGCGCATGCCTCCGTCGAGGCGATCGCCCATCTGATGCCGGCCTACGCCGGCCTCCTGATGATGGCTGAGATCGATGCGGTCGGCCGCGCCATCGAGGATCCCAAACGCCCCGTAATGGCAATCGTCGGCGGCGCCAAGGTCTCCACCAAGATCGACGTGCTCGCCAATCTCGTGACCCGCATGGACGTGGTCGTGGTCGGCGGCGGCATGGCCAACACCTTCCTTCACGCGCAGGGCGTGAATGTCGGCAACTCGCTTTGCGAGCCCGATTTCGTCGACACGGTGAAGGAGGTCGCAGCCAAGGCCGAGGAGTCCGGCTGCGAGATCATGCTTCCCATCGACGAGGTCGTGGCCAAGGAGTTCGCACCTGGCACCGAGTGGAAGGTCTGCGACGTGAACGCCATACCCTCGGACATGATGGTCCTTGACCAGGGCCCCAAGAGCATCGAGCGCCTCAAGCAGCGTCTCCGCGAGATGAAGACGCTGCTTTGGAACGGCCCCCTTGGTGCCTTCGAGATCGAACCTTTCGGCAAGGGCACGCTAGCGCTCGCCCGCGAGGCCGGAAAGTTGTCGCGCGAGGGCAAGCTCATCTCCGTCGCTGGCGGCGGCGATACCATTCGCGCGTTGAACATGGCTGGTGTGGCCCAGGACTTCACCTACGTCTCGACGGCAGGCGGCGCCTTTCTTGAGTGGCTGGCCGGGCGCCAGTTGCCGGCCGTCGCCGCGCTTGCGTCGCGCCGCGTCGCCCCGCCACCGAAGAAGACGATAGCCGCGTGAGAGGAATTGGGACTCCTCTGAGCGCCGCGCTGGTGCAAAGGGAGTGGACATGAGCGGCGATATCATCATCGCGCCATCGATCCTCTCGGCGGACTTCGCTAAGCTCGGCGAAGAGGTGAGGGCAATCGACCACGCCGTCTGTGACTGGATCCATGTCGATGTGATGGACGGGCACTTTGTGCCCAACATCACCATCGGACCTGATGTCGTGAAGGCGCTGCGTCCTCACTCAGACAAGGTGTTCGATGTGCATCTGATGATCGCCCCGTGCGATCCCTATATCGAGGACTTCGCAAAAGCCGGTGCCGATATCATCACCGTGCACGCCGAAGCAGGTCCTCATCTCGACCGCTCGCTCCAGCACATCCGGAGCTTCGGCAAGAAGGCGGGTGTCAGCCTTATGCCTTCGACGCCGGAAGATGCGATCGAATATGTGCTCGACAAGGTCGATCTCATCCTGGTGATGACGGCGAACCCTGGTTTCGGCGGCCAGGCCTTTATTCCCTCACAGCTCCACAAGATCCGCGCTATCAGGCAGATGATCGGGTCGCGGCCGATCGACCTCGAAATCGATGGCGGCATCAATGCCGAGACGGCGCCGCTTGTGGTCGAGGCGGGCGCCAATGTGCTCGTGGCAGGCTCCGGTGTGCTCGAGGGCGGCGCTTACGTCGAGAACATCGCGGCGATCCGAGCTGCCGCCCGCGCCGCCGCAGCCTGATGGAGCAAGTGCAAGGGCTCCGCGCGGTCGTCTTCGATCTCGACGGCACGCTCGTTGACACGGTCGGCGACCTGACGGTTGCGCTCAACCGGACCTTTGCCGACCTCTGCCTTCCGCCGCACACCGAAAGCGCCGTGCGGGGCATGGTCGGTGGCGGCCTTGCCAAGCTCCTGGAGCGGGGCATTGTCGCCCATGGCGTGACGCTCGGTCCGGCGGACCAAGAGAAGGCGCTTGGCCGGCTTTACCAGCACTATGCAGCACATCCTGCCGCGCATTCGTGCCTCTACCCGGACGTGCGCGAGACCCTGAATGCGCTCCAGGATGCCGAGATCGCGTGCGGGCTCTGCACTAACAAGCCCGAACCCATCGCCCGCGACCTCTTGCGCGCGCTTGGCCTCTCCGAAGCCTTCGGCGTCATCCAAGGAAGCGACACAGGCTTTCCCAGAAAGCCTGACCCGGCCGGTCTTTTTCACGTGGTGGCAGGGTTAAGGGCCGAGCCTGACACCGCGATCATGGTCGGCGACAGCGCCACCGACCTGAAGACAGCGCGCGCCGCCGGCCTCAAAGGCGCCGTCCTCGTCTCCTATGGTTACTCTGTGACTCCGGTCACCGAATTGGGGGCTGATGTTGTTATCAATAATCTTCACGAGTTGGTTCCGGCACTTGCCCTTCTCGAGCCAGCGCAATAGCTAGACGCCATGAATGTCACATATTTCGGCGCCCTGTTCGCGGGGCTCTTGAGCTTCCTCAGCCCGTGCGTGCTGCCGCTCGTGCCGCCCTATCTCTGTTTTCTCGGCGGCACGACTTTCGATCAACTCACCGGCGAGGACGAGACCCCGAGCCACGTTTACACGACTGTGATCATGTCGTCGGTCGCCTTCGTGCTCGGGTTCACCACCGTGTTCGTCATCCTGGGTGCCACGGCAACGGTGCTCGGGCAGCTCGTGGCCGCGAACCTTCCGCTACTCGCCAAGATCGCGGGCGTGATTATCATCATCGCCGGCATGCACTTCCTCGGCGTCATCCACATCCCGCTCCTGCACCGCGAGGCGCGTTATCATGCCGACACGCGGCCCGCCGGTCTCATCGGTGCCTATCTCATTGGCCTTGCTTTTGCTTTCGGCTGGACGCCGTGCATCGGGCCGGTGCTCGGCGCGATCCTCGCCGTCGCCGCGGGAGAAGGTTCGGTCAGCCAAGGCGTCAGCCTGCTCTTCGTCTATTCGCTCGGACTCGGCATTCCCTTCATTCTCGCCGCTGTTGCCATCAGGCCCTTCATGAGCGCGATGCAGCGCTTTCGCGGCCATTTGGCGATGATGGAGAAGGTGCTCGGCGGCTTCCTCGTGCTTACCGGCATCCTCTTCCTCACCAACTCCATGACGTTCATCTCCGGCTGGATCCTGCAGACGTTCCCTGGACTTGCCACGATCGGCTGACGATGGTGCTTGCACGCGCGGCCAAGCGGTGAATAGTGGCGCCCCATGACCGCGCATAAGACTCCCATCGCTCTCACGATCGCCGGGTCCGACTCTTCGGGGAGTGCCGGCATTCAAGCCGACCTCAAGACGTTCGGGGCTCTTGGAGTGCATGGAACATGTGCCATCGCCGCGCTCACCGCGCAGAACACGAAGGGTGTGGACGACGTGTTGCCCGTCCCGCCGGAGTTTGTGCTGGCACAGATGCGTTCTATCGCAAGCGACATCGAGGTCAAGGCGATCAAGATCGGCATGCTTGCCACGGGCCCCATCATCGAGGCAGTAGCCGACGGGCTCGAAGAGTTTCCCGGCGTGCCGGTGGTACTCGATCCCGTGATGGCCTCCCACAGCGGCGACCCGTTGCTCGATGAGGGCGCAGTGGACACGCTCAAGTCCGTGCTGATACCGGCCGCGACGCTCGTTACGCCCAATCTCTTCGAAGCAGCGATGCTCCTTGGCGAGGCCAAAGCGCGCGACGCCGAACAGATGTCAGCCCAAGCCCAACGATTGCGCGACCTCGGCGCGAAAGCCGTGCTGGTAAAGGGCGGGCATCTTGATGGTGAAGCAATTGACGTCCTCTTGGATGATAGCGGCGAGGAACGCCTCGAAGCGCCGCGACACGTCACCGAGAACACACACGGCACGGGCTGCACGCTGTCCTCAGCCATCGCCGCGGGGCTTGCCAAGGACAAGACCTTGGAGAAGGCGGTGAAGGATGCGAAGGTCTATATCACCGCGGCGATCATCGCCGCCGACGAGATTGAGGTGGGCGAGGGCAGGGGGCCCGTGCACCACTTCCATGCGCTCTGGCCGAAGCCCTAGATCACTCCTCCTCCGCCACCACCTTCTGGTGCTGTTCGCCAAGCCCCGCGGCCCGGAGCACCATCTCGTCGCCCGGCTTGAGAAACACGCGCGGGTTTCGCGCCATGCCTACGCCGGGCGGCGTACCCGTGGTGATGACGTCGCCAGGCTGAAGTGTCATATGCCGACTGATATAGCTCACGAGCTCGGCGACGCCGAAGATCATGGTGGAGGTATTGCCCGTCTGCATGCGCTCGCCGTTGAGATCGAGCGAGAGATCGAGGTTTTGCGGATCGGGAATCTCGTCGGTGGTGACGAGCCATGGGCCGAGGGGACCGAAGCTGTCATAGCTCTTGGCCTTGATCCATTCGCCAGGGCCGCCTTTCTGCAGGCTGCGCTCTGAGATGTCATTGCCGATGCAGTAGCCCGCGACGTAATCGAGCGCCTCCTCCTTGGCGACCCGCTTCGCCGGCGTGCCAATGATGACGGCGAGCTCCACTTCGTAGTCCATGCGCTTCCAGTCCTTGGGCGCAAGCACCGGGTCGTTCGGCCCTGAGACGCAACTGGTCGCCTTGGCGAATATAATGGGCACCTCTGGGATCGGCATGCCGGTCTCCTCGGCATGGTCGCGATAGTTGAGGCCGATACCGAGGAATTTCGGGACCACGCCGACCGGGGCGCCGAAGCGTGGGCTCCCCTCAACCAAGGGTAGCGTTCTCGGGTCGATCGCCTTGAGACGATTCAGGCTTTCGGCCCGGAGAGTGCTTCCGGAGATATCGTTAACGATGCCGGATAGGTCCCGAATTCGCCCCCCCGCGTCGAGAAGTCCTGGTTTTTCCTGCCCAATTTCGCCATAACGCAAGAGTTTCATAGTCCTTCCCCAGTCCTAATTTTTCTGCATGATGCACACGGGCGTTGGGGGCGGCAACGGCCCGGCATCACATCTGATGTTTTGTCAGGGCAAAGTGTTTAGCGAATTCAACCAGAGGGATTAACCCATGGGACGACGCCTGCCTACGAGTTTTACCGGCAAGATCTTGTCGGCTGCTGCGATCCTGCTTATGGCGCTTGCGACAACGCCTGCGCACTCGGCTTCGTTGGCCAGCCTGAACGGTTATTGGTCCGGTGGCGGCAAGATCACCCCGCTCAAAGGCGGTGCCTATAAGGTCAGCTGCCGCGCAACCTATAAAGTCGCTGGTAGCAATCTCACGCAGAACCTGCGCTGCGCTGGAGGTGACTACAAGTTCTCCTCCAGTTTCACCGTCACCATGCGCGGCAGCAGGATTTCCGGTTCCTGGACAGAGAGCACATACTCTGCTTCGGGAAGGATGACCGGGACCGCCACGCCCAGCAGCATCCGGGCCGCCATCAGCGGCGACAAGTTCTCTGGCCGTATGAGCGTCAGGATTTCCGGCTCACGCCAGTCGATTTACATCGTCGAGCTGGACAAGGGCTCAGGCCGCTACGTTCCGGTGGCCAGCATTTCCTTGCGCAAATAGGGGTTTGCCTCACTTCTGATCGGGCTCTCCCTCCGAGAGGCCGGTCAGAAGAGGGGGATTCGCGAAAATTCAGCGCGCCAGACTTTCTCCTGGCGCGCTTTTTTTGCATGGTGGGCGGGGGACGGCAGCCTGTTGTCGGAGCTGACCGTTTGCCGGACATCATGTTCCGTGAATGAGCCAGAGGAACGAAGGCATGGTGCCTCGCATGTTTACGCGTCATGCCGGGAACGCACTGGCGGCCGCCACGCTTGTGCTTGTGACGTTCACCACGTCGTCTGTTCAGTGCGCTTCAGCCAATCCTTTCGAGAAACTCAACGGCAATTGGTCCGGCGGCGGCACGGTCAACCCGCTCAAAGGCCGTCACGAAAGAGTGGGCTGCCGTGCGACCTATAGGGTCGAAGGCGCCGCCGTGGTGCAAAACATGCGTTGCGCTGGCACCGACTACAAATTCGACGCAAGCTCGAGCCTCACCTACGAAGGCGGCAGGATCAGCGGGTGGTGGAATGAAAATACGCGGGATGCAGCGGGTAGTGTGAGCGGGACAGCGAACGGCAATTCGGTGCGCGCGCGCATCAGCGGTGACAAGTTCTCTGGCCGCGTGAGCATCAACGTGTCGGGCTCCCGGCACACCATAAACATCGTGGAGTACGACAAAGGCTCTGGCGCCTACCGTCCGGTGGCCTCGGTATCGCTGCACCGCTAGGGCCTGACTGAAGCATGATCGGGAGGCCCTCGAAGGCTCTGTGTCGTTCGCGCCCGCCCCGTGGCCCAATTGCAACAAACCCCTGGAAAGTTCGGGGCAAGAACCAGCACAACGCTCGCGCGACACGTGTGCTGCAAAAGGCTGCGAGTGCGCTATAATCAGTATACAGATCGCATAATATTTTGATATATATGTAGGAATTTGATCAGCGTCGACTGCCCTGATGTTTTGTGCATTTCCGCAACAGTGCCCAACTGTTTTGCATTTCGCCCATCCCGTTTTGTTGAAGCCCGCGACGGGACTGCGCTAGCTTTGCATCACGAAACGGGGGGACGGGGCTGGGGGGCCACTTCTTCCGGAATGAATGGCAGAGCTTACGAGGGAACTTAAGCGCTAAAGCGGCTCAGGAACAAAATGGGGGGGCGAGCCGACGCCCGCTGACAAGGCCAAGCCTTTCGGAAATAGCGCGGCTCGTTTCGCAGGGAAGACCGGCCCGGCCCGTCCGGGCCGGTTCTTTTTGTCTGGGCAAAATCGCAGTCTCTCCCACACGCTATAACCCGAGCGATCCCCGCCATAACCCTGCGCCGCATCCCGCGCATTCAGCGCCAGGACGTGCGCATTCAAGTCACCGCATTGCGCGCGAATCTCTCAAATCCCGAGCCGCGATAGCGTCTGCTCGATCCCGCCGAGATAGCTGGCCCCAAACAGACGAACATGCACCAGAGTCGGGTAGAGATTATAGAGATCGCGGCGCACGTCGTGGAACCCTGGCTCGAGCGGTGCCCGGCTTTCATACGCCTCGAAGAAGGCATGCCCGAACGTCCCGAACATGGTGGTGAAGGCAAGCTCGATTTCCGGGTGGCCAAAATAGATCGCCGGGTCGACGAAGCCGGCGATGCGGTTGCTTTTGACGAGGACGTTCCCCGTCCACAGATCGCCATGGAGTAGGCTCGGGTGAGCGGGCTCGATCAGATAGTCGTCAAGCCGCCCGGCGAGGCGCTCAAGTCGCGCAAAGAGCCGCGCCGGCAAGCGGCCCTCCTCATGCGCCGCACGCGCCATATGCATGCAACGCGCATCGCGGAAGAACGGGACCCACCGCTCATATTTCGGATTCGGCTGATGCAGAGGACCGATCATGGTGTTCCGCGCATAGCCGAACTGCTCGCGCGGCGTCGCATGAAGCGCAGCAAGCAGCGCGGCGGCATGGCGCTCGACGGACGGGGTGATGGCCCCGCCGTCATTGTCGATGAAGTCCATGACCAAGAGATCGTTCGCGGCGAAATGAACGTGCGGGACGGGAAAGTCGGAGAGACGCTCGAGCTCCGAGAGCATGTAGCCTTCGAGTTCGAGGCTCTGGCCATCGCTACGCATGCGTGCTTTCACCGCCAGACGGCGCCCGTTCTTAAGCCGCACGGTGAGGCCTGAGAGGCCGAACCCCACAGACAGTGGCACCGTCTCGATGACCGGCGATCCAAGCACCGTCTCCAAGCGTGCCTCAAGTTTGCGGTCGCTCATGGCCCCCCGCTAGCCGGCGTGCGGTCCATCACGTGTGTCACAGCCCTGATACAAAATCAGAAGGACGGTGCACGTGCCAACGGCGATCTTTATCCCCAGCCCGCCTTATGGCGCCACGCCAGAGACTGATAAACTGGCATGCGCCTGCGGCTGATTCTCTTGGGCTTGTGTCTGGCGGACCTAAGGCGCCGATAGAGAAGCATTTGCGGTAAGGGAGGATACAACAATGGCAGTGACGCAGTCAGAGATGCAGACTGTTATCTCCGAGCACAAGGG
>Ga0307436_1001127_pt1 | contig 12072 bp, 10 predicted proteins | sample SalMarWE160440MG_FD_202513 | JGI IMG/M metagenome (GOLD analysis project Ga0307436, IMG submission 202513) | Salt marsh sediment microbial communities from the Plum Island Ecosystem LTER, Massachusetts, United States - WE1604-40 | ecosystem: Environmental > Aquatic > Marine > Intertidal zone >...
GATCTTCGAAGCCGGTGACGGCATCGCCGCGCTCGAAATGATCCGCACGGTCACCCCCGACGTGGTGGTGTTGGACTGGGAGATGCCGCTGCTCAACGGTCCGGAACTGGTGCGCATCGTGCGCTCGCCTGGCGCGTTCCCGATGCCGGACATTCCCATCATCATGCTCACCGCCCACGGCGAGCGCTGGCGCATCCTGGAATCGGCCAAGCTCGGCGTGAACGAGTTTCTGTGCAAGCCGGTGTCGGCCAAGGCGCTGTTCGATCGCCTGATCTCCATCCTGCTCAAGCCGCGCGAGAGTGTGCGGCTCGGCGAGTATTACGGTCCGGCGCCGCGCTTTCCGCCGGCACCGTCGGCGGCGCCGCCGCCGGCGCCGGTGGCCGGTCCCGACGGCGAGCCGCCTGACGCCGCCTGACGCTTCAGCCATTACCATTCGAATTGCCCGGTTGAGCGCGCGCGCGTGCCCCGCTAGCGTTGCGCGCAGTGGGGCATCGAGGCGAATCGATGGCGGACGGCGACGGTACGCGCGGGCTCGAAGAGGGCAGCCAGCCCGCGCTGGTGCGCTTCGAGCAAGTCAGCAAGCGTTTCGGCGATGTGGCCGCGCTCGACGCGCTCAATCTCGACGTCAGGCGCGGCGAATTCTTCGCGCTGCTCGGCCCATCCGGCTGCGGCAAGACCACGCTGTTGCGCCTGCTCGCCGGCTTTGAGGCCCCGAGCGAAGGCCGCATCCTGCTCGACGGCGAGGACATCGGCGATGTTCCGCCGCACCATCGGCCGGTCAACATGATGTTCCAGAGCTACGCCTTGTTTCCCCATCTTACCGTGGAGGGAAACATCGGCTTCGGCCTGCGCCAGGAGCAGGTCGGCCGGCGCGAGCGCCGCGAGCGGGTCGCCGAGATGCTGGCGCTGGTCAAGCTGCAAGGCTTCGGCAAGCGCCGCGTCGGCCAGCTTTCCGGCGGTGAGCGTCAACGGGTGGCGCTGGCGCGCTCGCTGATCAAACGCCCGCGCGTGCTGCTGCTCGACGAACCGCTGGCCGCCCTCGACAAGAAGTTGCGCGCCGAGACCCAATTCGAGCTGATGGAATTGCAGCGCAGGCTCGGCACCACATTCGTCATCGTCACCCACGACCAGGAAGAGGCGATGATCGTTGCGGACCGTATCGCGGTAATGAACCGGGGCCGGCTGGCGCAGGTGGCCGAGCCGGCCGAGATCTACGAGCGGCCGAAATCGCGCTGGGTCGCCGATTTTCTCGGCGAGGTGACCCTGATCGAGGGATGCTTGAACGAGGACGGTACGCTCGCAACTCGGCTCGGGCCGCTGCGCGTCGCCGGCGGCGCCGCAAAGACCAACGACAAGCTCTGGCTGGCGCTGCGCCCGGAAAAGCTGCGCATGAGCGCCGAGCGCCCCGCGGCCGAGGACCTCAACGCGACCGCCGGCATCGTGTTCGAGGTCGGCTACCGCGGCGACGTCTCGCTCTACAAGGTACAGCTCGCCGACCGTTCGCTGATGAAGGTCGCGCTCGCCAATACCAGCGCGCGCGGAAAGGCTCGGTTCGCCGTCAAGGACGTGGTGTGGCTGTCCTGGTCGCCTGAGGCCGGCATGCTGTTGACGGACTAGACGATGAGCGCCGCGATCAAAAGCGAACGAAGCTGGGGCAAGCGCGCGGTCGTGCTGTTGCCATACCTGTGGCTGGCAATTTTTTTCCTGGTGCCGTTCGCGATCGTGCTCAAGATCAGTCTCTCGCAAACCGCGATCGCGCAGCCGCCCTATGTGCCGGTGTTCGATCTTGCCGCCGGCTGGCAGGGCTTGCAGGACTACGTCGCGCGGCTGACGCTCGAAGGCTACCGGCTCATCGTCTCCGACCCGATCTATCTGGTCTCCTATCTCAAGAGCCTCCAGATCGCCGGCGTCTCAACCGCGATCCTGCTGTTGATCGGATACCCGATCGCCTACGGCATTGCGCGTAGCCCACGCGGGCTGCAGCCGCTATTGGTGATGCTGGTGGTGCTGCCGTTCTGGACCTCGTTCCTGATCCGGGTCTATGCCTGGATCAACATCCTGCAGCGCGACGGCTTGTTCAACGACGTGCTGCTGCGGCTCCACATCATCCATGCGCCGGCGGCATGGCTTTCATCCGACACCGCGATCTATATCGGCATCGTCTATTCCTATTTGCCGTTCATGGTGCTGCCGCTCTACGCCACGCTCGAAAAGATGGATGAAAACCTGCTGGAAGCGGCGGCCGATCTCGGCTGCCCGCGCTGGAAGGCCTTCTGGCAGGTGACCTTGCCGCTGTCGCTGCCGGGGGCGGCGGCGGGCACACTGCTCTGCTTCATCCCGATCATGGGCGAATTCGTCATCCCCGACCTGCTCGGCGGCTCGCGCACGCTGATGATCGGGCAGACGCTGTGGACCGAATTCTTCTTCAACCGCGATTGGCCGGTGGCTTCCGCCGTTGCGGTGGCGCTGCTGGCGCTGCTCGTGCTGCCGATCCTGCTCTACGAGCGGCTGCAGCGCCGCCAGCTCGAAGGGATGCGGTAATCGTGTTGGAGATGCATAACCTCATCCGCTCGTCCCCGCGCAAGCGGGGACCCAGAGCCAAGGAGCCTGAGTCGGTAGAAGAACTGGATTCCCGCTTGCGCGGGAAAGAGCGGGGTGGGGTGATGCACAGAGCCTTGTTTAGGCTTGGTCGGAGTGGGTGCTGATGCGACGGACGTCCCGGTTCAACGTGGTCTCGGTCGCGCTCGGCCTTGCCTTCCTCTATCTGCCGATCGCCATCCTGGTGATTTATTCGTTCAACGCCTCGCGGCTGGTCACGGTTTGGGGCGGCTGGTCGCTTTCCTGGTATCGCGCGCTGCTGAACGACGATGCCATGTTGCAGGCGGCCTGGATCAGCCTGCGGGTGGCGGCGCTGTCGGCGAGCGCGGCGACCGTGCTCGGCACTTGCGCGGCCATCGCGCTTGTCCGATTCGGCCGCTTCCGCGGGCGTCTCATGTTCTCCGGCATGGTCTATGCGCCGCTGGTGATGCCGGAGGTGATCACCGGCCTGTCGCTGCTCCTGCTGTTCGTCGCACTCAATGTCGACCGCGGCTTCTGGACCATCGTCATCGCCCACACCACGCTGACCCTGTGCTTCGTCACGGTGATCGTGCAGGCGCGCCTGATCGGCTTCGACCGCAGCCTGGAGGAGGCGGCGAAGGATCTCGGCTGCCCGCCGCTCAAGACTTTCCTCACCGTCACCTTGCCGCTGATTTTTCCGGCCATCGCCGCCGGCTGGATGCTCGCCTTCTCGCTCTCGCTCGACGATCTGGTGATCGCCAGCTTCACCACCGGGCCGGGCGCCACCACTTTGCCGATCCGCATCTATTCTCAGGTGCGCCTTGGCGTGAAGCCGGAGATCAACGCCATCTGCACCATCATGATTGCGGTGGTCGCGCTCGGCGCTATCGCCGCTTCGCTGCTGATGAAACGCGGCGCCGTCCGCCGCGAGCGCGCGGCGCTGGGGGCGCAGACGTGAGGCGCGCAAGGAAAGATCGTTCTAAAAAGGTCTCGGCAACGATGCGGCGGCCGTCAGTTTGTCATCGTCAGCCGGATCATCGGACCGTGATAGAACCGGTCGAGATTCGTGACGCTGCCGTTGGAGTTGTAGCCCCTCAACGCGTTCCAATAGCCGTCAAAGCGGTAGCTCACCATCAGACTGGCGTTTTGGGTTATGGCATATGAGAAACCCAACATTGCATCCATGTTGAACACGAAACCGTTGCTGCTCGAACTTGCGCCGATCGGCCCTCCGGACACTAGAACCGCTGGCCCTGTGAAGGTCGGTACAGTCGGATGGCTAATGGCTATGTTCTGATCGACCTTTCGGCGGCCGTACAGGCCGGCAACGCCAGCCATATAGTCCAGTGACCATGCCCCTCCGAGCGGAATCACTCCGTCGAGCTGCAGCCTGGGACCTACGCCAAGGAATTGGCCCGTTTGCGTGTAATCGCGCACTTCGCTGCCGCAATACGAAGGTGTGCCGGCGCAGCTGGCAATCGCGCTAACCGGCACATTGTTCCAGAACGCCGAGCCGGTTGTCTTGCCCCTGATCTCCGCAACGCGCACGCCAAATCGCGCGACTTGGGTTCCTTGCCCCAATCCCAGATCTCGCCCGACCATGAAGTCTGCGGCCCAGTGGTGCTCTTTGCGACTCGCGGAATTGGTGCCGGCGATGGCGACCGTCGTTCCCGGACCGACGAACGTCGCGATCGGGTTGCTGAAGGCTGATCCTTTGGCGTGCTGGCCATACCGGAACTGCGCGCTCCAAATCCACGGGGACATTGACGGTCGGTATTCAAAACCAATCGCCGCTTCCCACCCCCATCGTTTTGGATCAACGTCAAAGCCGGCCAGGCCTGCAACACCGGGATCGCCGGCCAGCGCACCGGCGCCGCCTTCAACCCACCATGACCACCGGTCGCGGAACGTCGCCGGCGGCGCTTTCGTCGCCATCGCCGGGCGCGCAGGAAGGTCTGCAGCTAATGCGATTTCCGGTTGCGCGGCAGCAATTGCAAGCGCCGAAACGCCAGCCAATAGGCCAACGCGAACATGATACATTGTCCGCCCCCAACGCAAGAATGATGAATAATCGTGACCTATAAGTATGCCTGCCAACAGAAAAGGCGTCCACTGCCATCGATATACATAGTGTGGATGAGAAGTGAGATAGGCTATGGTTGTTGCAAAAGTACAACATGGCGAGAAAAGCCCGAATGAGCACTCAATCTGCCAGTTCGACACCGAATTCGGGCATTGTCTGGCTCGCGTCCTACCCGAAATCGGGCAATACCTGGACGCGGGCCTTCCTGTCCAATCTCGCCACCGTCATGGCCGGCGAGCGGGAGGCGCTTGACGTCAATTCCATCAACCGTTTCTCGTTGGGCGAGAATTTCACGCAGTTCTACAAGGAGGTCTGCGGCTTTGAGCCGAAACCGGACGACCATCGCAAGGTCGCGGAAAATCGGCATCGCGTCCAGGAAGTGATTGCTGACCAATTCGAGGGGCTGATCTTCTGCAAGACCCACAACGCACTCGTCATCGACCGCGGGCAGTCGATCATCAATTTTGCCGTGACGTCGGGCGCCATCTACATCGTTCGCAATCCTCTCGATGTCGCCATTTCACTTGCGCACCATATCAACAAGCCGCTCGACCATGCGATATCCGTCATGGCGACGCCGGACGTCGAGACTCCGATTAACGAGACCCGCGTTCACGAGGTATGGGGGTCCTGGAGCCAACATGTGGAGAGTTGGACCCGGAAACCTCATCCCGCCATCTATGTCATGCGCTACGAGGACATGCTGAACGAACCCGAAAAGACGTTTGGCGCGCTGGCGCATCACCTGCTCCTCAACCCGACGGCGGATGAGCTTGCCCTGGCGATCAAGCGGTCTTCATTCGAGTCTTTGAGGGATCAGGAAGGAGAGAGCGGCTTCAAGGAAAAGCCGGAACATGCGGAACGTTTCTTTCGCGAAGGACGCGCCGATCAATGGAAGGATACTCTCACGCAGCAGCAAGTTGACGCCGTCGTCAATGCACACGGCGAGCAGATGAAAAGGTTCGGCTATTTGCCTTGAGCCCCGTTGTTTGCGCTTGCCGGCCGCCACGCGCCATGGATTGCAGTCGATCGGCAATTACATCTGCTCTGCTTCGATCTGAGGACAGGTCGGCAGGAACAGACCCGCCGCTCCGGAAATGCGATTGGTGATGACCTTTATTCGCTGCTGCTCTGCCCCGGCGGGCGGAACAGAAAGACGACGAACCACACCGGCACGATCACCAGTGCGCCCAACAGCACGTTCGGCCAGGCCCAGGCAAATCCTTGCCGCGCATAATCCTCGACGCGCTCGGTCGACAGACCGACCGCACGCATCAATTGATCGGCGGTGAGGCCGAAATGAGCCAGGATCGTTCCCACCACCAGCGAGGCGACGGCGACCTTGGCAAACGTCCGCAGCGTTGCGTAGAACATCTGCGCCCTGTCGCGCCGGCGGCGACGCCGGCCAAGTGATTCGTCTTGAGCGCAATCATAGTCAAATGGCCGCCCCGCGGCACGCGGACGCGGCCGGCATTTAGGCCGATTCTTGGGCTTATTGGGACTTTTGCGCCGACGCCGGCGCGGTGGCTTGCTCGGTTGCCGGGATCGCGCTCGTGCCCGAGCCGCCGCTGGTCAGCCGATCGATTGCCGAGCGGGCGGCGTCGCGTGCGCTGCGCTCGCGCACCGCATTGAGCAGCGGAGCGGCGGCGCCTGAGCGGCGGATCAGCGCTTCCGCGTCGGGCAGCATGATCGGATCGTCCCAGGAGCCCTGCACGATGAACGGCAGCGCAAACGGGGCGGTGCCGGCCTTGGGCGCGGCCACCAGCGCGGCCGTGCCGGTGAGATCGAGCTCGCGTGACGGAATCGAGGCCGAACCCGCCAGTGCCAGGTTGACGTCGGGCCCCGACATCTTCACGTCCTCGACATTGACCTTACCCTGCACGATCTTCAGCGCCACCGCGATCTTGTCATAGGGCGTGCGCCCGGTGCGGAAATCGCCGCCGCCGGACAGCGGCCGCCGCTCCAGGCGATGCAACAGATTCGCCACGTCAAGACCGGCGATCGCGCCGCTCTGCCCGGTCAGGTTGGCGGTGCCGTTCAGAGTATGCGTGACGGCAAGCACGCTGTCGCCGGTGCCCTCGACCGCGAACGAGATGTCGCCCTTGCCTTCCAGCCGGTGCAGCCCGAACAACTGGCCGAGGCAGCTTTCCAGATCGACGTCGGCGAAATGCAGCTGCGATTTGACGTCGACGCCCGCGTCGAAATTGGCGAGCGCCACCGAACCCTTGATCACGCCGCCATAGGCCTGCGCCTCGCCGATGGTTACGACCAGGTGGCCGTTGCGCAAGTTGGCGCCGATGGCGGTGCGGCCGAGCTTGGCGTCGGCCAGCACCACCTTGGCCGCCGACAGCCGCAAGTCGAAATCGGTACCCGACAGGCCGTCGAGCGTGATGTGGCCGTTGTTCCATGCGCGCTGATTGGTGGTGAGTGCCTTGCAGCGTTTGGCGCCCGTCGGTGGCGAAGGTGAGCACGCCTTCTGCGGCATTGCCGTCCAGCTCGACATTGACGTTTGACAGCCCGATGGTGCCGCCCACCACGTCGGCCTGCGCCTTGATCGCGAAATGGCCGAAGCCGCCGCCGGGCAGCGGTTTCTGTCCGAGCCAGATCAGCGCGTCGCGCAGCGAGGCCGCGTCGGCGGCGAGCGTGCCCTCGACCCGGATGCTGGGTTTGACACTGATCGTGCCTTCGAAAGCGGCTTTCATCGGGCTGCCTGTGATGCGCAACTTCACGCCGGTGCGCTTGCCGGCGAGCGCGGCCGCGAAATCGGCGAGCGTCACGGTCATGTCGAGAGGCTCGTTACGCCAGACGAAGCGGCCGGTGGCGCCGAAACTCTTGGAGATCGACGGCCACGCCAGCGAAAACGCCACGGCGTCGAACGTCTCGGACAGCTTCTTGGCCTTGTTGCGCACCAGCACGGTGCCGTTCTTGATGCGCATCTCGGAGAACGCCGCCGCCCGTTGCGCGTTCGGCTTCTGGCTGCGCGCCAGCGCCTCGATCAGGCCGGACCAGTTGGAGCGGCCGTCTTTCTCAAGATCGACTGCGATAGTCGGCCGCTCCAGCGACACGTCGGCGATCTCGACGCGACCGACCAGCAGCGGAAAAAAGCGCAAGCGCGCAGTCAGCCGCTCGGCGGTGAGCGCGGGCTTCTTGGCGTCGCCCAGGACGACGTCGCCGAAGCTGACGCTGCCGGAGGGGAACAGCGTGACCGTGGTCGGACCGCCCAGGATCGGGTTCAAGCCGGTGACGGCGCGGATTTCGCTTAAGACCTGGCGGCGCACCGTGTCGGGCGAGATCAGGTAGCCGGCGGTCGTGAGCACGCCCGCGCCGACCGCGATCACGGCGAGCAGCACTATTCCCAGGCGTCTTAAGCCAGTGGCGGCCGTCAAAGGGGATTTTCCGCTTGTTTCAGTGTCAAATTCGGACGGACTATAGCACTGGTCCCGCCGTCGGTAACCTTGGGGGCCCTCTGTGACCCTTTCATGGCCGATTTGTTTGGCCTATCGCGGCGAGGGCTCCATCTATTGCGCCAGCACGCGGGTGGCCGGGAACGCCACTTCCACCAGGGTCCCCTCCGCGACCTCGCTGGTGATTTGGAAGCGCGCATGATTGGCCTCCGCCAGCGCCTTGGTGATCGGCAGGCCGAGCCCTGAGCCGCTCACCCCCCAGCGCGCGGCGGTGGCGACCTGGTGGAACGGCTCGAGCGCGGTCTGCAATTGTTTCTCGCTCATGCCGGCGCCGGTGTCGCGCACGCGCAAGACCACCTCGTGTTCGTCGGTCAAGGCGGTGGAGACGATCACCTGCCGGCCGGCGGCGGTGAACTTTATCGAGTTCGACAGCAGATTGAGCGCGATCTGCCGCACCGAGCGCGCGTCGGCCACGATCTGCGGTAGGCTCGGCGACAGCGAGGTGCGGATGATGACGCGCGCGCGGTTGGCCTGCTCCTGCAGAATGGCGACGCATTGCTGCACAACGTCGTTCAAACTGACGCTCACGAAAGTGAGCTCGAGCTTGCCGGCTTCGATCTTGGATAAATCGAGCAGGTCGTTGAGCAACGAGATCAGATGGCCGCCCGAGGAATGGATGTCCTTGAGATATTGCCGGTAGCGCTCATTGCCTACGGGTCCGAAGCGCTCATCCATCATCACCTCGGAAAAGCCGATGATGGCGTTGAGCGGGGTGCGGATCTCGTGGCTGATCTTGGCGAGGAATTCCGACTTGGCGGTGGAGGCCTTCTCGGCCTCCTGCTTGGCGTTGATCAATTCCTCTTCGGTGCGCTTCCAGGCGGTGATGTCGCGCAGCACCGCGCAGAACTTTTCCCCGTCGGCGATGCGCCCCATGGTGATGTAAAGCGGCACCAGCCCGCCCTGACGCACCAGCCCGATCGCCTCGCGGCCGGCATCGAGGCTTTCCGGGCCGCCGTTGCGCGCCAGCCGGTCGAGATGATCGAGCACGTGGCGCCGGCTTTCCGGCGCCAGCAGGTCGCCGAAAGAGAGCTCGACAATTTCAGAGGCATCATAGCCGAACAGCGCCTCGGCGCTGCGGCTGGCGGACAGCACGCGGCCGGCGCGGTCGAGCATCAGCACGCCGTCGGTCGCGGTGTCGAGGATCGTCTCGAGCTCACGGTGCTCGGCCTCGATTCGCCGCAGCGACAGTTCCGCCGTCTTGCTTTGCCGCTCGTCGCCCCCCGCCAGCGTGTTGACCATCAACGCCAGCGCGTTCTCGTTGTTCCAGGTCACACCGAACAGGCGGCCTTCGGCCGGCCGCTGCTTGCCGTCGGCGGGGGTGATGATCAGCGGCTTGGTGCCGTCGTGTGCGTCCGCCGCGCCAGCGTCCTTGGTCTCGATGAACAGGCTGTCGAGGCCGCCGGCCTCGGCGAGCGCCTCCAGCGTCGGATAGCCGGCCCAGTCGAGAAAGGCGCGGTTGGCATAGACCAGGTTGTTGAGGCGATAGACCAGGATGCCGACCGGCAGGCGGTCGAGGATCGGCCGCCATTCATCGACATCGCGCGCGGCGTCGCCGTGGCGTGCCGCCTGCGGCGGCGCGAACGCGGGTGTAGGCGCTGCGGCCAGCAAGGGCTCTGGCCCGAAATCGTCCGGCGCCGGGCCGGCGCTTTCGCTGGAAGGCTTTTTAAGGCGCGCGCCAAGCTCGCGTGCCAGTTCCTGGAAGGCGCTGTGCTCGCCGGCGCTGAGCGTGGGCGCCGCGGGAAACGGCAGCACTTTGGCCGGCTGTTCTGGCGACGGTTTGGGCGCTAGCAGTTTGACGATCGGCGGCTCGGCCCGGCGGCGCTCCAATTCCGCCAGCCGCTCGACGTCGCGGCAGATGCCGAAGCCGCGAAAACCGGAAAACTGGCGCTCGCGGTCGAACACCGGCAGGCCCGACATCTCGATCGGCAGACGCTCGGCGTCATCGTCGTCGACCGGCCAATGCACCACGATGCCGCTCCAGGTGTCGCGCGCAGCAAGCGCTGCCGCCACGTGCCCTTCCGGATCAAGCTTGAGCGCGGCCGCGATGTCCGCCCAGGGACGGTCGAGCACGGCGGCGGTCTGTGGCCCGAGCAGGCGGGCAAGATCCTCGGTGCCGAGCGCGAAGCGCAAGTCGGCGTCCATCTGCCAGACGAAGCGCAGCGGGAAGCGGCGCGGCCGCTCTTCTGCGGGTGGGCCCGCTGCAACCGACGCCGGCGTTTCGACCGCGGCTTCCTCGGCGGGCGCCGCCGCCGTGGTCGCCGCCGTCGCTGTGAATGCCACCAGCAGCGCGATGACACTGGTGCCGGCGCCGAGCCGCAAGATGGTGATGGGTCCGGCCGCGATCTCGCCCTCGGCCTTGCCGTTGAGCGTTGCTTCGCGGGCGAGCTGCTCGGCGCCGAGCCCGATCAGATCGCGGGCTTCGCCGAAGCGCGCTTGCGCTTCCGGCATGGCGTCGATCAGCTCGCCGTCGGCGGTGAAGATCGCCGCCGGCAGCGCAAAGCCGCTCAGCAGCCGATGCGCGCGCTCGGGCAAGGCAATCTCCTTGCCGGCGCGCTCGGTCGAGACCACCAGGACGGCGGCGGTGTTGTCGGCAAGCGAAATGCGCGAGCATAGGCAGACCAGCGCGCCGCCGAGGCTGGCGCCGAAACCGCGCAGCCGTTCCAGCCGCGGCGCGCCACCCTGCGGCAGCGTGCCGGCAAGGCGCGCGATCTGGGCCGCGGCCGGATGCTTGGCATCGAAGCGGATAGCTGCGGCGTCGGCTGGCGAGGCGGCCTCGAAGATCGCGGCGGCGGGCGGATTGGCCCACAGCAGGCGGCTGGCGTCGGCGCGCCATAGCCACGCCGGCGACGGACTCAGGGCGTGTGCCGCGAGCCGCGGATCATTCAGGCAGGCGAACTGGAGCCCGGTCGCATTCATCGCTTACGTCGCAGGCGGAAATTACGGCTAATGAAACCTTAATACGGCTGCTTTGCCGCCGCGTCCACGAACCGGCAGTCAGCAGGCCGCAGCAACGGGCGATAACGTTAATAACCTGGGTTCCATGTCTGGCGCGGGCAGGGCTCCACCCTAAATAGCATGAGAGTGACGGCAGTTGCGGGGACGTGAGGCAAGGAGGTTGTCATGGCCAAGCAAGGCAATGCGAATTTTGAAATCCCGGCTGAAATGCGCGCCTTCGCGGAGAAAAGCATGGAGCAGGCCAAGCAGGCCTTCGACACCTTCATCTCCGCCGCCAAGCAGGCCGCCGGCACCATCGACCGGCAGGCCGCCGGCGCGCGGTCCGGCGCCAAGGAGCTGGGCGAGCTCGCCATGCGCTATGCCGAGCGCAATATCGCGTCGTCGTTCGACTTCGCCCAGCGGCTGGTGCGCGCCAAAGACTCCGAGGAAGTGCTGGCGTTGCAGGCCGATTACGTGAAAAGCCAGATGGCGACGCTCAACGAGCAGGCCAAGCATTTGGGCAAGGAAGCGGCCAAGATGGCCAGCCCCGCCGCCCGGCCCTGAGGGCCGCGGCTGCGATGTGACCGCCCGGCCCCCGTTCCAGGGGGCGTAAGCTCCCAATTGGAATTTTTTGTGCATCGCAGTATTTTTTATTGCAATGCACAAAAAACTGTGCTATAAGGTTATTTAGTACTCGCCGGAACGCCTTTGGGCGTTGGAGGCCGTAGCCTCGCGATGGCGGGTCCTGATGCAGGCGCGGGCCGGTTTGCCGAGGGCGGCGGCTCGCTATCGTCCAAACACCGCCCTCCGAGCCAAGGACGACGATCATGGCCGAGACCCCCGATACCCCGGTTGCCACGCCGAAATCGAAGGCGAAGGTGGCCGCTCCGTCGGCAAATGTCTTCGAATTCCCGAAATTCGATATGCCGAAGTTTGAAATGCCGAGCGCCTTCCGCGAGCTCGCCGAAAAGGGCATCGCGACGGCCAAGGAAAACTACGACAAGATGAAAAGCACGGCCGAAGAGGCCACCG
>Ga0307436_1001128_pt1 | contig 12069 bp, 8 predicted proteins | sample SalMarWE160440MG_FD_202513 | JGI IMG/M metagenome (GOLD analysis project Ga0307436, IMG submission 202513) | Salt marsh sediment microbial communities from the Plum Island Ecosystem LTER, Massachusetts, United States - WE1604-40 | ecosystem: Environmental > Aquatic > Marine > Intertidal zone >...
CGAGATCGAACTCGCGGGCCTCGATGCGGGCGATGTATTCGCGCGCCGCACCGGGGCCTTTCAACGTATCGCTGGTCATTGTGCCGATGCGCGCATCCGGGAACAGCGCTTTGGCTTCCTCGGCCAGACGCTCGACGCCGGGGCCGCAGGCGGCGAATTCGCCCGCCGCGTCGCATTGAGGACAGCGCTCCGGTTCGCTTACGGCGTAGCCGCAATGATGGCAGCGCAAGCGGCCCTCGCGCCGGTGCTCGACGAGCCAGGCGGTGCAATTGGGACATTGAAATCGAAAACCGCAACTGCGGCACAAGGTGAGCGGCGCGAAACCGCGGCGGTTGAGGAACAGCAACGCCTGCTCGTTCGCCGCGAATGTTTCGGCGAGCGCGGCGCGCAACGCGGGCGACAGCCAGGATTGGCGCGGCGGGCGGTCGGCGCGCATGTCAACCAGTTCGATCTCCGGCATGGCGGCGCCGGCAAACCGGTCCGGCAGATGCAGCCGTTTGTACCGTCCTTGCGACACGTTCACATAGGTTTCCAATGACGGAGTCGCCGAGACCAGAATGGCGGGAACGTTTTCGAGCTGCGCGCGCACCACCGCCATGTCGCGGGCCTGGTAGGTGACACCCTCTTCCTGCTTGAAAGACGCGTCGTGCTCTTCGTCCACGACGATAACGCCGGGATCGGGAAACGGCAGGAACAAGGCCGAGCGCGCACCGACCACGACGCGCGCACGCCCTTCCGCCACCGCGCGCCAGGTCTGGCGGCGTTGCACCGGCGTCATTTCCGAATGCCATTCCGCGGGCGCCACGCCGAACCGGTCCTCGAAGCGTCCCAGCCACTGGGCGGTGAGCGCGATTTCGGGAACAAGCACGAGCGCCTGCTTGCCGGCGGCGAGCGCTTCGCCCACCGCGGTCAGATAGACTTCCGTTTTGCCCGACCCGGCGACGCCGTCGAGCAAGGTCACGGAAAATCCGCCGCGGCGCACGGCCGCCGTGAGCTCTTGCGCGCAGGCCCCTTGCTCAGGTGACAGCTTCAGCCCGGTCGCGGTCACTTTCGGCACCGGGAATACGGGGGCGCGGGCGACCGGCACGGCGCGAAGAAGCCCGGCCGCGGCCAAAGCCTTGACGACGCCGGGCGAAACGCCGGCCTCGCGGGCGAGATCGGCGGCGCTCAAGGGCGGGCCTTGGCGCGCGACGTCGAGAACGCGGCGGCGCGCGTCGGTCATTTTGAATTTCGGCGGCGGCTCGCGCTTGGCGGCGGCATAACCGGTGGCGGGACGTTCCGGCTCCAGCGCGCCGGGCGCGCTCATCGCCATTTTGAGGACCGCGCCCTTGGCCGCGCAGTTGTATCGCGCGACCCATTCGACGAAGCGGCGCAGCTGCGCCTTCATCGGGATTGCCGCGAGCTTGCGGCGAATCGGTTTCAGTTTTGCGGCGGGAATTTTTGCGGGCTCGGGGTCCGCATCCCACACGCAGGCCGCGTATTCGCGCCGGCCCAGCGGCACGGCGACGAAATCACCCGGCCCGGCGGCGAGTCCCGAAGGCACCGCATAATCATAGGCATGGTCGAGCGCCAGCGGCAGCAGCACGGAGACCCGAGCCGCTTGCGCGCCCGCGCCAATCAGGCTATGGGAACTAGCAACGGCTTCCGCCATGGGCTACACTTTATCCGCAAGGCGGGACCTACGACTAGGCGGCGCTTTGCAGACGGCTCCACCTGGCGGCGAAGGGGAGGACATGTCGCAGGAACAAGGGCCCATCACGCGCAAAACTCCGAGCGGTCTCGCCTCCGCGCGTCCGGAGCCGGACGAGTCACGCATCACGGCCTATTTGCGCGCCCATCCCGATTTCCTGCTGCGTCATGCCGATCTGTTGCGCGTTCTGACGCCGCCCGGCAAGGACAACGGCGGCAATGTGGAAGATTTCCAGACTTTCCTCATCGATCGCCTGCGGGCCGAGGTCGAGCGTCTTTCCGGCGACAACCGCGATCTTCTGATCACCAGCCGCGACAATCTTTCCGGCCAGCGGCGCGTGCATGAGGCGGCACTGGCCCTCGTCGGCGCGCCGGATTTCGAGCAGCTCGTTCACATCATCACCACCGATCTGTCGGTCATCCTCGATCTCGATATCGTCACGCTTTGCGTCGAGGTCGCCGACACGCGCTGGCCGCGGGCGGTCGCCTCGGGCGTTTTCACGCTGCAGCCGGGCGCGGTGGACGAATTGATCGGGACGGGGCGCGACCTCGTGTTGTACCGCAAGCGCACCGGCGAACGGGCCGCATTCGGCAGCGCCACCAGCCTGGTGCGCTCGAGCGCGCTGCTTCGCTTGCGCTTCGGCTCCAAGCGCAAGGCGGGAATTTTGGCGCTCGGCTCGCGCCATGAGGACACCTTCCATCCCGGCCAGGGCACCGAGCTGTTGACCTTTTTGGCCCGGGTCGTGGAACTCAGCGTCAAAGCGTGGCTCGACCTGCCCGAAGAGTGACGGGCGCGCCCGCCCCCCTTCCTTCCGGCCTCACCAAGGCCATTTTCGATTGGCTGGCGTATTTGCGCGACGAGCGCCGCGCATCGAGCCATACGCTTTCCGCTTACCGCCGCGACCTCGAAAGCTTTTCGCGGTTTCTCACCGAGCATCTCGGCAAGCTGCCCGAGTTGGACGATCTGGAGGCACTCAGGCTCGCCGATTTCCGCGCCTGGCTGGCGCGCCGCGCCCATGAGAACCGCGCCAAGACCTCGACGGCTCGGGCGGTTTCGTCGGTGCGCGGATTTTTCCGTTATCTGAAACGGCGCGGGAAGGTGGAAAACGCCGCGCTCGGCGCCTTGCGCACGCCAAAACTGCCCCAGGCGCTCCCCAAACCGCTCTCGCCCGACGAAACCGAGGATGCGCTCACCCGCATCGGCGACGTCGCCAGTGAGCCGTGGATGGCGCTCCGCGATACGGCGATCGTAACGCTTCTTTACGGCTGCGGCTTGCGCATCAGCGAGGCGCTGTCCTTGGAGCGCAAATCGGCGCCCTTCGGCGAGTCCGTGCGCATCAAAGGCAAAGGCAACAAGGAGCGGGTGGTGCCCGTGCTGCCGGCCGTGAGCGAGGCGGTGGCGGGATATCTCGCGGCCTGCCCGTACCGTCTCAAGCCGAACGATCCGTTGTTTGTCGGAGCCAGGGGCGCGCGGCTGCAACCCGGCGTCGTGCAACGGCAGGTGCGAAAATTGCGCCGCTATCTGGGATTGCCGGAAACGGCGACGCCGCACGCTTTGCGCCACAGCTTCGCCACGCATTTGCTGTCCAGCGGCGCGGACTTGCGCGCGATCCAAGAACTCTTGGGACATGCGTCGCTTTCCACGACCCAGCGCTACACCGCCGTGGACAAGGCGCAGTTGATGGAGGTTTACGCCCGGGCCCATCCCCGGGCGCGGAACTGAATTTATTTTTTGTTGGGCTGTTGTTCGGGCGATCCGAACGGCCAAAATACCGCCCTATATCGAAGATATGGTGTGCAAATATTTTCCAGATTCGTCTGAGCAGCTTCTAGCTCTTTTCCTATCCTATCTTTATCGCCGCCCGATGAATAAACATCTCGCATCCATGACTTTCGTTCGTTTGCCTCTTTCTCACCGCCTTCCCTTCCACGAAGAGCATCTTCCGCATCCTCTGCGAGAAATTGCGCCGCCAGTAGTACGTCCGACCGGGCTCGGAATAGAGCGTCGAATGCGTTGCATGCTTCATCACCGAAATGATATTTACAGAGCAGTTGGGTCTTTCGGAGGCTAGAGAATTTTTCTGCCACAGTATTGAGTCGCTCAATTGGCACAAAGTATGTATCTCTAAGTTGAGCGATTTCCGGCTCCTCGTGTTGACTACTCTTTCGCGTCTTGCCCTCTCCGGTATGCCCGCCCGGATTGCGTACATAAGCCAGAGCGTCCTTTGCAGCGTTGAACGCGATTAGCGCTTCTTCAGCAACTTCGAATCGCCGTTTCGCGATCAGTTGTATCCGCCATAAAACCAGGCCCAGAATTACAGATACTAACGCAATCAAACCTGTCATGTGGCCCTCGAAACGGCAACAATGACTAGTATACCTATGCTCGCCCAGGGATTAGCGTCAGTAATGCAGGGCGCGATGGGCGACGGCGAGCGCCGCTTCGTGCACGGCTTCGTTCAACGTCGGATGGGCGTGGCAGGTGCGGGCCAGATCTTCGGCCGAACCGCCGAATTCCATCGCCACCACCCCTTCGTGGATCATATCGCCCGCTTCCGCGCCGATGATGTGCATGCCCAGAATGCGGTCGGTCTTGGCGTCGGCGAGGATTTTCACCATCCCCTCGGGCACGCCGATGATGCGGGCGCGGGGATTGGCGGAAAACGGGAATTTGCCGATTTTGTAAAGCACGCCGGCGTCCTTCAATTCTTCTTCCGTCTTGCCGACGCTCGCCACCTCGGGCGCGGTGTAAACGACCGCCGGAATGGTCTCGTAATTCACGTGCCCCGCTTGGCCGGCCAGAATCTCGGCCACCGCAACGCCTTCGTCGGAGGCCTTGTGGGCGAGCTGGGGTCCCGCCACCACGTCGCCGATGGCGTAAATGCCCGGGGCCGTGGTCTGGAAATGCCCGTCGATCTTGATGCGCCCGGCGTTGTCGATGGCCACACCGGCCTCCGCCAGCCCCAGGCCTTCGGTATAGGGGCGCCGTCCGATGGCGACCAGCACGACGTCGCAGTCCAGGGTTTCCGCCTTGCCGCCGGCCGAAGCTTCCAGACGCAGCGTAACGCCGCTTTTCTTTTTTTCCGCGCCCGTCACCTTCGTTGACAGACGGAATTTGAGGCCCTGCTTTTCCAGCGTGCGCTGAAGCTGCTGGGCGATTTCCCGGTCCATGGCGGGAACGATGCGGTCGAGAAACTCCACCACCGTCACCTGCGCGCCGAGCCGGCTCCATACCGAGCCCAGTTCGAGTCCGATGTAGCCGCCGCCGACCACCACGAGTCTCTTGGGAACCGCATCCAGCGTCAGGGCGCCGGTGGAGCTCACGATGCGCTTTTCATCCACCTCGACGCCGCGCAGCGGCGTCGGCTCGGAGCCGGTGGCGATCAGAATATGCTTGGCCTTGAGCGACTGCGGGGCGCTGGAGTTGACGGCGACCACGCCCGGTTTTTCGACGCGGGCGGCGCCGGTGACAGCGGTGATCTTGTGCTTCTTGAACAGGAAGGCGACGCCGCCGGTGTTGTCGGAAACGATCTTGTCCTTGTTCGCCTGCATGGCGGCGATGTCGATCTTGGGCTTGCCGACGGAAATGCCGTGGCGCGACAGGCCATGGCCGGCTTCCGCGAATTTCTCGGAGGATTGCAGCAAAGCTTTGGAGGGGATGCAGCCGACATTGAGGCAGGTGCCGCCGAGGGTGTCGCGCTTGTCCACGCAGGCGACCGTCATGCCGAGCTGGGAGGCGCGGATGGCGGCGACGTAACCGCCCGGCCCCGCCCCGATCACCACCAGATCGTAACTGCCGTTTCCTTGCGCCATTCAAATGCCCAGCAACAAACGCTGCGGGTCTTCGATGCAATCCTTGACGCGCACCAGGAAGGTCACCGCCTCGCGCCCGTCGATGACGCGGTGATCGTAGGTGAGCGCCACGTACATCATCGGGCGGATCTCGACTTGGCCGCCGACGGCCATGGGGCGTTTCTCGATCTTGTGCAGGCCGAGAATTCCCGACTGCGGCGGGTTGAGGATGGGCGTGGACATCAGCGAGCCGTAAACGCCGCCGTTGGTGATGGTGAACGTTCCGCCCGAAAGTTCGTCCAAGGCGAGCTTGCCGTCGCGCGCCTTGCGCGCCAGCTCCCCCACTTTCATTTCGATGTCGGCAAACGACAGCCGGTCGGCGTCGCGCACCACCGGCACGACCAGCCCTTGCTCGGTGCCGACCGCGACGCCGATATCGTAATGATTCTTGAAGACGAGGTCGTCGCCGTCTATTTCGGCGTTGACCGCCGGGATTTCCCTCAACGCGGCGATCGCCGCCTTGACGAAAAACGAGAGGAACCCGAGCTTGGCGCCGTATTTCTTTTCGAAAGCTTCGCGGTGCTTCTCCCGCACGGCGAGACAGGCGGTCATGTCGATCTCGTTGAAGGTGGTGAGCATCGCCGCGGTGTTCTGCGCCGTCTTCAGGCGCTCGGCGATGCGCTTGCGCAGCCGCGTCATTGGCACGCGGTCTTCGCGCGGCCGGGCTCCCCGCCGTTCCTTCGGCGCCTCGAAAAACTCCACCTTGGCCGCCGGCGCCGTTCTCGGCGCCGGTTTTAGCGTCGGCGCAGGGCCCGGCTGAGGAGGCGGCAGGACCTTCGAATCGGGCTTGTGCTCTTCGAGGAAGGCCAGGACGTCGGACTTGGTGAGGCGGCCATCCTTGCCCGACGCCGGGATCGCGGACGGATTGAGGCGGTGTTCGTCCACCAGCTTGCGCACCGAGGGCGCCAGCAATTGCGCGACGGCAGCGGTCCCGTCGGCGGGCTTTTCGCGCGGCGGCGGCGGTGCCTGCGGCGCTTCGGGCTTGGGCGCGGCGACGCTGCGGGCCGGGCGCTGGGCGGCGCGTTCGGCCTCGCCCTCGGTAATCATGCCGAGCGTCCCGCCCACTTCGACTTCGGCGCCTTCGTCGGCGATGATTTGGGACAAGGTTCCCGCCGTCTGGGCATAGACTTCGAGCGTCACCTTGTCGGTTTCGAGCTCGACGAGCGCGTCGTCCACGGCGACATGCTCGCCGACTTTCTTCAGCCATTTGGCGACGGTCGCGCTGGCGACCGATTCCCCCAATGCCGGCACCGTGATTTGCGTGGTCATGCTGTCCCCCAAATCCGCCGATAACCGTCCGCGGGAGTCTTAAAGGGTCAAGGCCTCTTCGACCAGCTTACGCTGCTCTTCGACGTGGCGTTTGTGAATTCCGGTGGCGGGCGAGGACGCCTCCGGCCGCCCGGCATAAGCGGCCGCGCCGCTCGCGGTCTTGACCTGAGCCAAAACCTCGGCGATGCGCGGGGCGGCGAAGGTCCAGGCGCCCATGTTCATCGGCTCCTCCTGGCACCACACCACGTCGGCGTTGGGGAAACGGGAAAGCTCGGCGGCGAGCGCCCGGTAGGGGAAAGGATAAAGCTGCTCCAGGCGCATGAAGAACACGTTCTTGATCCCGCGTTTTTCCCGCTCCTCGAAAAGATCGTAATAGACCTTGCCGGAGCAAAGGACGACGCGCTTGACGTCTTTGTCCGGGCACAGGGTGTCGCGGTCCAAGAGCACCCGGTGGAAGGAGCTTCCCGACCCCATCATATCGTAATCGGACACCGCCAGCTTGTGGCGCAGCAGGGATTTCGGCGTGAACAGGATAAGCGGCTTGCGGAAGGGCCGGCGCATCTGGCGGCGCAGAATGTGAAAATAGCTGGCCGGGGTCGTGCAATTGGCGACCTGGATGTTGTCCTGGGCGCAGAGCTGCAAGTAACGCTCCATGCGGCCCGAGGAATGTTCCGGCCCCTGCCCCTCGTATCCGTGCGGCAGCATCATCACCAGCCCCGACATGCGCAGCCATTTCGATTCGCCCGGGGTGATGAACTGGTCGATGATGACCTGGGCGCCGTTGGCGAAATCGCCGAACTGGGCCTCCCAGATGACCAGCGAGTGGGGCTCGGCCAGGCTGTAACCGTATTCGAAACCCAACACGGAGGCTTCGGACAAGGGGCTGTCGATGACCTCGAACAGCGCCTGGCCGGTGCCGAGATTGTTGAGGGGGATGAAGCGGTCCTCGGTCTGCTGGTCCACCAGGACCGAATGGCGGTGGCTGAAGGTGCCGCGGCCCGAATCCTGGCCCGAGAGGCGCACCGGCGTCCCGTCCATCAAGAGCGTGCCGAAGGCGAGCGCTTCGCCGGTCGCCCAGTCAATCCCTTCGCCCTTTTGAATCGCCGCGCGGCGCGCCTCCATCTGGCGCACCAGCTTGGGATGCGCGTGGAAGCCTTCGGGGATGGCGCAGAGCTTTTCGCCGATTTCGCGCAACGTCTTCTTGGGAACCGACGTGTCGCCGCGCCGGGCCTCGCCGCGGGCGACCTCGAACCCGGTCCAGGAGCCTTCAAGCCAGTCCACCTTGTTGGGACGATAGGATTTGGCGGCGCCAAGCGATTCCTCCAGCCCGCGCTGGAAATCGGCGACCATGCCGTCCGCCTCGTCTTGCGTGACGGTGCCCTCGGCGACCAGTTTCCTGACGTAAATCTCCCGCGTCGTCGGGTGGGCGGCGATCTTGCGGTACATGATGGGCTGGGTGAAGGCCGGTTCGTCGCTTTCGTTGTGGCCGAATCGGCGGTAGCAGAACATGTCCACCACGACGTCCTTTTTGAACTGCTGGCGGAATTCCATGGCCAGCGTCGCCACGAAGGCCACCGCTTCCGGGTCGTCGCCGTTGACGTGCAAAATCGGCGCCTGAACGCCCTTGGCGAGATCGGAGCAATAGGGCGAGGAGCGCGAATAGCTGGGGCTCGTCGTGAAACCGATCTGGTTGTTGACGATGAGATGGATGGTGCCGCCGGTTCGGTATCCCTTCAATTCCGAGAGATCGAGGGTTTCTGCGACCAGGCCTTGCCCGGCAAAGGCGGCGTCGCCGTGGAGCAGAAGCGCCATGGCCTTGTCGCGGGCATCGCCGTCGGCCCCAACGGCGTTGCGGTGGGTTTGTTTCGCCCTCACCTTGCCGAGAACCACGGGGTCCACCGCCTCGAGGTGCGACGGGTTCGCAGTCAAGGATAGATGGATTGAACGCCCGTCGATCTCGCGGCTGGACGAGGTGCCCAAGTGATATTTGACGTCGCCCGAGCCGAGCACGCCGTCGGGCAAATCGGCGGCGCCCTGGAATTCCGAGAAAATGGCGGCGAAGGGCTTGTCCATGAAATTGGCGAGAACGTTGAGACGCCCGCGGTGAGGCATGCCGACCACGATGTCTTCGACGCCGAGCACGGCGGCGCTGGCCAAAATCGAATCCAAAGCCAGGATCATCGATTCGGACCCGTCGAGGCCAAAGCGCTTGGTGCCGGTGAACTTGCGGTCGAGAAAACGCTCGAAGGTTTCGGCGGCGGTGAGCCGCGCCAGCAGCGCGCGTTTGTCTTGTGCCGAGTACTTCGGATGATTTTCGACGCGCTCGACGCGCGCCTGAATCCAGCTCTTCTGGTCGGGATCCTGGATATGCATGAACTCGACACCGACCGTGCGGCAATAGGTGTGGTGCAACTTTTCCAGAATCTCGCGGAGCGTCGCGGTCTCGAATCCGAGAACTCCGCTGATGAATATGGGCCGGTCGTAATCGCCGTCCGTGAATCCGTAGGACACCGGATCGAGCTCGGGATGCTTGCCGCGCTGCTCCAGCTTCAGGGGATCGAGGTCGGCCATGAGATGCCCGCGCACGCGGTAGGCGCGGATCATCATCAAGGCGCGGATGGAATCGAGAGTGGCGGCGCGAATGCGATCGGCCTCTTCGCCCGCCCCGGATACGGCCGCCCGGGCCGCCGCCGCACCATTGGCGCCGATTACCTTGGTCGTGCGCCCCGACCAGGGCGCGCCCTTGAGGTCGCGGACAATCTCGGATGCTTCGTCGCCGAGCGAGGCGAAATAGGCTGCCCAGCTCGGGTCCACCGAGGCGGGATCATCGAGAAAGCGCAGATACAGCTCGGCGACGAACGTGCCGTTGACACCGAGAAGAAGCGAATCCTGAAGTGGGCGAGGTTCCATGGACCGTGGCTGGAGGAGTGGCCGGTTGGCTCCGGTGCCTCTAAGTCTTCTACGAAACGATGATTAAGATGTTGTTGCCCCGGCCGGCAATTTCAAAGACCAAACGAAAATTTAACGGCGCGCGGCGGCTTTTTCGAAGAAATTCAGTTATTTCAGTTTCTTGGCCAGCAGCGTCGCGGTCTCGCCGGGGGTCTTGGCGACCGCGATTCCGGCCTTTTTCAGGGCCTCGATCTTGTCCTCGGCCTTGCCTTTGCCCCCCGAGACGATGGCCCCGGCATGGCCCATACGTCTTCCGGGTGGGGCGGTGCGCCCGGCGATGAAGGCGACCACGGGTTTTTTCGATTTCGCGGACTTGATGAAGGCCGCCGCCTCTTCCTCCGCGGTGCCGCCGATCTCGCCGATCATGACGATGCCATGGGTGCCGCGGTCGGCCAGGAAAAGCTCCAGGCAATCGATGAACGTGGTGCCGTGCACGGGATCGCCGCCGATGCCAATGCAGGTGGACTGGCCCAGCCCCGCGGCGGTGGTATAGGCGACGGCCTCATAGGTGAGCGTGCCCGAGCGCGAGACGATCCCCACCTTGCCGGGCTTGTGGATATGGCCCGGCATGATGCCGATTTTGCATTGGCCGGGCGTGATGATGCCGGGACAGTTGGGCCCGATGAGGCGCGTCTTCGATCCCTGCAAGGCGCGCTTGACCCGCACCATGTCGAGGACCGGCACGCCCTCGGTGATGCAGACGACGAGCGGGATTTCGGCGTCGATCGCCTCCAGGATCGCGTCGGCGGCAAAAGGCGGCGGCACATAGATGACGCTGGCGTTCGCCCCCGTTTCCGCCACCGCCTCGGCCACCGTGTCGAACACCGGAAGGTCGAGATGCTTGGTGCCGCCTTTGCCCGGCGTGACGCCGCCCACCATCTTGGTGCCGTAGGCAATGGCTTGTTCGGAATGGAAGGTGCCCTGGGCGCCGGTGAAGCCCTGGCAGATCACCTTCGTTTTCGAATTGACGAGAACCGACATTCAGGCCGCGTCCTTCACCGCTTTGACGATCTTGCGCGCGGCGTCTTCGAGAGAATTGGCGGGAATGATCTTGAGGCCCGATTTGGCGAGAATCTCCTTGCCCATATCCACATTGGTGCCTTCGAGGCGCACCACCAGGGGCACGACCAAATTGGCCTCGCGCACGGCGGCGACGATGCCCTCGGCGATCACGTCGCAACGCATGATGCCGCCGAAGATGTTGACGAGGATGCCTTCGACCTTGGGATCGCGGACGATGAGCTTGAAGGCGGTGGCCACGCGCTCGCGGGTCGCGCCGCCGCCGACGTCGAGGAAGTTCGCGGGTTCGCCGCCCGCCATCTTGATGGTGTCCATGGTGGCCATGGCAAGGCCGGCGCCGTTCACCATGCAGCCGATGTTGCCGTCGAGCCGGATGTAATTGAGGTCGTTGCGCGCGGCCTCGGCCTCGACCGGGTCTTCTTCCGATTCGTCGCGCAGCTCCGCGATGTCCTTGTGGCGGAAGAGCGCGTTGTCGTCGAAATTCATCTTGGCGTCGAGCGCCAGGACCTTGCCCGCCTTGGTGACGACCAGCGGATTGATCTCGATCAGGCTGGCATCGAGCTCGATGAAGGCGCGATAGAGCCCGGCCAAGAGCCTGGCGGCCTCGGCGGCGGTCTCGCCCGCCAGCCCCAGGGCGTAGATCACCTTGCGGGTGTGGAAGGGCGCGATGCCGGTGGCGGGATCGATCGCGACCTTGACCAGCCTGTGCGGTTCCTTCGCCGCCACTTCCTCGATGTCCATGCCGCCGGCGTCCGAGGCCAAGATCGTCACCCGGGAGGTGGCGCGGTCCACCAGTAGGCTGACATAAAGCTCGCGGTCGATGTTGAGGCCTTCCTCGACATAGACGCGCTTGACCTCTTTGCCCTTGGGCCCGGTCTGATGGGTGACCAGCTTGGCGCCGATCATCTTGCCGGCGTGGTGTTTGACGTCGTCCAGGCTTTTCACCACCTTGACGCCGCCCGCCTTGCCGCGCCCGCCGGCGTGGATCTGCGCCTTCACCACCCACACGCTGCCGCCGTGGGATTTGGCCGCCTGATGCGCCTCGGCCGCGGTATAGGCGACCTTGCCGCGCGGCACGGGCACGCCGTAGCGGGACAGAAGCTGTTTCGCCTGATACTCGTGGATATTCATGGGGTGAGGGATCGGTCCCCTGCCAGCGGAGACCACAGAGAAAGCCGAATTCACGTCCCGGCGCAAGCCCCGGGACGAAAATCTTTAGGATTGGTCCGGACTACGCGGTCTCGTAGCGGAAGGTGAGCTTGAGTTCCCCGGCCAGGGTGACGATATCCG
>Ga0307436_1001129_pt1 | contig 12069 bp, 10 predicted proteins | sample SalMarWE160440MG_FD_202513 | JGI IMG/M metagenome (GOLD analysis project Ga0307436, IMG submission 202513) | Salt marsh sediment microbial communities from the Plum Island Ecosystem LTER, Massachusetts, United States - WE1604-40 | ecosystem: Environmental > Aquatic > Marine > Intertidal zone >...
AAAGATCCTGTTGTTATAGGTATTTCAATTCTCATTTTAGCAATATTACTAAAACCCGTTCGAAAATTTATTATGTGACTGATAGCAATATTGTTTTTGTAAAATGACAACTTATGATTCAAATCCCGTATATTTCTTACCAAAAAATTGTATTTAATCAAAAATACCCGATAAATGAAAGAATCTGAAGTAACTCTGGAACTCGCCAAAGACCACGGCTTAAACGAAGAAGAATACGAACGAATAAAAAAAATTCTCGGAAGAACTCCATCTTTTACGGAGCTGGGAATTTTTAGTGTAATGTGGAGCGAGCACTGTAGCTATAAAAATTCAATTGCACAGTTAAAAACCTTGCCGAGAGAAGGCGGAAGATTGTTAGTTGGTGCCGGTGAAGAAAATGCAGGACTCGTTGACATCGGCGATGGTTTAGCCGTTGCCTTCAAAATTGAAAGTCACAATCATCCTTCAGCAGTAGAACCTTACCAGGGAGCGGCAACAGGTGTTGGCGGAATTATGCGCGATATTTTTACGATGGGTGCACGTCCGATTGCCTCTCTCAATTCTCTTCGGTTTGGTTCACTTAAAGATGCAAGAACAAGATATTTATTTTCAGGAGTTGTAAAAGGTATCGGCGATTACGGAAACAGCTTCGGTGTTCCAACAGTTGCCGGGGAAGTTTACTTCGATGAATCATACCAGGGAAATCCGCTGGTGAATGCTATGGCAGTTGGCATAGTAAAAACTAAAAGGTTTGCAAGTGCAACAGCAAAAGGAGAAAAAAATCCTGTAATGATAGTTGGTTCGTCTACAGGACGAGATGGAATACACGGGGCAACTTTTGCGTCTGAAGAACTTTCAGAAAAATCGGAAGCAAAACGTCCATCTGTTCAGGTTGGTGACCCGTTTACTGAAAAACTTTTACTTGAAGCTTCACTTGAAATAATAAAAAACGGTTGGTTGATCGGAATTCAGGATATGGGTGCAGCAGGAATTTCATGCTCAACGAGCGAGATGAGTGCAAAAGGGAATTCCGGTATGAAAATAAATCTCGATAAAGTTCCATTACGTGAAGAAGGAATGACTGCATATGAAATTATGCTTTCCGAAAGCCAGGAAAGAATGCTTTGTGTTGTTAAAAAAGGTTATGAGGACAGGGTGAAAAATGTTCTTGAAAAATGGGATCTTCACTGTGAAATAATCGGGGAAGTAACAAATGATGGTTTTCTACATATTGATTATGAAGGAGAAACAAAAGCCGTTATCCCGCCGTTTGAACTTGTGTTGGGAGGTGGAGCACCTGTTTATATTCGTGAGCAGAGAGAACCTGCTTATTTAAAAGAAATCAGAAAAATTGATTTTAGGTCGTTACCAGAACCGAAAGATATGAAAGAGGTTTTCTTAAAAGTTTTTTCTTCGCCGAATATAGTGTCAAAGAAATGGGTTTATGAGCAATATGATACGATGGTTAGGACAAATACAATTGTTGGTCCTGGTTGTGATGCCGCAGTGATATATATTAAAGGTCTTGAAAAAGCTTTAGCAATGAAGACAGATTGCAACTCACGTTATGTTCATCTTAATCCGAAAGAAGGAGCGAAAATTGCTGTTGCTGAAGCAGCAAGAAATATTGTTTGTTCCGGTGGTGTACCGCTCGCAATCACTAACTGCCTGAATTTTGGTAATCCCTATAAACCTGAAGTTTACTGGCAATTTGCACAGGCTATCGAAGGAATGGGGGAAGCCTGCAGGTTTTTCGATACGCCTGTTACGGGAGGCAATGTTAGCTTTTATAATGAATCACCGGACGTTGCGGTATATCCCACACCTACAATCGGAATGGTTGGACTTGTTGAAGAATTAAATCACGTAACAACTTCATATTTTAAGAATGAAGGAGATTTAATTTATCTTATTGGGGAAGATAATGAAGAATTAGGCGGTAGTGAATATTTAAAAGTGATTCATAACAAAGTTGCAGGTGATTCACCTAAAATAAATCTTCAAAACGAAAAAACGTTGCATGATTCTCTTCTTAACTTAGTAAGGAAAGGATTGATCAGCTCTGCCCACGATATATCCGAAGGAGGAATAGGAGCAGCACTCGCAGAATGTTGTATCATTAATCATGAAAAAATGTTTGGTTGCGAAGTTGAAATACCGGTGAATTCCAGAAAAGATTTTTCACTTTTTTCAGAAAGTCAGTCCAGAGTTATTATCTCAATCCCACCGGAAAAACAGAATGCAGTGGAAACTGAATTGAATTCCCTTTCTCAATCCTTTAAACTATTAGGAAAAGTAACAGTTCAAACACTTAACATCAAAGATTATTTTGAAATTAATCTTTCCGAGTTGAGCGATATTTATTACAAAACAATTCCGCGTATAATGGGTAGTGAAGAATAAACTAATTGAAAAAATACATTCGTTAAAAGTTTATGCGTACTTCAGAAAAATCAGGTTCAGGCTGCACTTAATTCCTGCCTGGCACAGGTTTGTTAAATTTTTCAAGCATTATTTCGGGGGACTATACGATCGGCTTGACCGGCACCATGTATTCCTTTTATCAGGCGGATTGGCTTTTTCTTTGTTTGTCTGCATTGTTCCGCTGACACTCATAATTTTCTGGATACTTGGAAAAATTCTTGATTCTGCTGAAGTAGAAGTTCAGATTGTTCATCTGATTGATACAGTTATTCCTTATAATACTTATGCCCAGTTTGTAAAAGAAATTATTTTTGACCGTGTGCATGAAGTTATCAAATACAGAAACCTGGCGGGATTTGTTGGTATCATAGGTCTGTTCTTTGCTGCCAGCGGATTTGCAAGCAGCTTAAGAACTGTACTCAATAAAGTTTTTGGTACTGATCTCGACATTAATATCTTTCTTGGAAAGCTCAGAGATTTTCTTGTTATTATCCTTGTTGTTCTTTCATTTCTTGTAATGATTTTTGCTTTACCGTTACTGGACTTTTTAAGATCGCTTGCCGAATCGACTGAGTATTTACAGGTATTTAACCAGCCTATTTTCCAGAGAGTCTTTACATCATTATTCTCACTATTTATTATGTACCTTATTTTTTCCATAACGTATAAATTTATGCCGATTATTAAGATCCGAAAGAGGTCTGTTTTAATCGGAGCCTTATGGGCATCTCTTCTTTGGGTTACTGCAAAAATAATTTTTGGTCTTTACCTTTCATCTTTTACAACATTCAGCAGGATTTATGGAGCTTATGCATTTGTTATTGTTGTTGCTTTTTGGATTTATTACACCTCTGCAGTTTTCATCGTCGGGGCAGAAGTGGGGAAGCTTTTCGATGAAAGGGTGGACGAAAAACAAAAATTGCAGCAACAAGAACCTCCTGCGGATTCGGAAATTTAGCTTTTCCTAGTAATTCTTTCGGAATGATTTAAAAAGTGTTTGACAAGCATTTGAAATCTGCGTATCTTTAATCAGATAAAAAAATCTGATTATGTAAATGACAGTAATTTTTTCAAAAAAGTGTGAATATGGAATGCAAGCGGTACTTTACCTTGCTGCACAGGAAAAAGGAATATTAACTTCCGCAGAAGAGTTTTCAAAAGTGCTTAAGATTCCCCGCGAGTTTATTTCCAAAATTCTTCAGAGTCTTCGGGAAAGCGGGTTGATTCATTCCAGCAAAGGTAAGTCCGGTGGATTTGGTCTCGCGAAAGATCCTTCACGGATTAAGCTTATCGATGTTGTTTCTGCAATTGATGGTCTGGATATTTTCAATAGTTGTGTCCTTGGATTTCCCGAATGTTCGCCAACTCATCCTTGTCCTGTACATGAAACCTGGGGTGCGTTAAGAACTCAGACGTACGATATGCTTAGTTCCGAAACCATTGATAAAGTAAAACAAAAAACTTTGGACAAAATAAAGAGCTTATAAAATTTTTTAATATTAAATCAGACTTAAATATCCGATATGAAAGAAAAGAAAAATATTGTTCGTAACAAAGAAAAGGGAATACAAAAAATCCGGTTTGTTGTGCAAACATTATTTGCACTACTTTGTATCTGGATCGGAATTGAATTTTATCAGTTCGCTCATTACTTAGAAACAAACGGTGCCGCAGCGTTTTCTTCACGTCCTCCGGGAGTTGATGGTTTTCTTCCGATAAGTTCATTTATGAGTTTCTACCTGTTTTTAATGACCGGTCAGGTTCACATAGCTCATCCCGCAGGATTTTTTATTTTCTTTGCGATTGTTTTAATGTCACTTGTTTTTGGAAAAGCTTTTTGCAGCTGGCTTTGTCCGGTGGGATTTTTATCAGAACTCATCGGAGATTTCGGAAAGAATATTTTCAAAAAAGATTTAAAACTGCCTAAACTATTAGATTACCCTCTTCGCAGCATTAAATATTTGTTGCTTGGTTTTCTTTTTTTCTCGGTTTTCTTTTTGATGAGCGTAACTGCAATCCAAGCGTTTCTTGATAGTCCATATAATTTAGTCTCTGATATCAAGATGTATTATTTCTTCGCAGATATTTCACGGTTCTCATTAATTGTAATAGGGATTTTGTTTTTATTGTCAATAGTGATTAGGGGATTCTGGTGCAGGTATCTTTGTCCTTATGGTGCTTTGCTAGGAATAGCTTCGCTACTAAGTCCAAGTAAAATTAAAAGAAATCCTATCAGCTGTATTGACTGCGGGTTATGCAACAAGGCTTGTCCCTCATTCATTAAAGTTGATAAAGTCAAAACAGTTATTTCTGATGAATGCACAACCTGTCTTAATTGTGTTGATGTCTGTCCGGTCGAAGATACACTTCAATTGGAATCAATACCTTTTAAGAAAAAAATAAACAAAAAGCTTGTTGCAATTGGGGTAGTTTCAATCTTTATGCTTGTCACCGGCTTTGGAATGCTCACAGGTATGTGGCAAAACAGTATCACAAAAAAAGAGTATCTGGAATTGTATAAGAATATGGATTCATTCGGTCATCCGACAGGAACAAAAGCAATGAAAGATTTCAATGAAAAAGCACTGAAAAATAATTCAAGTGACAAATCTGAAAGAGAATTTGAATATAAATTGAAGTAAAAATGTCAGTCTTCGACAAGCTCAGACTGACTGTCACACTGAGCCTATCGAAGTGTAACAATGAAACTGAATAATTCAAAAAATCAAACGAGGTAAATAAAATGAAAGATTTAAAATTAAATAATGAAGTTGTTGAGAACCTTAATGAAAAGACTCTCGCAGAAATAGTTACAGATAATATAAGGTCAGCAATTGTTTTTGAAGAATATGGATTGGATTTCTGTTGCAATGGGAAAAGATCATTACAGGAAGCATGTGCAGAAAAGAATATTGAAGTGGGGAAAGTCGTTAAAAGCTTAAATGAATTAAGCACTAATAAAAATTCCGAAAAATATAACGAGTGGGCTTCCGATTTTCTGGTTGACCACATAGTTAACCATCATCATCAGTATGTGAGGAGAATGATTCCTGTAATTTCCTTGCACACCGACAAGGTTGCTTCAGTGCACGGAGAAAATCACCCCGAGACAAAACAGATAGCCGATCTCTTTCTTGCTGTTCGTCAGGAGCTCGAGAGTCATATGATGAAAGAGGAGAGAATTCTTTTTCCGTACATCAAACAATTACACTATGCTAAGAAAAATAACGAGCAAATTACGCCTCCTCTTTTTGGAACAATTAAGAACCCGATAAGAATGATGGAAGCCGAACATCAGAGTGCGGGAGATGCACTGCACAAGATTAGAGAGCTAAGTAACGATTTTACTTTCCCTCCAGATGCCTGCAATACTTTTAAAGCTCTGTATTCTGAATTAAAAGAATTTGAAGAGGATCTTCACAAACATATTCATCTGGAAAATAATATTTTGTTCCCAAAGTCAATTAAATTAGAAGAAGAATTATTTTAAATTCGTAAAATGAAAAGACATCCTGCATTATATCAACTTTCTCACGATCATCATCAGGGCTTAATCCTCGCTCAGCAGTTGAAGAAAGATGCGCCTCGGTACAAAGGTTTACCTTCCACTTTGGATAGGAAGAAAGATTATGCAATTTCTTTCTATAACAATGAGCTAGTAAAACATTTCGAGGATGAAGAAAAGATTTTATTTCCCTCGGCCATTAAAAGCGATGATGAAATAGCTAGCTTAGTTAAAGAAGTTATTTCAGAGCACAGAAAAATAGAATCTCTTATTAATGACTTAAAGAAAAATGATGATGTAGTTGGTTTGCTTGATGAACTCGGAAGACTTCTTGAAAATCATATTAGAAAAGAGGAAAGAAAATTATTTCCGAAGATGGAGGAAACATTATCGGAAAAAGAACTGATTGTGATTGGCGAAAAACTTTCTTCCTCGCGGAATCATTTAAATAAATAAAATAATACGGATTTCAGTTATGAAAAAATATTGGATTTCATTTTCGTTAGTAATAATAATTTCATTTGCAGTATTAAGCTGGGTTGGTACCAGAATTTATCATCAAAAGCCGCCTGTTCCTGAAAAGGTTGTCACGAAAAGTGGAACTATAGTTTTTACGAAAGCTGATATACAAGATGGACAGAACGTTTGGCAGGCGATGGGTGGTATGGAAGTCGGTTCCATCTGGGGTCATGGAAGTTATGTAGCGCCTGACTGGACTGCAGATTGGCTTCATCGCGAAGCGGTTTTTGTTCTGAATGTCTGGGCTAAAAACCAATTCAATTCTGAATTTGACAAACTTTCTCCCGAAGATCAATCATTCCTTAAAGCACAGCTTGCGGACACTTACAAACATAACACTTACAATGCTAGTACAGGTATCATTACTATTGATGATACAAGATTTGAAGCGATCAAATCAAATATTGTCCACTTCAGTGATGTCTTTACAAATGGTAAAGATGAATATGCAATTCCACCAAATACTTTAACCAATCCTGAAAAGCTTAGAAAGCTTAATGCATTCTTCTTCTGGAGTGCCTGGGCTGCTTCTACAAACAGACCTGATGATAATGTAACTTATACAAATAACTGGCCTCATGAAGAATTAATTCACAACGCACCAACACCCGATACGATAGTCTGGACAGGAGTTAGTATCATTCTTTTATTGTTAGGTATTGGAGGAATGGCATGGTACCACGCAGCGAACAGAGGTGAGATTGAGCATAATAAATTTCCAACAGCTGATCCATTACTTTCTGCATCAATCACTCCTTCACAAAAAGCAGTTGTAAAATATTTTTTAATTGTTTCAGGTTTATTACTTCTTCAAATAGTATTTGGTGTGATAACCGCCCACTTCGGTGTTGAAGGGAGTGCATTTTATGGAATTCCGATTGCAGAAATTTTCCCTTACGCAATTACAAGAACCTGGCATACTCAGTTAGGAATTTTCTGGATTGCAACAGCCTGGCTTGCTGCAGGATTATATATTGCACCGGCAGTTAGTGGAACCGAACCTAAAGGTCAGAGACTTGGAGTGAACGTTCTTTTTATAGCACTATTAATTGTGGTTCTTGGATCAATGCTGGGTGAATGGTTGAGTATAAAAAATCATATGCCGGACAGTCAATGGTTTTTATTTGGACACAGCGGATATGAATACATTGATCTTGGCAGATTTTTTCAGATAGCTTTAATTGTTGGATTGTTTTTATGGTTATTCCTGATCTGGCGTGCAATCAGACCTGCTCTTAAAAAAAATGATGATCAAAAACCGATTCTAGTACTCTTTCTGATTTCGACAATTGCAATCGCTTCATTTTATGCAGCGGCTCTCGTTTATGGTAAGCATACAAATCTCGCAATCGCTGAATACTGGAGATGGTGGGTAGTTCATCTTTGGGTAGAAGGTTTCTTTGAAGTGTTTGCGACAGTAGTGATCGCATTCTTATTTGCTAGATTGAATTTAGTATCGATAAAAACCGCAGGGCGTGCAACAGTCCTTTCAGCAACAATCTTTTTATCTGGTGGTATAATCGGTACACTTCATCATCTTTATTTTTCCGGTACGCCTATGGTAGTTCTTGCACTTGGTTCTGTCTTCAGCGCACTTGAAGTCGTTCCATTAATGTTCGTTGGTTATGAAGCGTGGGAGAATATCAAGCTATCACGTGCAACCGAATGGGTAAAAAAATACAAGTGGGCAATTTACTTTTTCGTATCCGTCGCTTTCTGGAATATGCTCGGTGCAGGTTTATTCGGATTCATGATAAATCCTCCTATTGCTCTCTATTATATGCAGGGATTGAACACAACTCCGGTTCATGGTCACGCAGCATTGTTTGGAGTTTATGGAATGCTAGGTATCGGATTGATGTTGTTCTCTTTGAGAGGAATTAGACCGGACATTGAGTGGAATGAAAAACCAATCAAGTGGTCCTTCTGGTTAATTAATTTCGGGCTTTTTTCAATGGTAACTTTCAGTCTGCTGCCTGTTGGTTTAATGCAGACCTGGGCTTCTGTTGAGCATGGTTACTGGTACGCAAGAAGCGCTGAGTTTCTTCAGACAAGTGTAATGCAGACACTCAGATGGCTGAGAGCTTTTGGTGATACTATTTTTGCGATAGGCGCTGTGATACTGGTCTATTTTGTTTTCTGGTTGTCAATGAAATTTAGGAAAAGTAGTAGTCCGTCATAATTAATCTATAATAATTCAAGGGAGATTATATGAAAAAATTATTTGTACCAACGATTACATTGACATTCATTTCTTTGCAACTAGTACTTGCACAGAATTGTGTTAAGTGCCACGAAAAAATTACACCAAACATTGTTTCCGACTGGAAGCTGAGCAAGCATTTTCAGAATGATGTTGATTGTGCTGTATGTCATGGAGATAAACACAACTCGGCTTCAAACGTAAATCTTGTTGAAATTCCTACACCTGAAACATGTAAAACTTGTCATGAAACTCAGGTGGAACAGTTTAGTAAAGGAAAGCATGCATTTGCATGGGCTGCGATGTATGCTATGCCTACAATTCATATGCAACCGATGGCATTGATAGAAGGAATGAAAGGTTGTGGAAGCTGTCATAAAATTGGCTTAAAAACAGCTGACGAGATAAAACAATTAAAGGCAAATGGACAAAAATTCGGCACTGCTTCTTGCGATGGTTGTCATACACGTCATACTTTCTCTGTAGGGGAAGCCAAACAACCACAAGCTTGCCAAACCTGTCATATGGGATTTGATCATCCGCAGTGGGAAATGTATTCTGGTTCGAAACACGGTGTAAGGTATTTATTAAAACAAAATAAAACATTGCCGGAAAATACTTCAGCACCAACTTGTCAAACTTGCCATATGCAGGAAGGCAACCATGAAGTGAGAACAGCGTGGGGTTTTCTTGCAGTGCGTTTACCTTTACCTGAAGATGAACAATGGAAAGCTGACAGGATAACAATCTTACAAGCATTAGGTGTACTTGATCCTGTAGGAAAACCTACCAAGCGTCTTGAAGTTGTAAAAGCCGCTGATGTTGCAAGATTGGATCAGGAATCATGGCAAGCAGAACGGGATAAGATGGTAAAGATTTGCGGAAACTGCCATTCAGAAAATTTTGCAAAGCTTGAACTTGAGAAAGGCGATAACATAATTAAGCAGGCAGATCATCTAATGGCTGAAGGCATTAATGTAGTTGCCGGATTGTATAAAGATGGTATTTTACAAAAACCTGAAGGTTATGCTTATGATTTTCCAGATTTGCTTACTTTTCACGATGCAGCTTCTGTCGTGGAGCAAAAACTTTTTGTAATGTATCTTGAGCATAGAATGAGAACTTTCCAGGGAACATTTCATGCAAATCCTGACTATGCTCTATGGTACGGTTGGAGTGAAATGGTTCGCGACCTAGCTGAAATTAAAGAGCTTGCAAAACAGTTACGTCTGAATCGCAACTTCAAATAGAATTTGTATATAGGCAGCTAATCCGGCTGCCCTTTTTAATCCTAATATTTCTATAATACTTTCATTCCAAGGTAATACCTAGTTAAAGATTTATTTTGAGTCGTATCAGTATTAAGTTATTTTTCCTGATATGATCAAAATTTAACAACTGATTTATTCACACATTTTTTCAAATGATTGCTTACATAATTTTCGGAGTTACTTACGCTTTCGCAGCAGCGGTTCAGCCGGGACCTTTCCAGACTTTCATCATTTCACAAACTCTAAAGAATGGTTGGAAAAAAACATTATCTGCTGCATTTGCGCCGGTTCTCAGCGACGGACCCATTATAGTTCTTGTACTTTTTATTTTAACACACGTGTCTGTTTGGTTCTTGCAGGTTTTACAAATATGCGGCGGACTGCTTCTTCTCTATCTTGCTTATAAGTCCTATGAAGCTTTTCGGAAGTATGATGCAGGTAATATAAAAGAGGATGATAAATCTGATAGAACTTTATTAAAGGCGATTTTAGTAAATGCAATAAATCCTGCTCCTTATATTGGATGGAGTTTAATAATGGGACCAACCTTTCTTAAAGGTTATAACGAAGCTCCGGTTAACGGTATATCTTTAATCGTCAGTTTTTATGTGATTCTGGTTTTATCCCAAATGGGAATAATTTTACTTTTCGGATTAGCCCGTAATCTCGGTCCGAAAGTTACTCACATCACTCTGGGAATTGCCTCGGCTGCACTTGCCGGTTTTGGAATATATCAATTGTTGCATGGGATATTCTCTTACTGATTATTAACAAATAACTGTTGAAACTTCATTCCTATACATCTAACTTTTACTGTGTCTAAATAATTTTTTTCATATCCATAAATCTTAAGGGGATTTATGAAAAGATTTCATTTTATTTTCGCATTAATTTTTTCTTGCTTGCTTCTTACCTTAATTTCCTGTAAAAATAAAGACAGTGAATCAAATCTTACCACAAAACAAAAAGTAATAACAGATTCCCTGGCACAATTACAGGAAATAGACAGAATACTTAATAAGGCTGTTCTGAATGGTGATTATGAAACAATCCTGAAATATTATACAGAAGATATAGTAATTCTGGCTAATTCGATTCCTGCTATAAAAGGTAAAGAAGCTGTGCGTGCTCTTTATGAAAAAGACAGGAAGAAAGGACTTAAGTTTCATGCATTCAGCGGCAAACCCGATAAAATGTGGAGTTGTGACGACAAGGTATATGAATACGGAACATACGGTATGGCAGTGAGTTCCTATGAAACAAAACATCCTTATGGTTTTGCAGGTTCTTATTTTACAATCTGGCAGAAACAGAAAGACGGTTCGTACCTGATGGAATTTGTCATGACAAATTTGGATCATGAGCCATACGCAGAGTAGTTAAGCAAAAACATCTTAAGCTTGGTGAAAGAATTTTTTTAGATAGTAAAGAAATCGGTTGTTTCCCTGATTTTTAACCAATTACCTGTAATATGAAATATTGTGAATGTGTCTCACGTTTTAGTGGATTATTTTTCCCCGTAGCACTTATTAGTTATGGAAATCCGGAATAATTAAGAGTGTTTATTGAATTAACTCCAATTAAGTGAGTTAAAGTTATACTGGATTCATTTTTGTCCTTCCTTGTTTTCATTTCTGTGAAATGTATCACCTTAACGTTTCTCAGATATTCCTAAGTTATGTGTTATAACACGGTAATAATTTTTAATATAAATTAAACAAAAAGGAGTTATATAATGGCTGACAAGAAAATAATTGCGGTTGTTGGAGCAACAGGTGCGCAGGGCGGGGGATTGGCAAGAGCAATTTTAGCAGACAAGTCAAGTGAGTTCAAAGTCCGTGCAATAACAAGAAATGTAAATTCCGATAAAGCCAAAGCTCTGGCAAATGCAGGTGCAGAAGTGGTAGCTGCTGATGTTAATGATGTTGAAAGTCTTAAAAAGGCTTTCGAAGGAGCATACGGTGTTTACGCTGTTACATTTTTCTGGGAACACTTTTCACCTGAAAAAGAAAAGCAACATGCAAAAAACATGGCAGAAGCTGCAAAACAAGCCGGTGTAAAACATGTAATCTGGTCTTCTCTTGACGATACAAGAAAATGGATACTACTAAATGATGACCGAATGCCGACGTTACAGAATAATTACA
>Ga0307436_1001130_pt1 | contig 12062 bp, 7 predicted proteins | sample SalMarWE160440MG_FD_202513 | JGI IMG/M metagenome (GOLD analysis project Ga0307436, IMG submission 202513) | Salt marsh sediment microbial communities from the Plum Island Ecosystem LTER, Massachusetts, United States - WE1604-40 | ecosystem: Environmental > Aquatic > Marine > Intertidal zone >...
GATCGAATTGCTCTTGACTGAACGGCTCGGTCTCCGCCGTGCCTTGCACCTCGACGATGCCGCCCGCGCCCGTCATCACAAAGTTCGCGTCTGCATCGGCTTCGGAATCCTCGGCGTAGTCGAGATCGAGCACCGCGTCGCCGCCATAGAGCCCGCAGCTCACCGCTGCGACGTGGTCGCTCAGCACCTTGGAGGTGACCATGTTACGCGCTTCCATCCAAGCGATCGCATCGTGGAGCGCGACCCACGCGCCGGTAATCGATGCGGTGCGCGTGCCGCCGTCGGCTTGCAGCACGTCGCAATCGACGATGATCTGCTTCTCGCCGAGCGCCGGCAGGTTGGTGACCGCGCGCAACGAGCGGCCGATCAGCCGCTGGATCTCTTGCGTGCGCCCGGACTGCTTGCCGGCTGCCGCCTCACGCCGCGTGCGCTCGGTGGTGGCGCGCGGCAGCATGCCGTACTCCGCGGTCACCCAGCCGCGGCCCGAGCCCTTGAGCCATGGCGGCACCGGCTCGCCGGCCGTTGCCGTGCACAGCACATGAGTCTCGCCGAAGCGGACGAGGCACGAGCCCTCGGCGTGGCGCGACACCGCGCGCTCAAGGCTGATGGGGCGAAGGGCGTCAGGTGCGCGTTTGGACGGGCGGATAATGTCGAAATCTCCTGAGCAACCAGGCTGAAGCCGGGCACCCTAGAGGAGGCGCCTTCGCGGGAAAAGCCCTTTCCCCAACTCTCGTGTGCGGCGGCCTTGTGCGCCTCCGGTGGAGAAGCTACGACGCTTCAGATGGGCTGGTGCGACGAGGTGCTCGGGCTTTGTGACGCCTCCGGCGGCGAGGTCGATCCGCCTCCCTCCGCCGAGGAGGTCGAGGCACGGCTCGCGGCCTTGCCGATGGGGGATCTGGTGCGGACATGGCGGGAGGTGAGCACCACCGGCCTCAAGGATCAGACCCCCGGCACCCACGCCCTCACCATGTATTTCGACCGGCTCTCCAATGAGATGCCGGAGCGCGGAATCGCCTTCATTGAAGCCGCGCTCGCGGTTGAGCCCGACGACGAGATTGTCATGCTGTTGGCAGAGGGAAAGGTGCTCGGCCAGCTTCTCGTCTTCCATGCCGGCCGCGTCGCTTCGTCCTTGCAGGCTTTGGCTCTGCGCCAGCCCCGGTTCCGCTGGCTGATGGGAAGCAAGGGTGCCACGATTGCAAATGGCATGGTCGAGGATCCGCAAATCCGGCGGCGTCTCCTCGCCATCGCCGACGAGCCCGCCTATCGCGCATGGGAGGCGGCGCATCCCAAGCCTGAGGCGCCTGACTTTGCCGCCATGACGCTGCCCGACCTTGCGGCCGCGTGGGTCGAGATCACCTCGCGGTCGGACCTCGCGCGACAGCGCGACGACGACTGGGGCGAGATGTTCGACTTTCAAAGCGATCTTGTCAGCAATGATCCGATCGGCGCGCTCGAGCTGGTGAAGGCGATCCTGGAGATCGAGGACAACCCCAACGTGCTCGGGCTGCTCGCGGCCGGCATCCTGGAGGACTTGGTCCCCGAGGAGGATGGTCCGGTGATCGATGCCGTGGTCGCCGAGGCCGAGCGCAACGAGAAGTTTAGCCACCTCCTCGGTGGCGTATGGTTCTACGGCATGAGCCCCGAAGTGACCGAGCGGCTCATGAAGGCGAGAGGCGAAGCGTGGTGAGGGCCGACATGGCGGACGATATCACATCGCCCATGAGCGGCCGTGCTCCGGCGTCCTCGCCCGACGCCACGCCCATGATGGCGCAATATCTCGAGATCAAGGCCGTAAACGCCGACAGCCTATTGTTCTACCGCATGGGGGATTTTTACGAGCTGTTCTTCGACGACGCGGCGATCGCCTCGCGCGCGCTCGGAATCGCGCTCACCAAGCGCGGCAAGCATCTTGGCGAGGACATTCCCATGTGCGGCGTGCCGGTTCATGCCGCCGACGACTATCTTCAACGCTTGATCGCGCAAGGCTTCCGCGTCGCCGTCTGCGAGCAGACCGAGGACCCGGCTGACGCCAAGAAGCGTGGGCCAAAGGCCGTGGTCCGCCGCGAAGTGGTGCGGCTCGTGACGCCTGGCACGCTCACCGAGGAGTCACTGCTCGACGCCCGCGCCCACAACTTCCTCACCGCGCTGTTCCGCGCACCTGAGAAGCAGGACGCCGACCCTGTCATCGCGCTCGCTTCGCTCGACATCTCGACTGGCGAGGTGATTGCGGCGTCGGTGCATTTCAGTGACCTCCCCGGCGAGCTGGCCCGCATCAAGCCCGGCGAGGTGCTGGTTGGTGAGGATCTCGCGGGTGACGCGGACATGCGCCGTGTCATCGGCGAGGCTGGCGCGGCGTTGACCGCGGCCCCACGCGCCCATTTCGATTCCGTGCGCGGCGAACGCGCCTTGCAAGAGCGCCTCGGCGTTGCCACGCTCGATGCCTTCGGCGACTTCACCCGCGCCGAGCTTGCTGCGCTTGCCGGTCTCCTCACTTATGTGGAGATCACCCAGGTCGGCAAAGCGTCGCTGCTCCGCCCGCCACGCAAAGAGACCGTCGGCAGTCTGCTCGTCATCGATGCGGCGACTCGCACCAATCTGGAGCTGGCCCGCTCCAATCAAGGGACCAGGGCCGGGAGCCTGCTTGCCTCCATCGACCGCACCGTCACGGCCGCCGGCGCCCGCGAGCTGGCGCGCCGGCTCGGCAGCCCCTTGACTGGCGTCGATGCGGTAAACGCGCGCCTCGACGCCGTTGCCTATCTCGTTGGCGAGCCGCGCCTGCGCGCAGAATTGCGCGCAGGCCTGAAATCCGCGCCAGATCTTGCCCGCGCGCTTGCCCGTCTCGCGCTCGGCCGCGGCGCCCCCCGCGACCTGGGTGCGGTGCGCCAAGCGATTGTTTCCGGGCACGTTTTGGCCGCGCGGCTCTTGCGCGCCGGCGAGGCGTTCGGCTTGCCGCGCGAGTTGATGGGCATTGTCGAGCGTTTCGCCGCGGCGCCAACCGAGATCAAGCAGGCGCTCTCTTCAGCGCTTGCCGAGGAGCTTCCGGTCAACGCGCGCGACGGCGACTTCATTCGTGAAGGCTTCAGCGGCGATCTCGATGAGCACCGGAAGCTTCGCGACGGCAGTCGCCAGGTGATCGCCGGCCTGCAAGCGACCTATGCCGACGCTACCGGGGTGAAGTCGCTCAAGGTGCGCCACAACAACGTGCTCGGCTATTTTGTCGAGGTGACGGCGCTACACGCACCGACCCTGACCAAGCCGCCACATGTCGAGACCTTCATTCATCGCCAGACCATGGCGAACGCGGTGCGCTTCTCGACGCCAGAGCTCGCCGAGCTGGACGCGCGCATCACCTCTGCCGCTGACCGCGTGCTCGCGCTCGAGCTCGACATCTTCGCCACGCTCACCAAGGACGTGCTTGTCGAGGAACAGGCGCTCTCGGCGGTAAGCGCCGCCCTCGCCGAGCTCGATCACTATGCCGGCCTCGCCGAACTTGCCGTCGAGGAAAAATATGTGCGCCCGGTCATTGACGGAAGCCTCGTCTTCGCCGTCGAGGAAGGGCGCCACCCAATGGTCGAGCAGACCTTGCAGCGAGGCGACGGCGCGAGCTTCATTGGCAACGACTGCCGGCTCGGCAGTGAACGCGACGACGACGGCACCCGTATTCTCTTGGTGACGGGCCCCAATATGGCGGGCAAGTCGACCTTCCTGCGCCAGAACGCGCTCATCGTCGTGCTCGCGCAGGCCGGCTGCTTCGTGCCGGCCAAGTCGGCCCATATCGGCATCGTCGATCGTCTGTTCAGCCGCGTCGGCGCGGCGGACGATCTCGCCCGCGGCCGCTCAACCTTCATGGTGGAGATGGTGGAGACGGCCTCGATCCTTAACCAGGCGACCCCACGTTCCTTCGTCGTGCTCGACGAGATCGGCCGCGGCACGGCGACATTCGATGGGTTGTCGATCGCCTGGGCGACGCTCGAATATCTGCACGAGGTGAATCGCGCGCGTGTCCTCTTCGCCACCCACTATCACGAGCTTACCGCGCTCGCCGACAGGCTGGCCCACGCCGCCAACGCCACGGTGGAGGTCAAGGAGTGGCGGGACGAGATCGTGTTCCTCTATCGCGTCGTGTCTGGCGCCGCCGACCGCTCTTACGGCATTCACGTGGCCAAGCTCGCAGGCCTCCCCGGGCCGGTGCTGGCTCGTGCCGGCGAGGTGCTGGACGAGCTGGAGAAGGCGGATGGGCGCCCGAAACCCGCAGATCTCGCAGACGATCTGCCGCTGTTCCAGGCGGCGAAGCCGCCGCCCGGGCTTGGCGAGCCGTCGGCCCTTGAACAAGCACTTGAAACGCTCAATCCCGACGGCATGACGCCGAAAGAGGCGCTCGAAGCCCTCTACCGTCTTAAGACTCTGCTTGAAAGCAAGGCGTAAAGCCTCGATGTGTTAGTCTGTTCGCCCGTCATGGATCAGCCCGCACCGAAACCCGCCCCGTATTTCGACTTCGACCTGCTGCGGCAGGAGACGGCGGAGCTTGCGCGTACCTATGCCGGCCAGGATTCGCAGCTTCGCGCCGCGCTGGTCGACTATTTGAAGCCGCTCGTCCACGGGGCGCAGCTCGCCGCCAAGCAGCGGCTCGAGCAGGACGGTGACGGACGCGCCTGTGCCGCTGGGCTGTCCAATTTCCAGGACGCACTGATCCGCCTGACCTACGACTTCACCACCGAGCACATCTATCGCGCGGAAAATCCCTCCACCGCCGAGCGCATGGCCGTGGTCGCCCAAGGCGGCTATGGGCGCGGGTTGCTGGCGCCGGGCTCGGATATCGATCTCCTGTTTCTGCTTCCCTACAAGCAGACGGCGTGGGGCGAGAGCGTCGCCGAGTACATGCTGTATCTTCTGTGGGACCTCGGCTTCAAAGTCGGTCATGCCACGCGCACCATTACCCAATGCGTGCGCTTAAGCCTGTCCGACATGACCATCCGCACTGCGCTGCTCGACGCGCGGCTCATTCTCGGTGACGAGAAACTGTTCGCCGATTTCCAGCACCGTTTCCGTAAAGACGTGTTGGAAGGCGACGCGCGGGCCTTCATCGCCGCGAAGCTCGCCGAGCAGGATGCCCGTCACTCGCGCGCCGGCGCCTCGCGCTACCAGGTCGAGCCCAACATCAAGGAAGGTGCGGGCGGCTTGCGCGACTTGCACACGCTGCACTGGCTCGCCAAGCACCTTTATCCCGATCACGCCGAGGAACAGTTTATCGAGGCCGGTGTTTTCACACCGCACGAATATCGCAGCTTCCGCCGCTGCGAGTCCTTCCTGTGGACGGTGCGCTGTCACCTGCACTTCCTGACCGACCGGCCCGAGGAGCGCCTCAGCTTCGATCTCCAGCGGGCGATGGCGGAGCGGCTCGGTTATCGGAGCCACGCCGGCTTGAGCGCCGTCGAGCGCTTCATGAAGCATTACTTCCTCATCGCCAAGGAGGTCGGGCAGCTCACGCGGATCGTCTGCTCGGCGCTCGAGCTCAAGCAACTGAAGTCGGTGCCGACGCTCGACACCCTACTCGGGCCGTTCAGTTGGCGACGCCGCGCCAAGCTGCGGCGTACCTCGGACTTCCGTATCGAGAATGGCCGCATCTCGACCGTGGACAAGGACGCCTTCGCCAAGGACCCGGTCAACTTCATCAGGCTGTTCGTCTTTGCCGATGAGAACCAGGCCGCCCTCTCGCCCGAGGTCTTGCGGCAGATCCGGGCGAACTTCCGGCTGATCGACGACAATCTGCGCGGCAACCCCACGGCCAACCGCCTGTTCATGCGGCTTTTGACCGACGCTCGCGATCCTGAAGGTGCGCTGCGCAAGATGAACGAGGCCGGCGTGCTCGGCCGCTTCATCGGCGACTTCGGCCGCGTGGTGTCGATGATGCAGTTCAACATGTATCACCACTTCACCGTGGACGAGCATCTGGTCCGCACCATCGGCTTCCTCTCCGGCATCGAGCGCGGCAAGCTGTCGGTCGACCATCCCGTGTCGAGCGAGATCGTGCGCACCATCGACAATCGTCGCGCGCTCTATGTCGCCGCCTTGCTGCACGACATAGCCAAAGGCCGCGACGAGGACCATTCTATCGTCGGCGCGCGCATCGGCCGCGAGCTTGGGCCGCGCCTCGGCCTGACGGCGTCGGAGACCGAGACCGCCGCCTGGCTCGTCGAGCATCACCTGACCATGAGTCTGTTCGCTCAGAGCCGCGACCTCAACGACCCGAAAACCATTCGTGACTTTGCCGACATCGTGCAGAGCCGCGAGCGTCTGAAGCTCCTGCTCATTCTCACGGTCGCCGATATTCGCGCCGTCGGCCCCGGCGTGTGGACCGGCTGGAAGGGCCAGCTCCTGCGCACGCTCTATTTCGAGACGGAGCCACAACTCGGCGGCGGACACACCGAGCTGACCCGCACCGAGCGCGTGACCCGCGCCCAGGACGCCTTGCGTGAGCGTCTAGCGGGTTGGCCTAGCCATGACCTGGAACGGTTCATCGACCGCCACTACCCGGCCTACTGGCTCAGGACTGATCTCGACGTCATCGCCGAGCACGCCAAGCTGATACGCGACGCCGAGGCCCAAGGACGTACCGTCGTCGTCCATATCTCGACCGACGCGTTCCGCGGCGTTACCGAGGTGACCTTGCTCGCCCCCAATCACCCACGCCTGCTCGCCCTGGTCGCGGGCGCGTGCACCGGCGCCGGCGCCAACATCGTCGACGCGCAGATCTCGACGACGCGCGACGGTATGGCCCTCGACACCATTCATCTCGAGCGTGAGTTCGATCATGCCGAGGATGAGGAACGCCGCGCGCGAAAGATCGCCGCCAATATCGAGCGCATGCTCCGCGGCGAGGCCCGCGCCGCCGACGTCGTGCAGAGCAAGAAGAAGCCGAAGTCGCGGCTCTCGGCCTTCACCGTCGAGCCGCAAGTAGTGATCGACAACACGTTGTCTGATGCCCTGACTGTGATCGAGATCAACGGTCTCGACCGTCCTGGCCTTCTCTACGACGTGACCCGCGAGATCTCCGACCTCAACCTCGACATCGCCTCGGCCCACATCGCCACCTTCGGCGAGAAGGCGGTCGACGTTTTCTACGTCACCGATCTCACCGGCAAGAAGATTACCAGCTCGTCGCGCGAATTCCTGATCCGCGAGCGGTTAACGAAAGTGCTCGCGGCGCAACAGGAATCGGCGTTCGCGTCCATGTAACCAGCGTTCCCCTGCCCTTGCCGGGTCTTTGGACCTGGCGCATTCAGAGTGCGCCATGAAGCTTTATCGCGGGTTCTTGACCGTTGGCGGCATGACTGTCGTGAGCCGTGTGCTCGGCTTCGTCCGCGACGTGTTGATCGCCGCTGTGCTCGGCGCCTCGTCGGTGACCGACGCCTTCTTCGTTGGCTTCCGCGTGCCCAACATGTTTCGGCGCCTTTTCGCCGAGGGCGCTTTCAACGCGGCCTTCATCCCGCTCTTCACCAAGCGCCTGCACGGCGAAGGGCCTCAGTCGGCGCAAGACTTCGCCGCCCGCGCGCTTGCCGGACTCACCCTCGTGCTCGTGGCCTTCGTGATCTTGGCGGAGATCGCCATGCCGTGGCTGATGCTTCTGCTCGCGCCCGGCTTCGCCGACGACCCGGACAAGTTCCGCCTCGCCGTGCTCTTGGGGCGCATCGCGCTGCCTTATCTCGTCTTCATGTCCTGGGTCGCGCTTTACACGGGGCTCCTCAACGCGCTCGGGCGCTTCGCCGCCGCCGCTTTCGCGCCGAGCCTGCTCAACGTCGTGCTCATTGCCGTGCTGTTCGGCCTGGTCGCCACCGGTACCGGCGAGCAGACCGTCGCCGGCGTGGCGCTCGCCTGGGGCGTTGCCATTTCGGGCCTGTTGCAGGTGGCGATCGTGGCCGTCGCCGCCGTGAGAGCCGGCATCCGGCTCAAGCTCGAGCAGCCCACCTGGACGCCGGATATTAAGCGGCTGGTGACGCTCGCGGTGCCCGGCCTCATCGCGGGCGGGATGGCGCAGATCACCATCGTCATCTCCACTATCATCGCGAGCCTTCAGGACCGCGTGGTGTCGTGGCTCTATTACGCCGACCGCATCTTCCAGCTTCCTTTGGGTCTGATCGGCGTCGCCGTCGGCGTCGTGCTTCTTCCAGACTTGAGCCACAAGCTCCGCAGCGGTGATCGCGATGCGGTCGCGATGAGCGAAAACCGCGCGCTCGAATTCGCGCTCCTCCTCACGCTGCCGGCAGCCATCGCACTGTTCATTGCCTCGGGTCCAATCATGCGCGTGCTGTTCGAGCGCGGCGCCTTCACCGCGGTCGATACGCACGCCACTGCCGGCATGTTGTCGGCGCTAGCGCTAGGCCTTCCCGCCTACGTGCTCATCAAGGTACTGCAGCCGAGCTTTTTCGCCCGCGAGGACACCAAGACGCCGATGATCTTTGCCGGCATCTCCATGGCGGCGAACGCGGCGCTGAGCTTCGTGCTGTTCGTCATCCTCGGCGCTGTCGGCATCGCCATCGCTACGACGCTTGCCGGCTGGATTAATGTCGCGCTTCTCATCATCGAGATGAAGAAGCGCGCGGAGTTCGCCCTCGATGATGCCTTCCGCCGTGCGTTCGTCGGCATCGTGCTGGCGAGCCTTGCAATGGGGGCGGTGGTGTGGTGGCTCACGGATGCGCTTTCGTCCTGGTTCGCGCCCGAAGAGGGCATCGTCGTGCAGGCGCTGGCCCTGATCGTTCTGATCGCCGCCGGCCTCGTGACCTATCTCGTGGCGGGCGCCATCTTCGGCGCCATGAAGCCGCGGACCCTACTGAAGGACCTGCTCGGCCGCTGACTTCTGCGAAAAAAGTGAGGTTTTCCAGCGCGCGACCCTGGTCTATGTTGCACCGCAATAAGGACCAAAGGGTGTACCGCATGGAAGGCCGTCCGCGTCGCAGCGCGCTCTATATGCCGGGCTCGAACGAGCGGGCGCTTGAGAAGGCGAAAACCATTCCCGCCGACGCTCTGATCTTCGATCTCGAAGATGCCGTGGCGCCTGACGCCAAGGTGCGCGCCCGCGAGCAGGTCTGCGCCGCGGTCAAGACCGGCGGCTATGGCGGCCGCGAGGTGGTGATCCGGGTCAACGCGCTCGAGACGCCATGGGGCACCGACGACCTCATGGCCGCGTGCGATGCCGCACCGGACGCGATCCTCGTGCCGAAGGTCGTCCATTCCGGCGACGTCATTTCCGCCGCCAAGATTCTGCAAAGCGTGCACGCGCCGGAGAAGGTCAGGCTGTGGGCGATGATGGAGACGCCCATGGCCATCCTCAACGCGCGCACCATCGCCGCCACCGCAGTCTACGAGCACAACCGTCTGTGCTGCCTGGTCATGGGCACCAACGATCTCATCAAGGAATCGCGCGCCCGCGCGCTCCATGACCGCTTCGCCGTGGTGCCATGGCTCGCCATGACGCTGGTCGCGGCGCGCGCCTACAAGCTCGACATTCTAGACGGCGTCTATAACGACTTCCGCGACGAGGAAGGCTTGCGCGAGGAATGCGAGCGCGGCCGCATTCTCGGTATGGACGGCAAGACCCTGATCCATCCGAGCCAGGTCGTCCCTTGCAACGAGATCTTCTCGCCGACGCAAGAGGAGGTCGACTGGTCGCGCAAAATTATCGATGCCTTCGGCCAGCCGGAGAACGAGCGCAAGGGCGTCATCGTCGTGGAAGGCCACATGGTCGAGCGTCTCCATTTCGCCATGGCCCAGCGCACCGTCGCCATCGCCGAGCAGATCCGCGCGATGGAGAAAGCCTGCGGCTAGCCCGGCCTTGCGCTTGAGGCTGCCCCACGCCATAACCCGCGAGCGTTCAGGGGCAAATCATGCAAGAGACGACTAAACATAAGACCCGCGTGTTCTCGGGCGTTCAGCCGACCGGCAACCTCCATCTTGGCAACTATCTCGGCGCCATCACGCGCTTCGTGGCGCTCCAGGCCGAGCACGAGTGCCTGTATTGCGTGGTCGATCTCCACGCCATCACCGTGTTCCAGGACCCCGACGAGCTTGCCCACAACACCCGCGAGGTGACGGCGGCATTCATCGCCTCCGGCATCGATCCGGCCCGCCAGATCATCTTCAATCAGAGCCAGGTCTCGGGCCACGCCGAGCTCGCCTGGATCTTCAATTGCGTGGCGCGGCTCGGCTGGCTCAACCGCATGACCCAGTTCAAGGAGAAGGCAGGCAAGGATCGCGAGAAGGCGAGCGCGGGCCTTTACGTCTATCCGAACCTGATGGCCGCCGACATTCTGCTCTATCACGCCACCCACGTGCCGGTCGGAGAGGACCAGAAGCAGCATCTGGAACTTGCCCGCGACATCGCCCAGAAGTTCAACAACGACTTCGCCAAGACGATTGCGCGGGAGGACTATCCGGGTGGCTTCTTTCCGCTGCCGGAGCCGATCATCACAGGGCCGGCCACACGTGTCATGAGCTTGCGTGACGGCACCAAAAAGATGTCGAAGTCGGAGACCTCGGACATGACGCGCATCAACTTGACCGACGACGCCGACGCCATCGCTAAGAAGATCAAAAAGGCGAAGACGGACCCCGAGCCGTTGCCGGTCGAAGCCAAGGACTTGGAGGCGCGGCCCGAAGCTGACAACTTGGTCGGCATCTACGCCGCGCTCACCGGGATCAGCAAGGATCAGGTGCTGCGCGAATACGGCGGCTCGTCCTTCGCGCGCTTCAAGGAGGCGCTCGCCGAGTTGGCAACGGAGAAGCTCACGCCGATCGGCGACGAGATGCGCCGTCTCATGGCGGACCCGGTCGAGATCGACCGCATCCTCGCCGACGGCGCAAAGCGCGCCCGCGACATTGCCGATCCGATCCTCGCCAAGGCCAAGGACATCGTCGGCTTCATCCGCGGCTGACTCGTCATGCCCGCGAAAGCGGGCATCCAGTAGCCGCCGTCCCTTCGTTGCATCTGACCGCAGGGGTTACTGGATTTCCCGGTCAAGCCGGGCAATGACAGGAGTAGAGGTGAAGCCTTTTACGCCTCGACGCCGGTGCCGATAGGGCAGGAGACGCCGGTGCCGCCGAGCCCGCAATAGCCCCCCGGATTCTTGGCGAGATATTGCTGGTGATAGCCCTCGGCGAAAAAGAACTCGGGCGCAGGCAGGATCTCGGTGGTGATGGGGCCGAGCCAGCGCGCATCAAGCGCCGCCTCGTAGGCGGCCTTCGAGGCTTCCGCCTCCCGCCGCTGCTCCTCCGAGTAATAATAGATGCCCGAACGGTATTGCGTGCCGACGTCGTTCCCCTGGCGCATGCCTTGAGTCGGGTCGTGGCTCTCCCAGAACGTCTTCAGAAGTTGTTCGTAGCTGACCTGTTTCGGGTCGAAGACGACGAGCACCGCCTCGGTATGCCCGGTCATCCCGGAGCACACCTCTTCATAGGTCGGGTTCGGCGTGGACCCGCCCGCATAGCCCACCGCCGTCACGATGACGCCGGGGATCTCCCAGAATTTCCGCTCCGCGCCCCAGAAGCAGCCGAGCCCGAACAGCGCCTTCTCCGCGCCTTCAGGGTAAGGCCCTTTCAGCGGTGCGCCGTTCACGTAATGCGTCGGCGCCGTGGGGATGGGGGCTCGCCGGCCGGGCAGGGACTCGTCGGCCGAAGGGACGGTGAGGGGCTTGCGTTTGAATGAGAACATGGAGGTCTCCGTTCAGGTCACTCCCCCGAAAACGCTCCCGCTAATTGATGAACACCTCGACGGGTTTACGTTTCTGGCCGAGCCAATAGAGGAACACGCCGAGAATGCCGAACACGACCCAGGTCGGCGCGGCGAGGATCGAGACGATCACCGGGTCCCACAGCCAATGGCCAGCATTGGCGTCGATCCAGTTTTTCGCGATGTCGATCGTATTCGGCGCGAGCTGCCGCCACTGGTCGCCCATGGGCGTCACCACCCACGTGCCGCCCCCCGCCAGGCTCTTGGTGGCGTCGACGACGGCGGCGACCATGGCAACGAGAAGCAGCCAGACGCCGAGTATTCGCAAAAAGAAACGCAT
>Ga0307436_1001132_pt1 | contig 12033 bp, 16 predicted proteins | sample SalMarWE160440MG_FD_202513 | JGI IMG/M metagenome (GOLD analysis project Ga0307436, IMG submission 202513) | Salt marsh sediment microbial communities from the Plum Island Ecosystem LTER, Massachusetts, United States - WE1604-40 | ecosystem: Environmental > Aquatic > Marine > Intertidal zone >...
TGATCGTCCTGGCCGAGGACAGGCATGCGCGTCTCCGGCGACAGCATCGGCACAGCCTCCGCCTCGGGCTCATCCACCTCGACATATTTCTGCATGGAGTGGATGAAATCTTCCTTGAGATCGTCGGTAGCAATCTTCTTGTCGGCAATCTCGCGGAGTGCCACCACGGGGTTCTTGTCATTGTCCCGCTGCACGGCGATCTGGGCGCCGGCGGAGATGGTGCGGGCACGGTGGCTGGCGAGCAGCACGAGCTCGAAGCGGTTCGGAATCTTGTCGATGCAGTCCTCGACGGTGACGCGAGCCATCAGGTGATCCTTTTGAAAATTGGCCGGATTTAGCCTCTATTTATGCAGTTCGACGCAGGCTGGCAAGTCGTACGCGCGCCAAAGCTTTCGCATCACTTGACCTTCGCGCCCCTTCTCGACCAGACGCCACAAGGTCCGAGCGCTTTGCCGGGTGGCCGGATGGCGCCAATCGGGAGCGACATCAAGTAGCGGACGGAGCACAAAAGGGCGCGCTTCGATCCAGGGATGGGGCAAAATAAGGGGCCTCGCGCCGGCTCGGGCAAAGCGGGGATGCCCGCCCCTCCAATGGGCAACGCGCCCCTTATAATCCAGAATATCGATATCGAGGGTACGTGGGCCCCATGGGCTGCCGCCGCGGCGCCCTGCTTCCCGCTCGATTCGCTTGAGAAGCCGGAGTAGTGCCTCCGGCGGCAAATGCGTGTCGATAAGGGCGGCAGCGTTAATGTAAGTGGGTTGGCCCGCGCGACCGACCGCCGCAGTTTCATAGAAGGCGGAGATGGCCTCTACTTTGACACTTGCGCGCGCGATCTCGCGCAATGCGCGCGCAATGGTCTCGGCAGGCTTGCCCCACGGACCGGGACAATTTGCGCCCAATCCTACCAGCGTCTTGTCCTGTATCCCCAATTGCGGAGCGCCTTCGTCATACCTATGCTGTGTAGTCAGTTGTTTAGTATTTGTTGTTGGCTCTTACGAAGATATTTTCAGTGTTAGGAACCCAAGATGAATTTCTATCCGACCGAGCGCATCGCTCTCTTCATTGACGGCGCCAATCTTTACGCCGCCGCCAAGTCGCTCTCCTTCGACATCGATTACAAGCGCCTCCTCGCCCTGTTCCGATCCAAGGCGCAGCTCGTCCGGGCGCTCTATTACACGGCGCTTGCCGAAGACCAGGAGTACTCTTCGATCCGGCCGCTGATCGATTGGCTTGACTATAACGGCTACACTATGGTGACGAAGCCGACCAAGGAGTTCATCGATGCAACAGGGCGGCGGAAGATCAAGGGCAACATGGATATCGAGCTTGCGGTGGATGCCATGGAGCTTGCTGATCATCTCGACCATTTCGTGCTGTTCTCAGGCGATGGCGATTTCCGCTCTCTGGTCGAGGCGCTCCAGCATAAAGGCAAGCGCGTGAGCGTCGTGTCCACGCTTGCCACCAACCCGCCGATGGTTGCCGACGAGCTTCGCCGCCAGGCGGACCAGTTCATCGATCTCGCCAACTTGCAGAACGAGATCGGTCGCGACCCGGCTGATCGGGCACCGCGGGAGCAGCGGCGGCGCCAGGAGCCCGAGCCGCTTGATGAGTTCGAGCCTGAAGACCTGATCGAGACCTAGTCGCTGTGCGGCTCAGGCCGTTAGCGAAGAAGGAGGCAAGGCGATGAAGCTGGGCTTCGTTGGGCTCGGCCACATGGGAACCGCCATGGCGGCGCAGTTGCTCGCAGCGGGACATGCTCTCACCGTTCATAACCGGACTTCGGCCAAGGCAGAGCCGCATGTGAAGAACGGCGCCATGCTCGCTGAGACGACTGGCAAGGCTGCCAAAGGCGAAGCGGTCGTCACTATGCTCGCCGACGATGCGGCGGTGGAAGCAGCCGTATTCGGGCCGGACGGCATTCTCGAGGCGCTCGCGCCGGGCGCGATCCACATCTCCATGAGCACGATCAGCGTTGCTCTCGCCGAGCGGCTCGGCGAGGTCCATGGCGAACGCGGTCAGCTCTTCATATCGGCACCGGTGTTCGGGCGTCCCGACGCGGCGGCGGCGGGCAAGCTCTTCATCGTTGCCGCCGGTCCTGCGGCCGCCATCGCTACATGCCAGCCCGTGTTCGACGTTCTCGGCCAGCGCACTTTCGTGGTTTCGGAGCACGCCCCGAACGCCAATGTGGTCAAGCTCAGCGGCAATTTCCTCATTGCCTCGGTAATTGAGGCTTTGGGCGAGGCCTTTGCTCTCATCGACATGGCCGGCATCGACCGGGCGCAATATCTCGATCTTCTGGTCAGCACGTTGTTCGGCGCGCCCGTGTACAAGACCTATGGCGGTCTGATTGCCGAGGAGCGCTATCAGCCGGCAGGCTTCAAGGCCGAATTGGGCTATAAGGACGTAGGCCTTGCGCTCTATGCCGCGCGGGACCTTGATGTGCCCATGCCGCTCGCGAGCCTCATCGCTGAACGCTTCCGGATGCTCATCGAGGCGGGCGGGAAGGATTTCGATTGGTCGGCGCTTGGCCTTCTCGCCAAGCGCGACTCCGGCGTGGCGACCCCGCTCAAATCTAAGATCCGGGACTGACCGTGGCGCTCTCGGCCATGGCCCATGTGGGGGCGCCCGAGCCGGCCCGGGACTGCCCGCTTTGCCCGCGGTTGGTGGCGTTCCGCCACGACAATCAAGCCGCCCATCCCGATTGGTTCAACGGCGCAGTCCCTTCGTTCGGACCGGAGAGCGCGCGCCTCCTCATCGTCGGGCTCGCGCCGGGCCTCAAAGGCGCCAACCGGACGGGACGTCCTTTCCTCGGGGACTACGCTGGCGAGTTGCTTTACCGCACGCTCCTCAAGACGGGCCTCGCGCGCGGGCAGCACGATGTCGAAACGCCGGAGGCTCTGGAGCTCGTCGACTGCATGATCACCAACGCGGTGCGCTGCGTCCCGCCGCAAAACAAGCCCAAGCCCGACGAGATCAAGCGGTGCCGGGCCTTTCTCATCGGCCGCATGCAGGCGCTGCCGAATTTGCGCGCCTTCCTCGCCATCGGGCGCATCGCCCATGACGCTATCCTGGATGCGCTTCAGCTCAAGAAGCGCGACTTCCCATTCTCTCACAGCGCCTGCCATGACCTTCCGGATGGGCTCGTGCTGTTCGACAGCTATCACTGCTCGCGTCAGAACACGAATACGGGCCGGCTCACGACGCCCATGTTCGAAAAGGTTGTGGGGCAAGCCGCCGCGAGCCTCGAGGGTTAGCTTGCTGGCGCCCGGCAAGTCGGGCATGCTTTCCGGCGGTCATCGAATAGGTCGCGAGAGGTCTCCCCATGGCGGGGCTCGAAATCTCGCTCACTAAAGTGGGCTTTATCATCCTCAAAGCGCGGGAATACGGCGCCAAGGTCGGGGCGTGGGACGAAGGTGCTACCTCCGACCACGATGCGGAGTCCATCCTCGAAGACTTCTCTGACGATTCCACTCTGGCGGAACTCAAGGAGTTCATCGACGATCTTAACGAGGACGAGCAGGTGAGCCTGGTAGCGCTTGCTTGGATCGGCCGCGGCTCGTTTGGGCCTGATGAGCTCGAGGACGCAATGGAGACGGCGCGCGCCGAACGCAATGCCCGCACGGCGGACTATCTCCTCGGCATGCCCCTTCTCTCGGACTATCTGGAAGAGGCCTTGGACCGACTCGGCTACTCGGTTGAGGACGTCGAAGACGACGCCCTGGGCGACTAAGGTGCCTCAGCCCTGCCTTTCAAGCCAGGTGAGGACTTCGGCCGCGTGACCCGCCGGATCAGGCACGGGGTAGAACACGTGCGATATGCAACCATCCGCGACGATTAGTGTGAGCCTCTTCAGATAGATGTGGCCGCCGGTTGCGAACGTGAGCAAGCGAAGTGCGCCTGCGAAGCGACCTTCCGCGTCGCTTAGGAGCGGGAACGGCAGGCCAAGTCGTGCAGCCAACTCACCCTGATAGCCCATCGTCTGGCGGCTTAAGCCGAAAATGTGCGTTTCCTGTCGGGCGAAGCTCTCGGAGAGATCGCGGAAGCCCTCTAGCTCGGGCGTCGAGCCATGGGCCCCGGGAATCACGTCCCAATCGGGTGGGTTGGGCTGGCCGGGGCGCCCGGTCCATGGATAGACCGCGACCACGCTGCGGCCCGGGAGCACCGCGAGGCACACCTCAGTCCCGTCTGTCGCCGGGAGCGAGACAGGCGCGAATGCCAAACCTTGTGTCAGGTGATCGACAGCGCCGTCGCCCACAGGGGGCAGAAACACCGTCACGCCTCACCCCTTCCCGCGCATAAGCCGGCCCTTCTGGCGCTCCCAATCGCGCTTCTTCTCCGTCTCACGCTTGTCGTACATCTTCTTGCCGCGGCCGAGCCCCAGCTGGAGCTTGGCGATACCCCGCGCATTGAAATAGAGCCTGAGCGGCACGAGGGCCATGCCTTGGCGCTGGATGGCGCCCAGGAGCCGCGCCATCTCGCGCTTATGCAGGAGGAGCTTGCGGGGCCTGGTCGGTGCATGCCCGTCTCGTGCCGCTCCTGGATACTCGGCGATATGCGCGTTGATGAGGCAGAGCTCGCCGCTTTCATTGGAGGCATAAGATTCCGCGATGTTCGCCCTGCCGGCACGCAGCGACTTCACCTCCGAACCGGTCAGGACAATGCCGGCTTCGATCGTCTCCTCGATGTCGTAGTTGAAGCGGGCCTTGCGGTTCTCGGCGACGAGCTTTCCGCTCTCGCGCTTTGGCGCCATGGCAAGCCCTTTCGCAAAGCTAGACGGTGGCGAGGCCGACGGCGGCGATCGCCTCATCCACGCGTTTGCGCGAGGCGACCGAGATTGGTGCCAACGGCAGGCGCGTCTCGCTCGAGCAGAAGCCGAGCTTTTCCGCCGCGTATTTCACCGGGCCGGGATTGGACTCCACGAACAAGGCTTCATGCAGCGGCATCAAACGGTCTTGGATCTCCAGCGCCCGCTTGAAGTTTCCACCAAGGCAGGCGAGCTGAAACTCGGAGCAGAGCGCCGGCGCCACGTTGGCGGTGACTGAGATGCAACCAACGCCGCCATGGGCCATGAAGCCGAGTGCGGTGGCATCCTCGCCAGAGAGCTGGATGAACTCATGGCCGAGCGCGGCGCGCTGCTGGCTCACGCGCGCCATGTTCGCGGTCGCATCCTTTACGCCGACGATGTTCTTGAGCTGGAACAGCCGCCCCATGGTGTCGACCGACATGTCGATGACGCTGCGGCCTGGGATGTTGTAGATGATGATCGGGATGTTGGCGGCGTCGTTGATGGCCTTGTAGTGGAGATAGAGCCCCTCTTGGGTCGGCTTGTTATAGTACGGCGTCACCACGAGCGCGCCGTCCGCGCCGGCCGCCTTCGCGTGGCGCGTCAGCGCGATGGCTTCGGCCGTTGAATTGGAACCCGTTCCTGCGATTACCGGCACACGGGCGGCCGCCGCCTCAATGCAGAGCTCGATAACGCGGCGGTGCTCGTCGTGGTCAAGCGTCGGCGACTCTCCGGTCGTGCCGCATGGCACGAGACCGTGCGTACCCTGGTCGATCTGCCACTCCACCAGCCTGCGGAAGGCGGTCTCGTCGAGCGAACCATCCTTAAGGGGTGTGATGAGGGCCGTGATCGAGCCTTGAAACGGCGGCATAGACAAAGCGAAAGCTCCTAAGGCGACGCGATTGTTGCGGGGTCCCGACGGAAGGTCGGGCGGACAATAGGGTCTCGGGGGTGAGGCGGCAAGCCGAGGAGCGATCTTCGCCTAGTTATCCGGCCAGGACGAGCCATATGCTGCGGCCCAAGATGTCTATTGGGAAAAGTATAATATCGGCGAATGGCTTAGACGGCTCTTCTAGCCCTGGATAACGCCGCGCCAGTCATTTTTCCGCCGGATTCGGGCACAGCGCAGAAAACAGCCAAAAACTAGCTAGTCACGTTGGGAACCCAAGGTGGGAACCAAGGACGAAGCGCGTTGCTCTCGCGCACCTCGACCTTGGCCGCGACGAGCTAGTCATCTCGCTCGACGACCACGGCAACCTCGATTTGCGGTTGTGGACCGACTCGGCGGGCGTCCGGCTCGCAAGCAGGGTCGGCATCACCCTTCCCCATGAACGTCTCGGCGATCTGATCGGCGCCCTCAAGGCAGCCAAGCGGAGGGACGCGGCATGATGCCTCAAGCACAAACCGCCCCCCGTTCAGGACAGGGGGCGGCTCGTTTCCACAGGCATGGATTGACGGCGCGTCGTCGCGGATGGGGCTATCACAAGGTCAGCCCCGCCTCAAGCATCCCGAGCGAGCCAGCTATCGCGCAGCGTATGCCGCGGGGCATCGTGAAGCGCGACAACAAAGGCGGCCAGTATGTCGAGTGCGTCGGACCGGAAGCGGCAAGCAAGAAAGGCTGGAAGCGCCGCCGCCGCACCCTTCACATCTGGCGCAATGTCGACCCCGACGGCACGGTCAAGCTCGGCTACAAATGTTGGGCCGACCCGGCCCCATCTTTCCGCGAGATCGACGATTATGTGCGTCGCCATATCGGCGGCCCGACATACGTGCCAGCGAGGCGACCGACGCGCGGGCGCGACCCCGAAGCCATCAAGGAAAAGCGCGAGCGCGAGAACGCACGGCGCAAAGCCGAGCGCGCAGCAAAGCGCAAAATACCGTTACAGGCATCGCAGCCGTGGAAGGCGCTAGGCATCAGCCGCGCGACGTTCTACCGGCGCGGTCTTCATAGGGAGGCGGTGAGACAAAACCTGCCGACCCCTATTACTGAGTTTCACAGGCCGGTCCCCTTAGTTAGTAAGCACAGGAGTTTCAGCAATGGTTTGTGCCTAGAAACACACTCAGAGGTTGTTAATTCAGGGCAGCGGAGGGTGTTTAGCTATTCGGGTCGCGCCAACGCGCCAAAATCGCGCGCGCCGACCGCGCATGGCGGGAGTAATTTCGGCGAACGGGCGCGACCGGCAGGCTGGCAGCAAGCGGGCGGCGTCGCATCGCGCATTATCGACGCGTGGCGCCAAAAAAATTTCGCACGCGCGGGTCGCGCTCAAGCGCCACCGCAAGTGCGGGCGCAATCGCCGTGAAGGCGTGTCTCGGCTAATGCCCACCGCAGGGGGCTTTTAAGCCGCAATGGTGATGACGCCGCCAACCTCTAGCAGACGCGCGGGGGATGATGCGAAGGTGCCCGACGCCCGCGAGCTACAAAAAGGGCGGACCTCCTTATGAGGTCCGCCCTTTAAGCCTTTTACTCGGCAGCTACGGGTCTGGCTCGCGCGGCCAGCCATGTCTCGACGGCCTTGCGAAGCTCATTGGCTTCCTCATCGGTCAGACGGTGACCGCTGGCGGGAAGGTTGACCTTTTCGCCGAGGATGGCACGCGTCGCCCGTTCATCGAGAATCGGAGTGGCAGGGTTGGCAAAGGCGGTGAAGCGTATCGGAAAGACAGGGCTCGGCCTACGTTGATCCACTCTGGTCGACTTGATGCCCGGCCCCGCGATGGTGCCATAGCCAAAGAGGGTCGGACCTTCCGAACCCTGTTGGATGACAAAAACCTCATCGCCAATGTCGGCATCGCTAGAGGCCTTCACTCGCCAGAGGTCAAGATATTCGCCATCGCGGTCGAACATCTTGGCGCCCACCATCATGCCCTCGCGCGGCCAGTGCTCGGGTTTCCACGTCAAAAGTTTGGGTTTGCTCATTCTAGTCCCTTTCTCGTCGCTCTTGAGGGTAGAGTCTCTGAGGCTCTCTTAGCATATTTATTGTTTTAGTTGCGTTTTTCAAGACGACGAACGCGAAAAAGCCCTGCTTTGGCGACTAGGGCGCGCCGGCTGCTCTTTTAATCCACTACAGCCGCGCCTAATGTAGTGGACGAAAAAGCTCGACCTCGGCCCGTTTTGAGAAAGAGCAAGGGTAATGTTCGTTCGGTGGCGCAAGCGCCCATATCGCGAAGTTGGTCGCACGAGGCAGGCAACGCATGGACGGCAACGCTGATCGAGAACAGCCGGATCGACGGCAAGGTCAAGCAACGCCACGTCGCCTATCTCGGCACGATCAAGGATTGCGACATCGAGCGCCTTGGCTCCCGCGCTGCCTTTTGGTCGAAGGCCAAGACGCGCCTCGATGAGCTAGGCGACCGCCTCACGCGCAAGGAACGCAAGGCAATCGAAGCGGCGCTCGTCACCAAGGTCAAACCTCTCACCAAGGCCGAGCGCAAGAAGCACGAGCGCAGGCAGGCGGAGTGGCAAGAGTGGGCTGCCGTGCTGTCTCGCTAGGGTGCCGGTAAATGACCTCCAAGCAAGAAATCGCCGTTGCTGCTTGTCTGCACGAGGCAGGACACGCAGTCGTCGGTCGCGTGCTCGGTCTGGTGTGCGGCGAGGTCACGTTGGCTACGCCCGATGGGCTTGGCCACGCCCACGTCGAGCCGCGATGGCGATGGCGTGAGCGCGAATACGGCGCACCGAAGCAGCTTGCCGAAGCCTTCGCTGTTGCCCTTTACGCCGGAGCCGAATCCGAGCGCGTCATCCTCGGCATCTCCGAGCCGGACGGCGATGGCGTGGATCAGGAGCGCGCGACAGGCGAGCTTGCTCGTCATGTGAGGGTGCCCGGCGCACGCTTCGTCGGGGACGACGCTGGGAACGCTACGAGGCGCGGTTGCGCCGCAAAGCCGAAGCCCTTGTCAGGCAGCACCGCGTCAGCATCGAACGAGTGGCGGACGCGCTGATCGAGCGTGGCACATTGCAGCCGAATGACATCGACGCGCTGCTGTAGGTGACGCCCCCCACCATCCTTCTGATCCGCGCCGGGTCCTAGGACACGTTTTTGGCGATTGCGAGGGGCGCAGCTCCCGAAATTTCGCTCGACGCAAAATCTTCTGAGGCGGTGTGCATCGAAAGGTGCGCGAGGTAAACTCGCGATCACATGGTCAATTTTGAACCTGCAGCAAGGTCGCGCCCCTTAGTGGGCGCCAGAGATTGCGCCTAGCTGGAAGGAGGAATGCGATGCCGCCGCAAGCCGCCTCACAAGTCAAAGCCGCTTCCGAAGTCTATGTCTGGGATCCCTTCGTGCGACTTTTCCATTGGGTCCTAGTCCTCGCCTTCACGGTCGCCTATCTGGTCGAAGACCCGCTTATCGTGCACGCTTGGGCGGGCTATGTGGTGGGCATTCTAATCGTAGCGCGTGTGGTTTGGGGCTTCGCAGGTAAGGGACATGCGCGTTTCTCGGATTTCGCCTATGGCCCTGGTGAGTCGCTCGCCTACCTGCGCGACCTGATCGCCTTTCATGCGAAACGCTATCTCGGCCACAGTCCGGGCGGCGCTGTCATGGTCTACGCCCTGCTCGTCTTCCTCGCCGGAACTGTGGTGACGGGACTCGTCGTGTATGGCGGCGAACAACACGCGGGTCCGCTCGCTGGCATGTTCACCAAAGAATTTGCTGAGTCCTTCGAGGAAGTGCACGAAGTCATTGCCAACATCACTCTCGCGCTCGTGTTCTTCCACCTCGTGGGCGTGGCGCTGGCGAGCTATGCGCATCGTGAGAATTTGGTGCGAGGCATGATAACTGGCTACAAGCGGCCCTGAAATCGCCACGGCCACATGGCGCGCTGGCCTTCCCTCGCTTATTTTTGGGCGCATGGACGAAACGATCTCATCGGCGAAGCTGCAACGGCTGCTCAACATCAACAGCGCGGCGCTTTCGACGCTCGCCGCCGAGGGCGTTGTGGTGCGCGCCGAGAAGCGGGGCACCTATGTGCTCGAACCTTCGGTGCGCGGCTACATCGCGCGCCTACAGGTCGCCGCTAGAGGCAGGGGCGGCGAAGACGCGGCAACAGCGCGGGCACGTCTAGGCGCCGCGCAAGCGACCTTGGCCGAGGTGAAGGCACGGCAGCTATCGGGCGAGCTTGTCGAGGTCGCAGAGGTAGAGGCGAAATGGTCGGCGACCTGCCGGGCGATCAGGTCGCGCGTCCTGGCCGTAGCTGACCGGATGCGCGACCTCCCGGCGCGACAGCAGGTCAAGCTTGCCAGAGAGCTTCGGGAAGCGCTGACAGAACTCAGCAATGGGAAAGCTTGATGGCAAAGCCGAATGAACACCAGTTGGCCACGCTCAAAGTGCTGGTCGAGCAGTGCCAAAGAGACCTCGATACACTCAGAATTGATATTCGGTTGAGAGAACAAGGAGTGATTGGGAGACGCAAAGGCGATCTTGTGCGAGTTGAAAAAAACGTAGGCGAATTGACGCGTCGCATACGAGAATACATCAATATGCTGGAGCAATGACAACAGTTGACGAGGCGTTAGCGCGAGCGGTCGAGCATCTGCGCCCGCCGCCCGTCGAGACCCTGCCGCAGTGGATAGAGCGCGTTGTAAGGCTCCCCGAAGGCGTCGCGCAGCCCGGCAAGGTGAAGCTATGGCCGCCGCAAGTTGAGGTCGCGGCGAGCATCGGCGACCCCGAGATCGAGCGCGTCACATGGCTCAAGGCTGTTCGCAGCGGCTACACGTTCCTCGTGGCGTGTGCCATCGCCCGGAACGTGCTCGACGATCCGTGTCACGCCATCGTGCTTATGCCGACCGAGGCGGACGCAATAAGGCCGTGGTCAATGCGACCGGCGCCGGATATTTCCCGATTGGTGTCGCGGCGGCTGCCGCTGGCGATACCGACACGACCTGCACGGTGAGACTCAATGGCGTCGGCGTCGTCGCGGCGTCGGCGTGATGATGTGTTGAAACGGACGTTGCCGTAGGCGTAAAAAAGAAAGCGCGCCCGAAGCTAGGAGAACTTGGGCGCGCACTCGACGAGGTTTTTAAGCCGTTGCGCCCAAGAGGCAAAAGAGAGCGCAAATGACACAGCACCAAAGAGGCGTAAGGAGCACCAAAGAGGCGCAAGTGACAAATGATAGGTAGCACCCCCACCCCACCTAGACAAGCCCGCTCACAACTGCCGCGTGGCGTGAAGCGCCAGCGCAAGAACGGGCGCGACTACTACTACCACCGGAAGACGTGGACACGCCTCCCCGGCGAGCCGTGGTCGCCCGAGATGATGGCCGCTCTTGAGGCCATCGAGGCGAAGACACCTCTGCCGGAGATGCCCGACACCGTGGCGGCGCTCGCCATGTCCTACTTAGGCAGCAAACCGTATCTTGATCTCGCGCCATCGTCGCAGGCGGTGCGCCGTCGCATGGTCGAGGGATTCGCTCGCGATTTCGGATCGCTGCCTGTCAGCGAGCAACGCGGCCCGACCCGCAAAAACATCGAACAGATGCTCCACGGGGATGAGCAATGCCCCGGCTTCTTATCGCACACGCCGGGATGGGCGTGGGTGTGGCTTTCCGGCTTCCGCGCCTTGATGGCGCACGCGATCAAACTAGGCATCCGCAAGACCGATCCATCGCAGGGCATCAAGCGGCCTAAGCTCAAGAACCCCGACGGCATCGCCACATGGACCGAGGAAGAGATCGCCGCCTTTCGTGCGCGATGGCCGCTCGGCACAATGGAACGGCTCGCCCTCGAAATGCTGTTGTGGACGGTGCAGCGGCGCGGTGATGTGGTCCGGTTTGGGCGCCCGCACATCAAGATACTACCGAAACCGGTGACGGTTGGCCCCTTCCTCATCACCCATGCTATCGGACCATTTCGTCAGGAGAAGACCGGCACCGTGCTCACGCTGCCGGTGTTCCCTGAGCTACAGGCGGCGCTCGATGCCATGCCGCTGCCGACCGATCTGATCCCCTTCCTCAACCGCGACGGCGAGGCATTCGAGAAGCTGAAGTTCACCTGTTGGTTCATTCGAGCCGCGCGTAAAGCCGGTCTGCCCCCGAAGCGGTCGCCGCACGGTCTACGCAAGGCCGGGTGTCGCCGCCTCGCCGAAGCGGGCTGCGACGCGCCCATCATCGCCGCGTGGTCGGGCCACAGGGATTGGCGCGAGATCAGGCGCTACACCGAAGCCGCCTCGCAGTGGCGCTTGGCCCTCACCGGTCTGGAAAGGGTCGGCATGGCTTTCGGCGAGGGTGAACAGAACGGGGCCGAAACTTTTTTTGGGAAC
>Ga0307436_1001135_pt1 | contig 12006 bp, 16 predicted proteins | sample SalMarWE160440MG_FD_202513 | JGI IMG/M metagenome (GOLD analysis project Ga0307436, IMG submission 202513) | Salt marsh sediment microbial communities from the Plum Island Ecosystem LTER, Massachusetts, United States - WE1604-40 | ecosystem: Environmental > Aquatic > Marine > Intertidal zone >...
GGTGGCGTGACGAACCACCCGAAGGTGAATCATTCCCATGGTGAAGCTTGGCTCCTCGGGGGCTTGTTTCGGGGTCCGGTCTTGGCTGCGACCAGCTTTGCTACTGGTCCTGCTGGTGGCCCTTTGGGGCACAACGACCACGCCATCCTCAGCACGCCCGCTGGACCAGGCCTTCGTAACGGCCATCTCGACGCATGAGGGCATGCCCTCGGCCGATGACGGTGCGGACCGTGCTCCATTGGCGATCGGCCGGAAGGTCAATTCCGAGCTTTCCCTCAGACAACGGCGAAAAGCGCTCAGACCGGCGGCAGGCAAGGATAATCCGGCTTCCATTCGTCTCTATGAAGCCGCTTTGCGCCAACCGCCGGCGAGCACGATCTGGCTCGGCGACCATCAGCAGATGGCTTTTGCCGCGTTCTCTCCGTGCTTCAACTCCCGCGCCCCGCCTGTGGCTGTCTCTGTCTGATATCCGCCCAGTTGCGGGCTTTTGTTCCGTTCGTTCCTCGGATCCGTTTGCGCGCATTGTGCCGCGAAAAGGCCGTGCGCCAGGCGCGGAGACTATCAAATGCATTCCACCCTTTTGGTTGTGACCGGCATGGCTGCAATCGCGGTCGCGGTCGGTCTGTTTCAAGTTGCAGGGCTCTGCTTCCGGAATCCCTTGCGGCCGAAATGGCTGAACATCGACTTTGTTGGAGCGGCGACGGCCGTCGGCTTCACCGCCTTGATGGCGGTCACCGTGGCGAATGAGATCGCCGCGCTGGTGATCGCAGGCGCCAATCCCTTCCTCGCCATTGCGATGGCGCCGGCCATGATCATCGTTGCTGGCTATCTGATCTGGCGCGCCTTCCGGATGGGCGAGCGGCTACGCCAGGCTGACCACAGCCAGTCGCCCTTCCATCTTGCGTCAAAGAGGCTTCCGCAGATGCGCGGTCCACGACCGGCCGCATAGCTCGGCAAAATCGAGAGCGAGGACGCGCCGGTTGCCGATGGCTTCCGGCGCACGTTCTCGACCATGTCACCGCACCCCGGATCACCCCCCGGTGGCCAGCGGAAAGAACGCCACCTCGCGCGCACCGGCGAGCGGGTGCTCGAAGCCGACATGCTCCTGGTCGACGGCGGCGCGGATCGCCTTGAGGTCGGCGAAGGCGGCTTCGTAGCCTTCATCGCGGGATTTCAGCCAGGCGATGAGATCGCCCACCGTGGCAACGCCCGCCGGCACATCGGCGTCTTCCTCGCCATGCCCGACCCGCTGCCTCACCCAGGCGAAATAGAGAATGCGCATCGTTAGCCCGTGTCCCTCATAAGGATGTGGTCATGATCGAGCGCGGACGAGTCCGAGCCGCGCTGGAAGGCAGTGAAAAGCGTAGTGGGGCCTCCGGTTGAGACGGCTTCCGGCGCGGGCGGCCGTCCGCACGCGACCCTTCGGGCGAGGCGAAATTGACGACAGCCCGCATTAGGTCGCTTGCCCATAGTCCCACTATGGCCAGCGCGCCCTGCCTTGCCTGTCGTCAATTTCGCCTCCGTCACGGCCATATCCTTATGAGGGACACGGGCTATTCGTCCGTCAGATGCGTGATGCCGGCACGGAAATAATCAAAACCGGTATAGAGTGTCAAAAGTGCCGCAATCCACAGACCGGCGATGCCGATACCAGTATTGTGGGGCAGGACCTTGTCACCCGCCGGTCCGGCGATGAGAAATCCCATCGCCACCATCTGGACAGCCGTCTTGTATTTGGCAAGGCGCGTGACCGGCACCGGCACCCGCAGTTCGGCCAGATACTCGCGCAGCCCCGAGACCAGGATCTCGCGGCTGAGGATGATGATTGCCGCCCATTGGTTGAGGTCGGAGAGCGTGCCGTCGCCGACCAGGACCAGCAGCACCGCCGCCACCAGGAGCTTGTCGGCAATGGGATCGAGCATGCGCCCCAGCGACGACTGCATCTTCCACAGGCGTGCCAAATAGCCGTCGAAAAAGTCGCTGATACCGGCAATGATGAAAATGCCGAGCGCCACCCAGCGCGAACGGTCGCCGCCATACATCAACAGCCCCGCCATCACCGGCACCGCCAGGATGCGCCCGTAGGTGAGGAGATTCGGCCAGTTAAGCAGCACGGTTCCCGAAGGGCTCCCGTGTTTCGCCGTCTTTTGCGTCGCCTCGCTCATTCGCGCGTCTCGTGGAAATGGCGGTAGATCCTCTGCGCCAGCGACGACGAGATTCCCGCCACCGCCGACAAGTCGGCCGCGCTCGCCCGCGCCACGCCCCGCGCCGATCCGAAAGCCTTCAGCAATGCCCGCTTGCGGCTGGCTCCGACGCCCTCGATCTCGTCGAGCGGGTTGGCGCCTATGCCCTTGGCACGCCGGGCCCTGTGGGTGCCGATGGCGAAACGGTGCGCCTCGTCACGCAGCCGCTGCACATGATAGAGCACCGGGTCGCGGGAATCGAGCATGAAGGACGATTTTCCCGGCACATAGAAGTGCTCGCGCCCGGCATCGCGCTCGGGCCCCTTGGCGATGCCGGCGATCGCCACGTCCTCGATGCCCAGTTCCGCCAGCACCTCGGCCGCCACCTTCAACTGCCCCGCGCCGCCGTCTATCAGCACGAGGTCGGGCCACATGGCCTGATCGGCCTCCTCGTCATTTCGCTTATCTCCATGTTCGCGGATGAGGCGCGAGAAGCGCCTTGTCAGCACCTCGCGCATCATGCCGTAATCGTCGCCGGTGACATCGGCCTTGATATTGAACTTGCGGTATTGCCCTTTCATGAAACCTTCCGGGCCGGCCACGATCATGGCACCGACGGCGTTTGATCCCTGGATGTGGGAGTTGTCGTAGACCTCGATGCGGCGCGGCGGCCGCTCAAGCGCGAACACACGGGCGATCCCCTCCATCAGGCGGCTGTGCGAGCTCGCCTCGGCAAGCTTGCGGCCCAGCGCCTCGTGCGCATTGTCGAGCGCCTGCAGGGCAAGCTCGCGCTTTTCGCCCCGCCGCGGCACGGCGATTGACACCTTGTGGCCGGAGCGCGTCGACAGGGCTTCGGCCATCAGCGCGCGTTCGGGAACATCGCGCTCCAGCAGAACAAGGCGCGGAACAGGCTTGTCGTCGTAGAACTGGGCAATGAACGAGGCGAGAACGTCGCCTGTTTCGAGGCTCTTGTCGGCGCGCGGGAAGAATCCGCGATTGCCCCAGTTCTGCCCGGCGCGGAAAAAGAACACCTGGATGGAGAACTGCCCGCCCTCCTCGTGGATGGCAAAGACGTCGGCCTCCTCGACGCTGTGCGGATTGATTCCCTGCGTCGCCGTCACCTGCGATAGCGCGGTGATACGGTCGCGGTAAAGGGCTGCGTGTTCGAAGTCGAGCCGCTGGGCCGCGGCTTCCATGGCGGCGGCCATCTCTGCCTTCACCGCTCTCGAGCGGCCGGAGAGAAAGGCGCGGGCACTTTCCACCAGCGCCTCGTAGTCTTCGGGCGAGATTTCCCCGGTGCATGGGGCGGCGCAGCGCTTGATCTGGTAAAGCAGGCATGGGCGCGTTCGGTTCTCATAGACGCTGTCCGAGCACGAGCGCAGGAGAAATGCCTTTTGCAGCGTGTTGATGGTGCGATTAACGGCACCGGCCGAGGCGAAGGGCCCAAAATAGTCCCCGGCCCGTGCGCGCGCGCCGCGATGCTTGACGAGCTGGGCCACCGGGTGGTCGCGGGCAATCAGGATATAGGGAAACGACTTGTCGTCGCGCAGGATGACGTTGTAGTGCGGCTTCAGCCGCTTGATGAGGTTGGCCTCGAGCAAGAGCGCCTCGGCCTCGGTTGCCGTGGTAATGAACTCCATCGCGGCGGTGCGCGCGATCATGGCGGCGATGCGGTTGGTGTGGCCGCCGAAGCGGGTATAGCTGTGCACGCGCGCTTTCAGCGAACGCGCCTTGCCGACATAGAGCACCGTGCCGTCGGCATCGAGCATGCGGTAGACGCCGGGCCGGTTGGGGAGCGTCTTGGCAAAGCGCCGCACCACCTCCGGACCCGTAGCAGGCGCCTCGGGGGCAGCCTCCTTCACCGTCATGTCGTCCGTTTGCGTCAACTTTCTTTCCGTCAGCGCATGCGCATCAACGCACGCGTTCGATCTCGATGCCGACGCTGGCGGCCTCGGCGATGATGTCGGGCTTCTCGATGCGCACCCTGACCCCCAGCACCCAGGGGTTTTCGAGGCACCGTCCGGCGATCATCTCGGCCAGCGTCTCCACCAGGTTCACATGACCCCGCGCCACGATGTCCTTTATATGGTCGACCACCTTCTCATAGGAAACCACGTTGGCGATATTATCATCGAGCGGACGCCCGCGCTCCTTGACGGTGAGATCGATGTTGATGACCACCCGCTGAGCTTTGAGCTTCTCGTGGTCGTGGATGCCGAGCATCGCCATGATCTCGAGGTCGCGCACGAAGACGTGGCGAACGCTTGTCTGGGCATTGGCGATACGGGCCTTGGGCGAGTTTGTGGAGATCATGGTTTCGGTCCTCGTTGTCGCGTTGCACCGCCGCTACTCGCGCACATCGACGACGTCGGGTGTCTGCCACACCAGATGCTGGCCACCATCGAGCACGATCATCTGCCCGGTCATGGCCGGCGCCGAGAGGATGTAGCGCACCGTCGCGGAAATCTCTTCAGGCGTGGTGCCGCGCTTGAGGATCGTCAGTTGCGACTGCCTCTCGAAATCGTCCGGGGCCATGCGCGGGGTGGGCAGGGCCGGACCCGGCCCGATCGCATTGACGCGGATACGCGGCGCCAGCGCCTGGGCCAGAGTGCGCGTCACGGTCCACAGCGCCGCCTTGCTGGCCGTATAGGAGAAAAAACGCGGATTGAGCTTCCACACCCGCTGGTCGATGATATTGATGATGTTGCCGGCCTCGCCCGCCGGCAGTTGGGCGGCAAAGGCCTGCGACAGGAACACCGGTGCCTTGAGGTTGGTGTCGAGATGGCCCGACCAGCTGTCTTCCGTGATGGAGCCGACCTCGTCGAGATCGAAGCGCGAGGCGTTGTTGATGAGGCAGGTGAGGCCGCCGAGCCCGCGCGATGCCTCGGCGATCACCTGTTGCGAAATGCCGGGCCGTGACAGGTCGCCGGGAACGGTGATGGCCTTGCCGCCTTGCGCGGCGATCTCGCGGCACAGTTCATCGGCGGCATCGCCCGAGGTATGGTAGTGAACGGCGACGTGCCAGCCGGCCCCGGCCAGGTCGAGGACGATCTGGCGGCCGATGCGCCGGGCAGCCCCGGTGACGAGAACCCGACCGACATGGGATAGACTACTCATGGTCCCTTTGATGAATGGTCGGACCGTGAGCGCCCGTCAAGACATGAAGCGATGTGGGGGGCTCAGCGAACCACATTGAGGAGCGGGCGACCGGCCGGCTTTTCGACCCGCGCCTGAGCGCGCGGCACATCGTCCGCATGGCGCGCGAGCGCTGTTTGCAGCCAGATGGTGCCCGGCCCCGTCAGGCGCATGAAGCGCGAGAGCCGCGCCTCGGCGAGGCGCACATCGCCCGCCTCGTCGATATCGACAGTGGTGCCGATTGCAACGAGACTGTTGCCACCGACGGTCACGGTCTCGCCCGGCATGAGCCGGCGCTCGATCATGCCGCCCGCCGACGACAGGAACAGCCAGCCCCCGCCTTCGGCCTCGAGCAGGGTGAGGCCTTCCTCCACTTGCGATGCCTGAGGGCGCGACAGATGGCCATAGCGGTTGATGGCAACCCCTGGTCCGACGCCCGCGAGCGCCGGCCGCGCGAAGACAAGGCGCCGACCGTGGCGCGCCAGGTCGAAGGCTCCCAACGGCCCGTGCCCGGGCGAGCCGACAAAGACACGCGCCGGCGCCGTCCCGCCCGCATTCGATATCAGCGCCATCTCACGCCCGCGCGGCGGCGAGCGGGTGATCCTGAGACCGGCTTCCGCGAGCAGGATCGAGCCCGCGTTCCATACCAGGCCCTGACCGGGCAGCAGTTCGATGGAGGCGACCGGCCCCGTCCCGGCGGGGATACTGAAGCCGAGATCATAGCCGCGCCCGCGCCGGCGCTCATTCGTTATCGCCTCATCGCCGTGGCTCGCGCGGAAACTCATGGGTGCCTCCCCCGGACACGAAAACGCTTTACCGGAGGCGCCTTTCTAGGCGGCGCACCTGTCCCCGAACGAGAACAATCTTAAGATATGATTAACCTTTCACCTGCCTCCCTCCCCTAGAAAAGGGGAGGATCGGGGTGGGGATTGATGGCGGTGCAACTTGGCAAGGTGATTGCCGTCCTGCACCGCCATCAACCCCCATCCCCACGTTCCCCCTTTCTGCGGGAAGGGATAAAGCGGTCAATCCGACGGCGGTGTCTCAGGCAGCAGGATGACATAGTGCTTGCGCACCGGCTCGACCGTCTCCCAGGTGCCGGTGAAGCCGGGCGGGACGATGAACCCGTCGCCCTTGGTCAGGGTCCAGCTTTCGCCCGTCTCGCTGGTGAGCACCACCTTGCCTTCGAGGATGTGGCAGAACTCCCATTCCGTGTAGGCGACATCCGAGAGCCCGGGGCTCGATTCCCATATGCCGCACAACAGCCGGCCGTTCTCGCCAGTGTAGTGGTTCCACGTGGTGGTGCGGACTGGCTCAGGCGTCGCTTCTTCTTCGCCATGCTCGGGCGCGGGCGCATCCTTGCCCGAGGTCGACAGAACGATAACGCGGCTCATGCTGGTTTCCCTTCTGGTCAATACATGCGCCCGCCGACGGGCACTGGCTGCTCCGGCGCCAACAGCACCACCTCGCCGTCACTGTCGGGCACGCCCAGTGTCAGCACCTCGGACATGAACTTGCCGATCTGGCGCGGCGGGAAATTCACGACCGCCAGCACCTGGCGGCCGATAAGTGATGCGATGTCGTAATGGCGCGTGATCTGGGCGGAGGATTTCTTCACCCCGATCTCGGGGCCAAAGTCGATCCACAGCTTGAAGGCGGGTTTGCGCGCTTCCGGATAGGCTTCGGCCCGCTCGATGACCCCGACACGAATGTCGACCTTGAGGAAGTCATCGAAGCTGATGGGCGGCTCATCACTCATGACGGGCTTTCTGTCTTGTTGTCGGTCGTCCGGGCTGCGGCCGCCGCTGCCTCGGTGCGACCGCGCGCCACCGATCCCAGCGCTTTGGCGATCGCACCGCACAGCGCCACAGGGCCGGCGAGGCGGGAAAGCCATCTCGCCCCGTCGCGCAAGGCCCTATCAAGCGTCGCCATGGTGCGGGCGCGGCCGGGATCGTCGTCTTCGACCCACACCCGCATCGCCCGCTCCTGCACGAAGGCAAGCCCGGCCAGACGCACCCCTTGCGCGAGGGCATCGCGCGGCATGTCGACGCCGGCCGCCTCCAGGAGCCAGCGCTGGCGGTCCATGGCATTGAGCGCGCCGGCCGCCAGCGCGAGCGGATCGTCGGGGCCGGCTGCCATGATGGATTTCAGCGCCGGACGCCACGGCTCCATGATCTCCAGCCGCCGCATGATGACGTCGAACAGCCGGTCGTGCGCCTCGCCCTCGAGCGTCTCTCCGGCGAGCGCGGTCAGCAGCATGGCATCGATGCGGCGCGAGAACAGCGCCAGGATATGGGACTTGCTCGCCACCAGCTTGCGCAGGCCCGCCAGATTAAGGCCCGCCTCGGCGGCGATGTCATTGAGCCGTACTTCCTGCCACGGCATGCGCGCGGCAAGCGCCAGCGCGGCGTCGACGACGGCATCGGTGGGATTGGTTGTCTCGGTCATGAAGCGACTTTAGCCGAAAGCGCTCAGCCCGCAAGCTCGCGCGAGCGTTTGGTGGCCGCAGCGACCGCGCGCGCCATCAGGGCTTCGAGCCCGTCATCGGCCATCAGCACCTGCAAGGCCGCCCAGGTGGTGCCCTTTGGGGAGGTGACGTTTTCACGCAGCGTCCCTGCGGGCACACCGCTCAAATGCATGAGTTCACCCGCCCCCGACACCGTGGCGCGGGCAAGCTGCATGGCAAGCTCATGCGGCAACCCGGCAGCCGCGCCCGCCTTCGCCAGGCATTCGGTGAGGTAGAAGACGTAGGCCGGCCCCGAGCCCGAGACCGCCGTTACCGCATCGATCAGCCCTTCCTCGTCGACGCTCACCACCTCGCCGATGGCCTCGAGCAGAGTGCGGGCCAGATCGGCCTGGGCCGGCGTCACATGGGCGTTGGCGGCCATTGCCGTGATGCCGCGACCGATGGCGGCCGGTGTGTTGGGGATGGAACGGATGACGGCGCTGGCCTCGCCGAAGGCGGCCTCGAAAGTGGCGATGGTCTTGCCGGCGGCGATGGACAGCACCAGCGGGTGCATGGCTCCGAGCCGGCCGACCTCGGCCAGCACTTCGTCCATGATCTGCGGCTTGGTGGCGATCACCACCACCTCGACATCGCTCAAGCGCTCAAGCGGCGGGTTATGGGCAACACCATGTGCGGCAATGAGCGCCGCGCTCGTCTCGGGCGGGGCCGGATCGATGACCACGACCTGTGCCGGATCGATTCCTGCGCCGAGCCAGCCTTCCAGCATCGCCCCGCCCATCTTGCCGGCGCCGACCAGAACCAGCTTGCCGGCAAGTCTTGCAGCGCCGTCGGCGGTCATGCTTCGCCTTGTGTCTCGATGAGGGCGCCTTCCATCGCTTCCCCGGCGCTGCGGCCGGCCCAGATGACGAACTGGAAGGCGGGGAAATAGCGTTCGCAGGCATCGAGCGCCAGGCCGATGAGGGTTTCACACTGGGCCACGTTCGCCGCCGCGCCGCCCGAGAGCAGGAGGCCGTGGCGGAACATCAGCGTGCCTTCCTGCTGCCACAGGTCGAAATGGCCGAAATAGAGCTGCTCGTTGATGAGGGCGATGAGGCGGCACACCTCCTCGCGCCGCCCCGCCGGCACCTTGACGTCGAAGCCGCAGGCCAGATGCAGTGCCTCCAGGTCCTCGCGCCAGTTGAGGCTAAGATGCAGTGACGACCACGAGCCCTCCACCACCATGGTCACCTCGTCGTGGTCGGGCCGGTCGATGAGCCAGTCATGCGTTGTCGCCAGCTCCTCGACGGTGTCCAGTGGGTTGAGCGTCTTGCTGGCCAGTGCCGCGATCGCTGTCATGCCGCCATCCGTCTCTCGCCGAAAGGAACCGAATCGAACTCCGCACCACTACATATCGTGGCACGAATCACTGCTACATCAACTTGTTGCAGGTTGCCGGAACGGGACTCGCCCTGCAAGGGCCATATGCCCCCGCTCGAGTCATCGTCCACATCTGATGTGAAAGGCTGAAGGCCCGCGCCGGCCTCAATCAGCCTTACTCTCGGCCTTGCGCTCATTGGACGAGGACCCGGCCTTGCCTTCCAGTTCGGCAATGCGGGCGGCAAGGCGCTCGTTTTCCTCGCGCGCGGCCTGCGCCATGGCACGCACCGCCTCGAATTCCTCGCGCTGCACCACGTCGAGCTCATTGAGGGCGCGCTCGACCTGCGCCTTCACAAGGGTGTCGATCTCGCGCCGCAAACCCTGGGCGGCGCCGGCGGCGTTACCCAGCAGCTTGGCCATTTCATCAAAGAAGCGTGTCGAGGTGGTGGTCATGGCTCCTGCCTTCGCTTTGTCGCTGCCGAAAGACCTAGGCGCTGGCCGCTGCCAAATCAAGGCAGCGCGCCACGCCTCTGCGCCAGAAAGCGAAACCGTTTACTCCGCCGCCGCCTTCTTGGGCTGCACCTCGGCCAGATAGTCGGACCGCAAGGCGCGGGTGATGTCGCCGACAGCGAACGTATAAGGGCCGATCTCGCCCACAGGCGTCACCTCGGCGGCGGTGCCGACGATGAAGCATTGCTCGAAGCCGACCAGCTCTTCGGGCATGATGGCACGTTCGTGCACCTTGAGCTGGCGCGCCCTGGCGAGCGCGATCACCGTGCGCCGGGTGATGCCGTCGAGGAAGCAGTCGGGCGTCGGGGTGTGCAGCTCGCCATCCTTGACGAAGAAGATGTTGGCGCCGGTGCATTCGGCCACCCGGCCGCGCCAGTCGAGCATCAGCGCATCGGCATAGCCTTTTCGTTCGGCGGCATGCTTGGACAGGGTGCAGATCATGTACAGCCCCACCGCCTTGGCCTTGCACGGTGCGGTGCGCGGGTCGGGCCGGCGCCAGTCGGCCATGTCGAGACGGATGCCCTTGTCGAACTGGCTGGGATCGAAGTAGGCCGGCCACTGCCAGATGGCGATGGCGACATTGATACGCGTGTTCTGGGCCGAAACCCCCATCATCTCCGAGCCGCGCCAGGCGATGGGGCGCACATAGGCGTCCGAAAAGCCCTGCCGGTCGAGCGTCTGGCGGCAGGCCTCGTCGATCTCGCCCACCGTGAAGGGGATCTTCATGTCCAGCATCTCGGCCGAGGCGAACAGCCGCTCGGTGTGCTCGCTGAGCTTGAAGATCTCGCCGCCATAGGCCCGTTCGCCCTCGAACACGGCGCTGGCATAGTGCAGACCATGGGTCAGCACATGCACCTTGGCATCGGCCCACGGCACATAATCGCCATTGAACCAGATGACGCCTTCGCGCTGGTCGAACGGTATGACAGACATGACTTTCACCCCACGGAACCGCCGGACGTCTCTTGCCGGCACTGGACACGCCTAACAATTCGGGTAAAATATGTCAATATGGCTGACATAAATACGAGTGCGGTATCCGCCGCGGCCGGCCCGGCCGACGGGCAAGGCGAAGCCGGCGATGAGCGCCCCATCATCGAGCTCATCGAACTGTTGTTCTTCGCCTATCGCGATTTCACCTCAGAGCCGGACGGCATCCTCAAGGATTACGGTTTCGGGCGCGCCCATCACCGGGTGGTGCACTTTGTCGGTCGCAATCCCGGTATCCGGGTGGCCGAGCTTCTGTCGATCCTCGCCATCACCAAGCAGTCGCTCGGCCGGGTCCTGCGCGAACTGATCGAGACCGGCTATGTGGTGCAGCGCGAAGGCCCGTCCGACCGGCGCCAGCGCCTGCTCTATCTGACCGAGGCCGGCAACCGCCTGCATCAGCGGCTGATGGCGCCGCAGATCCGGCGGGTAAGAGCAGCGCTGGAACGGGCCGGCGCCCGCGAAGACGACGAATATCGTGCCGTCCTCGTCGGGCTTGTCGATGAAGCCAACCGCGCCGAGGTGGCACGCCTCATCGCCGGCCATGGCGGTGAGGGAGACGAGGCGTCATGAGCGAAGCCCTCGAGGAGACAAACCCGCACGTCCTCATCGTCGACGACGACCGGCGCATCCGCGAGCTTTTGTCGGCCTACCTTGCCGCCAACGGCTTTCGCGCCACCACCGCCCCGAGCGCGGAAGAGGCCATTGCCCGCATGCGCGGCCTTGCCTTCGATGCCATTGTGCTGGACATCATGATGCCGGGCCGCTCGGGGCTGGAACTGGCGGCCGATCTGCGCCGCCGCCACGACGGCGTTCCGATCCTGTTCCTTTCGGCGCTGGCCGAAGCCGAGAACCGCATCGAGGGCCTGGCATCGGGCGGCGACGACTATCTGGCCAAGCCGTTCGAGCCGCTGGAGCTGTTGTTGCGCCTGCGCTCCATCCTGCGCCGCACTAGCGCACCCGCCAGCCCGCCGGGCGAAGTCCGCTTCGGTGCCTGCGTCTTCAATCCCATGCGCGGTGAATTGCGTCGCGCCGACCAGATGGTACGCCTGACCACGCGCGAACGCGACATTTTACGGCTGTTCGTGCAGCGTTCGGGCCAGACGCTGTCGCGGGAAATGCTGCAACAGGGCGCACACGAGGACGGCATGCGATCGGTCGATGTGCACATCAACCGGCTGCGCCGCAAGATCGAGGATGATCCGGCCAATCCGGTTTATCTGCAAACCGTGCGCGGAGCCGGTTATACTCTGCACCTCGACTGAGCTTAGATGAGGAGCACGGGGACGTTGGCCACCAGCGTGGGCATCGATCAAAAGGCATCCGAGCGGTGGAGCCTTTACAGGCACTTCAACCGCTTTCTCGAGC
>Ga0307436_1001136_pt1 | contig 11980 bp, 8 predicted proteins | sample SalMarWE160440MG_FD_202513 | JGI IMG/M metagenome (GOLD analysis project Ga0307436, IMG submission 202513) | Salt marsh sediment microbial communities from the Plum Island Ecosystem LTER, Massachusetts, United States - WE1604-40 | ecosystem: Environmental > Aquatic > Marine > Intertidal zone >...
GATCAATACACTCAAGTGTGAGTGTCCAAAGTTTGCCGGGGAATTGTGGCAAATTTTTGGAGAACAAATGGTTAACAGAGATTTAAGATCGCCGTGTTGCAGTGCAGCAACGCGGTACTATGGGAGGACTTCGGATGGTTAATGTTCGGTAAACAGGGAGGTTAGGCGGGCCCTAAAGGACGGGACGGACCTCGGTCACCTCGGGGACATAGTGCCGCAGCATGTTCTCGATGCCGGCCTTCAGGGTCATGGTCGAGCTGGGGCAGCCGGCGCAGGACCCGCGCATATTGAGATAGACGACCCCGTTTTCGAACCCCTCGAAGGTGATGTCGCCGCCGTCGGCGGCCACCGCCGGGCGCACCCGGGTCTCGATCAGTTCCTTGATCTGGGCGACGATCTCGTCGTCCGCACCGGCGGCCGCTTCCACCTCGGCGATCTCGCCTTCGATGACCGGCGCGCCGGACACGAAATGATCCATCAGGGCATGAAGGACGAGGGGCTTGAGCGCCAGCCAGTCCTGATCCTCGGCCTTGGTGACGGTGACGAAATCGGAGCCCAGGAAAACGCCGGTGACCCCCTGGACTTCAAACAGCCTTTTCGCCAAAGGCGACGGCCCGGCCGAATCCGGATTGGGGAAATCGGCGGTGCCCTTGGCCAGGACCGGGCGTCCGGGAAGGAATTTCAATGTGGCCGGATTGGGGGTCTGTTCCGTCTGGATATACATTGTGTCCTCTCGGGCCCTCTGCCGCGATGCCGCGCACCCGCCGCGCGCCGCCGTTCTTAAGATGGCATGGGCGCCACCGCATTCAACCCCAATCGGATCAGGGCTTTACCATGTTACCGGCGCTTGCGCCGCCGGATTCAGGCGATGGCCTCGATCTCTTCGTCGCTGAGGTCGCCCGGCACGATGGTGATGGGGATGCGGAGACTGTTCACCAGGCGCGTGGTCAGCGACGAAATGAGCGGACCGGGCCCGGTCGGATTGGTCGAGGCCGCCAGAACCAGAACCGAGATATTGGGGTCCTCGTCGATGAGCTTGAGCAGCTCCTCGCGCCGGCTTCCTTCGCGCACGTGCAGGATCGGCATGGATCCCGCCCATTTGTTGACCACCTCCGACAGATCGTTGAGAAGCGTTTCCGCCTCCGCGCGGCGTTCCTCGCGGGCGAGGTTTTCCACCGCCATCCATTGCAGGAAATCGGACGGCTCGATCACGTAAAGAAGCGCCACCTTGCCGTCCACCGCCTTGGCGCGCAGGCTGGCATAGAGCAGCGCCACCCGCATCTCGTCGCTTTCGTCGACGACGACCAGAAAAACGCGCTCTCCGGAGTCTATTCCGTGCATCGCCATGACTTAGACCTTTCGCAGACCTATGGCGCCCAGCCAACCCGCCATCAGCGCAATCGCGACGGCGACAAGGCCATATAACGCGGCGTTCTCGTGGGCGCGTTCGTACACCGCCGCGCTGAGCCCGACTTTCGTGATGAACAACGTCCGGCGTTCCCCCCGTTCGACGTGGCCGTCCCGGACGAGATAGATTTCGATGTCGTAAGGGCCGGGAGCGACGTTGGCGGGGAAGCTCACCGTGGTGCGGAACAGCCGGCCGGCGAGGAACGTCACGTCGCCGGGACCGGTGCCGTACAGGCTTTCGCTTTCCTTGGCGCCAACCAGCGCCTGGCGGAAGGCCGTGGTATCCACGTCTTGCGAGGCGCTCGCCACCGTGGTCCGGACATTCGTGAGACCGGCGCCGATTCCGGCCAGCACCGATTCGCCGGCGATTTCGTCCAGCGGCTTGGAGCTGGCGACATAATAGAAAGCGGGCGCGCGGCTGAATTCCGCCCAGTGCCAGTTGATCCAAATCCCGGCGATGCGTTCCTTGTGGCGGACGATGACCGGCTGATTGGGGCCGCGCACGATGACGACCACGTCGCCTTGGCCGTCGGTGGCGCCGAACAGCAGCACCTCCGCCCCCGCGAAGCCGAGCGTGATGTCAATCCGGCGCTTGGACAGATCGGCCACCAGGTAATCGGCCCGCGCCGCGGCGGGCGACAACGCCGCCGCCAGGACGCAAAGCAGAAAACCGAGAAGGATGCGGCGCGGCGTCATGGCGCGGCCACCACTTGAAGCGTATAGGGCGTCGCCGGCCGCGTCACCAATTCGAACGCGAGATTGGCGCAGACCGCGACGACGATGAGCGCCAGCAGAATCCGCACCTGTTCGCCGCGCAGATTCGTTCCGATCCGGGCGCCGATCCGCGCGCCCAGCATGCCGCCCGCGAGCAGCACCACGGCCAGCATCAAATCCACGGTATGCGTGCTGATGGACTGGAGGATCGTCACGTTGACGGCGACAAAAATGATTTGCAGCAGCGACGTGCCGATCACCATCGCGGTCGGCATGCCGAGGATGTAGATCATCGCCGGCACCATGATGAAGCCGCCCCCCACCCCCATGAGCGCCGCCAGGAGTCCGACCACGAAGCCGAGGCCCAAGGGCAGAAAGACGCTGATGTAAAGCTTGGACTTGCGGAACCGGACCTTGAGCGGAAGACCGTGCAGCCAAATGTGCTGGTGAAGTTTCACGCGCGAGGCCGGTTCCCGTCTCAGGCGCACGAAGCTGCGGATGCTTTCCCACAGCATCAAACCGCCGATCCCGCCCAGGAAGACGACGTAAGAAACCAGGATCACGACGTCGATCTGGCCGTGCGTCTTCAACAATTTGAACAAGAGGACGCCGATCGTCGAGCCGACCAGGCCGCCGGCGAGCAGGACGCCCGCCATCACGAAATCCACGTTGCCGCGCCGCCAGTGGGCGATCGCCCCCGACAGCGAGGCGCCGACGATTTGATTGGCCTGGGTGGCGACCGCGACCGGCGGCGGAACGCCGAGGAAGATCAGGAGCGGCGTGGCCAGAAACCCGCCGCCGACGCCGAAAAGACTGGACAGAAATCCGACCGCGGTCCCCACGCCCAGCAACAGGAAAATGTCAACCGAGACTTCGGCGATGGGGAGATAGATTTGCATCAGCGGCGCGGCCCGCGCCGCACTGGGCACGAGCCGCGGATGACGGAGAAAGATTCGAGCTCCATGACGGGCGCGCCGCAAATCGAACCGGTGAGCCGCCATTGATGGCACAGAACGCGGCGCGGGAAAAGAATCCCGCCCCGCCGGCGCCCGCGAATCGGGGGCGGTCAGGGCCGCAGCAGGCCGGTGATGTCCTGGACTTCCGCCATGGTCCGGGCGGCAATCGCCCGGGCGCGTTCGCCGCCCTCGCGCAGAACCTGATCGATATAGCCGGGATCGGCGGTGAGCCGCTTCATTTCCTCGCCGATGGGACCGAGCTTGGCCACCGCCAGATCGGCCAGCTCTTTCTTGAAGGTCGAGAACTGCGCGCCTTTGAAACGCCCAAGCGCCTCGGCCCGGTTGATGCCCGCCAGCGCCGCGTAAATGCCGACGAGGTTATCCGCCTCGGGCCGCGCCTCCAGGGCCGCGAGGGTGTCGGGCAAGGGCTCGGGATCGGTCTTGGCCTTGCGGATCTTCTTTTCGATCGCGGCCCGGTCGTCGGTCATGTTGATACGCGAATAGTCCGATACGTCCGACTTGCTCATTTTCGCGGTGCCGTCGCGCAGACTCATGACCCGGGTGGCGGCGCCCAGAATCTGCGGCTCGGGCAGCGGAAACACGTCGCGCCCGTAGCGCCGGTTGAAGGCGCCGGCGACGTCGCGGGCGAGCTCCAGGTGCTGCTTCTGGTCTTCCCCCACCGGCACATGGGTCGCCTTATAGGCGAGAATATCGGCGGCCATGAGGACCGGATAGGCATAGAGCCCCAAGCCCGCCTGCTCGCGCTCGCGGCCCGCCTTTTCCTTGAACTGGGTCATGCGGTTGAGCCAGCCCAAGGGCGTTATGCAGGCCAGGATCCAGGCCAGCTCGCAATGCGCCGGCACCTGGCTCTGGTTGAAGATGATGCAGGCCTTGGGGTCGATGCCGGCGGCGATATAGGCCGCGGCCACCTCGCGCGTCTGGGCGCGCAACGACTCGGGCTCCTGGGGCAAGGTGATCGCGTGCAGATCGACGATGCAGAAGATGCACTCGAAGTCGCGCTGCAGCGCGACCCAATTGCGGATCGCCCCCAGATAGTTTCCGAGATGGAGATTGCCGGTGGGCTGAACGCCGGAAAAGATTCGGTCCATCGTCGCTTGCGCCGAGGATTTGCGGACGGGCAGGCTTTTATCCCCGCCCCCACCCGCCCGGTCAAGCGTCGGGCGCGGCGAAGCCCCGCCGCAGCTCGCCCCATCGCGCCGCCCCGAGCACATGGGCGGCCGCGGCGAAAACCGCGAGCCCGGCCGCGACCAGGGCGGCCAGCGCCGCGATGCGCTCCGGCTCGGACCCGGCGAGCCAGGGCGCCGCGGCGAAGTCGAGGGCGAGAACGGCGGCCGCCATCACCACGGCGGCGGCGGCGATGCGGGGAACGCGGGTCTTGAGGCGCTCGTCGGCGGCGAATTGTCCGCGCCGCGTCAGCGCCCGGGCAAGCAAGCCCGCGTTCAGCCAGGACGACAAGGTGGTGGCGAGCGCGATGCCGACATGGGCCAAGGGGATCATCAGCGCGAGGTTGAGGACAAGATTCACGGAAACGGCGAGAAGCCCGATCTTGACGGGCGTCGCCGTGTCGCCGCGGGCGAAAAAGGCCGGGGCCAGCACCTTGATCATGACGAAGGCGGGGAGCCCGCAGGCGAAGGCGGCGAGCGCGCGGGCGGTGGCGACCGTTTGCTCCGGGCCGAAGGCGCCGCGCTGGAACAAGACGGCGATCAGCGGATCGGCGAGCACGATCAAAGCAAGCGCCGCCGGCAAGGTCAGCAGCACCGCGAATTCCATGGCGCGGTTCTGGCTATGAAGCGCCGCCGGCTCCGCCCCCTCCCGCCAGTGGCGCGACAACAGCGGAAGAAGGGCGGTTCCGATCGCCACCCCGACGACGCCGAGCGGAAGCTGGGTGACGCGGTCGGCGTAATACAAATAAGAGATGGCCCCGGTCGGCAGCAGCGAGGCGATGACGATGTCGATGACGAGGCTCACCTGGTAAACGCCGGCCCCCAGCGCCACGGGAAGGATGCGCTTCAACAGCGTTTTCACCATGGGGGTGAGGCGCGGGCGCACCAGACGCAGCCAGACGCCGGCCCGGCGGCACGCAATATATAAGAATGCGAATTGCACGAAGCCCGCCGCCGCCACGCCCCAGGCCAGCGCATGGCCCGCGGTCGGGAAGCCGGGATCGTTTCCCAGCGGGCCGTAGGCGAGGATGGCGCCGATCATGCAGAGGTTGAGCAGGATCGGCGTCGCGGCCTGGGCGGCGAAGCGGTCGAGGGAATTCAGGATGCCGCCCTGAAGCGAAACCAGCGCGATGAACAGGAGATAGGGAAAGGTGATGCGGACGAATTCGACGGCGAGCGAATACTTATATGGTTCATCGGCGAAGCCCGGCGCCAGCACGTAAACGAGCCAGGGCGCCGCGACCTCCACCAGCAGCACGAAGACAAGCAGCGTAAAGAAGAGGACGGACAGCGCCTCCTCGGCGAAGCGGATGGCGCTCTCGTCTCCTTCGGATGCCAGCTCGCCCGCGAAGAGGGGGACAAAGCCCGCGGCGAACGCGCCTTCGGCGAACAGGCGGCGGAAGAAGTTGGGGAATTTGAAGGCGACGAAGAAGGCGTCGGCGACGGGCCCGGCGCCGAGCGCCGCCGCAATCAGAATGTCGCGGATGAATCCGAGAACGCGGCTAACGCCTGTGTAGCCGCCGACCGTGGTGATCGCGCGTAAGAGCGCCATGCCCAAGGTCTAGCGGAATGGATCGGGGCGGGGAAGCGGCAGAAAGGGGGCGGGTTCAGCGCGCGGCGGCGCGCGTGCGGGGCTTGGTGACGGCCCGGGCGCGGGACCGGCGGCGCGAGCGCGAGCCGAGCTTCGCCGGCGCCGGTGTTTCTTCCGTCGCCGGTTCGGCGATGACGGCCAGGAGCGCCGTTTTGATCTGGTCCAGCTTGGTCTTGTTTTCGATCTTCAGGCCGAAGACATCCTTCACATAAAAGACGTCCACGACGCGCTCGCCGTAAGTGGTGATCTTGGCCGCCGAAATCTGGAGGCTGAGATTGGTGATCGTGCGGGTGAGATCGAACAGCAGGCCCGGGCGGTCGCGGCAATTGACCTCGACCACCGTGTGCGTCGTGCTGGCGCCCTCGTCGATCAGCACGCGCGGGGCGACCTTGAACACGCGGGCGCGGCTGGGCAGCCGGGACGCCTTTTTCGCCAGTTCCTGGGTGAGCCGGCGTTTTCCGCCCAGCGCGCCGAGGATCGCGCGTTCCAGCGCCGCCAAGCGCTCGCGGCCCGAAATCGGCGCGCCGCCCGACTCCACGCCCCAGGCGAGCGTGTCCTGGACCCAGAAGGCGTCGAGCGCCATGCCGTTGGTCATGGTGAAAATCTTGGCGTCCACGATATTGCCGCCCGCGACCGCGATGCCGCCGGCGATGGTGGAAAACAGGCCGGGATGATCGCCGGTGTAAACGGTGATCTCGGTGGCGCCCCGGTTCTGGTCCACGCGGGTCTTGATGGTGATGGGGCTGTCACCGGCCTCGGCCTTGCGGACGAGCTCCGCGTGGCGCGCCTGGGTGGCGGTGTCCAGGCCCAGCCAATACTCGGGATAGGCGAGGCCCGCGAATTTCGCGAATTCCGCCTCGGGCCAGTCGATGAGCGCCCGGCGCAACGCCGCTTCGGCGGCCTCGATGCGCTTTTGCTTGCGCTCGGCCAAGACGCCGCCGGTCATGAAGTCCTCCGCGCTGAAATAAAGCTCGCGCAGCAGCGCCGCTTTCCAGCTGCTCCAAACCGCGGGGCCGGTCGCCTTCATATCCACGACGGTGAGCACCAAGAGAAGGCGCAGGCGCTCGGCGGATTGGACGATATGGACGAAATCGGCGACGGTTTTGGGATCGGAGATGTCGCGGCGCTGGGCGGTGTGGCTCAGGACCAGGTGATGGCGCACGAGCCAGGCGACCGTTTCGGTCTCTTCTTCGCTCAATCCCAGGCGCGGGCCCAGGTTCATGGCGACCTTGGCGCCGAGTTCGGAGTGATCGCCGCCGCGGCCCTTGGCGATGTCGTGCAGCAGCACGGCCAGATAGAGCACGCGGCGCGACTGGATCTTGCGGATGACCTGGCTCGAGACCGGATGCTCGGCGGCGAGCTCGCCGGTATCGATCTTGTGCAGAATTCCGATGGCGCGGATCGAATGCTCGTCCACGGTGTAGACGTGATACATGTCGTGCTGCATCTGCGCCACCACGCGGCCGAAGTCGGGAATGAAGCGGCCCAACACGCCGGCTTCGTTCATTCGCTTCAGCGCTTCCTCGGGATCGCGGTCCTGCGCCGTCAGCATGTCGAGGAACAATTGGTTCGCTTCCTTGTTTGCGCGCAGCTTGCGGTCGATGAATTTGAGACTCCGGGTGACGAGGCGCAGCGCCTTGGGGTGGATGTCGAGGCCGAGCTCTTGCGCGAGCCGGAACAGGCGCAAGAGATTGACCGGCTCTTTTTCGAAGACGTTGGCGCGCGCCACCGTCAGACGCCCGCCCTCGACGTCGAAGCCGGGCGGCAGGTCTTTGCGCAGCGCGAAACGTTTGAGCGAGAAGCGCCAGGGCTTGTCGGATTCGGAATCGATGGCGGCGCAGAAGATGCGGGTGAGGCCGCCGACTTCCTTTGCGGTCAGAAAGTAATGCTTCATGAACCGCTCGACGCCGAGGGCGCCGGCGTGATTGGTGTAGCCCATGCGCCGGCCGATTTCCGGCTGGAGGTCGAAGGTGAGACGTTCCTCGGCGCGTCCGGTCAGGTAGTGAAGGTGACAGCGCAGCGTCCACAGGAAATTTTGCGCGCGCTCGAAGGCGTCGGCCTCGCGGCGCGTCAGCACGCCCTTGGCGACGAGCTTGTCCACCGATTCGACGCCGTAGAACGATTTGGCGATCCAGAACAGCGTGTGAAGATCGCGCAAGCCCCCCTTGCCTTCCTTGACATTGGGTTCGAGCACGTAACGGGAATCGCCCATGCGCAGGTGGCGCTCTTTCCGCTCCGCGAGTTTTTCGTCCACGTAGTCCGGCGCGCGCTCGGCCACCAACGCGCGGAATTCTTTTTTGAGCTCGGTATAAAGCTCTTCGGAACCGCAGATGTAGCGCGACTCGAGAATCGAGGTGAGGATGGTCTGGTCGGATTTGGCGCGCTTGAGGGATTCGGCCACCGTGCGCGTGGCGTGGCCCAGCTTGAAGCCGAGGTCCCACAATATATAAAGCATGAACTCGACGACGCGGTTGGTGCGCGCCGGCGCCCGGGGCGGCACCAGGAAGAGAAGATCGATGTCCGAAAAGGGCGCCAGTTCGCCGCGCCCGTATCCGCCCACCGCGGCGATGCAAAGCCGGGAGGCCGCGCTCGCCGCGGGCCCGTGAACGGATTCCGCCAGCTCGTGGATGGTGCGCAAGATTTGGTCCACCAGGAAGGCGTTGGCGCGCACCACCTCGGTTCCGCTGGCCCCGGCCTCGAAGCGGCGGCGGATTTCCGCGCGCCCGGATTCGAGCGCCGTCTTCAAGACGCCCGTGACCTCGGCGCGCAGCGCCGGGAGCCCGCCCTTGGCGGACGAGAGCGGGGCCAGCCGGGCGGCCAGGATCCGGCGGTTGACGATTTTGCGCTGGTTGGGGACGGCCGCCATGTTCCTACCAGATGCGACGGGACGCACAGGATTGCAAGCCAAGGTGCGGCCGCCTAGGCTTTTCTTGACCGCCCTCGGGGAGGCCCGGACAACGCCGGGCGCAGGCATTTTCCATGCGCGTTCTTGCCATTATCGACGTCCAGCGGGGCTTCATTAACGAGGGGACCCGGCACATCCCGGATATCGTCGAAAGATTACAGATTCCGTTCGAGCGGATATGCGTCAGCCGGTTCGAAAACGCGCCCGGATCGCCGTTCCGCGCGCTGATGGGGCTGGAGCGTTTCGCCGCCGGAAGCGCCGATTGCGAATTGGCCTTCGTTCCGCGCGCGGACGCCAAAACCTACGTGAAGCACGGCTATTCGGCGGTCAGCGATTCTCTCATGGATGCCGGGCGGCAAGCGGGCGGCGCCGTGCATCTCTGCGGCATCGCCACCGACAACTGCGTGCTGGCCACCGCCCTCGATCTGTTCACGGCGGGCTTGCGCCCGGTGGTGATTGCGGACGCCTGCGCCAGCCACGCCGGCGTCAAATATCACGAGGCGGGGCTGATGATTCTGAAGCGCCTCATCGGCGAAGGGCAGGTCGCAACCCGCGCCGCGCTCGGCCTTTAGGAATCCTCCGCCGCGCCCTTGAGCTTGTACAAAAGCTCCAGCGCCTCTTTGGGCGACAGCGAATCCGGATTCACGGAGTCCAGGATTTCGAGCGCCGGATGTTTTTCCGCGCCGTCGTCCGCGCCGGCGGCGGCAAAGAGCGGCAGATCGTCGGCGAGCCTGGAAAGATTCTGCGCGGTCTTGTCGCGCTCGAGCGTTTTCAAGACCTGGGCGGCGCGGGCGATCACCGCGCGCGGCAATCCGGCGAGCTCGCCCACGTGAATACCGTAGGAGCGGTCGGCGGCGCCCGGCGCCACCTCGTGCAAAAAGACGACGTCGCCTTTCCATTCCTTGACGCGCATGGTGTAGAGCCCGAGCGCCGCGAGCCTGGCCGCGAGCGCGGTGAGTTCGTGGTAATGGGTGGCGAACAGCGCGCGGCAGGCATTCACGTCGTGCAGATGCTCGACCACCGCCCAGGCGATGGAGAGTCCGTCGAAGGTCGCGGTGCCGCGGCCGATCTCATCCAGGATGACGAAGGCGCGGGGACCGGCCTGGTTCAAGATCGCGGCGGTCTCCAGCATTTCGACCATGAAGGTGGAGCGCCCGCGCGCCAGATCGTCCGCGGCGCCGACGCGGCTGAACAAGCGGTCGATGACGCCGATCTTGGCGTGAGCGGCGGGAACGAAGGATCCCATTTGCGCGAGAATGGCGATGAGCGCGTTTTGGCGCAGAAACGTGCTCTTGCCCGCCATATTGGGTCCGGTCAAAAGCCAGATGCGCGAGGCCCCCTCGCCGCCCGCGCCCAGCCTGCAATCGTTCGCCACGAAGGGCGGCGCGCCCGCATCCATGAGAGCCTGCTCGACGACCGGATGGCGGCCGCTTGTCACAACGAAATCCGCGCTTTCGTCCACCACCGGGCGGGCGTAGCGGTTGACGGCGGCGAGCTCCGCCAAGGCGGCCGCCGTATCGAGGGCGGCGAGCGCGCCCGCGCAAGCGGCGATCGCCTCAGAGCGGGCCAGAACCGCGGCCGTCAAGCCGGCAAAAATCTCGAGCTCGAGCCCGAGCGCGGTTTCGGCGGCCCGCGCGATGCGGGACTCGAGGCCGGAAAGCTCGGTCGAGCTGTAGCGCACGGCCGAGGCCAAAGTCTGGCGGTGGATGAAAGGCTTCTCCGGCATTTTCGCCGCCTGGCCCGGCGGCACCTCGATGTAAAAGCCCAGCACGTTGTTGTGGCGGATCTTGAGCGAAGCGATGCCGGTCTCCGCGCGGTAGCGGGCCTCCAGCGTGGCCATCAGGCGCTTGCTCTCGTTGCGCAAGAGGCGCTGCTCGTCGAGGGCCGGGGAATAGCCGGGCGCGATGAAGCCGCCGTCGCGCACGACCATCGGCAGATCGGCGGCCAAGGCGGCGGCGAGCTTGTCCACCAATTCGTCGTGGCGGCCCAGATTCTCGCAGGCCGCGGCGACGTCCTCGGGCAGTCCCAGCTTGGGCGCGGCCAGCGCCGCCCTGAGCGCATGGGCGAGCGCCAAGGCATCGCGGACATTGGCGAGATCGCGGGGCCCGCTGCGGGACAAGGCGAGGCGCGAAAGCGCCCGTTCGAGATCGGGCGCGCCAGCCAGCATCTCGCGGATGCGCGCGCGCAGATCGGATTCGCGTGAGAAGAATTCGACGCCGTCCAAGCGCCGGTTCACGCCCGCCGGATCGGTAAGCGGCATGGCGAGCCGGGCGGCGAGCTCGCGGGCGCCTGCCGCCGTCACCGTGCGGTCGATGACGGAAATCAGGCTTCCCTTGCGCTCGCCCGAAAGCGTGCGGGTGAGCTCGAGATTGCGGGCGGTGGCGGGATCAATCGCCATCGCCGCACCGGGGGCGACGCGCCGGGGCGGCGCCAACAGCGGCATGCGCCCCTTTTGGGTGAGGGCCACGTAATCGAGGAGGGCGCCGGCCGCCGAAACCTCGGCGCGGGTGAAGCCGCCGAAGCCGTCCAACGAACGCACTTTATAATGGGCGGCGAGACGGCGGCGCGCGTTGTCGCTGTCGAAGCGGGCGTCGGGAAGGGACACCAAGGCGGGCGCGCGGCCGGCAAAGAGCGAGGCGGCGTCGAAGCCCGCGGCCAGGCGCTCGGGCATCAGGATCTCGCCGGGCTCGATGCGCGCCAGCGCAGCACTGAGCTCGCTTTGGCCGAGCGGCTGGGCCGAGAAGGCGCCGGTGGAGAGATCGAGCCAGGCCAGGCCCAATTCGCCGCCGGCCCCGGCCAGCGCCGCCAGAAAGTTGTTGCGCCGCGAATCCAGCAGCGAGTCTTCCGTCAGCGTACCCTGGGTCACGACGCGCACGACTTCGCGTTTGACCAGCGCTTTGCCGCCGCGTTTCTTGGCCTCGGCCGGATCTTCCATCTGCTCGGCCACCGCCACGCGGAAGCCCTGCTTGATGAGCTTGGCGAGATACGACTCGGCGGCGGCGACCGGCACGCCGCACATGGGGATGTCGGCGCCCTCGTGGCGGCCGCGCTTGGTGAGGGCGATATCCAGCGCCTTCGCGGCCAGGCCCGCGTCCGCGAAGAACAATTCGTAGAAATCGCCCATGCGGTAAAAGAGCAGGCAGTCGGGATGGGCGCGCTTGATGTCGAGATATTGCGCCATCATCGGCGTCGCCCCGCCCTCCGCATCCCCGGCCATGAGGGA
>Ga0307436_1001137_pt1 | contig 11978 bp, 9 predicted proteins | sample SalMarWE160440MG_FD_202513 | JGI IMG/M metagenome (GOLD analysis project Ga0307436, IMG submission 202513) | Salt marsh sediment microbial communities from the Plum Island Ecosystem LTER, Massachusetts, United States - WE1604-40 | ecosystem: Environmental > Aquatic > Marine > Intertidal zone >...
ATTGGCGCCCGCGTCTATCGCGCACCTGGAAACAACATCCGATGTGGCGCCGGCTTCCATGGCGCCCGATATTATCTGCCTTATATCACCGCCCCCGGATATAGCACACTTCACCACCAGGCATGGGCTGTTGCCCAGTTCAATGGCGGTCCTGACAACATCCCTGTCGTTCATACCCTCCCCGATCGTCGTCTTTACGGCGCTGCAGATATTCTTTTGCCCGTCATTTTCATAAAGCTTGTCCTTCGCAGCCTGACTTGCAAAGACCGGCAAAGAGAGGAGCAGCATCGATGATACCGATACAATGAACAGAATTGACAGCCTTTTGACGGATCCTGGTCCGGGTTTCATTTCATCTTAATTATCCCAGAAAAGGGCCATCCTGTCAAGCTCGACAGACCAGAATCCGGCATCCCGGCCAACGTCCGGGTTGATTATTTTTTTGCCGATGATAGTATAATTGAATGGACGATCCGAGGAGGAGGCAATGAAATTATCGTTTTTTCCTTTCGTCGCGTGTTGCGTCATCTGTTCGTGCATTCTGACGGTCCCCGCGGCACGCGCGGCAGCTGACGGAGGCAGCCGGCTTTCACGGGGAAAGGTTCATGCACCACAGGTCATTGCACCGGCAGATTTGGCCGAGTTCAGAGGGGCTGACCATGTCACTTTCAGGTGGCGTGGGGTCCAGGGCGCGGCCGCCTACCACCTTGTGCTCGCCAGGGACAGGCGCTTCAAGAATATTGTCTCTGAAAATTCTCACGTAACAGGCACATCTTATGTGGTGGGGAATCTGAATTACGGAACGTATTTTTTCGAGATCAGTTCGGTATCGGCAGGCGGTACCGAGGGACCTTTTTCGCAGAGGCTCAGCTTCATTGTCGTTCCTCCCCCGCCTGCGGTCGCGCCGCCGGAAGGACCCCGGGACAACAGCCGCAATCAATGACCTCCCTGCGGGAAGTTTTAAAGGCACCAAAATCGAGGAGGAATTCTCCCGCAACGCGCCTGAAAGTCAAACACCAGCCGGGCTTTATTTGGCACCGCTGTTTCCGCTCTTCGCCCGGTCCTTTTTGCCGGGTGCGTCCTTTGCGCAACGGAATCCGAAATTGGGGTATCTGTCGGCCGGGTGGAACCAGTAGCGGTAAGTCGTTCTGATGGCCAGGTCGCCATAACTGTCATACCAGGAACCGCCCCGCATGACCTTGAACGTCCCGAGCAAAGGACCCCCGGGGTTTTCTCTGGGAGGTATCTCCGCATTCTTTTCTTTTGAATACGTTATGGTGGACTTGGGCACTCCCAGCAGTTTTGCCGCCAGGTTAACATCATCCTCGATCGTTCCATAACAGAAGTTGCAGTAATTCTGCCTGTACCAGTCGTTGACCCACTCCCATACATTCCCGGCCATATTCAATGCGCCGTAACAGGACTTCCCTTCCGGAAGTGCGTTAACGGGGACCATAACGTTGAATCCTTTTTTCCGCCATTTCTGGTTGTACATGGCTTTTTTGTCGTCCGGCATCGAGTCTCCCCAGGGATAGGTCCTGCCGTCATCACACCTTGCAGCCTTCTCCCATTCGGCCTCCGACGGCAGACGCTTTCCCCTCCAGCGACAGTAAGCGTACGCCCCATACCATGACACATTGTTGGCAGGATAGTTTTCAAGGCCCCTTCTCGGAACATACTTCGAAGGGTTTTTGGAATTCTCGACCTTATTGCCGTTGACGTAAGACACGCCGATGACCGTGGAATGCCGGTCGTCCGAAAAATACCTGTCGTCGGGATTGCCTTTATCATTGAGAAACCCGGCAAACTGCGCTGCCGAAACTTCGTATTTGTCTATAAGATAGGTATCGAGATAGACGTCCTGTTCAGGTCTCTCATTTATCTCGGCGGAGTTCAGCCCCATCCTGAACCATCCGGCCGGCACAACGACCATGCCGTTCTTCTCCGCGTACTGCCGCACGCTCCTCAGCGACGTCGAACAGGCAGACAGGGATAAAACAAGGAAAACTGCAATGAGTATGACCGTGAACTTTCGCATAAAGTTAAGGCATTTTATACCGACATCCGCTTTAGAGTCAATCTCCGTCTTTCTCACACATCTTTCCCGCTGCGGGCACTACTGACGCCGGACGACCCGTCGTACAGCTTCCTGTAAAAGCCGTCCTTCCGGAGAAGCTCGGCATGCCTGCCCCTCTCCACGATCCTTCCCTCGTTCAGGACCAGTATCGCATCGGCCATGTCCACCATCGAAAGCCGGTGGGCGACAATGAATGTGGTCCTGTCGGCGGCAAGTCTGCTTATCGAGTCCTTTACAAGCGCTTCAGTCGAAGGGTCCAGGGAGGAAGTCGGCTCGTCAAGAATAAGTATGGCAGGGTTCCTCAGAAATGCCCGCGCAATCGAAATCCTCTGTCTCTGGCCAGCCGACAGCCGTACTCCGCGTTCCCCCACTTCGGTCTCATATCCGCCGGCAAAGGCCTCGATATCATCGTGAATGTGGGCAAGCCGGGCGGCACGCACAACGTCTTCTCTACCGGCAACGGGACGGCCGTATCTTATGTTGTTCTCTATCGTGTCGTCAAACAGGAATACCTCCTGGGACACAACGCCGACCTGTCCTCTGAGCCACTCGGGGGGTATTTCTCTGATATCGCCACCGTCCAGGGATATGACTCCCTGCTGGGGTGTCTCGAACCTCAGCAGGAGGTTCACCAGAGAGGTCTTGCCCGCCCCGGTCGGTCCTGCAAGGGCGATAATCTCCCCGGGCTTTGCCGTGAAACTTATATTCCTGAGGACCGGCCGGCCCTCCTCGTACCCGAAGGAAACGTCGTCGAACGTGACGTTTCCCCTTATAGTCCGGGGGGTGCAGGAAGCCGGAGTCCCTTTCTTCCCCCCGTATTCAGGGATAAGACTGAAAATCTCCTTCAGCCTCTCCAGAGATGCGAAGACAGGCTGGACCATTATGTGGAAGGTCAGAATACTGTTTAATGCCCCCGAGAGAAGCACGGCATAGGATGTAAAAGCCACGTAATCTCCTATGGTCAGCCGTGACTGCAGTACTTCATGAATGCCGAACCACATTATGACCAGATTGGCGGCGAACAGTGAGCCTGCTGCGGCGTAATTCGAAAAAAGCGAGAGGAACATGCCCCTTATCCGTTTGTGTATAACTGCCCTCATGCCGCGCGAGACCTTCTGCGACTCACGCTCCTCGGCAGTATAGGCCTTGATGGTCTCCATTCCGGACAGGACCTCCTGTATGTCGCTCGAGACGCGCGCGCTGCTTTCACGTTCCTGGAGACTGGCATCCCTGATCCTTGCGCCGAAAAAATAGTTTATCAGCAGGTAAACGGGCAAGGCAGCCGCCAGAATGAGCGACAGTTTCACGCTCAGCGCAAAAACTATCACCATGCCGAACAGGAAATAAAACGCCTTCGCAAAGACCTGCCCGATGCTCTCGGAAAACAACATCTGAAGTACATATATGTCATCGGAGACCCTCGACATAAGGTATCCCGTCCGCTGTCTCTTAAAAAAAGGCAGGGGGAACCTCAGGAGATGATCGAACAGAGTGGTCTGAACGTTGAAGGTCAGCTCCTGCTGGAACCTCAATGCCAGATACTTCTGGATAATCCCGGTTATTCCGGCCGCCGCACCGACAGCCAGCACGGCCAGCACAACAAGAGTCAACGCCTCCGGCGCGTGTCCGACGGGGTCGAACAGATGAGAGAGACCGAAAATCCGGAGGAAGTGTCCGACCCCGTGGAGATTTTTCTTCAGGACTACAAAATCGATAAGTACCTTGCCGCTGAGCGGCAGCAGTGAGCTCAGGGCGGTGGCAACGAGGGAAAGGATCAGGGCCGCAAGCCCGGTCTTCCACAGGGGTCTGACAAATCGCCCGAAGAACAGAATTTCCCGGTATCCGAACTCACCGCTCCGGGGTTCGGGCTTCTTCAGGATATCCCTGAGGCAAACCTTTGCTTTTTCAAGTTTCGTCACCGGTTAGTTCCTGTGAGCGTTACAATAAGCATACAATTTTTGCATATCTGAAAGCGAGGATGGTTCCTGCCGGATCGGGACAAAAACAGCGGTAACGGGAATGCCGGAAGAAGCAACTAATACAAGGTCCGTTGCGGGGGGATGAGAATTATCCTTTATAGTTACAAAAGATCTCCCGACAGCCCGGCAGGGACAGCGAAAAATGTCTTGCAGCGACACCTTACAGCGTTATAGAGGGTCTGCCAGCCGTTTTCCGGAAGTCACCAAACGTTGGGTCCTCATTTTATTTCCCCGTCTCTTTTCTTCCTGCCAGGACCGAACAACCGGCGTGGCCCAGCGTTCTTCTGGATACGCTTCCCAGCATGCCTTTGATCCCCCTCAACCCTCTGGTCCCTAAGGCGATTATATCGGCCTTCCATTTTTCGGATTCCTCCAGTATCTTGACCGACGGGTCCCCTCTTTCGATAACCCTCTCCACATTCGAAAACCGCCTTTGCAGGAGCTGTTCCGCCTCATTGACGATACTTCCGGCGCCCTCCGCCTCCTGTGTCCGGACCCTCGCCAAGGTCTCCTTGATCTTTTCATCGACTTCCATGACAAGTCTATCGGGCAGGTCGGACAGGGCAGACCAGGCAACATTAATAACTTTCACCGCGGTATCATCCGGCAGCGGCATCGCTGTCAATAAGTCAGCCGTCGCCCGCGCCGGACCCGAACCGTCTGTCGCAAAGAGTATCTTTAACGGCCCCTCTCCGCCCCATCCGGTCGGTTTAACGACCAGAACAGGCTTCGGCGAGTTGATGACAACCGACCGTGTGGAACTCCCGAGGAAAAAAGCCTTCAGTCCCTTTATACCTCTTGCCCCCATCACGATGAGGTCCGTATCGGCATTCACTGCCATATCCATGATTGTCTTATCGGGATAACCCTCTTCTTCCATCGTGATGACCCTTGCCTTCACAGGCTTCAGGATCTCTGCGGCCTTCCTCAAAATCCCCGGAGCCGCCCTCTTGATAAACTGTTTTATCTGGGCATGGTAATCATCCTCAAATGGTATTTCGGCAACGACGTGAAGAACTGCGATCTCGTCCTGAACGGAAAAGTCAAAGCGCGCAAGGAATCTTGCCGCGTCCTCGGCATATTCAGACCCGTCAGTGGCCAGAAGGAATCTCATCTTGCCCCCCTCAAACAAATCCTATCACACTCTTTGGCGGGTGGCAACGCTGAAACAGGGGATAAGGCCTGCCTTCTCCTCAGAAAGGTTCATGCCCGATCCGGACTAAGGCCCCGTTCTATCTTTGGAAGCGGGCTCCCTCTTGCAAAAAAGAGTGGGGCGGTTCAACGAACCGCCCCGAAGGAGGGTTAGAGTGAGAAAAGGGGAAAATAAAAGCTGTAGCCGGGTCTCAAGGACACTCTCAAATCACCAGGATCAACTGAACTGTTAAGGCTTCAGTGTCCTTCCCGTTCGCACCGCTGAAAAGCTTCGCGTGGGCATCGTTGTTCACGTTCATGTATTCAATCTGCACCTTCGCGTTGTTGCCCTTTATGTAGTAATTGAGTCCTACCGACCATGCAGTCGTACCGGTCTGGTCTCCATCAGGCTTGTATGAGTCATAGCGGAAGCCGGGCTCCAGTTGACCGGGGCCGATCCGGCCCGGAATCAGGTATCCCATCTGGGCATACCATGCCTTAATCTTGGGGTTCTCAGGAGCGTCCTGGTCATAGTCGTAGTAGGCTGCCTCGGCGGCTATTGAACCCTCCCCGACGGGATATTCGAAATAGCTGTCCGCCGTCCAGGCACTATAGGTGACGTTGTGCGTGACTGTATCGGGACTCATGTCATACCTCTTGGACAAATAGCCTGCGCCAAATGTAAGGAGTTTGCCCCTCTTGCCGACCCACTCGTTGCCATGCAGGTACCCCTTCTTGTCAAGGCCAAGGACCGTGTATTCCGCCCTGGCGGAATACAGGAGGGAATCCGATGAATCGTTCCCGCCGCTCAGGACCTTGGGAACGCCGCTTGCCACCCCTACGTTATAGCGGAACCTTTTCCCGAAGAATCCCCAGGCTGTTACGCCCAGTTGCCTGTAATCTCCCGACTCTGTCAGGAGTTTCCCATTGGCGGAAAAAGGATGATGGGGGAAGAGAAAGGCCGTGTATGACGGCGTAAGCGAATATCTCGAAAAAGCGATACGGTATTTCCCAGTCATGAAGTTTAATTGCGGAATAAAGTCGAATCCGACCCAGGCGTCCGTTACGGCTGTGGTAACGGTAGTGTTGCTTTTGCCGTCGACAGTACCCAGCTTGTTCCAGTCAAAATTAGGGCAATAATTTGTGCGGATAAACGCAGGCGAAGCCTGCACTGCTTTTTCCGATATTTCCATTTCGCTTTCGTGCTCTTTTGCTTCCAGTGCGGGCTGTGCCGCGTCTCCGGCCGCCTGATGCACAGCCTGTGATTTATGCCCTTCACCTGACTGCAAAGCAGGTCCCTGAAGTCCCCTCTTGTCAGCAAGCCCGGTATCCTCAGCAGTTCCTGCTTCCCCGGGCCGAGGAAGATCAGGGTAGGGATCCCCCGGACCCAGTATTTTCTCGCAAGTTCGCTCCCCGTCATGCCCTGCCCCGGCAGCTTTTCCTCGCCGGCTGTATTGATCATTATTGTGCTCACGTTTTCCCTGAGGATATCTTTAATCGATGGATCTCTGATGACCTCGTCCATCATCCTGCACCACCTGCACCCCGGCCGATAGAAAAAAAGCAGGCTGACGTTCTTTGCTGACGCGTAGGCCGGTGCGCTCAGGACAAACAGGGTCAGGCAAAGAACAGAAGCCCCTTTCGCCGTTTCCTTCAGATGAGCAAAATACGTCGTCACAGTATAAGCGTGAAGCAAGAGACATGCCCGGGAAAGAAAGTTGAAAAAGGCCGGGACTGTACTTTTTCGTACAATTTCCATTTTCCTGATGTGCAGTTCTGAACTATTTCGGGCGCAGAGCGGGACCGTCTTGACGGGATGACGGCAGGGACAAGTTTGGCCTGAATACTGCCTGGCTGACGGCCTCGTATTTGCAGAAAGCGTCCCGCCACAAGACCAGGAATAAAAAAAGGCCTGCATTTCTGCAGACCCTTGATCTTCATTGGTGGCGGGGAGAGGATTTGAACCTCTGACCTTCGGGTTATGAGCCCGACGAGCTACCAGACTGCTCCACCCCGCGACAGTGATCTAAAATAACCTATCGCCCCGCGCATTGTCAAACTCCCTAATGCCAGAGAACCTCTTTCTTTTTCGCCGAAAATCGCTGCCGCAAACCGTCACTTGCGATAGTAGGACTTCACCATGTTGAGGTAATCTATAAACCACTGAGGATTGATCTTATTGATAAAACAAAGTCTCTTTCCCATTGTATCGTGTATTATCTCGCCGTTGGGATCGAGGAACAGCAGCAGGCAGTCATTGTTGAAATGGTATTTCTTCCCCAGGTCTTCCTCCTGCACGGTCAGCTTCTTCTTGAGATCGATCCTTACCGGTATGAAATCCTTCATGACCTTTGCGGCGATAGACGGGTTGTCGTAAACCTGTTCCTGCATGGCCTCACATCTGGAGCACCCTTTGCCGTAATAGAAATCGACAATAAGAGGTCTATCTTCCTTTCTTGCCTTTTCCATCCCTGCCTTGAGGGAAAGCCACTGGATGCCCGGTCCTGCAGCAAAAGCGGCTGAAGAAAACACCAACCCGACTATCACGACCATCGCTCCGTATTTCTTCATCTTTTCCTCCCTGCAGCAACGATAGTCACCGCATTGCATATCTCTTTCAAACGATTTTCAAACCCGGCCCTTCAGCCAGTCTTCAGGGTTGATGATATGGAACCTGCCGTTGCCGTCTGAGAAGACGACCTTCTTGATGCGCGCGTTCAGTATCATCCTCTTGCACATCATGCATGGCTCCGAGTGGCATTCCCCGAGTCCGCTGTCTTCTCCGGAGATATAGATAGTTGCGTCCCTGAGTTCGTCAACAGACGCCCTTATGATCGCATTCGCCTCGGCGTGAACGCTATGGCACAGTTCGTAGCGTTCGCCGTGCGGTATCTGCAGTTCCTTTCTCGTGCACTTGCCGACCTCGAGGCAGTCCTTCATACCGGCGGGGGCACCGTTATACCCGGTGCTCACGATGATATTCTCCTTCGTTACGACGGCGCCGTACCGCCGCCTGAAACAGGTGGCACGGGCCGATACCGCCTTGGCGATATTGATAAAGTATTCGTCCCACCCGGGTCTTCTGTTTTTTTTCTTCCCACGCAACGTCATTAAGACTCCCTATTAACGTATTATAAATAACACCCGCCATTTTTAGCCACGGCGCCCGGACCCCTTGAGATTGGTGGTAAGACAAGCCAGACCGCCTGACGAGATTAGTTCCGGCAGGTTTCTGACTCATTCACTGTTTCCAGAAATCCTTGTTCCTGCTGAGCATGGTCTTGAGTACCCTCGGTATTCTGTCTTCAGAAAGTCCCAGTCGAAAGGCTAGGTATTTCAGGGCCGCTTCCAGGTATCCATAGGGTATCCAGGCCCATTCTTTCTCCCTAACAAGAAAGAGGGTCTGCTCTCTAAGAAATCTTCTTCCCTCTCCCGAAGGAGGGACGAGGTCGAGCATCCACCTGTTCCGGCCCAGCGCGACGCCTATGTCAAAGTATCTCTTAAACTGCTCATTGAGAGAATAATGGTGTGAATGATACACAACCGCAGAAGGTTCGTATGCGACCTTATAACCTTTCAGGATCAATTTCGATGCAAGGAGCATGTCTTCGTTCATTATGGTCTTCTCAGGGAATCCCCCGGTCTCTTCGAATTCCTTTCTCCTTGCGGCGGAGCAGGCGTTTGAGAAAAAGAATGTTCTTATTCCCATAGACCTGATCTGGTCGCCGCCCTTCAACTCGGCTTTTTCCGGGTAATTAAAGGCCCTCGCAAACCGTTCAAGGGGAGGAGAGTCTTCCCGCGCCGACTGCCTTCCGTAACAAAGCGCGACATCCCGGTCCTGCAACGGTCTGATTAGGTTTTCAACCACATGTTCGTTGGCAGGCATTACATCCTGGGTCATGAAAACCACCGGGTCGCCCGCCGACGATCTCACCCCGAGGTTACGCGTGCCCCCATGGTCAAAATCCTTCTTGTTTATGAGGATAGTCCTCGCTCCATGGGCTCTGGCAGCGGCCAGAGTGTCGTCCGTCGAAGACGAGTCGATGACGGTTATCTCGCAGGGTACCGTCTGGAGTTTCAACGCCTCCAGCAACTCCGGGAAACGCCTTCCCGCATTCCAGGTAGGTATAATGATGCTGGTAATATCCGCCACGCCCCCTTCGTCCCTGAACTGATACTACATCTTCTTCAGACTCGCGTCGACAACCTTCCTCAGGTTGGGAGGAAGGTCCTTCATCGCTGCCAACTCCCGCAGGTAAGTCCCCGCCCTCGCGACGTCACCTTTTATATAATAGGCGCGGGCCTTCACAAAGAGGACCATGTACTCCTTCATCCCATGCTTTAAGGCCAGCCGGTAGAAGTCGTCGGCCCGCTGCTCCTTGCCCGCAACAATAAGTACGTTGCCCATTGACGCGTAGGGCTGGTAGAAGACAGGAGATTTTGAAACCGCTCTTTGTGCGAAAGCCAGGGCCTTCGCCAGAGATCCTCTTCTTACAAGCGTTATATCCGCCATGTCTGAAAGCGCGGGAATGTAATTCGGGTCCAGCTCAAGGGTTTTCTCCATAAGTAAGGCCGCCCGATCAAGCATCCCCATGCTCAAGTAGACCGACCCCATCCCGTAGTAAGCAGCCGAAAAAGACGGGTCGCCTTCCAATGCCATACGATAAGTTTCCAGCGCCTTGTTGAACTCTTTCTTATCCCTGTAAGCATCAGCAAGAATAGTAAAAACGACAACCCGGTCGCGGCCGGTCGTCCCCGGCAGAACCAGATTCAGTTGCCGTATCGCTTTCCCGGGATCTCCACTCTTCAAGGAATAGAACCCCTTCAAAATATCAACGACATCCGAACCTCGGATCTTCGAACCTATCACACCGATTATCCTTTGTGCCTTATCGAGATTCCCCGTAAACAGGTAAACCATGGCGAGGCTGTAAGAAGAATCCCGGAAAAAATGAGCCCTTCGGGAGGATTCGCTCATTCTTATGACTTCTTCATAACACTGGATCGCAGATTTAAGGTCCGACTCCTTGAGATAGGCATTTCCGAGGGCGATGCGGGCCCGCAGGTCTTCCGGTGCCTTACTCACGGTATCCTTCCATAGCGTCACTGAATCTTTCCAGATAAGATTCCTCTGGAAGGTGAGAGACCCAAGGATCGCCGACAGCAAAAGTGCAACAGCCCATACCCTCCTCTCTTTAAGCGCCCCGGGCCTGAAAACAGTCACTGCCTGGGCCGTTGCCCCGATAATGAGGCCGGTCAGGGGAAGATAATTGCGGTGTTCGAAATAGAGGTCCGATCCCAGCGCAACAAAACTCTCGAGCGAAATGGCAATAAAGTACCATAATATCCCAAAAGAAAGGAAAGGCATTTTCTTCATTTTCCGGACTGCAACACCAATAAGCGCGGCGATGATCAACATGGACACCAGGGTGGACGCCGGGTCTAGAACGCTTTTGGAAAGAGGGAACCCCCACCAGTCAAATACAAATAACCGCGGAAACGGAACCAGAAACAGCATGAGATACCGCCCGATAACCCTGAACTCCGTCAGGATATGCTGGGCAGGAGTCCAATACACATCCACGGCTGTCCAGCTCCTGCCGTGAATCGGAGTATTTGGATGCATGAATACACTGAACAGATTGGACAAGACGCCATGAAACCCCGGAAGGATCGACAGGCCGGCCAGAAACGCCACGCCCGTGATAAAGCCCAGGGACAGCCTCCTGAGGAAATTCTTTTTCTCAGGCCCGACCAGGAAGACGTAATCGTATAATAATATCAGAGGGACTGCCATAACGGCGTTTTCTTTTGAAAAAACTCCCAGAACCACAAAGGAAAATGCCATAGTATAAAAGACTGCCGTTGCCGTCTTGCCGCCCGACGTCCTGGCAAAAATATAACTCAATAAAGCCAGGAGAACGAACATGGCGGCCAGTGAGGCCATCCTCTGTACGATGTAAGCCACGGCATTGATATTGAGAGGATGAAGGGCAAAAATCGTTCCGCTTATCAGGGCCACGGGGAAAGCATACGAGCCGAATCTGTCCTTCCATCCGGGCAGCCTCAGTGTCAAAAACGCCAGAAAATAGACGAGAACCGAATTGAAGAAATGGATGGAAATATTCGTAACCCGGTAATTAAGCGGATCAAGGGGGTTTATCCATCGGTTGAAAACAAAGGACAGACGCGCAACCACTCTGTGGCCGGTCCGGGAATCGAGCACGCTTCCGATGCTCCTGAATTGCCCGACTGAGCTGTCGTCCAGTGCCCAGGTACCATGAAGGGAGACAGAGTACGCCAAAAATATCGATACGCCCAGAAGAACGACTGCAGCAATGTGTTTGCCGCCGGATTTCCCGGGAGCGGGCTTGCGGACATCCCCAGCCGCACTTTTTTTGCTTCTGTTCATGCTGAGTAATTCTAAACCATTTTGAAATCCTACCGCAATTTGATTTCAGTGACGTGTTACGCATATGCTTTCCCCCGCATTACCCGGTCCCCGCTAAACTCATAGAGCCTCAAAAGGCCATTTAACTTAATCATGAATCCCCCGGGGTTGCACCGGGTCTGATAGTCCGTCTTTCGTAAAAGATCGGGATATCGGGATTCCCCGCCCCGCCTTGGTAAAAAGAAAAATTCCTGTGTTATAATCTCTTATGCAGGACTCAGAAGCGTCCCACGTTGCAGAAAGGCCGTTCCTCGGCCCGGATGACCTCCCGAAAGTGCCGTTCGTGATGAACAGCATATCGTCCCGTTTCATTCGGGAAAACCTCGTCGTGCCACTCGAC
>Ga0307436_1001138_pt1 | contig 11977 bp, 11 predicted proteins | sample SalMarWE160440MG_FD_202513 | JGI IMG/M metagenome (GOLD analysis project Ga0307436, IMG submission 202513) | Salt marsh sediment microbial communities from the Plum Island Ecosystem LTER, Massachusetts, United States - WE1604-40 | ecosystem: Environmental > Aquatic > Marine > Intertidal zone >...
TCGGTGGCGTCGAGCCAGGGTGCGGTCGGAGCGTCGAGCGGGGGCATACGGAGAATCTTATGATCGCGTCCAGATCGACCTTAGCGACATCCTTGAGCCCCGCAAACATTCTCGTGGCGGAGCACTCATGCGGCGGCGTGCCACACGCGGATCACTGAAGCGTGTCCCCCACGTATCTTTCGTGACATTATTCGCTCGCTAGATGGCAACAACACTCACCGCTCTGCTCATGGGGCCTCGCTAATGTCTCGCATCACACGTGCTTCGCTCTCCATTCTCGGCTTCCTCGTCCTTGCCGGTGCAGGTTTGCCGGCACATGCCGCCGATCCCAACACCGCCAACCCGAACGCCGCCGATATGGTCGACGCTTTGAACAGCGTGTTCGGCAAGTATCCCCACACGCGCGCCGGTCACGCCAAGGGCTATTGCGTGACGGGCACGTTCACGCCCGACGCGAGCGCGCCGTCCTTGTCAAAGGCGCCGCAATTCGCCAAGACCGTTCCCGTCATCGGCCGGTTCTCCCTGGGCGGTGGTAACCCGAATGCGCCGGACAACGCCAAGGACAATGCGCGCGGGATGGCGCTCCGCTTCGATCTCGGCGGGGGCGCGAATACGGATCTTGTGATGCTCTCGGCGCCGGTGTTCCTGGCGAAGACACCGAAGGATTTCTTCGATTTGCTGACGGCGATCGCGAGCGGCGACAAAGACAAGGTGGCAGCCTATTTCGCCGCCCATCCGGAATCGAAGAACCAGGGAGCCTGGCTCAATGCACGGCCGGTGCCGGCGAGCTTTGCCGGGGTCGATTATTGGGGCGTGCACGCCTTCACCATGACCAACGCCGAAGGCAAGGAAACCTTGATGAAGTTCAAGGCGATCCCGCAAGCCGGCGAGCTCGGGCTGACAGATGCGGAAGCCCAAGCAAAAGGCGCCAATTTTCTCGATGACGAGCTGAAGGACCGCCTCGCCAAGGGGCCCGTGAAGTTCGATCTCGTGGCGATCATCGGTAAGGACGGCGACCCAACCGATGACCCCACGGTGCGCTGGGACGACGAGGACAGTCGCGAGACGAAGCCGCTCGGCACAATCAGCATCGCGGCGACAGCGCCGGAGGGCACCTGCAACGCGTTCTCATTTCTGCCGGCCAATCTGGCGGACGGCGTGGCAGGGCCGGCCAACGACCAGATCTTCCAGATCCGCTCGCCCGCCTACATCGTCTCGTTCACGCGGCGGCTCGCGCCCTGACGCTGACTACGTAGCGGGGCGATAAGCGGCGAGGAAGGTTCTCACCGCCGTCGCTACGACGTGCTCGACGCGTTCCTCACTCGGCCGGTCGGCGGCGTTCATGAGCAGCGGAGAGAAGGTTGTCGACTTGCAGGAATCGAGGAACTGCGCGGCGGCAAGGTCGCAGTCGGGGATGTCGAGGAAACCGGCAGCGACCTGATCCTGAGATAAGCAGCGAGGCGCGCGCCGCCGCAGGCCGGACCCATCGCGTAGAAGCGCTTGCCGAGCTCCGGCATGCGCTCGGCAATGGCGATCACGGTGCGGAGCGAAGAAACGCGATGGGGCTCGCAGAGGAAGCTGACGAAATTCCGTCCCAAGCGGGTCAAGACCGCCTCGACATCGTGATCCTCCGAATCGAAGGCAAACACCTGCTCGGCTTGGGCGCCGCGTTCCTCTTCCACGATGGCCTGGAACAGATCGTCCTTCGACTCGAAATAGACGTAGAGCGTGCCCTTGGAGACGCCGGCTTCGCGGGCGATCTCGCCCATGCTCGCCGCATCGAAGCCCCGCGCCAGGAAAACGGCCCGCGCGCCGTCGAGAATCTGGCGGCGCTTGGCGCTTTCGGCCTCCTCATGGGCGGCTTCGGCGGAAAGGGACATGTTCGGCGGCTCCTCTTCTTCGCTTCCCGCGACGATATGACCGAACGGTTCAGTCAGTATTGACATAGGGCGAGTTCGTGCGTAAGTCAATGACCGAACCGTTCGGTCAATAAGTGGAGAGTCGCATGTTTCGGGATCGTGGAAAGACCGCGGTGGCCGAAGACACCTTGGAGCAGACAGAGCCGGCAGAAGGCCTTGCGAAGCCTTCTGCGGGGCACCGCGCGCATCAGCCCCCGCTCCGCGCGGTGCCGGAGGCGGAGACGTCTCCCTCTCCTGCTCCCCCTTCTCCTCAAGAGCGCGCTCCCTCCCCCGAAGCGCCAGCCCCGGCCGCGCCTCCTCAAGCCGATGCGGAGTTCGCACCGGCACCCGCACGCCGCCGTTTCCGCAAGCTCGCTTTCATCACCGGCCTCGTCGTGGTGCTCGCAGCCGGCACCTGGTACGGCCATTACTATTTGACTGTCGGCCAGTATCTGGTCTCGACCGACGACGCCTATGTCGGCGCCAAGACCGCGACGCTCGCGGCCAAGGTCTCCGGCTACGTGACGTCCGTCGCCATCGACGACAACGCCCATGTCAAGGCCGGCGATGTGATCGCGCGAATCGACGACGGCGACTATCGGCTCGCGGTGCAGACCGCGAAGGACAATATCGCCACGGAGCAGTCCACCATCGGCCGCATCGGCAGGCAGATCGCCGCGCAGATGGCGGCCGTCGACCAGGCCAAGGCCAAGCTTACTTCAGCGCAAGCCGAGCAGACCCGCGCCGCGCTCGAGCTTCAACGCCAAGAGGAACTCTCGAAGAGAGACTTCGCCAGCCGTCAGACGCTCGAGCAGGCGCAAGCCAATCGCGACCAGGCCACCGCCGGCGTGCAGGCGGCTGAAGCCGGCGTCGAGGCGGCCGAGGCCAATGTCGAGGTGTTGAAGGGCCAGCAGAACGAGGCGAAGAACACGCTGAAGCAGCTTCAGACAACGCTTGCCAAGGCGGAGCGCGATCTCTCCTTCACGGTCATCCGCGCGCCCTTCGACGGCGTGATGGGCAACCGCGCCGTGCAGATCGGCGATTACGTCCAGCCGGGACAGCGTCTTGCCACGCTGGTGCCGCTCGGCGGCGTCTATATCGACGCGAACTTCAAGGAGACGCAGCTCCACGGCCTGAAGCCAGGGCAGACAGTCGACATCTCAGTCGATGCCCTTCCCGATCGCGACATCGAGGGCACTGTTGAGAGCGTGGCTCCGGCCGCAGGCTCGGTGTTCTCGCTCCTGCCACCCGATAACGCGACCGGCAACTTCACCAAGATCGTGCAGCGCGTGGCGGTGCGCATCGAGGTCCCGGCTAAGATCGCCGACGAAGGGGTGCTCCGCCCCGGCATGTCGGTCGAGGTCAGCGTCAACACCAAGCCGGCCGCGACTTCGACCGCGGCCACGCCAAAGGCGCGCGACGCAACCTCGGCGTCGCTGCCCTAAGCGTCCCGGCATGGCTACCGCCGCGACAATCAGCGAAGGACAGCCAACGCCGGAGATTGCGCTGTCGCGCGTCGACGACAGCATCGACCCGCGCCGGCTGATCGCCTTCCTCTCCATGGTGTTCGGGATGTTCATGGCCATCCTGGACATCCAGATCGTGTCGGCGTCGCTGACCGAGATTCAGGCTGGGCTTGCGGCCAGCTCGAATGAAATCACCTGGGTGCAGACCGCCTATCTCATCGCCGAGGTGATCATGATCCCGCTGTCAGGTTTCCTGTCACGGGCGCTCGGCACGCGCATCCTGTTCGCCATGTCGGCGGCGGGCTTCGCCGCAGCAAGCCTGATGTGCGGGCTGTCGAGCTCGATCAACGAGATCATCGTGTGGCGCGCCATCCAAGGCTTCATCGGCGGCGGCATGATCCCGACCGTGTTCGCCTCGGCCTACATCATCTTCCCGCGGAGCCGCATGAGCCTGATCAATCCGCTGATCGGCCTGATCGCTACGCTAGCGCCGACCATCGGCCCGACGGTCGGCGGCTACCTCACCGACACGCTGTCCTGGCACTGGCTGTTCTTCATCAACGTCATACCCGGCATTGCCGTGACGGTCGCCGCGCTGACGCTGATCGATTTCGACAAGCCCGACTTCAAGCTCCTGGAGCGGTTCGACTGGTGGGGCTTGCTGTTCATGGCCGGCTTTCTCGGCGCGCTCCAATACGTGCTCGAGGAAGGTCCGCGCAACGATTGGTTCGGCGATCAGAGCGTGCTTCTGTTCGCCTGGGTCTCGGGACTTTCGGCCATCGCCTTCTTCGCCCGCATGTTCCTGGCGAAAGAGCCGATCGTCGATCTGAAGGCTTATGCGGACCGCAATTTCGCGCTCGGCTCGCTGTTCTCCTTCACGCTCGGCATCGGGCTTTACGGCCTGACCTATATCTATCCGCTCTATCTCGCCGAGATCAGAGGCTATGACGCGCGCATGATCGGCGAGACCGTGTTCGTCTCGGGCCTTGCCATGTTCCTGACGGCGCCCTTCGCGGGGCGTCTCGTCGCCAAGGTCGATCCGCGCTTCATGCTTGCGGCGGGGTTCTTGAGCTTCGCGATCGGCGCCTGGTGGATGACCTACATCACCAGCGACTGGGATTTCTGGGAATTGATGTGGCCGCAGATCTTCCGCGGCGCCGGACTGATGATGGCCATCATCCCGATCAACAATGTCGCGCTCGGGACCTTGCCGCCGGACCGGCTGAAGAACGCCTCAGGCCTCTACAATCTGATGCGCAATCTCGGCGGCGCGGTGGGTCTCGCCAGCCTCATTACCATCCTCAACTATCGCACCGACCTGCATCTGGAGCGCCTGCATGAGGCCATCACCTTCGCGCGGCGCCCCGCGGTCGAGGCTCTCGACCAGCTTACCCAGCGTTTCCAAAGCTTCGGCAGCGACGCGCACGACATGGCGCTCAAGGCGCTCACGCAGCTCATTCACGTCCAAGGGGTGGTGATGGCCTTTGCTGACCTGTTCCTGCTGCTGGCGGTCCTGTTCGTTGCGCTGGCCGGCCTCGCCATCGTGGTGAAAAAGCCCGCCGCCTAGGGCAGCCCCGGTGCCAACCGGTGACGCGCCCCGTAAACGCATTCCTAACGCCGTTGCGGCATCACACGGACCTTCCAGCCTGCTTGATATTTGGTGCCAATGCGCCGCCTTGACAGTTTGCGGCGGCCGACCTTACAAGCGGGCGTTATTTAGCACTCCCCAGAGGTGAGTGCCAAAGGGCACAAGTCCAGCAGACAGGAGCAAAATCCATGAAATTCCGTCCGTTGCATGACCGCGTCGTGGTCAAGCGGCTCGAAGAGGAGCAGAAGACCAAAGGCGGCATCATCATCCCCGATACGGCAGCCGAGAAACCCCAGACCGGCAAGGTCGTCTCCGCCGGGCCCGGCGCCCGCGGCGAGGACGGCAAACTTCAGCCCATGGGCGTCAAGGCCGGCGACACGGTGCTGTTCGGCAAATGGTCGGGTACCGAGGTTAAGATCGACGGCGAGGACCTTCTCATCATGAAGGAGTCCGACATCATGGGCATCCTCGGCTAACACCCCCAACACCACTTCATCCCGCTACGCGACTCCGGCTCATGCCCGGGTTGCTCAGGGTGAGAACCAAAAACGGAGAGTATTTCAATGGCAGCTAAAGATGTGAGATTTGCCGCCGATGCCCGCGAGCGCATGCTGCGCGGCGTCGACGTGCTGGCCAACGCGGTCAAGGTGACGCTGGGCCCCAAGGGCCGCAACGTGATCATCGAGAAGTCGTTCGGCGCCCCGCGCTCGACCAAGGACGGCGTTACCGTCGCCAAGGAGATCGAGCTCGAGGATAAGTTCGAGAACATGGGCGCGCAGATGCTGAAAGAGGTCGCCCAGAAGACCAATGAGACCGCGGGCGACGGCACCACGACGGCGACCGTGCTGGCGCAGTCCATCGTGCGCGAAGGCCTGAAGGCCGTCGCCGCCGGCATGAACCCGATGGATCTGAAGCGCGGCATCGACAAGGCCGTGACGGAAGTCGTCGAGGCGATCAAGAAGCAGTCGAAAATGGTCAGCGGCTCGGCGGAAATTGCCCAGGTCGGCACCATCTCTGCCAATGGCGAGAAGACCATCGGCGACATGATCGCCCAGGCGATGAAGAAGGTCGGCAATGAGGGCGTCATCACCGTCGAGGAAGCCAAGAGCCTCGATAGCGAGCTCGAAGTGGTCGAGGGCATGCAGTTCGACCGCGGCTACATCTCGCCCTACTTCATCACCAATGCCGAGAAGATGATCACGGAACTCGAGAACCCGTACATCCTCATCTACGAAAAGAAGCTGTCTGGCCTCCAGGCCATGCTGCCGCTGCTTGAGGCGGTGGTGCAGTCGGGCCGTCCGCTGCTCATCATCGCCGAGGACGTCGAGGGCGAGGCGCTGGCCACGCTCGTGGTCAACAAGCTGCGCGGCGGTCTGAAGGTCGCTGCGGTCAAGGCGCCGGGCTTCGGTGACCGCCGCAAGGCCATGCTCCAGGACATCGCTATCCTGACCGGCGGCGAGATGATCTCCGAGGATCTCGGCATCAAGCTCGAGAACGTCACGGTGCAGATGCTCGGCAAGGCCAAGCGCGTGACCATCACCAAGGACGACACCACCATCGTCCGTGGCGGCGGCAAGAAGGAAGACATCGAGGCCCGCGTCGGCCAGATCAAGCAGCAGATCGAGGACACCACGTCCGACTACGATCGCGAGAAGCTGCAAGAGCGGCTGGCGAAGCTCGCGGGCGGCGTTGCCGTGATCAAGGTCGGCGGTGCCACCGAGGTCGAGGTGAAGGAGAAGAAGGATCGCGTCGACGATGCGTTGAACGCGACCCGCGCGGCCGTCGAGGAGGGTATCGTTCCCGGCGGCGGCGTGGCGCTGCTCCATGCCTCGAAGTCGATCAAGGCCAAAGGTGACAACGACGACCAGGAGGCCGGCATCAATATCGTGCGCCGCGCGCTCCAGGCGCCGATTCGCCAGATCGCCGAGAACGCCGGCGTCGAGGGCTCCATCGTGGTCGGCAAGGTGCTGGATCAGAAGTCGGCGTCGTTCGGCTACGACGCCCAGAACGACACCTATGTCGACCTGATCGCCAAGGGCATCATCGACCCGGCCAAGGTCGTGCGCACGGCGCTGCAGGACGCAGCCTCCGTCGCCGGTCTCCTCGTCACCACCGAGGCGGGCGTGGCCGAGGCGCCGAAGAAGGATGAGCATTCCCATATGCCTGCCGGTGGTGGCATGGGCGGTATGGGCGGCATGGACATGATGTAAGCGTCCAAAAGCCACTTAGGGTTAAGCGAAGGGGCGGCTTTTGGCCGCCCCTTTTGCTTTTTGGCCTGCGGACTCAAGGATTCCGCCAAGGCTTACACAATCGTAATTTTCCACGCAGGCGGCTTTGGCCCTATCGTCGCCCCAGATTCGCCCCGCATCCTTGCGTTGAGGGCGCTTTTCGAGGGTCTCTCCCCACATGGAGAAGTTCCGCGCCACGACCAAAGAGTTTGCCCGCATCGCCTTTCCATATTTCCGCGGGAGCGACCGCTGGTGGGGGCGAGGTCTGCTGCTCGTGGTCATCGCCTTGCAGCTCTTCCAGGTCTATCTGAACATCCGCTTCAACGCCTGGTACAACACGTTCTACACGGCGCTGCAGAACAAGAACTGGGACGTGTTCATCTACCAGTTCGGCATTTTTGCCGTCCTGGCCGTGTTCTTCATCGTCACCGCGGTCTATCAGCTCTATTTGCAGCAATGGCTGCAAATCCGCTGGCGGGGCTGGCTGACGGAGGCCTATCTGGAGCGCTGGCTCGCGGAAGGCACGCATTACCGCATGCGGCTCAGAGGCGACGAGGCCGACAACCCGGACCAGCGTATCGCCGACGACATCAAGCTGTTCATCAACGCGACTCTCGATATCGGCATCGCGCTGCTCGGCTCTATCGTCACGCTGATCTCCTTCGTGGTGATCTTGTGGAACCTGTCGGCGGCGACGCCGCTGATGATCGGCAATGCGTCGTACCAGATCCCCGGCTATCTGGTGTGGGCGGCGCTGGTCTACGCCATTATCGGCACGTGGGTGACGCATCTCGTCGGCCGGCCGCTGATCAAGCTCAATTTCGACCAGCAGCGCTACGAGGCGGACTTCCGCTTCTCGCTGATGCGCTTGCGGGAGAACGCCGAGGAGGTGACCCTGCTCGCCGGTGAGCCCGCCGAGTCGGAGCGTTTGCGCGACCGCTTCGCCAATGTGGTGAAGAATTGGCACGGCATCATGAGCCGGACCAAGCGGCTCACCTTCCTAACCGCCGGCTACAATCAGGCGGCCATCATCTTCCCGTTCCTGGTGGTGAGCCCGGTCTATTTTTTCGGCACGCTGACGCTTGGCGGCCTGATGCAGATCTCGCAAGCCTTCAGCCAGGTGCAGAGCGCGCTGTCGTTCTTCGTCACCGCATATTCCAGCATCGCCGACTGGAAGGCGGTGCTTGACCGGCTGGCAGGCTTCGAGGCGTCCATCGATTGGGCGCAAGCGCTGGGCGAGACGGCACCGCGCGTCGAGTTCATGAGCGAGGGCGCCGGCACGCTTCACGTCGAGCAGATGGCGGTGGGCCTGCCTGACGGCCAGGAGATCGTGCATCTCTCCGACTTCGTTATCTCGCCGGGCGAACGCATCTTGGTGACCGGACCGTCGGGCTCGGGCAAGACCAGCCTGTTCCGGGCGCTCGGCGGCATCTGGCCGTTCGGCACGGGCTCGGTGCGCATCCCGGAAGGCGCGAGCGTGCTCGTCCTGCCGCAGCGGCCCTATCTCCCGCTCGGCACGTTGCGCGGCGCACTCGCCTATCCGGGGCCGCAAGATTCCTTCTCGGCCAAGGAGGTCGACGAGGTACTCGACGCCGTGGGGCTTTCGGGGCTCCGCGACGAGCTCGACGAGACCGCCTATTGGACGGACAAGCTCTCAGGCGGCGAGCAGCAGCGGCTCTCCATCGCCCGCGCGCTCTTGCAAAAGCCGCAATGGCTGTTCCTCGACGAGGCGACGAGCGCGCTCGACGAGGCATCAGAGGCCGCGCTCTATAACCTCCTGCTCGAGCGGCTGCCGGAAACGGCGATCGTCTCCATCGGCCACCGGTCGAGCCTCGTTCAGTTCCACGGGCGGTTCTTCCGGCTCGCGCCTGTGCGCGAGGGCTTGCACCGCCTGTCCGAGTCGGACACCGCGCCCACTCCTACCGTCGGGGATGAGGAAGAAGAAGCCGAGCGTGAGGTAGCGCTGCCCCCGGCCTAAGGCTTCGCTTCGCAGCCGCTTCCGGCGGGGAGATCTTCCGGCTTGCCCCAATCGTTGGCCGGCACGTCGGGGAAGGACTTGCCGAACTCCTGCTTCACCATGGTGAACTTGGAGGGCACGTTGGAGTCCTTGGGGAAGTCGAGAATCCAGAAATAGTCGTAGGTGTCGTCGGGCCAGGCGGTGGGAACGCCGGGCAGGATGTCCATGCGGAAGAGCTTGCGGAGCGTCACCGAGTCCTCGCGCTCGTGATCGGCGTCGAGCTTCGGATCGGCGATATGCTTATGCTCCCACACCATCACCACGGTCTTTCCCTTGAGCGCCGGGTTGGTGAGGATATTGGCCGTCGCCGCGCGAGTGCGCTCGTTCAGCGCCTCGGTCATCTCCTTCTCGTTGTCCTGGGGCATGACTGAATAGAAGATGATCGGCTTGTTCCAGCTCGTCACCGCAGGCGAGGCGAGCTCGGCGGTGTGCAGCGTGATGGCAAAGAAGTAGGCGGGCGGCTCATCCTTGTCGAACAGGGATTTCGCGGCGTTCTGGCCGAGATAATTGTATTTCAGGGCTTCCGCGCGCTGCTTGCCGATGCTGCACAGCTTCCAATCGTCCGCCTTCTCGCCGTGACGCAAGATGATGATGCGCTTCGGCGCGGCGAACACGCTCGTGGCGAAGCAAAAGACGATGATGACTGCCAAACCAAAGCGAATAAGCATCGAGACCTCCTGACCGCTTCCGCGCGGGTCTTGGTCATACCGCGCGTTCCGGCAGGTCTGTAGCCACAACTCTTCACAAGAAAGTGTGAAACGCCCGGTCAGGCGGCCTGGAGCCGACCGAGAATGGCGTCGCGGCGGCGCGCCGCGGCCTCATCCCAGGCGCCGGCACGCGCCGCAAACAGGTGCGCTTGGCTCTTCAGGATCAGCCCGTCCTCGAGCACTTTGAGGTGGTTCGCCTTGAGCGTCGTGCCCGTGGTGGTGATGTCGACGATCAGCTCGGACGTGCCATTGGCGGGCGTCGCCTCGGTGGCGCCCACGCTCTCGACGATGCGGTAGCCGGTGACACCCTTCTTGGCGAAGAAGCGCCGCGTCAGGTTCATATATTTGGTGGCGACGCGCAGGCGACGCCCGTGCGCCCGCGCGAACTGCGCGGCCACGTCTTCCAAGTCGGCCACGCGCGAGACGTCGAGCCAGCAATCGGGAACGGCGACCACGACGTCCGCATGGCCAAAGCCGAGCGGCTTGAGAAAGTCGACCGTCGAGTCCACGTCGGCAAGGGTCTCACGCACCAGGTCCTCGCCGGTGATGCCGAGATGCACGCGGCCCGCTTTCAGCTGGTGCACGATCTCCGCGGCAGAGGTGTATTCCACCTCCACATCGTCGAGCCCTTCGATCTGGCCGCGATAGCCGCGTTCGTGGCCTTTGACGCGCAAAGGCAGGCCGGCGCGCTCGAACATGGCGGCGGCTTGCTCCTTGAGGCGTCCCTTGGAGGGGACGGCGATGACAAGCGCAGGCGAGGCCATCACGCGACCCCTTCCACGGCAGCGAGCAGGCGCTCGGTGTGAATGGCCGAGCCCACGGCGGGAACCTCACGCGGCGCGCCGAGTGCGGCGAGCAGCCCGTCATAGCGGCCGCCGCCCGCGACCGGCTCGGTCTCGTCCATGCCGGCGCCTTCGATCTGGAACACGAGGCCCGAATAATATTCGAGCTTGCGGCCGAACTCGGTGGCGAAGGTCGCGCGAGCGAGATCGACGCCGTCGCGCGCCAGCCGGTCGAACCGGCGCAGGCAGGCATCGAGCGCGGCATCGATGTCGAGCCCGGCCCCTTTGGCGATCATCGCGACTTGATCGGCGGCCTCCCGCGGCGGCGCGGCGACTGCGAGATAATAGTCGATGATGGTCGCCATCTCCTTCGGCAGCGGGTCGGCGCGCAAGTCCGCGGCATGATCAAGCAGCCGCTCCGCGATCTCGCGCAAAGAACGATTGCCGGCGAGCGGGATGCCCTGCGCGTCGAGATAGGCGGCGACGATCTCCTCGGCGCGCTCTTGGGTTTCGCCGGCAAGCGTCTCGGCGAGGGCCGCCGTGAGACCGTCAGAGTCCGGGCGTTCGCCCTTGGCGAGCCGGTCGAGCAGCGCATGGAACACGGGCGGCCGCCAGAAATAGTGGCGGAGCTTGAGGCGCCAGCGTTCCGGCAGATCGAGCGCGTCAATCAGCGCGTAAAACAGCGCGATGTCGCCGAAGCGGAGCCAATATTCCCGCAAGCCGGCGCTGCGCACGGCCTCCACGGCCAACAGCACCACCTCGACGTCGGCGCTTTCCTTGTCGGATGCGCCGAAGCATTCGATGCCCGCCTGGCGGAACTCGCGCGGATGCGTGGCGCTGGGACCGAGCGGCTGGAAGCGGAAGGCTGGGCCGTTATAGCAATAGCGCGCCGCCTTATCGGCCTTCGGGTGCCGCTCCAAATAAAGCCGCGACACCGGCACCGTCAGGTCCGGGCGCAGGCAGAGCTCGTCGCCGGCAAGGTCGGTGAACACGTAGGTGCGGCTCCTGACCTGCTCGCCGATCTGGTCGAGGAACACGTCAGCCGGCTGAATGATGGAGGGCGCAACCGGCTCGTAGCCCGCGCGCGCGAACAGATCGAGAAGCGCGCGTGCTTGGGCTTCGAGAGCCTCGAATTTCTGGGCGGACTCAGCGGCCATGGCTCAGGCCTTGTGACGGTCGAGAACTTGGCGGACCGCTTTAACGAGATCAGCCTCGGGCACGGCGAACTGCGCCTCGGCCTGCTTTTTCAGGTACTCGTTGCGGTCCTCGATGGACGTCAGCGTGGCGCCGA
>Ga0307436_1001139_pt1 | contig 11975 bp, 10 predicted proteins | sample SalMarWE160440MG_FD_202513 | JGI IMG/M metagenome (GOLD analysis project Ga0307436, IMG submission 202513) | Salt marsh sediment microbial communities from the Plum Island Ecosystem LTER, Massachusetts, United States - WE1604-40 | ecosystem: Environmental > Aquatic > Marine > Intertidal zone >...
CGGGCTCGCCCCTCAGATTGGGGGTGCGGGCGTCGCGGTGGCCGGGGGCCATCCGGACGCCCTGGCGAGCGATGAATGTCGGCTTCGGATCGTGCCGCTTGAGGGCGGCGAGCACCTTCTCGCGGGTCGCCTTGAGGGTGTTGACGCGCAAATCGAGCGGCGGGCGCATGGCCAGGGCCCGGGCCTCGGCGATCCATTCGTCGGCGAAGTTGGCCGCCAGCATCGGCGCGATCCACTCCGGAACGTCGGCGCGGACATGATCGGCGGCGGCGGCGAGTGGCTCCGGGCGGCCGAGGGCGGTCATCTCCGCTTCGGTGAGCGCGCCCGGCGCGAACCGGTCGTCGGCGAAAGCGGCCTTGAGGCCTTCGGGCGTCTCGCCCCACTCAGAGACCACGGTCGCCAGGACGATGGCGCGCGGTGTGTCGGCACCGCCCCGTTGCGCGGCGGAGAGCCGCTTTCTGAGGGCGTCGAAGACGAGATTGCCAATGGCGGCGCGATCGCCGGCCCCCGCGAAGCGATGCGAGACGCCCCAATCCTTGAGCGCCTCCGCGGCGGGGCGATGGCGGGTCTCGATGTCGTCGAGGATTTCTATCGCGGCGCCGATGCGGCCGGGCAATCGCATTGAATCAGCCCGGCAGATACAGCCGTGCCAACACATAGATCCAAAGCAGCGCCAATACGGCAAGGCCGGCATTGAAGATCTGGAACCGTCGGACGACGGCGTTGGACGTGACATGCACACCGGCATGCAGCAGGCGAAGCGCCACGAAGCCGACGGCCAGCGAAGCCACGACCATGTCGGCGCCATGGCGGGTCAACGCGAGCAGTGCCGCCGCATAGAACAGCACCGGCAATTGGAACTGGTTGGCAAAGGCGTTGCCATACTGGCGCGCGCGGTCCGGCCAGTTGCCGGCATCGAGCGCCACCTCGGCGATCCGTACCTGCCCGCTCATCACCATCCGCAAGCGCATGACACTGAGCGCGATGGCGAGCCAGAGGGTCAGTCCGACCTGGACCGCGATCGCCGCCAGCAGGAGTTTTTCGGCGCCGGACATCGCCGTCTAGCTGGAGGCCGGGTAGTTCGGCGGCTCGCGGGTCAGGGCGACATCGTGCACGTGGCTCTCCTGGTGGGCGGCACCGGAAACCCGAAGGAACAGCGCGGTTTCGCGGAAAGCCCTGAGGTCCGCGGCGCCGGTGTAGCCCATTGCCGCCCTGAGGCCCCCGGCGAGCTGATGCAGAACGTTGGCCGCCGGTCCCTTGTAGGGGACCTGCCCCTCGATTCCTTCGGGCACCAGCTTGAGGGAGTCGGTGATCTCCTGCTGGAAATAGCGGTCGGCCGAACCGCGGGCCATGGCGCCCACCGACCCCATGCCGCGATAGGATTTGTAGGAGCGGCCCTGGTAGAGATAGACCTCCCCGGGGCTCTCGTCGGTGCCGGCCAGGAGCGAGCCGATCATCGCGCAGGCGGCGCCGCCGGCCAGCGCCTTGGCGAGATCGCCCGAATACTTGATGCCGCCATCGGCGATGACGGGCACGCCTTGTTTGTCGGCTTCTTCCGCACAGGCCATGATGGCGGCGAGCTGCGGCACCCCGACCCCGGCGACGATGCGGGTCGTGCAGATCGAGCCCGGGCCCAGGCCGACCTTGACGGCGTCTGCCCCGGCATCGATGAGCGCCTTGGTCGCTTCGGCGGTCGCCACGTTGCCGGCCACGATCCGGATTGCGTTCGACATCTTCTTGATTCGCGAAACCGCCTCGCCGACATGCACCGAGTGCCCGTGGGCGGTGTCGATGACGAGCAGGTCCGCTTCGGCCTCCATCAGCCTTTCCGAACGCTCGTACCCCTTGTCCCCCACCGAGGTGGCGGCGGCGACGCACAGGCGCCCCTTCGCATCCTTGATGGCGTCGGGGTGCAGCTGCGCCTTTTCAATGTCCTTGACGGTGATCAGCCCGGTGCAGTTGCCCTCATCGTCGACCACCAGAAGCTTCTCGATGCGATTGTGATGCAGCAAACGCTTGGCCTCGGCCTGATCGACCCCGTCACGCACCGTGACCAGGTTCTCGCGCGTCATCAGTTCGGAGACCGGTTGCTGCATCTTGTTGGCGAAGCGGACGTCGCGGTTGGTCACGATCCCGACCAACCGGCCAGAGGTGCGGCCGCCCCTGCCGCCCTGCTCGACAACGGGAATGCCCGAGATCCGGTTGATCTGCATCAGCTCGAGGGCATCGGCCAGGGTGGCTTCGGGGCCGATGGTGATCGGATTGACGACCATGCCGGACTCGAACGACTTGACCTGCCGGACCTGTTCGGCCTGCTGGTCGGGTTCGAGATTGCGGTGGATGACGCCGAGGCCGCCGGCCTGGGCCATGGCGATGGCCATGTTGCCCTCGGTGACGGTGTCCATGGCCGAGGACATGATCGGCAGCGACAGGCGAATGTCCTTGGTGACATTGGTGCCGATGTCGGCGTCGGACGGCAGGATTTCGGAACGCCCCGGCTGCAGCAGGACGTCGTCAAACGTCAGGGCGGCATCGCCGGTTATGGATGAAATGATCCTGGCCACGGCCAACCCTCCGTTCCCACATCGTGATCGTGCGGATAGCGCTTGACGGTGCCCGGCGCGCCGCCCGGGTTGGCGAGGGTGATTACCACCGCCCGCCCGATTTGGAAAGGGAAAGCGCCGGAGGGTCTCGATTCACCGGGTACCGACCTCCGAATCCGCAATGGAGACAATCTGTTGCGTGCGTGCTAGCGTGACGGCGATCCGAGACCAACTTCCCGACCGGACCCGTCCTGTGAAGCGCAGCCTGCCACTTTTTCTGGCGGTCGCCCTGTTCATGGAGAACATGGACGCGACCGTGATCGCCACCTCGCTGCCGGCGATCGCCGCCGATATCGGAACCTCGCCGATCGCGCTGAAGCTCGCCTTCACCGCCTATCTGGTGGCACTGGCCATCTTCATCCCGATCAGCGGCTGGATGGCCGATCGTTTCGGCACGATACGCGTCTTCCGGATCGCCATCACCGTGTTCATCGCGGGCTCGCTCGCCTGCGCGGCATCGGACTCGCTGACGGCGTTCGTCGCCTCGCGTTTTCTGCAGGGCATCGGCGGGGCGATGATGGCGCCGGTGGCGCGGCTGGTTCTGGTCCGGGCGACGCCGCGGAACCAGCTGGTCGGTGCCATGGCGTGGCTGACGATACCGGCGCTCGTGGGGCCGATCGCCGGGCCGCCGCTGGGCGGGTTCCTCACGACCTACCTGTCGTGGCACTGGATCTTCCTGATCAACGTGCCCATCGGGGCGCTCGGCATCCTGCTGGCGGGACGGTTTCTGCCCAAAGCCGAAGTCGAGGAATTGCGGCCGATCGACTATCGCGGGTTCGTGCTGGTGGGGCTGGCCTTCGCCGGCATGGTCTTCGGGCTGTCGGTGATCAGCCTGCCTGCCCTGCCGATCTGGGTGGGCTTCGCCACTACCGTGGTCGGCGCGCTGGCAGGTTTCGTCTATGTGCGCCACGCGCGCAGGAAAGCCGACCCGCTGCTCAATCTCAACCTCTTCGAGGACCGGACCTATCGCAACACGATCATGGGCTTGAGCCTGTTCCTGGTCGGGATGGGCGCGATCCCGTTCCTGTTCCCCTTGATGCTGCAGCTGGGGTTCGGGATGACGCCGTTCGAGTCCGGCATGGTGACCTTCATTGGCGCGGTTGGGGCGCTGGTCGCGAAGTTCTTCGCCGAGCGCCTTTACGGCAGCCTCGGATTTCGCCCGGTGCTGCTGGCGGCGACGGTGGTTTCGGCGCTGTTGATCGCCGTCAAGGGGCTGTTCGTGCCCGACACGCCGCTGTCGCTGATCCTCGGCGTCCTGTTGGTCGCGGGGCTGGTTCGCTCGTCCTTCTTCACCGGGGTCAACGCCCTCGCCTTCGCTGACATTTCCGACAAGCAAGCCGGTCAGGCCACCGCCATAATGACGGTGTGCCGGCCGATCTTCAACGCGCTGGGGGTGGCGGTCGCGGGCGGCATTCTGGAGGTCACCACGCGGATGGGGGACGGCAGCCTGGGACTGTTAGATTTCCAGATCGCCTTCTTCGGGGTGGCGGCGATCTCCATGCTCGCGGTGGTGCCGTTCGTTTTCCTCGCACCCGACGCCGGCGCCGCGATGTCGGGCCATCACAGCCGTTCCACGGCCGCCGCCGCCGCGGCCGACGTGTCGCCGGCGTTGAGCGGCAAGTAGACGCCAGACGCCATCAGCCCCGAAAGCCGGTGGCCACCAGATAGGTCTCCGCCGATCCGCTGCGGGAGGCCGGCGGCTTGGCATGAACCACCTTGGCAAAGTCGGTCTTGAGCCGCGCAAGCAGCTGCCCCTCGGTGCCGCCCTGCAGGACCTTGGCGACGAAAGCGCCCCCCGGCGCCAGGATCTCGAATGCCAGTTGCGCCGCCGCCTCGACCAGCGCGACGATTCTGAGATGATCGGTTCCGCGATGTCCGGTCGCCGGGGCCGCCATGTCGGACAGCACAATGTCGGCCTTGCATCCCGCGAGCGCGTCGATGATGGCGGCCGACGCGTCGGGACCGGTGATGTCGTGCTGCAGGAACCTCACACCGGCAATCGGGTCCATTTCCGTGACATCGACCGCCAGGACGAGCGGATCGTCTGGCCGGCTGCCGACGATTTCGGCGGCGACCTGGGACCAGCCGCCGGGCGCGGCTCCCAGATCGGCGACCCGCATGCCGGCACGCAACAACCCGTAGCGCTTGTCCAGCTCGAGCAGCTTGTAGGCCGCCCGCGAGCGGCGGTTCTCGGCGCGGGCGCGCGCGACATAGGGGTCATTGAGTTGGCGCTCGAGCCAACGGGTCGAGGAGCCGCGGCGGCCCCTGGCGGACCTGACCCGTTGCTTGAGACGGCGCGGCGGCGGACGCGAGCCCCGCTCACCCATCGGGGCCAGCCGGCGAGGGCCGAGGGCGACGGCGCCGTCGGGCGCCGTTTCCCCGGTTCCAGACGCGGTCCTCCGCCATCAGCGAGATCAGGATGCCCTCGCGCAGTCCCCGGTCGGCGACCCGGATCCTGTCGCACGGCCACTGCCTGCGGATCGCCTCGAGGATGGCGCAACCGGGAATGACAAGATCCGCCCGGTCGCGGCCGATGCAGGCGTTGGCGACCCGCGAGCTGAAGCTCATCCCGAGGAGCGTTTGCGTGGCTTCGGCGATCTGGGTGTCCTGCATCCACAGCCCGTCCACCCTGGAACGGTCGTAGCGCTCGAGCCCCAGGTGCAGCCCGGCCAGCGTGGTGACGGTGCCGGAGGTGCCGACCAGGTGCATATGTTGCGTGCGTACGGCGCGTGCCAGCTTCTCGCGCCCGCGCAGTTGCGATAGTCGATTGCCGACATGGGCGACCATCAGCTCGAAGCTTTCGGGGGTCACGTGGTGGCCGCCGAATTGTTCGGCGATCGAGACGACGCCGACCGGCAGCGACCACCAGCTGCGGATGGCCGCCGCCATTTTGCCCCGGTTCCTGGGCCGGCCGCCGCGGAAATCGAGCCAGGCGAGCTCGGATGAGCCACCGCCGATATCGAACAGCAGGACGCCCGTCGCCTGCCGGTCCACCAGGTCGGCGCAACCGGTGACGGCCAGCTCCGCCTCGGTGCGGTGATCGACGATCTCGAGCGCAAACCCGATCTCCTCGCGAACGCGCCCGAGAAACTCCTCGGCGTTGACGGCGGCGCGGCAGGCCTCGGTGGCGATCAGTCGACTCGCCTTGACATTGTGATTTTCAATTCGGTCCCGGCACTGCAAAAGCGCCTCAAGAGTGCGCTCGATCGCGTCCTCGCCGAGCCGGCCGGTTCGCGATACCGCCTCGCCGAGCCTGACGATGCGCGAATACCCGTCGACCACCCGAAAACTGCGCGGCGTCGGCTGGGCGATCAGCAAGCGGCAGTTGTTGGTGCCCAGATCGAGCGCCGCATAGGCCGGCGCATCGGCACGCCGGCCGACTCCAAACCGCTTGCCTGAGGTCCGCCAACTGCGCCGGATTCGGCCACCGACCGGGTCCGGCGGCGCCTCGGCGGGCGCATCGGGGGCATCCTTGCCCCGCCCCCGCCGCAACCCCGGATCGAGATCCGAGGGCGGCAAATCGGCGGACCGATCTTCATCGGTCACGCGATCACTCCATCCCGCCCCGCCGCTGCCAAGGCGCGTAGGCTGCCGGGCGGCGGGCCGGGTTTGTTCTTGCGTTGGGGAAACCCTAGTCGAAACAAGCGGCTGTGGCAAACGGCCGAAGCCGCCTCAGCCCCCGCAACCAGCGGTTGAAACGGCCCGAATCAAACGAATCAGGTTCGTTGCGGAAATGCCACAGGAAGTTTGTCAACAGTTCGTTAAGATTTGTCCACAGGTTGCCAACAATTAGTACACAGCGGGAGGAAGACACATGAAAATTCATCCGGGCGTGGTGGGCGCGGCGCTTGGCTTGGCGTCCATCCTCGCGGCAGCGGCCGCGACACCAGCGGCGGCACAAGAGTGGGACGGCTTCTACTTCGGCGGCCATGCCCTTTACGGCATGGCGCATCGCGAGGGCTGCACGTCCTGGGACTGGACCGTGGTGCCCGACGACTGCTGGGACGGCTATGGCCCCTATGACATCCTCACCGACTATCACGGGGCCGGCGGCGGCGCGCAGGCCGGCGTCAACTGGCAGAACGGCAACACCGTCTGGGGCCTGGAGGTAGCGCTTTCCGCAGTCGATATCGCGGCGTCCGATCCCAACGTCGATCAGTGGGGCGGCACCAACGGCATCAAGGGTCTGGCGACCGCCACCGCGCGGGTCGGTCTGGCGCAGGACGGCTGGATGATCTACGCGGAGGGGGGTCTCGGCGCGGCGGCTTTTCACTACGGGCCGAATTCCGCTTCCTGCGAGTATGACAGCGTCCTGACCGGTGTGGTCGGCGGCGTCGGCGTCGAAGGCCATCTCACCGACAACATCACCGGATTCGTGGAGGTCAACGGGTTCCACTTCATGCCGTCCATGGCCGAGTGCCCGTATCCCGCCGCCTACCCGGCTTCGTATTCGGAAACGCAGACCAACGCGGTCGTCGTCAGGGTCGGCGCCAACATTCATACAAACTGATCCGCCGGCGTTCAAATGCGCTAGGAACCGAGGCCCGGGGCACCCACCCCGGGCCTTCGTTTTGGTACCTGTGACGTCGCGCCAGCCCTACAGCCCGGTCAGCGCCCGCAGGCGCCGGAACCGGTCCTCGGCCCGAGCCCCGAAGCGGGCCCGCCGGAAGGAGTGATAGCGCACCGGGGGCCGATCGACCTGGATCGTTCCACGCGTCGATATCGGGGTGTCGATCGCCTCGAAGGCGGAGGCGAGCGCCGCGATCGTCAGCAGGCGGCGCTCTTCGGCCGCCGCCGTTCTGGGCGAGATTTGCGTTCTCGGGCGCGGGCCCAGGCCCGGCATCTTCGGATTGGAGTTGATCTCGTAGACCTGGATACGGCCGCCGACAATGCCGTAGTCAACGCGTCCGAATTGCATGTTCGCGAGCGACATGATCTGGCGGATTTCCTCGCCGTGCGGAAACTCGTGAAAGTAGCGAAGCCGTTCCTCGTCGAAGGCCGCGTCGTGGGGCACGCTGCCGGACTTCACGTACCAGTCCGTGCCGCGCAGAACGTGCTGCGGAACCAAACGGTCGCCGACGCAGATGACGCCGTATTTGCGATAGTAGCCGTCGGCGCTCGGCTCGGCGGCGAAGCCGACCGCAATACGCCGCTTGAGCGGCATGCCCTGCTCCCGAAGGCGGTTCAGCGCCGCCTTGAGCTCGTCTTCGGAGTGCAGCAAGCCCGTATCGAGGGGTTGGGCGTCATCCTCGCAGCGTATGAAGACCGGAAAACGGGACGGCCGGTCGCCGGCCTCCAGCCGCGTGACATCGAAATCGTTGATCCCCTCGCGGTGCAACCGCTTCAAAAGCGCATAGCGCTCGAGGACATGGGGCGGATCATTGAGGATACGGATCGCCGGATCGTAGGCGCGCAGAGCCCGCGCCATCCGACCGGCGTAGTGGATCTCGTGGTGGGTGAGCCGGTCGAAGTCGGTGAAGATGGTGTGGCCGAGCGGCACGCGACCGGACGTGAACAGCCGTTCGTAGGTCAGGGGCTTCAGAAAAGCGACGTTGCGCTGGCCGCAACCGCGAATGAACCGCCAGATCGTGTGGCTGTGCTCAGTCAGCGTGACGAAGAACAACATCGCACATTCCACCCGACTCGACGCCGGTCCCGGGGTCACAGCCTCCGCCGCGCGCCGCCCCTCAGCGGGCAATGCGTCCGTCCGCTCGGAGCGAGTCTGGCAGGATCGCCCGCGGCGTGCAACAAAGGCCCGGGGAGTGGAACGTCGCGATCATGAACGAGTACGTGGTCAGAGCCGGGGACGCTCTCGAAGAGGATCTCCTCGGCAACATGGCGCGGGTCAGCGCGATCGCAAATCGCCTTTGCGAGGCGTGCGCGGACTATCATGTCGGCTATGCATGCCGGCGGGCAACCAGCCCCGATTCCTCGATCTCCTCCGATCGTTCGGACCTCATCGAGATGATCGCCCGCGAGCTCACTTCGCGCGCCGAGGCGAGCGGCCCGCTCGACATTTTGATCGCGGGGGCGTCGGACACCGGTCTTTTCGCGACGGCGGCAATGGGGGCGGCCGCGGCAGGCCCCGAGATCGCCGCCCGCGCGCGCTACACGGTCATCGACCGCTGCGGCACGCCGCTCGAGCTTTGCCGCATCTATGCCGCCCGGGCAGGTCTGCCGCTCGTGGTGCAAACGGTCGATCTCACCGAGATCACCGAGACCTTCAGCGCCGACCTGATCTGCGTTCACAGCGTGTTCCGCTTCCTGCCACCCGACCTTCACGTCAAGGCGCTGCAGCAGCTGGCTGGCTGGTTGAAACCGGAGGGCCGGATCCTGTTCTCGCAACGCCTCACAATGGGAGGTCCGCTCGCCCACGGCGATCTGATGGCCAGAAGAATCGAACGCGCGGCGGCGGTGGCGAAGGCCAATCCCGACCTGATTTCGGAGCCGCTTGACGACTTTCTCGCACGTCTCGAGCGAATGGCGCCCCGCGCGCTGGTGAAAATGGAATTCTCGACGCCGGACGAATTGCGCGCGCTTTTCGACGCTGCCGGCATGGACGTGGCGGTGGAGCGACTTGTCGATAAGCAACGCGAAGGCAAGGTGTCGCACCGGATGGTGGCGCTGCTGGCGAAGCGGCCGCCGGAATCGGGGTGAGCGGACGCGCTTGCCGGTGGGCCGCGACGGCAGGCGGCCGGCCCGAGACGACCGCGACCGGATGCCGGAGCCAGAGATGAAGCGCACCGCGTATCGGATGCCCGCTCGCCATATCACGCGTTCGAGGCTGAGTGCGGGGACGCGCTGCGGCGGGACGTGGCCTCGCTGGTATCGGATTTCGGTGAATTGGGCGCCAACCTCTCCGGGCTCTCGAATGCGGCATGCAGCTCGCGGAGACGGGAGCGAATTGCTGATGTCGGGGCACGGTTGGCCCCATCGGGCCTCTTGCGGTCCGCTACGATGCCAAACGCCATCCGACGTTGCGGCTGAAGGAGGCAACCCATGAAAGTCGAATGTGGCCGAGCATCGGGGTCGGGAAAACCCGTGCGGCGGCGCCAGGTGCTCTGGGGAGCGGCCGGACTGGGGGCCGCGGCCTGGCTCGGACCCGTGGCCGCCCGCGCGGCGGCGAGTTATCTCGACGGGCGAACGCTGCAAGTCATCAGCGGGTTTTCCGAGGGATCCAACGGCAACATTCTGATGCAGGAATTCTCGCGGGCCCTGGAGCGGTTGTTGCCAGACACGCGCGTGGCGTACCGGGTCAATCCGGGCGGCACCGCGGCGCTGACGGCAGCCATGCTCGCGGAATCCGAACCCGACGGGCTGACCATCGGCATCGTCGACATGGATTCTCTGGTCGCGAAGACGACCGGAGCGGAGGTCTACGACATCTCCGAGTTCTCGATTGTCGGCGGGATGGATCGGGACGCCGATATGCTGATCTCGGGCGCCGCGAGCGACATCACATCGGTCGACGACCTCGTGGGCCGCGATACGCCGGCGATTCAGGCGGTGCGGTCGACCTCGTCGGGCGCCTACTTTCAGGGGTATCTGCTCAATGCGGTTCTGCAGACGAGGATTCTGCCGGTGACCGGCTACGATTCGGGTGCTCGCGAGCTGGCCATTCGGACCGGAGAAGCGGATCTGGTGGTTGCCGGGGTGCCCAATGCCCGCCGACTGGTGAACGACGGCGCGGGCCAAATCCTGCTCCGGCTCACCGACGTGCCGTTACCGTCCGATTTTGGGGACGTGCCGGCTTTGTCGGACTTCGACGCCACCGAGGAATTCGAATGGGTCGTGGACTTCCTCAATACCTCCGCGGTCAGCCACATACTCGGCGCGCCGAAGGACACGCCCGCCGACCGCCTGCAGACGCTGCGGGAGCTGTTTACGGCCGCCGTCGCCGATCCCGAGTTCGTGCAGGCAGCGACCAATCTGCTGGTTCTGGAGCCCATTCCGGGCCAAGAAATCGAAGCCTTGATCCAGCGGCTGTTGTCTGGATTCGGTTCCTTTGCAGAAGGTCTCGCCGCCGCGCTCGCGTGCGGCATGCAGCTCGCCGAGACCGGAGAAAGCTGCCGAGCCTAGGAGCGCGTGAACGACGGCGGCGGGGCCGGCGAAGCGATGCGGGAGTGAGAAGTCATGCAACGAACCAGATCTCTTCGAGCGGGCGCGGTTGAGCGCCCATCCACCGTCTCGGGGGCCACGCGGCGCGCGGTCGTCATCGGCGCCGCGGGGATGGCAGCTGCGACCGCGATCCGCCCGAGCCTGACGCTCGCGCAGGATGCCGGCTTTCTGGCCGGCCAGACGCTCGACTTGCTCTCCGGCTATTCGGAGGGGGCCGAGGGCGGCCTGATCATCCAGGAATGGGGCAAGGCCGCCGAACGGCTTGTCCCGGGCCTCAGGGTCGTGTTCAGGCCCAACCCCGGCGGTTCGGTCGATCTCACCTATTCGCTGCTCGCCGAGGCGGCGCCCGACGGGCTCACCATCGGAACCCACAACACCGATTCCCTGATCGCGCCGGAAGCCGGCAAGCGCGGAATCGATATCAGCCGCTTCGACATCATCGGCAGCTTGAGCCGCAACATCGACGTGCTGCTCGCCTCCGTGCCGTCGGGCATCACCTCGCTGGCCGACCTCCAAGCGCGCGAGGGGCCGGTGATTCTGCCCGTTCGGGCAACGGTTTCCGGCCAGTACTTCCAGGGTTTGTTCACCAATGCGCTGTTCGGCACCCGCATCCAGCCGGTGACCGGTTACAGCTCCGGCGAACGCGATCTGGCGTTTCTCAGCGGGGAAGCGGAACTCATCATCAAGCCCGCCGGCGTGGGTGCGCGGTTCCTGCGGGACGGCACGGGGGTGCCGATTGTCAAATTCGGCCGTGATCCGCTGCCCGAAACATACCCGCCCCTGCCCGCCATCTCCGAGTACGCGCACAACCCCGACTTCGCCTGGATTGCGCAGTATTTCGAAACGGCAACCGCAACTCATATCCTCGCCGCGCCGAAGGGCGTGCCCGAAGACAGGCTGGCGACGCTCAGGGACGTGTTCTGGCGCGCCGCGCAAGACCCGGAGCTTCAGGCGGCCCTCGCCGCATTCCTGACCGTGTCGCCGGCGCGCGGCGAGGAAGTGCAGCGGGAGGTCGACAATCTCCTCGGAGGGTTCGGCGATTTCGACACCAATGTCGAACGGGCGCTGGCCTGCGGGGTGCAGCTTGCAGAGACCGGGGCGGCCTGCACCGCGTGAGTTTCCCTGCCAGCGCCTGAGCGTCCGATTGCGTGGCAGTCGGTCCGCCGGGTAGACATATCGGGCGGGCCGTGCCGAAGCCGGCCGGAGACCGACGCAAACGGCCGCAGGAGGGGGGGGGGACACTCATGATCGACA
>Ga0307436_1001143_pt1 | contig 11951 bp, 10 predicted proteins | sample SalMarWE160440MG_FD_202513 | JGI IMG/M metagenome (GOLD analysis project Ga0307436, IMG submission 202513) | Salt marsh sediment microbial communities from the Plum Island Ecosystem LTER, Massachusetts, United States - WE1604-40 | ecosystem: Environmental > Aquatic > Marine > Intertidal zone >...
TGGAGTTCCCGGTCCCCGTCCTCTGCGGGTTCAGCAGCGGTTATCTCAAACTGCCGAAGGAGCTACTGATAACAGTGATGAGGGACCACCAGAAATATTTCGCCGTGCAGGACGGCGACGGGAATCTTCTGAACAGCTTCATCGTTATAAGCAATACGAGGGCGGACAACGAAGAAACCGTGAGAACAGGTGCGGAACGCGTCATCAGGGCACGCTTCGATGATGCCAGGTTCTATTTTCATGAGGACGGAAAGAGGCCTCTCTCCGACAGAGTGGAAGAACTCAGACACGTGACCTTTCATGACAGGCTGGGCAGCCTTTTCGAGAAGACCGACAGGATTGCGGCAATGTCTTCCTTTCTCTCCGAAAGGATTGATCCCTCACTCAAAGAATGGCTGGACAGGGCAGCACACGTCTCAAAGACAGACCTTGTTACAGGGGTAGTAAGGGAGTTCCCGGAGCTTCAGGGCGTCATGGGTAAGTATTACGCCATACATGATAAAGAGAGGGAGGAGGTGGCCTTGGCACTGGAGGAGCAGTATTTGCCTGCTTACTTCGGCGGCAACCTCCCGCGTACAGACCTCGGAGCTCTCCTCAGTCTCTCCGACAAAATAGACAACATCGCCTCGTTTTTCGCACTCGGCATTATACCGACAGGTTCCGAAGACCCCTTCGCCCTCAGAAGACAGGCACTTGGAATAGTCGCAATACTCCTTGAAAAAGGATACAAGGTATCTTTGCGCGAGGTGTTTGACGAGGCGTTGAGACACCTCGGACAACTGAAGGGCAAAACCGATCCGATGCAAAGTATAATGAGCTTCATGGAACAGAGGATAGAATTTGTTTTCTCATCGATGGGATTCAAACAGGACCTCATCAGGTCCGTCCTCCATCTTTCTCCCGAACTGCCCCTGCGGAACCTCGCAGAAAGAATAGAGGCATTGAAAGGCTTCAAGGAAGACCCGGGCTTTCCCGATTTTCTGCTGGCCGTAAAGAGGATACATAACATCGTGCCGAAAGGGAAACTGCCCCCGCCTGAAGAAGCACTCTTCGTCCAGGAGGAAGAAAAGAATCTCTTCGCCGCTTCAGCGGCCGCCCGGGAAGAGGTTTTGTCACTCATCGGAAAGGAGGGGCTTTCAGACGCCCTCATGCGCCTTTCGGAAATCACGGGGCCGGTCAACTCCTTCTTCGACAAGGTGCTGGTCATGGACAAACAGGAAGAGATCAGGCAGAACAGGCTCTCCCTCCTCAAGGGACTCTGGGAGACCGCTTATTCCTTTGCCGATTTTTCGCGGCTTCTATAGCGTGCTCAAGCAGATTCGCGGGGAGCCCTTTTACTTGAAAAGCATCTTCTCTTTGCAGTAATATTCCTTATCATGAATAAAATTGTAAGCGGCCTCGTGCAGAAAAACAAAACAAAAATTGTTCTTGTCGTCCTGGACGGTCTGGGAGGACTTCCGGTAAACGGCAAGACAGAGCTCGAAGCCGCCGATACTCCTTACATGGACGCTGTTGCAAAGACCGCCGCCTGCGGCCTTCACATACCGGTGGCGTTGGGCATCACACCCGGGAGCGGACCGGGGCACCTCGCCCTGTTCGGCTATGACCCGGTGGAATGCCAGATCGGGAGGGGCGTCCTGGAGGTGTTGGGGCTGGGGCTTGAAGTAAAGAAGACCGATGTCGCCGTGAGATGCAACTACGCGACAGTTAAGGACGGTATTGTTACAGACAGGAGGGCGGGAAGAATACCTACCGATCAGAGCGGCAAACTTACGGAAAAGCTTCGGGCGGGAATCGAAAAGATAGACGAGGCCGGGATTACTTTTGCCGCAGGTATGGAGCACAGATTCGCCGTGCTCTTGAGATTCCCCGAACCCCTGGAGCCTGATGCCGCCATGATCTCGGACACGGACCCCCAGAAAGAAGGGCAGCGCCCGCTCTACCCGACGCCGCTCTCAAAAAACGCGGAAAGGGTATCCAGAATCGTCGAGAAACTGATCAATGCGATACACGAGATATTGAAGGACGAGAAAACTGCGAACTACGCGCTGATGAGGGGGTTTTCGAAGATGCCCCACATACCGACTTTCCAGGAAGCCTTCGGACTCAACGCCCTGGCCATTGCAACCTATCCGATGTACCGGGGCCTCGCGCGGCTGGTCGAGATGGATACGCCTGTCATCGAAGGGACGGTCCAGGACGAGATCGACTTCCTGAAAGGAAACTACGACGATCATGATTTCTTCTTCCTCCATGTGAAAAAGGTCGACTCCTATGGAGAGGACGGCAATTTCCCTGAAAAGTGCCGCAGGATAGAGGAGTTCGACGCACTTCTGCCCCAGATACTTGAACTGGATCCCGATGTGCTGATCATAACGGGGGACCATTCCACTCCGGCTGTGCTCAAGGGCCACAGCTGGCATCCCGTTCCAGTGCTCCTCAAATCGCCATATGTGCTGGGCGGACTTTGCACGGGCTTCTCGGAAAGGGAATGCACAAAGGGAGAGCTTGGTATCTTCCGCACGGTCCACCTCATGCCGCTCGCACTTGCCAATGCCGGCAGACTCAAGAAATTTGGTGCGTAAGCCCCCCGTTGACGTGAAATTTCCCGACCTGGAACCGGAAGAACGTTCCTCCGGTGGATCTGCCTCAATCATGCCGTGCAGCCGGACAATACACCTGATAGATACGCATTGCCACCTCGATATGAAGGAATTCGATGCGGACAGGGAAGAGGTGATCACGCGGGCGAGGGAAGCAGGATTTGATGCGCTCATTACCGTCGGCTCCGATCTGTCCGGCACCGTGAGGAGCATGGAACTCTCCGAACTGTACGATTTCGTCTTTGCAGCGATAGGCATCCATCCCCACGACGCGAAGGATTTTACCGGCGAGATTTTTTCAAGTCTCAGGGAATGGTCCGTAAGAAAAAAGGTCGTTGCGATCGGCGAAACAGGGCTCGATTACCATTACGACCATTCTCCCCGCGAAATACAGCGGAAAGTATTCCGGAGACACCTGGAACTCGCGGGCGAGGCGGACCTGCCCGTCATAATTCACAGCCGGGAGGCTGAAAAGGACACCATGGAGATACTGAAGGAATCTGGAATCACGAGCGGAGTGCTTCACTGCTTCTCAGGCGACAGGGACATGGCGGAGCAGGCGATGTCCATGGGTTTCTTCATCTCTCTGGCTGGTCCCGTAACGTTCAAAAAATCTTTGCAGCTGAAAGAGATAGCAGGGGCGATACCCGACGACTACCTGTTGGTTGAAACAGACGCCCCCTACCTGACACCCGAGCCCTTCCGTGGAAGACGCAACGAACCGGCCTATATGCGGCATACGGTAAAGCTGCTGGCGGAGTTGAGGGGTGTGAGCTACGAAGATCTTGCGCGGATCACCACCCTCAACGCCAAGCGTCTTTTCAGGATAGGACCGGTTTCCGAGCAGGCGGAGGTCGCCTATAAAATCCGCGACAGCCTGTATCTGAATATAACCAACAGGTGCACGAATACCTGTTCTTTCTGCGTCAAATTCCGCTCCGATTTTGTGAAGGGGCATAAACTCAGGCTGTTGCGTGAGCCTGACGAGGAAGAAATCAAGCGCGCAATCGGAGATCCTTCCGCTTACAGGGAAATCGTTTTCTGCGGCTACGGCGAACCGCTCCTCCGACTCGACGCGGTAAGAAAGGTCGCCAAATGGGTCAAGGACAACAAGGGGATGGTCAGAATCAATACCAACGGTCATGCCAATCTTATACATAAACGGGACATACTTCCCGAACTGAGAGGCATTGTAGACAGTATTTCCATCAGCCTGGACGCACAGGACGAAGGGACTTACAACAGGCTGTGCAGGCCGGCATTCAGGAACGCCTATGCCGAAATCCTCAGGTTTATTAAACGGGCGGCAGAGGTGATCCCCCATGTCCAGGTCACGGTCGTGGAGCTGCCGGGAGTGGATGTCGAAAAATGCAGGCGGATAGCCACGGAACTGGGAGCAAATTTCAGGCTGCGCAAATATGACGTGGTGGGCTGACTACCCTCCCCGGGTTCGTCCTATTTCCCGACGACTTTCTTTACCATCTCAATCAGTGCCTTCGGACTGAAAGGCTTCGTGATGTACCGGGTAACCCCGCATTCCAAACCGAGCCGCTCGTGGGTATCCTCACCCTTCGCCGTAAGCATAAAGATGGGGATATCCTTCAAATCGGGATCCCGCTTGATGGAAGCACAGATTTCGAGGCCGCTTACCTCCGGCATCATCCAGTCCAGAATGACCAGGTCCGGCCTTTCTCTCCTGATGACCTCCAGGGCATTCCTGCCCTCCCTCAGAGTAACCACACTTATTCCCTCAGACCGAAGCCTGTCTTCGAGCATCATGAGAATGAAAGGTTCGTCATCGATGACAACCACCTTGCTCATTCCGCCTCCGTGCAAAGAAGCGACAATATTATTCCCGCGTTGAAAGAAGAATGAAGCGGTGACGGCGCCGCTATCGCAGCCGCTGTCAAAGATCCTGGATCATCTGCAGCTGTTTTCATGGGCTAGTTCCAGTCTATCACAAAAAAGAGGCTTATTAAGAACACAATTATATCTGAATTGCGGCAATCCGCCAAACAAACACTGTCATCTTTTTTTTGTCATTGACCGCTTGCAGGTCGTCATTCCCGGGGTAGTAGTCGGGAATCCATTTTTCCTGAGAGAACTTGGATACCCGCCTTCGCGGGTATGACGGCATCAGGCAGGAGTATGAGACTTTTTCAGCAGTAATAATAGCAGGTTACCGCCCGGTACGTGAAAAGAATTTGCTGACCTCCGATACCGGCAATTCTCCCTGAGACGAATCGGCGAGTTTCTTCCATTTCACAACGCCTGTATCCATTTCATCGTCCCCAACTATCACTACATATCCGGCAGCCAGCCTGTCGGCCCTCCTCATCTGGCTCTTCAGGGAGGATCCCGAGTCTCCGACCTCTACCCACAGGCCCGCTTGCCTCAGACTGTCCGCCATGACGAGACCTTCGCTGTTGGCCCGCTCTCCCATGTTGGCGATAAAGACCCGCGGAACCGGGATGTCCTGCCCGCCTGCAACCTTCAACAATTCTATGATCCTTTCCATGCCAACGGCAAATCCTACCGCCGGCGTTTCCGGCCCCCCGAATTCCCTGACCAGCCCGTCATAGCGTCCACCGGCGGCCACTGCGTTCTGAGCCCCCAGATTCCCGCTCGTGACCTCGAAGGTGGTACGGGTATAATAGTCCAGGCCCCTGACCATGCCCGCGTTTACGGTATATGGGACTCCGAGGCGTGTAAGCAGCGACAGAAGCCTGTCAAAGTGTTTCCTGCAGTCATCGCAGATATAATCGGTCACTTTAGGCGCACCGCTCCGCAGTTCGATGCACCGCTCGACCTTGCAGTCGAGGATCCTGAGCGGGTTCCTGTCATACCTTCTCACACAGTCCGGGCATAAACCGTCAAGCCGGCCCGAGAAAAACCCCAGCAGGGCTTCCCTGTAGCGGGGCCTGCATTCACGGCAACCTATGGAGTTGACCTGAAAGTCAAGGGTCTCCAAACCCAGCCTGGTGAGCAAATGCCTGAGCATGGAAATTATTTCAGCATCCATTGCTGGCTGCGGCGATCCGAAGGCCTCCACCCCGATCTGATAGAATTGCCTGAACCTTCCCGACTGCGGCCTTTCGTATCTGAACATCGGCCCGGAATAGTAATACTTCTGGGGCGCAGGAAGGTTGAAAAGGTGGTTCTCCACATAACTCCTGACTACGGAAGCCGTGCCCTCGGGCCTCAGTGATATGCTTCTCCCTCCCTTGTCGTTGAAGGTGTACATCTCCTTCTCGACGATGTCGGTATTCTCACCTATGCTGCGCGTGAAAATGTCCGTCGACTCCGCCACGGGCGTCCGGATTTCCTGGAAGCCGTAAGAAAAAAAAACCTCGCGGGCGACGTCCTCCACCTTCCGCCATATATGGATATCAGGCGCAAAGATGTCCCGCATGCCCTTGAGGGCCCTGTATCGTCCGGAAGAAGTCACTGGGCTTCCTCTTCTTCCCGGTTTTCTCCTTCGCGGACGGAATCGTGCTCGAGCATCCTGGCGTGGCTCTCGATCAACCTCTTGATCTCCTCCTTGAAATGCCGCCTTATGCCCTTGAGGTCAACGATGTCCTCATGTATCTTTATGACGTTCTCCTGGGCATCCTTTATCAGACTGTCGGCCTTCAGCTCCGCCTCCTTGATGATAAGCTCGGCCTCTTTCCGTGCATTAGTCTTGTAATCCTCGACCATCTGCTGGGCCGTCATAAGCGTTTCCCTCAGCGTCGATTCCATATCGTGGTATTCCTTTATCTGGTTTTCACCCCTCTGCATCCCCTCTTTCAGGGTAGCGTTTTCTCTCAGAAGTTCCTCCATCTCTTCCCTTATGACCTCCAGGAAAGCGTATACCTCCTCGACATCGAATCCCCTGAATTTAACGGGAAACTGCTTCTGCTGGATATCAAGCGGCGTGATTCTCATATTATCCTCCTCCGACGCTGTAACCGATTTTTATTAACGTGGTAACCAAAAAAGAACGCGCGAATATAATAACAAGAATAACCACTATAGGAGAAATATCGATCGGGCCCAGCCTGTAACCGATCAGCCTCCGTACGGGCCTGAAGGCCGGCTCGGTAACCGAATAGAGGAACCTCACTATCGGGTTGTAGGGGTCGGGATTGACCCAGCTGATCAACGCGGCAATAATAACGACCCATTCATATATCTGAAGGATTATGTCGAGGATCTTTGCAACAGTGACCAGGAAATCGCCGAAGATGAACATCATCCCCTCCTTCCCAGTTCTTCCGCCCTCTTCCGGGCCGCCTCAAGGGCCTCGGTTACGATCGACACAAATCTTCTTTCGTAAAAGACCTTAAGTCCGGCCGCCGTAGTCCCGCCCGGCGACGTGACCATTTCCCTGAGCTTTTCAGGGGACATGCCCGTATCGAGAAGCTTTGCCGTTCCAAGCAGCGTCTGCACCGCAAGGGCCGCAGCGTCCGCCTTTCCTATTCCCATGCCTTCGCCGCTTTCCGTCAACGCCTCCACAAACAATGCCACAAATGCCGGACCGCTTCCCGAGAGGGCGGTAACGGCATCCATGTATCTTTCCGGCAGCGAAAGAACTCTCCCTACCGACATCAGTATGCTCTTGACGACGTCGACCTCCCGGCCGTAGAAACAGTCGCAGAGGGACATTACAGACATGCCTTCCTGAACAATCGCAGGAGTATTCGGCATCACCCTGATAAGCCTGTTCGTGCGCAGCTTCGTACCGAGGTAGGAAAGAGTGATGCCGGCAGCTATTGATACCACCGTCTTCTCTTCCGTCACCACTTCGGAGATTTCATCCAGTACACCCTCCATGTTCTGCGGCTTTACGGCAAGGATAATAAGGTCGCAGGCGGAAACCACTTCCCTGTTTGAACCGGTGGTTCTGATACCGTATGTCCTTTCCAGTTGCAGTCTCTTTTCTTCTCTCGGCTCCGACACAAATATGTCCTTCATCTTCTGCGACGTCATACCCTTTATAAGTGCCTCGGCCATATTGCCGCCGCCGATAAAACCTGTCATCTTTCCTCCTTTTGTCTCTCACCGAATATTGCGGTGCCGATTCTCACGATGGTGGCGCCCTCCTCTATCGCGACCTCGAAATCATTCGACATGCCCATTGAGAGCTCCGGCAGCACAAAGCCTTCATTCTCGGCGTAGTCCCTGAGCTCCCTCAATTTCCTGAAATATGGCCTCGCCACTTCAGGGTTTTCAAAGAATGGCGGGATAGTCATAAGACCCTCCACTTCTAAATTCCTCATACCATTGATCAACTCCAATAGGGGCAGAACATTATCCTGTATAATTCCATACTTACTCTCCTCAGCAGAAAGTTTAACTTGAATAAGTATCCTCTGCCTTTTTCCCATACTTTCAGCCTTCTTATTGACCAATTGCGCAAGCTGCGGTGAATCAACGGAATGGATCAGATCGAAAAGTTCAACTGCAGTTCCGGCCTTGTTCTTCTGAAGATGACCGAACAAATGCCATGTGACCGGCGATCCGGGCATTTCCGCCCTCAGCCTCAGAACCTTCCCGCGTCCTTCCTGTACCCTGTTTTCACCAAATTCCCGCAGCCCCGCATCCACTGCCTTACGGATGATATCGGCACCCACGAGTTTGCTGGCGGCAACCAGCCTCACGTCGCCCGGCTCTCTGCCGGCCTTCATGGCGGCATGAGCCATACGTCTATACACCGTATTTATGTTATCTATCAGCATCCCGATCGCAAAACACTACTATACTAGTCTCTGCCAAGTTAAAATTCAATGGAAATAGGCACGTAGCGCCGGAGGACGTCGTCTCCCGGATCGAAAGTCAGGTCGATGCTGCCGTCGCGCGCCGGTATTCCTCCCAGAGTCTGCTCTTGGCCACTCCTGCGTCGATGAAGTCCCAGGGAAGGGCCTCTGACAAGTCCCTTTTTCGGAAGATATAGAAGTCCGGATCAGAACCGGCTTCCGCCCCTTCCGAAGAAAACCTCTCTCCCGCCGCCAGTTTCTCGATCAGGGCGGAAACCCGCCGGTCGCCGCGCGCGAGAACACCCTGAAGATAGGCATACTTCGGCACGTCATGAAAAACCCTCACACCTTTCGTCCCGGAAAGACCTTGCTTGATGATCTTCAGCCGCTCCTTCACCTCTTTCAGGGGCGCCATCGGGTGCCACTGAAAGGGAGTAGAAGGTTTCGGTACAAAGGTACTCACACTCAGCGTTAATCCCCCCCTTTTCGAAGAATTCCGTATCTTCCCGGCAAGACTGACGATCCCTTCTATATCCAGCCTCGTTTCAGTCGGCAGACCCACCATGAAATAGAGCCTCAGTGTCTCCGTCTCACCGTCCAGGATAAGCTTCGCCGTATCGAGGATGTCTTCTTCGGTGATCTTTTTGTTTAGAACATCCCTCAGTCTCTGCGTTCCCGCCTCAGGGGCGATCGACACGCTCTTATGACGTTTCATAAGCGCCGCAATGCGGCCGCTCCTCGCACTGGCACGCAACGAGGTAATAGAGAAATCTACGCCCTCTATCGACATGACCTCCTCAGCATACGGATAGTCCGTCAACGAGGGGCCGATGAGACCGACTCTGCCCGTTTTCTCCTCCGCATCCCTTATTTCTGCTCTGACCGCATCCAGCTCCTTCTTCCGGGGAGGGTTATAAAGATGGCCCGCCAGGCAAAATCTGCACGACCATGGACAGCCCCGCATGGCCTCGAGCAGGTACATGTCTGCGAACTCCGCATCGGGTGTCATTATGGCAGGCCTGAAATCAGACCGCGAGATGTTCTTTACCGTTCCCTTCCTGATGACCTCCGGTGCCCCATCAGAGGCCTTCCTCCCGAGGATAATCCCGCTGTCCTCCGAGTACGTAACAGAGTAATGTTTAGGCACATATAGCCCATCTATACTTAAGCATTTCTTGAACAGTTCAGCCTTTGCTTCGGAACTTCTGAAGGCCGAGAGAAACTCGGGAACCATTTCCTCCGCCTCCCCGACAAAGATAACATCCATGAACTCGGCAAGTGGTTCAGGATTCGAAAAGCCGCATACTCCTCCCATAATGACGACAGGATGTGAATGATCCCTCGCGATGCTCCTTGAAGGTATCCTTGCCATCCTCAATATCTTTATGATGTTCGGATAGTCGTTTTCGAAGGAGACGGAAAAAGCGATGATGTCGAAACGGGAAAGTGTCCTCTTTGACTCGACCGAAAAAAGCTCGGAGCCGGTCCTTTCATATTCTCCGATCTCGTCTCCGGCGGGCAGAAAGACCCTTTCGCATACAACATCACCGAAACTGTTCAGTAAGCCATAGATGCCCTGAAACCCCAGACTTGACATGCCCACGGAATAAGTGTTCGGGTAGGCCAGAGCTATCTTGATCTTTCCACCGGGGTCCTTGAAGATCGTGCCCTTCTCCCTGGAAAGGAGATAATCGGCCCTGTCCGTAAGCTTCCTGTTCATCGTGTATTATACAATGGTTTCCGATTGAGTCGGAGGAATGGTACAATTCCTCAATGAAGATTATCACACAAAATAAAAAGGCATTTCATGACTATTCCATCGAGGAGACACTTGAGGCAGGTATCCTCCTTCAGGGGACGGAGGTCAAGTCATTGCGGGAAGGCAAGGCCAACCTCAAAGACAGTTATGTCATCGTGAAAGACGGGGAGGTCTTTCTGCTCAATTGCCACATCAGCCCTTATTCACATGGAAATATCATGAACCATGACCCGTTGAGGACCAGAAAGATCCTGCTGCACAAGAAGGAGATTACGAAGCTCCAGGGAAAGGCGGCCCAGAAGGGCTATTCACTCATTCCCCTGAAGCTTTACTTCAAGGACTCTCATGTAAAGGTTGAAATCGGACTGGCCAGGGGCAAGAAACAATATGAAAAGAGGGAGACGATAAAGAAAAGGGAAGCGGACAGGGAGATAGAGCGCGCAATGAAATCCCGGCGGTAAACGGCCGGATGTGGTAAAATATAGACGTAAGCATACCTCGGGGGCGAATGGGCTCGACGGGGGTTATGAGGCTTATGTGGCATGTCGTGGCTCCATCACCACGTTAAAAGATGGGAACAAACACAAACGCCAACAATCAACTGGCACTCGCTGCTTAATTAAAGCAGCTCGCTACCTCGGGATTGCCTGTGTCCCGGGGATAGCGACGATCAGCAGGCTGGCTGCCGGGGGTTTCTCCCGATCCGGCGGCGAGACAAAGAGAGATGGGAATTCCTGAAGCCTGGTTGCCGGCGGCCCGGATTCCGAGATTTAAAAGACAGCCTACACATGTAGAAGCATAAGTGTAGTACCTTCGGACGCGGGTTCGATTCCCGCCGCCTCCACCATTAACCTCTTTTAATATCAAGGGGTTAGCCACTTTGAGGGACTTTCCACATTTATTTCTTCTTTCTCTCATGTTATTCGGAAATCGGCCGTGGCCGGTATATATCGCTCCTTCTTACCGAGTAGAAAAGCCTGAAATAGCCCCTTAGTCATTGGAGGACCGACGTCAATCTTTTCTGGAGATAAGAATCCGATGGGGCACAGCGTGCTCTTAATCACTTCAAGCGTGAAGGCGGGATATGTGCTATAGTTAAGCATGACAGGAGAACTTCTTTTTATTTCTTTCAATGAATGATTCCATTATTCTTCCTTTAGTGGATACACTCTATTTCCCTCACAGGGCTCGCATTATATAGCCCGCAACCCTCTTTACACGGAGGATCGCGCGACCATTTTATACAGCCGGGGAGTATCGCTTTTTAGGTATGCCGGAGTTTGTCCGGCAGAAGACTTCCCTGGCCGAGAAAAGGAGACACATTATGATTGAGACCATACAGGAAACACCCTCCCCGCAGGTTTGCGCCGGTAAAATCTTAAAGATCAGCGGCGTACAACTCGAACCCGACGTAGCCGCTACCCTCTGGCCGAAGATCCTGCAGCATAAATGGCTCATGTCCGAGAAACACGGCCGTGATGTCGGATTACGCACGGCATGCATCGACTTTATCGAACACAGGGAGCAGGCAGTCAAGGAATACGTTGACTACAGGCGAAAGGACGTCCTGGTCGAGATGGGCGCTCAAGCCTTCGGAAGAGAAATATGGGATACTATTTCCGATTCCCAGCCGCCAAAGCAGTTAGTCCAGAGACGGATAATCCTCCCTTTGACAGAGCGTGACCTTTCGGTAAAACATGGCGTCATTCCTCCGAAGACGATCATTTTCTTCGGACCTCCCGGCACCGGGAAGACCCATTTTGTCAGAGCGATAGCGGGTGTGCTTTCGTGGTGGTATATCGAAATCTTACCGAGCATGCTCATGGCCGACGGGGTGGAGAAGTTGGGCGC
>Ga0307436_1001145_pt1 | contig 11945 bp, 9 predicted proteins | sample SalMarWE160440MG_FD_202513 | JGI IMG/M metagenome (GOLD analysis project Ga0307436, IMG submission 202513) | Salt marsh sediment microbial communities from the Plum Island Ecosystem LTER, Massachusetts, United States - WE1604-40 | ecosystem: Environmental > Aquatic > Marine > Intertidal zone >...
TTGCATGTCACAGCAACAAGGAGGTCTAACTATGGCGAGTGTTACCCAACTGAAATCCGAACACAAGTCGGAGATTGACGGTGCGGCACTGGAAGCCTTCGGCGGCCGGTTGCGCGGAAAGCTGTGCGCCCCGGGCGATGACGGCTTCGATGAGGCGCGCACCATCTGGAACGCCATGATCGACCGCTCGCCCGACATGGCGGTGCGCTGCGCCGGCGCGGCCGATGTCATCAATGCGGTGCGCTTTGCCGACGCGCACGGGCTCGACATCGCCGTGCGCGCCGGTGGCCATAACATCGCCGGAAGCGCGGTGGCCGACGGTGGCCTGCTCATCGATCTCTCGCCCATGAAGTCGGTGCGGGTCGATCCAGTCGCGCGTCGCGCCCATGTGGAGCCCGGCGCCAGCCTCGGCGACGTCGACAAGGAAACACAGGCTTTTGGCCTCGCCCTGCCCACCGGCATCAACTCCACCACCGGCATCGCCGGCCTCACGCTGGGCGGCGGCTTCGGCTGGCTCACGCGGACCTACGGCATGACCATCGACAACCTCGTCAGCGCCGACGTGGTCACCGCCAAGGGCGAGCTGGCGCACGCCAGCGAGAAGCGGAACCCCGATCTCTTCTGGGCCATCCGTGGCGGTGGCGGAAATTTCGGCATCGTCACCGCCTTTGACTTCAGGCTGCATCCGGTGGGTCCGCAAGTCTTTTCCGGCCTCATCGTCCACCCCTTCGACAAGGCGCCCGCGCTCCTCAAGGATTACGCCCGCGTGGTGAGGGAGGCACCCGACGAGCTCACCGTATGGTCGGTCATGCGCAAGGCCCCGCCGCTCCCCTTCATCCCCGAGGAGTGGCACGGCCGCGAGGTGCTGGTGTTCGCGGCCTGCTATGCCGGGGCGATGGCCGATGGCGAAAAGGCGGCAGCCCCCTTGCGCGCGCTGGGCGAGCCCATTGCCGATGTTTTGGGCCCGCATCCCTTCACCGGCTGGCAGACGGCCTTCGATCCGCTGTTGACACCGGGCGCACGCAACTACTGGAAGTCGCATGACTTCGCCGATATTTCCGACGAGGCCATCGCCGTGATCACCGATGCGGTCGGCACCCTGCCGAGCCCGGAATGCGAGGTCTTTATTGCCCAGGTGGGCGGCGCCATGGCCCGTGTCGCGGCCGATGCCACCGCCTATCCCAATCGCGACGCCCACTTCATCATGAATGTCCACACCCGCTGGCGTGAGCCGGCCGAGGACGAAAAGTGCATCTCCTGGGCGCGCGACCTGTTTAACAAGGCGGCGCCCTATGCCACCGGCAGCGCTTACGTCAACTTCATCCCGGAAGACGAGCCCGACCGCACCGAAGAGGTCTATGGGCCGAACTACAAGCGCCTTGCCGAGATAAAGAAGCGTTGGGATCCGGCCAACCGTTTCCACCGCAACCAGAACATCGCACCGGGCAAATAGCGGCGAGAGCAGCCGGGGCAGGCACAGGCGTAGCATCCGTGCGTCTGTCCTGCCCCGCCGGCCCGGGTTTCGAACAAGTCCCTCGTTTTGTCCAAGGCGCCGCCGACTGTGTGCAGCGTGCCTTGTGCGTCTACAGCAGGAAGTCCGACTGCGCCAGCGATGTGACATGCGCCACGGTGAACTGGAGGTCCGCCTGGTGGTCGCCGTTGAGGTCAACCTGGACGACCACGTGGTGGTTGTACGCATCATAGCGCGCTTCGGCGGTGGCCGTGCTGTCGAAAGCGCCGGTGCCTTGCCACTGGATCTGGCCTGAATAGGCGCCTTGCAGATCGAAATGGTCGCCCTGGCTGGAATTGAAGTCGACTATCACGTCGTGGAGGCCGTCGTTGACCTTGAACACGAAGGTGTCGGGACCGCCTCCGCCCGACATGGTGTCGGCGCCGTGCCCGCCGTTTATCGTGTCGGCACCGTACCCGCCATGAAGAATGTCATTGCCGTTGCCGCCCACGAGCAGATCATTGCCCAGGTTGCCGTCCAGAAGATCTCCTCCGCTCCCGCCGAACAGCTTGTCGTTGCCGTTGCCACCAACCAGGGCATCGCTGTCGCCCCCGCCGAACAGCCTGTCGTTGCCGTTGCCACCAAACAGGGCGTCGCTGCCGCCATTGCCGAACAACTTGTCGTTGCCGCTACCCCCGTAGAGGATATCGCTGCCCGAGCCACCTTTGAGGACATCGTAGCCGCCACCGCCTGCCAGGATATTGTGCCCGGCTCCCCCAATCAGGGTGTCGCCGCCGGATCCACCGAACAAGACGTCGTCACCGCCCCCGCCGGACAGGTAATCGTTTCCCGAGTATCCGAAAAAGAGATCATCGCCTGTAGTGCCGAGGCGTGAATCGTCCCCCAAAGTTCCAAGTATAAGTGCCATGCGCCTTCCTCCGTTTCTTATGAGGTCAGTTAATTACAAGTAACCCTGGCATTGCTCCTAGGCTCAATTCGCAACTAATTAGAAGAAAAGGAGGTTTCCTCCCCTCTGCTTGCGACCCGATATCGGAATTTATTGACAACCCTGCGTCCAGGCAACATTGTTGTCAATTGAATTATTGGCGACAATATGCCTCACGCCGCGGGCCGGACGCCGCCATTGAGCGTGTCGGCGCCGCGCTGGCCGTTGAGCACGTCGGTGCCGCCGCCGCCCTTGACCACCATGCCATAGCTGCCGGTATTGATGTTGTCGTCACCACTGCCGCCGATGAATTTTATCTTCTCGATGTCATTGCAGGCGTTGACATAGAAGTTGCCGGATTCGGAGCGCACGAAAAAGTGGGAGCTTCCGGCCCGGGTCAGCTGGACGGACTGGGTTTCGGCCGAGGCATTGACCACCAGCGTATCGGTGCCGTGCAGGCGAAGGCGTTGATTTGAATAAAAAGCGCCGCGATTCGTGTGTTGTCAGGAGCCCGGAAGCGTTTGCGATCAGCTTTCAGCCCATGCGCTGCTTGGCCAGCTTGTCGAACGCCATCAGCGTCTCGATCAGCGCTTCCATCTGGTCCAGTGGCACCATGTTCGGGCCGTCGGAAGGGGCATTGTCGGGGTCCTCGTGGGTCTCGATGAAGACACCGGCGACGCCGACGGCCACCGCTGCGCGTGCCAGCACCGGCACCATGGCGCGCTCGCCGCCGGAAGCGGTGCCCTCACCGCCCGGTTGCTGCACCGAATGGGTGGCATCGAAGATGACGGGTGCGCCAGTCCTCGCCAGGATGGGCAAAGCGCGCATGTCGGAGATGAGCGTGTTGTAGCCGAAGGAGACGCCGCGCTCGGTCACGAGCACATCGGCATTGCCCGAGCCGGTGACCTTTGCCACCACGTTGTGCATATCCCAGGGCGCGAGGAACTGGCCCTTCTTGATGTTCACCACCCGTCCGGTGTGCGCGGCCGCCACCAGCAGGTCGGTCTGCCGGCACAGGAAGGCGGGGATCTGCAGCACATCCACCACCTCGGCCACCTCGGCGCACTGGCCGGGCTGGTGCACGTCGGTGATGATCGCAATACCGAGTTCGCGTCGCAAATCGGCGAAGACGGCAAGCGCCTTGTCCAGCCCCAGCCCGCGCGCGCCCGAAAGGCTGGTGCGGTTGGCCTTGTCGAACGAGGTCTTGAACACCAAGCCGATGCCGAGGCGGCGGGTCATCTCCTTCAGCCGCCCGGCGATCATGAAGGCATGCTCGCGCGACTGCATCTGGCACGGGCCCGCGATCAGCGCCAGCGGCCCCCGGTTGGAGAACACCGCCTTGCCGACGCGCACTTCGCTGTTTGGCGCCATCATCAAGGCCTCTCGATCATGCATGTGCACGAGCCGTGAGCATAGAGCCGGCCGGCCATGTCCACCACCCGGGCATGGGAGGTGGCCGTGCGCCGGCCCACATGGATGATTTCGCCGCGACAGAGCACCTCGCCGGTCTCTTCGGTCACCGGGCGCACATAGTTCACCTTGAGCTCGATGGTGGAGTAGGAAACGCCAGCCTCCAGCCGTGTCTGGACGGCGCAACCGAGCGCGCTGTCGAGGATGGCCGCCACCCAGCCGCCGTGGATCACGTCGGCCGGATTGTAATAGTCGGCTGCAGGCACTCCCGAGAACACTGCAAAGCCATCGCCGACCTCGGTGAGGCGCATGCCGAGCAGCATCCCCAGAGGGGCTGCGCCCTCCCGCCGCATGAGCTGTTCGAGAAACTGCCGTCCGCTCAGGCCCTGCCCGTTGCCGCGCGCGCTCATGCCCGGCTCCGTGGGCCGAGGACAAGGCCGATGCCGAACAGGTGCCCGGGAGAGATCACCGCCCGATGATGTTCGATGACGGCCGCCACACCGGAGTCCTCCACCGCCTTCAGCGCCGCCGTCGCATCGTTCACCCCGAGGCGAAAGCCTGCCAGCCGCGGCCCTTCATGTGCGCTCTCGGGCGCAAAACCCCAATGGGCGCGAAAAGTTTCCGGTGTCAGCACGCTGATCGTCCCGCGCCCGGTATCGATTGAAAAGCCGCCTTCCATCGGCGTTGCTGCGGCATCGGCAAAGGCGGCGAGGAAGGCGCCTGCCTCATCCGCCCGTTCGGCCACCAGCCCCACCTCCTCCAGCGTGACCGCGCCGTTGGCGTGGCGCTGGTACTCGGGCTTCCAGAAATGTTCCGGCGCATGCTGCTGGCAATAAAAGAAGCCGGCATCGGGCATGGCGGCGTTGGTGGCGAAGGCGAGCGAAAACCCCACCGTCACCTCCTCGCCCGAGGGCAGCCGCGCCTGGCGCGAGAAATCGAACGGTTCGTAGCTCTCAAGCCCCGCCCGCTTCATGCGCGCCTGCTCGCCCCGCGCATCGCCGGAGGCCAGCACCAGCATGGAGAGCCCTTCGCCCTTCATCAGGTAGTCGCGGTTGAAGGCGGCGAAGCTGAAATGGCCGGGCCGTGCTTCGGGGATGTCTTCGGGGGCCACCACGGCCAGCAGTTCGAGAAAGGTGCCGTCGAGCTGCACCAGGCTGTTGCCGGTGCCGAAAGGATGGCGCGCCGGCGGCGTCAGGGTAAAGCCCAGCGCCGCGTAGCGCCGGCGGGCGGCCTCGAGATCGTGCACCGCCAGCACCAGGTGATCGATCCCGCTCATGTCTTGCGTTTCCTTGCCGGCGCCTCGGGAGGCGGCGGAGGCATCGGCCCCGGCATCGACTTCACATGCACATCGCGCTGCGGGAACGGGATCTCGATGCCCGCGTCCTTCAGCGCCTTGAAGATGGCAAAGCGCAGTTCGCTTCCCACGGTGAGGACGTAATTGACGTCGGGAATATAGACGCGTAGCTCGAAATCGAGGGAGCTGGCACCGAAATCCCTGAACACCACATAGGGCTGGGGATAGCTCAGCACCCGCTTGTTGGCGCGGGCGCACTCCAGCAGCACCTGCTCGACTTTTTCGGGATCGGCATTGTAGGACACACCGACCGCGATGCGGGCGCGGCCGATGGCGTCGGTGTGAGTCCAGTTGAGCACTGATTCCGAGATCAGGGTGGAATTGGGGATGATCACCGAGCCGCGGTCAAAGGTTTCGATCTCGGTGGAGCGCACATTGATCTTCTTGACGTAGCCCTCCCCGCCCGACACCGCGATCCAGTCGCCCACCTGGATGGGGCGCTCGGCCAGGAGGATGAGGCCGGAGACGAAATTGTTGACGATCGACTGCAGCCCGAAGCCGATGCCCACCGACAGGGCGCCGGCGATGATGGCGAGATTGGAGAAGTTGACGCCGGCCGCCGAGACACCGATGGCGGCTACCAGCAGGATGGCGGCATAGTTGGCGCCGGTGAGCACCGAATTGCGCAAGCCAGCGTCCATTTTCGTGTGCGCCAGCACCCGTCGCTCGAGCCACAGGGTAAAAAGCCGCGCACCAATGAGCCCGACGAGGAAGATGCCAAGACCCAGGAGGATGGCATCGGGCTGGATGGTGATGTCGCCGACCTTGAAGCCGTAGAAGATGGTCTGCAGCCAGCTCGAATAGTCGATCCAGGTGAGTGCCCACAGCGCCAGGACCAGCGGCACGCCCACCAGCACCAGCCCCACATCGACGATGGTGGAAAGCACCAGCCCGATCCGCCGGGTACCGGCCTCGCCCAGCGACAGGCTGCTGCGCAGGAACCGCCCGGGCAAGGTGCGCGGATCGAGGCTCGCTTCCATGCCGGCATCCATCAGGTGATGCAGCAGGTAGAGCATGGTGATGACGACCGAGGTCTCGATCAGCTTCTGCAACAGGTAGTGCGCCAGCGCCACGTAGCCGAACAGCAGCGCAACGGCGGCCATGAGCACCACGCCCCAAAGCAGGTGGAAGACATACGCGGTCCAGCCGAAATAATAGTGGCGCGCCGTCCCGCCATCCGCCACGGCTTCGCCGCCGCTGCGCGACAATCGCAAGAGCGCCGCGATCAGCACGATATAGGCAATGGCGATGCCCGCACTCCAGCCGACGGTGAATTCGATCGGCAGGAACAGCGTGTTCGCCATGGTCGAAACGACATGGGCGAGCGAGAAGACGAAGGCAAGGATGGTGATGACGCCGGTCATCTTGCCGGCCGTCTGGTCGCTGACGTTGACCAGCCGCCAGCCCGGGTTGCGTGGCGCGAGGATGCCGACGGCCAGGGCCACCTTGATGCCGAATGAGACGAGGCCCCGCTCGAACGCGAGCATCACCCGTTCGAAACGCATATTGACGCCGCCGGTGAGCTTGATGACGAGCTGGGCGATGAGAACGCCGGCAATGAGCACTGCCACGGTGGCAACCGTCGCCCACACCGCCCGCCAGAGCCGTTGCAGGTGATCCGGCTGGGCGATGGCGCTGCGGCGCATGAAGCGCAAGTTCACCCGCCAGGCGATGATGATGCACAACAGCGCGATGGCAGATGCCAGCGTCAGGCCCATCGTCGGTGAAAGGGTTCGCTCGGCATTCACACCCGGCACCAGCGCCGTCTTGACGAAGATGCCGGCGCGCTGGGCGAATGCACCGACGGTCGAAAAGCCCCCATACCACAGGAGCGGATTGAGCACCGAACGGCTGGGCTCGAAAATGCGGCGGATGAACTGGTCGCGCTGCAGGTTGGCCGCACTCGCCGCCGCCTGGTCGGCATCGACCGCCAAGACGCCGAGCTGCTTGCTCGAGCCTTGCAGCTTTTCCACCGCATCGTTCAGCCGCTTGCGCTCGGCGGCAACGGCGGGGGCCTCGCTCTCGCCCTTGCCGGGCGGCTTGCCCAGCTTGGTAAGTTGGGCGTCGACGTCATCCAGCGGCTTGCGCAGGTCGGCCTGGGCGGCCAGCGCATCGGCGCGGATTTTCTCCGCCGCCTGGCGCTTCTGCCCCAGTTCTTCCGGCGTGATGGTGGGAACGGCGATGTCCTTGCGGATCTTGTCGAGCTCGCCGCGCAATTGCTCATAGGCACGTGCTGCCTTGCCGGCCTCCGGCACTTCCGGTGCTTGCGGGATCGCTTGCACCTGCTGCGGCGGCTGCGCCTGCTGGTCCTGTTGCTGCTGTTGTGCCGGCTGCGGCTGTTGTGCCGGCTGTGCCTGCTGGGCAAACGCCAGTCCGGCGGCAAGCGTCAGAGCAGCCGCAAAGACTACCGCACGGCAGGCAAGCCTCCGCACCGTCAATGCAAATCGCGACAACATGGCCCTTCGCTCTAGCTCGTTTGCCAGCGGAGTCAACAGCCTCGATGCTGGCCCTTACACCAGCCGCGACTGGTCGACGGCGGCGGCGATGAAAGAGCCGAACAGCGGGTGCGGCTCGAACGGGCGCGACTTGAGCTCGGGATGATACTGCACGCCGATGAACCAGGGATGGCCGTCGAGCTCGACAATCTCCGGCAACAGGCCGTCGGGCGACAGGCCGGAAAAGCGAAGCCCCGCGGCTTCCAGCCGCTCACGGTAGCGCATGTTGACCTCGTAGCGGTGGCGGTGGCGCTCGGAAATCTCCGCAACCCCGTAAATCTCGCGCACCTTGGAGCCTTCCGTCAGGTGCGCCTTGTAGGCGCCCAGACGCATGGTGCCGCCGAGATCGCCGCCGCTTTTACGCTGTTCCAGCTCGTTGCCGCGCATCCATTCCGTCATCAGGCCGATGATCGGCTCCGGCGTCGGCCCGAACTCGGTGGATGAGGCGTTGTCGATACCGGCGAGGTTGCGGGCCGCTTCGATGCAGGCCATCTGCATGCCGAAGCAGATGCCGAAAAAGGGCACATCGCGGGTGCGCGCGAAGGTGGCGGCGCGGATTTTCCCCTCCGCCCCGCGCTCACCGAACCCGCCCGGCACGAGGATGCCGTGCACGTTTTCCAGCCTTGGTGCCGGGTCCTCTTCCTCGAACGTCTCCGAGGCGATCCACTGCATGTTGACCTTCACCTTGTTGGCGATCCCGCCATGCGTGAGCGCCTCGCCCAGCGACTTGTAGGCATCCAGCAGCCCGGTGTACTTGCCCACGATGGCGATCGTCACCTCGCCTTCGGGCTGGGCGATACGCTCGGAGACCTCGACCCAGCGCGACAGGTCGGGCCCAGGCGCCTCGTCGATGCCGAAGGCGTCGAGTACCTCCTTGTCCAGCCCCTCGCGGTGATACGCGATGGGGACGTCATAGATCGACTTCACATCCAGCGCCTGGATCACCGCCGATGGCCTGACGTTGCAGAAAAGCGCGATCTTGCGCCGCTCGTTGTCGGGGATCGGCCGGTCGGCGCGGCACAACAGGACATCGGGCTGGATGCCGATGGAGCGTAGCTCCTTCACCGAATGCTGGGTGGGCTTGGTCTTGAGCTCGCCGGCGGACGGTATGAAGGGCAAAAGCGTCAAGTGGATGTAGATGCAGGAATGGCGCGGCAGGTCGTTGCCGATCTGGCGGATGGCCTCGAAATAGGGCAGGCCCTCGATGTCGCCCACCGTGCCGCCGATCTCCACCAGCACGAAGTCGTAAGGATCGTTGCCGGCAAGCACGAACTCCTTGATGGCATCGGTCACATGCGGGATCACCTGCACCGTGGCGCCGAGATAGTCGCCGCGCCGCTCGCGCGCGATGATGTCCTGGTAGATGCGGCCCGTGGTGATGTTGTCGGCGCGTTCCGACGAACGGCCGGTGAAGCGCTCGTAGTGCCCCAGGTCGAGGTCGGTTTCGGCCCCGTCGTCGGTGACATAGACCTCGCCGTGCTGATACGGGCTCATGGTGCCCGGATCGACGTTGAGATAGGGATCGAGCTTGCGCAAACGCACCTTGTATCCGCGCGCCTGGAGAAGCGCGCCGAGCGCTGCCGAAGCCAATCCCTTGCCGAGTGAGGACACCACGCCGCCGGTGATGAAGATGTACCGCGCCATGGGCCTTTGTCTTTAGCCGGAGTCGAGCCGTCTGCAAAGCCTGAATGGCGTGTATCAACAGAACCGCATTTCGCTCTTCAGTATGATCCTCTGTACCGAGGGTGACACCCTTGAAGGGAAAATAGCCCGTCATGGCGATGCTTGACACCACCATCCATTCCGCCAGCGCTCCTGCTTGTTGCCAACGCCGGCGGAATGGACCCCGGCATCAAGCGCCGGGGTGACGATGTTGAGGTGTGTCTTGGACTGATTACCGACCACTGACACCTGACACCTGATCCGTGATACCTGATACGGCCATGTCGTCGGAAAAGGAAAACGTCGCCCTCGCCTCCCTCATTGCCAGTGCCGCGCTGGCGGCGACCAAGCTGGTGGCGGGGCTCCTCACCGGTTCGCTCGGCATCCTGTCGGAGGCACTGCACAGCGTGCTCGACCTGGGCGCCACCGCCGTCACCTTCTTCGCGGTGCGCGTCTCCGACCTGCCGCCGGATGAAGAGCATCATTTCGGCCATGCCAAGGTGGAATCGGTTGCTGCCCTGATCGAGACCGCGCTTTTGTTCCTCACCACCGCCTGGATCGTCTACGAGGCCATATTGCGGCTCATCGGCCACCCGGCCCGCGTCGACGTGACCTGGTGGGCCATCGCCATCATCGCCGCCTCCATCGTCATCGACTTCAACCGTGCGCGCGTCCTCGCCCGTACCGCCGAAAAGACCTCCAGCGAGGCCCTGCACGCCGATGCGCTGCACTTTTCCTCCGACATGTGGAGCTCGGCCGTGGTTCTCCTCGGGCTCGCGGCGACCTGGGCGGGATACGCCTGGGCCGACCCGGCGGCGGCGCTCGTGGTCGCCTTCTTCGTCAGCCTGGCGGGCTGGCGGCTGGGCAGGCGCACACTGGCAACGCTGCTCGATGCCGCACCCGCCGGTACAACCGATGTCATCCGCCACATCGCCGAGGACTCCCATGGCGTGCTGGCGGTGCGCCAGCTCCGGGTGCGCCCGGCCGGCGCCACGCTCTTCGTCGATGCCCATATCGCGGTTGCCCGGACTCTCCCCTTCGACACCGTGGGGCGCATCAAGGACCAGTTCGTCGCCGCCATCAGGCAGCGTTTTCCTTCAGCCGACGTCTCGGTGACGTCGATCCCGGTGGAGCTCGACGACGAGACGGTGGTCGACAAGGTGATGCTGATCGCCGCCCGCCGCGGCCTCGCCATCCACCACTTGACCGTGCAGCACATCGGTGAGCGCCTGTCGGTGAGCTTCGATCTGGAGGTCGACGGCCATTTGCCGCTCGCCAGGGCGCACGACATCGCCACCGCGCTGGAAGACGGCATCGAGGACGAGCTGGGCTCGGACGTCGAGGTGGAAAGCCATATCGAGCCCTTGCAGACCGACACCGTCGCCGGGCGTGACGCCTCTTCCGCCTTCACCGCCGAGATCGCCGAAAAGCTGAAATGCGGCGCCGAGCCCGATGCCCTTTTGACCGACATCCACAATGTGCGCGTGCGCGACACCGCCGAAGGGCTCTACGTCACCTTCCACTGCCGGGTGCCGGGCGCCGAGACGGTGCGCCGCGTGCACGCCGCCGTCGATGCCCTGGAAGGGCGACTGAAGCGCCAAGTGAAAGGCGTCCAGCGCGTCATCGCCCATGCCGAGCCGCTGGAGTTGAAAGAGCCTTGATCAGGCGCCGGCCTCGTAGGTGCCGAGGAAGGTCGCCAGGTTGTCGGCCAGCACATCGCTTTGATAGCCGCCTTCCTGCACGATGACGCTTGGCCGCTTGAGCCCGGCGATGGCGCGCGCGAGCCGGGCAAAGCCTTCCGTGGTCATGGCGCCGCCCTTCAGGGGATCGCTCTTGTGCGCATCGAGGCCCAGCGCGATTACCAGCGCAGTCGGGTCGTATTCGCCGACCGCCTCCACCGCGTGCTGCACGGCACCCAGCCACACATCGTCGTCACTCCTCACCGGCACCGGAACATTGAGGTTGAAGCCGTTGCCGGGGCCGCTGCCGAGCTGGTCCTCATAGCCGTAGTAGAAGGGGTAGAACATCGCCGGATTCGCATGCACCGAAACCGTCAGCACATCGTCGCGGGCATAGAAGATCGACTGCGTCCCGTTGCCGTGATGCACATCGATGTCGAGGATGGCCACACGCTCGAAACTGCGGCGCAGATGTTCCGCCGCCAGCGCGGTGTTGTTGAGATAGCAAAACCCCCCTGCCCGGTCGGCATAGGCGTGATGGCCGGGCGGCCGGGTAAGGGCATAGGCCGACGTCTCGCCGCCCGCTACCAGGTCGGCAGCGGTGAGCGCGGTATTGGCCGAAGCGCGCACCGCGCCGAAGGTCTTTTCGGTGACGGGGCAGGAAAAGTCCATCAGGTGCCAGCCGGCGCGACCCACGATGTCGTGCGGATAGCGGGCCGGCCGCTCCACCGGCCTGACGCTCGGCATCACCTCGGGAAAGGCACCGTTGAGCCGGCTCCACTTGGCGAAGGCCTGGGTGAGAAACCTGAGATAGCGCGGGGTATGGACGGCAGTGATGTGCTCGTCCTCGAAGCTGCGGGTGGCATGCACTTGCGCGCCCGCCTTGCGTGCCCCTTTGAGCAGGATGCGCGCCCGCTCGGGGATTTCCGGATAATCGACGATGGCCCCG
>Ga0307436_1001146_pt1 | contig 11942 bp, 8 predicted proteins | sample SalMarWE160440MG_FD_202513 | JGI IMG/M metagenome (GOLD analysis project Ga0307436, IMG submission 202513) | Salt marsh sediment microbial communities from the Plum Island Ecosystem LTER, Massachusetts, United States - WE1604-40 | ecosystem: Environmental > Aquatic > Marine > Intertidal zone >...
CGCCTTTCCTGTTCGTTCCAAGGCCGCAACAACCCTACGACGGCCATGTCGCCGAGGCGGTATTCTACGGTGGGGGCCAACACGTCCTAACAGAAGCGCATTTTCTGGCTTACGATGACATCCTCAGCTCGAAGGCCGACTGCTTCTTCATGGGCCTCGGTCTCGATGTCTTTCTGGGCGGGCTGTATTTGCCGAAGTCGCCAGTTCGCTGGCTCGGTCGCGATACGCTGCATTTTTCGCTCAAACCGCTACCGGCTGATCTGAGCTCCGCCTTCATCGGTGGGGTCAAATACAGACTGAGCACCAGCAATGCCTGGGACGTGGTCCGGCCGGCAGCAAGGTCGCAGCTGCAAAACGGGCTGCATGCATCCATTGAGGAGATCGTATCGCGCGGCCGCGCTCTGGGTGCCGAAGACTATGACTTGTGGGAGTACCTGCACCTGCACAATTTCGGCCGGCACTATTCGCTGTTGATGATTCAATCGGTGCGCCACTGGGCAGAGTGCCGGGCTCCGGCATTTTGCAACGAGTTATTCGATATCGCGATCGCATTGCCAGCCCGTCTCAAGGTCAATTCGGATACCTACCTTGCCGCGCTCAATCGCCTGTCGCCGGCCCTAATGCGGATCCGGAACGCCAACACCAATGTGGAAGCAGGGCGCTCTTTCAGGAGTCAGAGCGCTGTTAGAGCCGCGCGCATCGTGGCAAACGGGCTTGGAGCGAGGTTAAGAGTGAGCCCGACCGTGGACGAGCGGTCCTGGCGGTCACCGAAGGACACCCTAAATTCAAGCCGAGATTTAAACCGCAGGATGGCTGCGTTGAAGCATTCGGGGTGTCTCGAAGCGCTCCGAATCGTCGATCTCGGCGCAGTCGGTCGCATGGTCGACGACCATATAGGCGGGCGCGCCGACCATAGCACGTTGCTGCTGATGCTGATTACGCTTGACGAGTTTTGCCGGCAGGTTGCCTGAGCCGATGTGCGGGTTTGCAGCAATGTTTGAGGCAGGTCGATCGTTCGACCGCGAATTACTCGACGGAATTGACAGCGACCTGTTCCATCGCGGGCCCGATGCTGCGGGCAGGCTAAGCGAGCCGGGCATTGCGCTTGTGTTCCGCAGACTTTCTATTGTCGATCCCATTCCGCGCTCCGATCAGCCGATGTGTGACGTGGAAAACCGCTGCGCTCTCGTGTTCAACGGTGAAATCTATAATTTCCGCCGCATCCGCCGAGATCTCGAGGCTATGGGCGAAGTCTTTAAAACCAATGGCGATACCGAGGTGCTTTTGCGCGCGCTGATCGTTTGGGGTGAACAAGCGCTGCAGCGCCTGGAGGGGATGTACGCATTCGTCTTTGTAGACCTGCAGGCCGGCTCAGTGCTCGCGGCGCGCGACCCGCTTGGCATCAAGCCGCTCTACTTCGCGCGGAAGGGAAAACTTCTGGTTTTCGCAAGCGAGATGCGTCCTATAACCCGCCTGATTAGTGCGGAACCTGACCTAGAGGCGCTTCCGGAGCTTCTGGTATTCCGCTTCGCCGCCGATCCTAAGTCGAACTTGACGAATATCGAGCGGATACCAGGCGGCCATCTGGTACGCCTGGATATTGCCGATGGCGTCGCGAGCCAGCGTCGGTTTTGCGACCCGCTGGCAGAGTTGCACAAGCCTGATGACACGATTTCACGAGATGCGGCCGTTACGCTTGCTTCGGATGCGTTAACGCGTTCGGTCGTCGACCACCTCCAAAGCGACGTCGGGTTCTGTGTGCAACTGTCCGGCGGGATCGATTCAAGCCTTGTTGCCGCGCTGAGCAGCATCCATCTCGGCAAGCCAGTACGCAGCTTCGGTATCGATCTAAAGCCCGCGCCGAACGACGAAGGTGTCTGGCGCCGTTTGGTGGTCGATCGTTATTCACTCGAGCACCACGAAGTGAGGCTGAACGGCCACGACTATGCTGATGCGCTGCCATTGGCGATACAGCATATGGAAGGACCAGTGGCGCACTCCGGCTGCGTGCTCTTGATGTTGCTGTGTCGCCACATCGCCAAACACAACAAGGTCGTTCTTACAGGCGAGGGAGCCGACGAGTTCTTCGGCGGGTACATGCGCTACCGACAATGGCGTGAGTTGCGGCGCAAGGGTCTCATTGGATCCCTGGTCCCTTCCATTGCCTGGCCGGTGCTTGAGCGGTGGCGCGAATACCGCCGGTTCGCCGGGCGCGACGCCGCGACCTATTCGACCGTCCAGGGTGATTATCTGGCGACCGCTGAGATTTTCCCGGACTTCATCCCCACCCGTGGCAGGCGTGAGTCGGTCGCCGACCAATTTCCGGACTTCCGCTCCCGCCTCTTTGCCGTGGACCAGAGCACCTACCTCGGCTCATTGTTGCTGCGGCAGGACAAGATGGCGATGGCAAGTTCACTGGAGGCCCGTGTTCCTTTCGCGCACATGCCGCTGGCGCGCGTTCTCAATCGGCTGCCGAACAATATTCGCGTGCCGGGCGGCGACACCAAACCTGTTCTGAAAAGCATTGCTCGGCGCTATCTTCCGGACGCGCTGATCGACCGCCGCAAGATTGGGCTCACCACGCCAGGGCGGGAATGGCTAAGCGACGAGAAGGGGCTCGGCCGCTATCTGATGTTGCTTACCGATACCGACAGTCGCCTTGCGGCATTTGGCGATCGAAAGCGACTCGTCAGAGCCGTCGAGGCGTTTCGCCGGGGTGACTGGCTTGGGTTGCCGCCGCTCGAACATCTTATCGGCATGGAACTGTGGTTGCGCAGCCTCGAGCCGTTACGCCGGCGGGTTCTCACCGAGCAACGATGAGGACGCGCGTCGCTTTTCCCTTCGTCGGCGATAGTATCGGAGGGAGCCATGTGTCCGCCGCGCTATTGATGCGGGGTTTGATAGCGCAGGGATTCTCGCCGGTCGCCGTCGTTCACGCCGAGGGGCCGCTGACGGAGTGGCTCAGCAGCCAAGGTATCGAGACGTTGCAAGCCGGACTTCCCTATTTTGCCGCGGGCGGGGCAGGCGCAGCTGTACGTATCGCAGGCGCTGCGCCCCGCCTTGCGAGCTTTTTGCGCAAACAGGATTTTCCATTGGTGCACGCCAATGACGGCCGGATGATCGCAACCTGGATGCCGGCCGCGCGCTTCGCGGGCCGCGCAGGCATCGCGCATCGCCGGACAAAATGGAGCGCGTCGCGATTGGCCCACCTGACGCTGAGCCTTGCGAGCGGGCTGATTGCCATCTCGGACTATGTCCGCGACAGCATGCCGGCCGATCTGCGCAGGCGCGCGGTTGTCATCCGCAATCCATTTGCCGACAAGGTTCTGCCGCGCGCGGAAGCCCGGCGCGCGGCCGTCGAGCTTGCGGGTACGGATGGAACGCTCATCGCGTTCGTGGGAACGCTCCAGGAGCAGAAGCGGCCTTCGGTGTTTCTGCGGGCGGCCGCTGACATCCGCCGGCAATGGCCGGACGCACGATTTCTGCTGATTGGCCGACCCGGGGAGCTCGACGGACCGATGCGGGCGCTATGCGCGGAGCTAGGGCTTCCGGATGTCACGGTGTTTGCGGGCTTTCGCGCCGACGCGCCGGCACTGTTGGCCGGCTGCGACTTGCTGCTGGCGCCGGCGGTCAACGAGGGGCACGGCCGCGCACTGATCGAGGCCATGATTGCGGGCGTCCCTGTGGTCGCCGCCCGCTCCGGCGGGCATGTGGAGATTGTTCAACAGGAGCGGACGGGGCTTCTGGTACCTCCTGAGGATCCGAAGGCGATGGCACGTGCGACGCTGTCACTGCTTGCTGATCCCGGCCGGGCGAAGTTCATGTCAGCGGCGGCGCGGGCCTGGGCGGTCCGGGAATTTTCACCCGCGGCGCATGCCGAGGCGGTCGCCAATGTCTACCGACGGTGCCTCGCGTGACTGGCGGTGTTGCCATCGTGATCGAGAGCTTGCGCGGCGGCGGAGCGCAGCAGGTGGCGTCCGCGCTGGCAAACAGCTGGGCGCAGCAGGGCATCCCTGTCACTGTTGTCACGCTGCTGCCGGCGGAAACCGATTTTTTTACGCTCGATCCACACATCCGGCGGGTCGTTATTCCGGTTCCAGGCGCGTCCTCGAATCTGATTGCAGCGATCGTGTCAAACATCGTACGGCTCAGGCGGCTGCGAGCGGCGCTGAAGACCTGTTCCTGTAGCACGATTGTAAGCTTTGTCGGCAGCATGAATGTCTTGACTGTTCTGGCTGCGAGCGGGCTCGGCAGGCGCGTCATTATTGCCGAGCGCAATGACCCGGCACGGCAATCGCTTGGACCGACGTGGGACTGGCTCCGGCGAAAATTCTATCGCCGTGCCGACGTCGTTGTGACAAATTCCAGAACAGCCGCCAAGACCCTTGCCGCCTATGTGCCAAGCGAGCGGATAATTTGGCTGCCTAACCCGCTGCGGGAGACCGGTTCGTCTCAGGCGCCGGTGCCTGTCGCGCAGCCATTCATGCTGGCGGTCGGGCGTCTGCACCGGCAAAAGGCGTTCGATGTCCTGCTGTCGGCCTTTGCGCAGGTATCGTCAGCGCTGCCGGACTGGAAGCTTGTAATCTTGGGCGACGGCGCGTTGCGCGAATCCCTGCAACAGCAGGCCGTGAAATTGGGCGTCGCGCCGCGTGTTACGTTTGCTGGGCACGTCAGAGATCCCGGGCCATGGTATCGGCAGGCGCGCATGCTGGTTCATCCCGCGCGTTTTGAGGGATTGCCCAATGTCGTGCTTGAAGCCATGGATGCGGCGTGTCCGGTGATTGTGACCGACGCGCAATTGGGATTGCGCGAATTTGTTCGCGACGGTGAGACCGGTCTGGTCGTCCCCGTCGAATCTGTTAACGCGCTGGCCGAGGCAATGCTGCGGCTTTCAAATGACCCCGAACTGGGCAAAAAGTTCGGCCGCGCGGCACGCGAAGCGGTCGCGCCTTGCCGCGCGGAGAACGCTATCGCAACCTGGAGCGCTGTAGTGCTCGGATCTTAGGTTCCTGCCTTGGACTTTCGGCGGTAGATTGCGACGATCCCGGCGCCCGCCAGGATGTTAAACGCGGGTTCCATCGGCAGCCGGTATTTAGGCGAAGCTATCGGCCCGTTGAGAAGCAAAATAAAACCACACCAGCCCGCAAGTAGAAGCAGAACGCCAATGTTGCGGTTTTCGCGACGCAAGAGAGCAAACAGCCCGACGAGCTGAACGACACGTACGCAGGCGAGAGCTAACACGCCGGTAGCCAGTATCAGTGCATAAGTCGCACTGCTCGAGCGGAACAGAAAATTCCAGACTTTTTCCGTCAAGGTTGCGCCGGTCGTTTCGTAGAATCCCACGCGCGGCAGCGTGGCAACTGGCGGCGATAGAATGACAGCCGGCGAACCCATGTTGATCGCGGCACCAAATAGCCAAGCCTTGGCGATGGGAGCGATTCCATACGTTTTTAGTTCGTCCATCGCGACTTGTGTATTGCGCCGCGACTCCACGAACGGGTTAAGCGATTGTGGTCCAAAGCGCTCCCGTGTTCGCTTGAGCATTTCTTCCATTCCACGTGCCCAAGGTGTTCCGTCTCGCGCCTCCTTGATCAGCGGTACGATCCACCAGTTGAGATGCATCCCACTTTGCGGGGTAAGCGCGAAAGCGTTGTACTCCTTGATATTGCGGAGAGTGAGGGTGCCGATCGCAATCCCAAAGACTGCGGCGGCGGCTATGAGCTGCATCAGATGGACGCGGGAGAATCCCATAAATATCCGAATTACGAGCAGAAATATCAGAAGCGCCGGTACCCAGGCGACAATGAGAATACGGAACATGGCGGCGCCGGCGAGGCCTGCACCAATTACCAGCACCCAGCGCCATGACGGCTCGCGCATCCAGCGCACACACGCCAGCAGCACGATTGAGACGAAAAACACAAATGGCGTGTCCGTATAGACGAACCCGCTGAGAACGATCTGTGTTGAATTCACGACGGCAAAACCCGCGGCGGGCAACGCAAAGCGCGGATTGAACTCCAGAGCAATGCCGTAAATCAGGACGCAAGTGAGGGCGTCGAGCGCCCCTTGGCACAACACATAAGTGAGCGGCGCAAGCGCGCCGAATGCCATTACGTGCAACGCCACCAGCCATGTCATCAGCGGCATGATGAAAGGATCGAGGCCGAGCCACCGCCATCCATGGACGGCCCCTTTCGAAATTTCGACAACAAACGCCCGCGTAGAACCGAGATAATTGTACGAATCTGTGCCCATCAACCCGGCGTTTCCAAGAGACAAATAGAGCCAAAATGCGTAACCCCAGCGTAAAGCGAGTGCGACCAAAAAAATTCCGACGATTGTTTTCGCGATGCCCGTTTCATCGCTTCCTGGTTCTTTACCCGGGCTGTTTGTTAGTCGTGTATTCATGAAATTTTGTCGGGCCGATCAACTGAATTACCAATAAATGTGCCACGTTAGCTTTGCAAGAAGCAGAGGCTGAGATGTGCGGCATAGCCGGCCTTTGGCGTTTTAGCGGCGCTCCTGAGCAGGAGTTGTTGACCGCTGCGCGTGGCATGGCGGCAGCGATCAGCTACCGTGGACCGGATAGCGAAGGGTACTGGTGTGACGGTGATGTCGGCGTCTCCTTGGGGCACCGACGGCTGGCCATCATTGATCTGACGGCAAACGGTCACCAGCCGATGGCGAGCGCCGATGGGCGGATCGTCATCAGCTACAATGGCGAGCTCTACAACACCAAGGAAATCGCCGCCGAACTGGCCATGCCGTTTCGCGGCACTTCCGATACCGAGGTGCTGGTCGAAGCCATCGCGCGTTTCGGCATTGACGGAGCTCTTCGGCGCGCCAACGGTTTGTTCGCCTTTGCGGCATTCGACCGCGCGCGCCGCACCTTGCATCTCGCGCGCGACCGGCTCGGCATCAAGCCGCTGTACTGGACGCGGCAACCGGGCCTGTTCGGCTTCGCGTCCGAACTCAAGGCGCTGCGCGCGATGCCGGGCGCAAGGTTCGAAATCGATCCGGCCGCCGCGGGCGCCTACCTGCGCCACATGTGCGTTCCGGCGCCGATGGCGATCTACCGCGACGTTAAGAAACTCCTTCCGGGTCAAAGACTTGAAGTGACCCGGGAAGGGGTCAGCGAGCACCTGTATTGGGATTTGGTCGCGGTTGCCAAGACGGGGCAGGCCGATCTCGATCGACGTTCCGATGCCGATCTGGAGGATGAGCTCGATACCCTGCTCGGCGACAGCGTCAAACGCCAGATGATTTCTGATGTGCCGTTGGGCGCATTCCTGTCGGGCGGCATCGACTCCTCGATCGTGGTCGCCCTCATGCGGGCGAAGAGCAATGGGTCGATCAAGACCTTTACCATTGGATTTCGCGAGCGCGCTTTCAACGAAGCCGACTTTGCGCGCGCGGTGGCGCAACACCTCGGCACCGATCATACCGATCTGGTGCTGTCCGCGGACGATGCGCTTGCGCTCATCCCGCAGCTACCGGCTATGTTTGACGAGCCATTTGCAGATTCGTCCCAGCTGCCGACTCATCTGGTGTCGCGCCTGGCGCGCCGCCACGTGACCGTCGCGCTGTCCGGTGACGGCGGCGACGAGGCGTTCGGCGGTTATGTCCGTTACCAGGGTATCGATCGGCTGTGGCGGGCGATGCGGCATGTGCCGGGCTGTGGCCGGAGGCTGGGGGCGCAGGCGGTCGATCTCCTGGGGCCAGCGGTATGGGATTCGCTGGCGACCGTCTTACCGCGTCAACTGCGGCCGACGCATTTTGGGGACAAGATGCTCAAAGGCGCCGCCCTATTGACCGCGGATACCCCGCTTGAAATGTATCGCAGGCTGATCTCGCAATGGCCAAGCCCGAATGATCTTCTGCAGCGCGGCGAGGAAGGGAGCGGCTGGATCGATCGGCTTGCCGAAGCCACCGGCGGGCTCGAAACGACGGCACGCCTGCGCCTCATCGACATGATGTGCTATCTGCCGGATGATGTGCTGACGAAAGTCGACCGCGCCTCGATGGCGGTGAGCCTGGAAGTGCGCGTGCCTTTGCTGGACCATCGCGTGGTGGAGCTCGCGTGGCGGCAATCGACTGGGCGATTGATCGCGGGCGGGCGGGGCAAGCGACCGTTGCGCGCCGTACTGAGTCGTTATTTGCCTGAGGCTCTGATCGATCGTCCGAAGATGGGCTTCGGCGTGCCAATCGGCGAATGGTTGCGCGGCCCGTTGCGGAATTGGGCCGAAGACCTGCTGTCGCCGAGCTCTCTGGCGACGGATGGTCTTTTGGATCCCGCGCCGATACGGAAACGATTCAGCGAGCACCTGTCCGGCCAGCGCAACTGGCAGCACGCGCTATGGACAGTGTTGCAATTGCAGGCTTGGCGTCGCGTGCAGGCGTCGGCTGAAAAGTAGCCGCATACGATTGCGGCCGCACGTATGCATTGGACAGCAGAAAACACCACGTCGAACAGGAGTGGATCAGTACGCCCAATCCTGATCTACCTCGTCACCGAGGATTGGTACTTTCTCTCGCATCGCTTGCCGATGGCGCTGGCGGCCAAGCGTGCGGGCTACGACGTCCATGTTGCGACGCGCGTGAACAAGGATGCCGCCGCCATCCGCGATTATGGATTCACCTTGCATCCCTTGGCCTGGCGCCGCGGCAGCTTCAATCCGATCGACCTTATCTCCATTGTCCGCGAGGTACGTCGCCTCTACAAAGACCTCGCGCCGAGCCTAGTGCACCACGTGGCCTTGCAGCCCGCCTTGATCGGCTCGCTGGCGGCCGTGGGCCTGCCGGCCGTTCGTATCAATGCGCTGGCCGGGCTCGGTTATGGTTTCACGTCGGGCACGCTCAAGGCGCGTTTCCTGCGTTTGGTTCTTGCGCCGATCGTCCGTTTCCTGCTCGGCCATGCACGGTCGGCGGTGCTGGTGCAAAATCCCGACGACCGGGCCGTGATGGAAGCGCTCGGGATTTCCAGCGAGCGCATCTTTCTCGTCCCCGGCTCCGGCGTTGACGTCGATCGGCTTACGCCTTTACCGGAACCGGCCGCGCCGGTGACCGCCGCCTTCGTCGGCCGACTGCTCGCCGACAAGGGCTTGGGCGTCTTGATGGCGGCGCACGATCTGCTGGTGAAGCGTGGCGAAGATATCCGCCTTCTGGTTGCCGGCGAGCGCGACCCGGCCAACCCGGCGTCATTCTCGGAAAGCCAGATCGAGCGCTGGTGCCGGCGGCCGGGCGTGGAATTTCTCGGCCAGGTTGCCGATATCCGGGATGTCTGGAGCAGGGCGCATACCGCGGTGTTGCCGTCGCGGCGCGAAGGCCTGCCCAAGAGCCTGCTCGAGGCGGCCGCTTTTGGCCGTCCGATCGTGGCGACCGACGTTCCCGGCTGCCGCGAGATTGCGCGCGAGAACGTCAATGCCTTGCTGGTGCCGGTGGACGATGCCGCCGCGTTGGCGGAAGCGATCGCACGACTTGCGCACGATGCAGAATTGCGCCGCCGCTTCGCCAGGCAAGGACGGGCCATTGTAGAGCGCGAATTTTCCAGTGAACGGGTCGGCACTGAAATGGTGGCCATCTATGACCGGCTATTGGGACACAAGCGCCCGCCGTTGCCCGATGCGGCAGTCGGCCGTTAAACGGACGATCGCACGCAAACTCCGGCTCGCGTTGACCGGTTTCGACGCCGATGGTAACTAGCTCAATCTGCATGGAAAAAACCTCTCATATTCTTGTCACCGGCGGCAGCGGCATGGTCGGACGCGCGCTGCTGGCGCGGCTACGTGCCGACGGCTACGCCGCGGTGATGGCGCCGAGCTCGAAGCAGCTTGATTTGCGCGACCAGGTGGCGACGCAGCGCTATTTTGCCGAGCACCGCATCGATTACGTTTTTCACCTGGCCGGGCACATCGGCGGCATCGGTGCCAGCGTCAGCTATCCCGTCGAGTTTCTGTACGAGAACCTGATGATCGCCGTGAACGGCGTGCATGCCGCGCGCGCGGCAGGCGTGCGCAAGCTCGTCTTCCTCAGCAGCTCGTGCGTCTATCCGCGCGATTGTCCGCAGCCGATGCGCGAGGACTTGATCCTCACGGGTCCGTTCGAGCCGACCAATGAAGGCTATGCCATCGCCAAGGTAGCGGCGATGAAGCTGTGTGAATACTGCAACATGCAGTACGGCACGAATTTCCTCAATCTGATGCCGTGCAATCTCTACGGTTACGGCGATCATTTCGAGCCGGAGCGCTCGCACGTCGTCTCGGCCCTCATCTACAAGTTTCATCGCGCCAAGCTCGCCGGCGCGCCCACGGTCGAGGTTTGGGGCAGCGGCGCGACGCGGCGCGAGCTTTTGTTTGTGACCGATCTGGTCGACGCCATGTTGCATTTCATGCTCAACGTGCAGGCCAAGGATATTGGCGGCTTCGTCAACGTGGGCCTCGGCGAGGACATCGCCATCCGCGATCTCGCCGGGCTCATCAAGGACATCGCCGGCTATCCGGGAAAAATCGTCTTCGACTCTTCCAAGCCCGACGGAATGCCGCGCAAGCTGATGGATGTCAGCCGCGCGGCGCGGCTTGGCTGGAGCGCCAAGATCAAAATTCCGGAAGGGCTCCGGTTGACCTACGACTGGTACGTCAAGAACAGCGCAGCGCAGGGAAGCGCGGCGTGACGGACCGGCTCACGAGCACATTGCTGCTCCCGATGTTAAATGAGATTGAAGCAGTCAGGGTCATCATCCCGCAAATTCGGCGCGAATGGATCGATGAAATTATCGCCATTGACGGCGGATCGACTGACGGCACCGTTGAGTTCATGCAGGGCCAGGGTATCCGCGTGCATTCACAATCCGGCCGCGGTTATGGCCAGGGGATGTTGCAAGGCTTGCAAATTGCGCGCGGCGATATTGTGGTTGAGTTTACCCCCGATGGAAATGCCCTGCCGGCAGACATTCCGCGCATTATTGCAAAGGTGCGGGAAGGCTACGACCTTGTCATCGCCTCGCGCTATCTCGGCGGCACGCAAAGCGACGACGACGACTGGCTGACCGCCTTCGGCAACAAGCTGTTCACGACCATTGTGAATGTGCTGTTCCGGTCGCGCTACACCGACGTGTTGGTCGGATTCAGGGCATTCCGGCGCGACAAGGCCCTTCGGCTCGGATTTGATGCGCGCGGCTTGAGTTGGCCTTGCCAAAGCTCCATCCGCTTTGCTCGCGCCAAGATGCGGGTTGCGGAGATTCCGGCGCGTGAGCCGGCGCGCATCGGGGGAATGCGAAAAATGCGTCCGTTCAAGACGGGCTTGGAGATCACGGCATTGATCGTCAGGGATTTCCTGACATTTTCGCCGGGTTGAGAGAAGAGGCCATGGTGTTGGCGGAAGTATCGAAAACGGGTCGCAAGCCCTACAAGCTGCTGCAACGTTGCAAGATTTGCGGTTCCGAGGCGGTCACCGACGTCATTTCGATCGCACCCCAGTTCCTCTCCCCGACCTTCACGCGCGACAACGCGGAGGAAGGGGAGCTTGCCAGGATCCAGGTGCCGCTCACCATGACGCTGTGCGATCGCGCGCGCAATACGGATGGCTGTGGACTGTTGCAGCTGCGCGAGGAGGTCGAAGCCGACCTGCTCTATCGCCGTTATTTCTATCGTTCGGCCACCAGCGACATGATGCGAAACGATCTCAGGGACGTCATACGCGACATCTGCGGCCGCGTCGATCTTAAGCCGAATGACATCGTCATCGACATCGGCGCCAACGATTGTACGACGCTTGGATTTTATCCATCTCATCTGCGGCGCGTCGGCTATGAGCCGGCACGCAATATCGATTGGTCCGGCGTCGACCCCTCGATCATCGTCATCAACGATTATTTCTCGGCCAAGCCGTTTCAGGAACGCTTCAAGGGTGAAAAGGCGAAAGCAGTCGGCTGCAACGCCATG
>Ga0307436_1001147_pt1 | contig 11914 bp, 12 predicted proteins | sample SalMarWE160440MG_FD_202513 | JGI IMG/M metagenome (GOLD analysis project Ga0307436, IMG submission 202513) | Salt marsh sediment microbial communities from the Plum Island Ecosystem LTER, Massachusetts, United States - WE1604-40 | ecosystem: Environmental > Aquatic > Marine > Intertidal zone >...
GATTTGCAACAGAAAGCCACTTCCCATCATGAGAAAAGGATACATCATGTGGGTAATTGAGTTTCGTCTTAGGACCAGACAAGACAAAAATAGGAGTATCAGGTTCATCTATCGAGTAAAAGGTGATTGAGTTTCCATTAGAATTGGAGACGACAAAGTAGTGCCCATCGGGGGAAAAATCAATCCCTTCTGGTCTGTCTAATCCAGAATCAAGCCCGCTGATCCAATAATAGGGTGTGGACTCGAAAGAATGGGATTGAGAAAAGCATAAGACCCTGAGTCCTATGAGAAAAAGAGAGATGATTTTTCTCATGAGTTTGTCCTCTTTGCATTGAAAAATGTATTGAATTCGATCTTTCCGCGCAAATTAAGACGAATCTCAATACCGCCATCCATTATTGATCACTCAGCATTTCACACTTTTTTGGGGGCGAGGCGAATCTGATACATAGGGTTCACAACAGATTGGACTGTTTCCCCATTGAGAACATCTTGAAGCACAGTCATTTCTTCATCACTCATGCCTTTTGTGGCATAAAAAACGGAACCACATAACAATCCATCTTCTTTCATCGCATCGAGATTAGACACCCAGTTTTCGGCCATTTTGGCATATCGTTTGTGAATCACTTCGGCAACCTCTGCAATTCGTCCCCCTTTGTTATCAATCAATTCAACTCTTAGTGCAATGAAAGGGCGTTTTTCACAAACTCCCGCGACCACGTTCTCTCCTTTCAAATCAGAGGGTTTGACTCCTTTAAAATACTTATCTCCCTTCTTGATTCCAATTTGTTCGGGCTCTACCTGGCGAAAAGATAAAAATGTGTCAACTGGGATATAGGATTGAAACCAATCACCGAGATATTTAGAAATCTTCGTTTTTTTTTCCTCTTGAACTCGTGTAGCCTCTTTTATGAGAGATTGAAGTTCTGCGTAAGACATTTCCTTCAATCCTGGGGTCGTGAGAATAGACATTTGTGCCTCTTATTTTGATTTCAATAAGAGGCAAGATCGTAAGCGATAGGGAAGTTTAAAACAATTCAAAAGCAGATTGATAGGGGCTGAAAACCTCTTCAATCGGAGTGGATGGGATAACTCCGCCTTGAAAGATTCCTTTCTCAAGGTCCTCAATCAAATAGAGAGGACGCTTGAAAACTAGAAAATCATAGTTAATCGAGGAGCGATCCCCAACCAAGACATCGGTTTTTGCGAGCAGGGGATAGATCGGTGGAAAATCTTCAATCAGCGTATGTTCCTTTTTTAGCTCTTCAATTTCTTTGGGAAATTGGTGATAGAGATGAGGATGGAGCTTAATCATCAGTTCGATCTCTTCTGGTGGGTGGAGAAGCTGTTTCCAAACATGGGGAAAAGAGGAATTGTTTTCCCCATCTTGCCAGGTCGGAGCATAGAGGATGGTCTTCTTCTCGTTTGGCGGTAAAAGGGCGTCATAGAAACTCCGATGTTTTTCATAATAGGCAAGGCGATAGTTTCCAATCCGATGAAAAGGAGCGGTAATCCCCTTTTCTCGGATGAAGTTTTCAATGTGCGGACCGTAGGTGAGGAGGAGTTCTTCTTCATATAGGGCTTCCATGAGGGGAGAATCTCTTCCCTTATCCGAGTTCCCATGCGGACACCAAATGGTTCGAATCCGCTTATTTTGCAGAGCTTGGGCGAAATAGAAGACCTGATCGAATAAGACACGAGGAGTGCAGTAGATGATGGTGTCGAAATGGTAGACAAGTTTCTCAGGGGCCTCTCTCTCCGAGAGATGAAGAACATTGAGATCAGGGTAGAATTTTTTTGCCAGATTGCAGAGGGTTTCATCGGTCAAGATGAGGGGGAGCTCTTCTAGAGCGCAGAGCGGAGCGAGATGATCGAGGTGGTGAAGCTGTCTTCCATAAATCAGACCGGCTGCTCGCATGAAGATAGCTTACCGTTTTTGGGTATCTGTTGCAATGGATTGGCGTTTGCGAGATTTTGCATGGAGCGGATGGGGATAAGGACATTTTAGGGGAAGGACCTGCTTGTGTCTGGCCTGATCAAAGAGAGCATCGTTTCGGCAGTTCTGCAAATTGATCCGCTCACATAAGGCGATGAGTTGATCGAGCTTGTTCAAGACATCACAGCTCGACGCTTCCTCTGGAGGGAGGATATCCATTCGCTTCTGCTCCACGGCAATTTTAGTGAGCAAGATTGTCGAATCCATCCTCTCTTGTCTTTGGTCTTTGAGCTGCAAGATGTAGTCGGATCGTTCTTTCATGATTTCAGAAAAGCGCTGGAAATCGCTCTCCAGAAGAGAGAGTTCCTCTTGATGAAGGCTGGCGAGAATTTCTCTCATGAGATGGATTTCTTTTTCGAGGTTCGCATTCAAATTCAGATGAGCGTTTTCCCATTTTTTCTTGCTCGAGATTGGACTAGCTGTCATCATATTCCTCCAGGATCTTTTCAGATAGCAGCAATGGTCTCAATAAACAAGAGAGAAATCTTCCTAAAAGCGCTAAAGTACTGGTTTGAAGATGAAAAGCGCGATCTTCCCTGGAGAAAAAACCACAGCCCTTACCGGGTCTGGGTCTCCGAAGTGATGTTGCAGCAAACCCGCGCTTCGGTGGTGATCCCCTACTTCGAGCGCTGGATGAAGAGATTTCCCACGATTGAGGCACTTGCTGAGGCCGAAAAAGGTGAGGTAATCAAGCTTTGGGAAGGACTTGGCTATTATTCTCGGGCCCGGAGCCTCCATGATGGTGCCCGCTATCTCGTTCGGCATCACGGGGGGGAGCTGCCAGCGGATGAAGCAGTTCTCAAAAACGTGAAGGGAATCGGCCCTTACACAATCGGTGCGATTTTGAGTTTTGCCTTCCACAAAAAGGCTGCAGCTATTGATGGCAATGTCTTGAGGGTGATGGCCCGATTCCTTGGGATTGAAGAGGAGATCGATCTATCTAGAGTCAAAGAGCGCATTCAAAGAGAGGTGTTTGAGCTCTTGCCGGATGAGGAACCTTGGGTTGTGATGGAAGCGTTGATTGAACTCGGTGCCCAGGTGTGCAAGCCTAAAGCGAGCTGCTTTGTCTGTCCCTTGCGCGAAGATTGTGAGGCTTATGCTCTTGGAAAAGTGGGCGAGCTCCCCAAAAGAAGGAAGAGATCCAAAACAACCATTCTCCACCGCGATGTATACGTGATCGAACATGAGGGGGCTTTCCTCATCCAGAAACAGGGTAAGGGAAAAATCATGGCAGGTCTTTGTGAGTTTCCCTATATTGAAAGGGGACAGAGCCCTTCATTTTTCTCTAATATTCAACGGGAAAGAGATTTGAACCCCGTTACCCACACCTTTACTCGCTACAAGGCGCACCTCTATCCGAGCTTATCGAGATCCTTTAACCGTTTTAAGAAAAAAGGATTGGTTTGGGTTGAATCGAAAAGGCTATCTGAGCTAGCTTTTTCTTCAGGGCATCGGAAAATCCTAAAGCAACTCTTGGAGGTTTATGCGGATCTTACACACTGAGAGCTCGGGTGGCTTTGGCGGTCAGGAAATGCGAATTCTAAATGAGTCGATCGGAATGCGAAATCGGGGTCATGAAGTAATCATGGCTGTCCAAAAAAATGGAGGGCTGGTTGAAAAAGCGAGAAAAGCGGGATTTACCGTCTACGAACTCGATTTTCAGAAATCAAAAGCTCCCTTTCTCTTGATGCGGCTTGTCAAAATCATTTCAAAGAATGAGATTGACCTCGTGAATACGCACTCTTCGCTCGACGCCTGGATTGGAGGGATCGCCGCCCGCTCTGCTGGGAAAAAAGTGATCCGAACCCGTCACCTTTCGAGCACAATTCGCAAGGGGCTCAACAGCCGTCTTCTCTACAATGCCCTCGCCGACTATGTTGTCACTACTTCGAGTCGGATCATTTCAACCATCGTCGGCCAATCCAAAATAGATCCCTCCCGGTGCAAGCTCATTGCAACGGGAGTAGAACCGGAAAATCTCTGTCCTGAACCAGAAAAGGTAGCAAATTTTCGGAAGGCTCTTGGAGTCGAAGAAGGAGATTGCCTCGTCGGCACCGTATGTGTCGTTCGCTCGTGGAAGGGGATCGAGGATTTCATCCGCGCAGCCCATTTGCTCCGAGACATCAAGCAGCTGAAGTGGGTTGTCATCGGAGGAGGGTACCTCGAACAATTTCAGAGGCTCGCAAACGACTTGGGGCTCGATGGAGTCTTGACATTCACGGGCCATCTCGATGATCCGAGCTTTGCCATCGATGCTCTCGATATTTTTGCTCTACTCAGTACGGGAAACGAGGGAATTTCCCAGGCAAGTCTTCAGGCAGCTTATCTCGAAAAACCCCTCATCACCACAATAGTTGGGGGACTCCCCGAAGTGTGCAAGAAAGGAGAAACGGGGATCCTCGTTCCTCCAAAGTCTCCCAAAGAAGTCGCAGCAGCGGTTTTGGAGCTCTACGACGATTCGGAGCTGCGCGAGGCCCTAGGGAAAGGAGCTCGAGCCCTCGTTGAAAATAAATTTACCATGCGTCATACCCTTGATCAAATGGAGCAGGTATATGAAGAGCTTAGCCGATGAACGGACATTGCGAGAAATGTGAAAAAAAGAGCTCGATAAATCTCTTTGTCATCAGGACGATCGTCGGGGCTTGTTGTTCATTCCCTTTGCTTCTTCACATGTTCGGCGTCCCGATTTCTTTGCCCATCCAGGCCGTTTTAGCTACGATTGTTCAATTTTTTTCAGGATATCCTTTTTATGTAGGGACCATTTCAGGTCTCAAGAGACGTGCGGTAGGAATGGATACTCTTGTGGCACTGGGTACTTCGGCCGCCTATCTCTTCAGCTTTTATACTATTTTTGCCAATCCCTCTCGCGGGATCTATTTTGAGACGAGCAGTCTGCTCATTACCTTTATCCTCTTTGGCAGAGTCATGGAAAACCGCTCAAGAAAAAGAGCTGAGAGTGGAATGAAAGCACTCCTTGACATGCAGCCAGATCTCGCCCACATCAAGAGAGATGGGGAGGTCGTCGATATCTCTGCAAAAGACGTTCATTTGGAGGATGTCTTTTTGGTCCGTCCAGGAGAAAGGGTCCCAGTAGATGGAGAAGTCATCGAAGGACAATCAGCCGTTGATGAATCGATGCTGACAGGAGAGAGCCTTGTCGTCGAAAAAAATCTCGGTGACGAAGTGTTTTCTGGAACCATCAATCAACATGGAACTCTTGTAGCTAAGACAACTCGTGTGGGAGAGGAGACAGCGCTCAGTCGGATCATCCGCCTTGTCGAAAATGCCAAAAACTCGAAAGCTCCCGTCGAAAGGCTTGCCGATAAAGTCTCGAGTGTATTTGTTCCCATTGTCCTTGCTGTTTCTCTACTCACACTGATTTTGTGGGTGACGATCGCACACAATTTCGGCGAAGGAGTGATCAGTGCCGTTGCTGTCCTCGTCATCGCTTGTCCTTGTGCCCTTGGTCTGGCAACACCAATTGTCATCCTTGTCGCTTGTGGTAGGGCAGCTCTGATGGGCATTTTCATCAAAAATGCCACGGCGATTGAAACTGCGCAAAAGATCTCTGTTCTTCTTGTAGACAAGACTAATACGGTGACCGAAGGGGTCCTTTCGATCGAAAAAATGAACCTCGACGAAAAATACATTCCGATTGTCAAGGCTCTGAGCCTTCACTCCGAGCATCCCGCTTCCATTGCGATTGCGGTTTCTCTTGAAGGTCGAGAGATTCGGGATGTTGAGATGCTTGCTTTCCGATCAACTCCTGGAAAAGGAGTTCGTGGTTATTTCGACAACCGCCCTTATTACCTGGGATCTCCCGCGTATTTAGAAGAGTCTTCGATTCCCATTGATCGACTTAGTGAACCCCTCGAAAAAGAACTCGGAATGATTGTGGGCTTTGGAACAGAAAGACTTCTTCTCGGCTATTTTGTCCTCTCTGACACCATCCGCGAGGGAAGTGCTGAAGCGGTGGAAGCTTTGAAAAAATTGGGGATCCAAACGATTATGTTGACAGGAGATCGCTACAAAGTGGCGCAAAAAGTCGCATCGGAGCTCCATTTTGATGCCTTTGAGGCTGAAGTACTGCCTGAGGACAAGGCAGCCAAGGTTCAAAAAGAAAAAGAGGCCAAAAAAATCGTAGGAATGGTTGGTGATGGGGTGAATGATGCCCCTGCACTGGCTCTTGCCGATGTGGGTTTTGCCATTGCCTCTGGAACCGATGTTGCCATGGAATCGGCTTCTGTGGGGCTGATGCATTCCCACCTCTCATCGGTTGCCGACACGATTTTGCTTTCCAAAGCGGCATATAAAAAAATTGTGCAAAATCTCGTTTTTGCCTTCGGCTACAATAGCCTCGGGATTCCCCTCGCTGCTTTTGGTTTGCTCAATCCCATCTTTGCTGGCATTGCTATGGCCCTCAGTTCGATTTCTGTCGTCCTAAACGCCTTGCACCTAAGCAAAATTAAACTCTTCCGCAAATAAGGTTTAACTTGTATACTTAAACTATGAAAGATCAATGGATAGAATGGCTTCAAGATAAGCAAGGTCACTTTTTTTATGGAGTGATATTGGTTGTGGCTGCTTTTTTTCTTGCATTCCAACTCTTCAGCAAATTTCACAATCCGCGTCAAAAACCTGCATTTGTGACAGGCCAAGTTTTTGAGAAATGGCTTGTTCAGGGTGAAGCTTTTGATAAGCTCGAAACGGCGATCAAGGAAAATCCCGAGCTCGAGACCAAATTCGGGGCGATGATTGCTGACAAGCTGATCGTGCAAAATGAAGGGGATAAGGCTGAGCCTTTTGCTGAAAGCGTCTTTCAAAGAGTGTTGAAACAAACACCCGAGCATACTGCATTTGCACGGGGATCTTTGCTCATTGCCAAAGGGGAACTTCAGGAAGCCCTTCTCGAATCGGTTGCGCTCAAAGAGCGACTTGATGATGACACCCTTCTCTTTGGATTCAATCTCGTCCGGATTGCGAGCCTCTGTCGTGTTCTCGATTCGCCCAACCGGGAGTATGAAGCTCTTGAAGCTCTCGAAAATTATCTCAGTACTCACGAAAAAGCAGCTACTGTTCTAACCGAGTGTTTTCACGAGGAGGATGTGACGCTTGCCGACTACATACAAGAGCGCAAACGTCTAGCGCACTAAGAGAACTTGATATCCGTTCATGTGGATTTTCCATCCCTTTTCCAATAGGAATTGGATCGCCATTTTTCCCTTGCCCCCATGGGGAAGGTCGCAATCATCGATCAAGATGATCGAGTTATTGTGCAGACGTGGATAGATCGCCTCGATTTCCCTCAAATGATGAAGCTGAGAGGGTTCTGGGTCATTTTCTTCGAAGTCGTAACTATCTAGATAGAGAAAATCCACGCGTTTGGGAAATTCCTTTAAAAAAGCGACAGAGTCTCGATGGACGAGCTTAATATTGGACATGTTGTAGTTGAGCCCTTTTGCGGCGCCAAAGAGGCATTCTTCACTGATATCGACCGAATAAAATGAGGCTCCGTGATCACGAGCGTAGTGAGCTAAGAAGTTCGTCGATCCTCCGTCCCAAAGATAATTGGATTCTCCAAGACGTGAAGTACCCGTTTCGATCATCGTTTTGACTCCCCGCTCTTCGCAGAGTCTCAGAGACTCAGCAAAGGTGGCATATCGATGGTTATTTGTCGGAATTCTTCCTTCCAAATAGGAGCTTGCCTGCAGATAGGCGTTTGATAAAAGGCACAAAACGAAGAAGCGAAACATGCATCTAGGATACCAGTTAACAGATAAAAATCGAAGCTTTAAGTGTTCTTCCAAAAAGGGGAAGGCTCTATTCATAGGGGACATAGAGAACCATTTATCATTTTTGACGCACCATGATGATTTGGTAACCCGAGAAGAAAATGGTCCATCCTCGCTCTTTCAGGTACTCAATGACAAACTTCCCCTTCCCTCCATGAGGGAGATCGCAGTCATCGATCATGACGATGCTCTCATCATGGAGGTGGGGATAGGCCGACTGAATTTCGCGTAAATGATGGAATTGGGAAGGGAGGGGATTGTTCTTTTTAAAGTCATAACTATCTAAGTAAAGAAAATCGATAGGGCCATCGAAGTTTTCTAGAAACTCGATCGAATCAGAATGGGCAAATACAATGGCTTCACTGGCTTGTCCAGCAGCGTGATACGCACGCTCAAGAGCTTGAGAGTCGATGTCGACTGAATAGAGCTTCGCGCCGTGATCTTTTGCCCATGCTCCGAAGATCAATGTCGAGCCCCCATCGCCTTTGAAGTTCGTGTCTCCGGATCTCGCTGTTCCTGTTTCTACAAGAGTGCGACAATTTCTCTTCTCACAAAGCTCAAGTGCGATCAGAAAAGTCTTGTATCTTTGATTCGTTTCATCTATTTTTTCCAAGAGATATTTACGGGGATATGCATATCCTTTTGAAAGGATGCCCAATAAAAATAAACAACAAATAATTTTCTTAAAGTTCATGGAGCAAAGCATCCTATCTCAACTTATATTTTTGACTCAAGACTGGAGCTAAGGTGATTATTCGCAAAACGCTTGTAGCCCTTGCTGGGTTGGTGCTTCTGGTTTCTGCGCTTTATTATGGCGCTTCACGTTCTCAGCCGGACCTCACCGTCATGGGCTTTATCAATATCCGCGATGGAATTGGAAAGCAGGCGATCGATTTAATCGAGACGTTCCAAGATGATCTCAATGTCAATTTTGTTGCGACCTCCAAGTCGAAGATGCGTTTTCTCGATCCCAGGCTTGCAAAACTCGTAAAGAAATCCAGAAAAAAACAACCATTTGGAAAGGTCGTTATTTTCGAGGATATGTTGTGGACTCCTTCAATGGATGCAACAGCAAAACTGGCAGAAGTGGGGCCCGATTCGATCAAGATTGCCTACTCGATGTGGGAATCCTCTAGAATTCCCACTGAATGGGTCATCCTTCTCAACCGTGAGTTTGATGCAGTTTGCGTTCCCTCTTCTTTTTTAGTCGAAGTTTACCATTCGTCAGGTGTAGAAATTCCTATTTTTGTTTTGCCTTTAGGTAGAGACTTTGCTTCTCTTGCACAGAGACCACTCAAGCAAAAAGCAGAAGACCCTTTCATCTTTGGCAACCTCTCAGCTTGTAGCTTTCGCAAGAATCATTTTCTTCTCGTTCGGGCATTTGAACAGGCTTTTGGAAATCGAAAAGACGTTCTGCTCCGGATCAACAGTCGCTATGGAGAGAAATCGGCGATCGAAGAACTCACCAAATACCTAGGAGAGCAGGAGCTTGAAAATGTCATATTCACCCAATTTGCCCTCGACCATCAAAATTATCTTGAAGAGCTTCAGAACATTGATTGCTATGTAAGTCCCTCCAAGGGAGAGGGATTTTCCATTCAACCGCGAGAAGCAATGGCGCTCGGCATTCCCGTCATTTGTACAAATAACACCGGACAAATCGAAATTTGTGAATCAGAGCTCGTCTCTTCCATCGACACAAATGTCTTGGAAGCAGCCCTCTATCCATGGGGTTATTACTACGGAAAAAATTCGACTTGTACTGTAGACGAGTTGGCCAATGCTCTTGTGGAGATGAAAGAGAATTACGATCATTATTTGCAAAAAGGGGAGGAAGCTCGAGATTGGGCCTTGCAATATGATTTTTCCAACCTCAAATCTCTATATAAAACGATCATTCAGCCAGAGAAAATCCATTTGGGAGATTGCAACAGGATTGAGGAGGATTGTTTAATCACATCTTCCCAAGCTCTGTATGACAAATACAATCGCATTTTCTTTGGACAGGGTATATGAAAAGAGCTTTTCTTTTTTTTCTCTTGTCCTTTCGGATGGGGCTCGCTCTTGAGTGGGGAATTGACGCTCATTCGAACCACACTGAACCTATCACGCGATTTCAAATCTTCTCAGAAAGATGCAGTGGATCTTCCTATTTGCAAAGTCTCATTTCGAACAATTTAATCTCAAATAAAGAAGAATTGCCTTTGACTCAGCACTTCGGCCATAAGCATTTCCCCAGGTGGTTTGAGTTGCCCCAAAGCGCCTATTTATCTCAGGATCAGAAATACACTTTTGAGTCGAATGCAAACACCCTATTCATCATCCTCTTTCGAGATCCCTACGATTGGCTCCGCAGCTTTAATCTGAATCCTCATCATGGGGTGAAGAAAATGCATAGGCTCCCCTTTTCTACATTCATTCGCACTCCTTGGCAAGCCGATCTAAATGAAAAGTGGATCGAGAAGGAAAGACGAGAAAATCCCTATATAGAAATCGATCCTGTGACCTTCAAGCCTTTCCAAAATGTAATGAAAATGCGCACTCAAAAGATCAAGACAATGCTGGAAATTGCAGAAAAAGTCGAAAACGTCTACATCCTCAATTATGAAACTGTACGGGACTATCCCGAAGAAGTTCTCAGTGAAATTGCCGAACTATATGGCCTTGAAAGAAAAGAGATGTATACACCGATTATCTACTACAAGGGAAATTCTACGAATGAGAATTACAAGCCAAAGAAATATATTTCCATTTCTCAATGCGATCTAGATTGGATCAATTCCCAGCTAGATCTTGCACTGGAAACAGCAATAGGGTATTAGATAGATTTATCCTTAAATGAAATCAATTGTCCATGGGTAAGAGGGGAATATTTCTTAGCGTTCTTTTCGGAGTTGTGATTGCAGGGCAGTTTGTCATCATGAACCAAAAACTCCTGCATACGAGACGAGCTCTTTCAAACAAGATCAAGCAATATCGTCGGGATCAGAAAGCGCTGATCTTTGCTTTACATAAAACAGTTTCTTCTATTTTTTCGTTACCCCAAGAACTTAATAATGTCGATTATTCTGACGAAATCATTTTCGATGTGAAAGACATTCAAATACGTAATGTTTTTGCTCCCTATAACGCGTCCCTAATTGAAAATGGGGATGATGGTTACCTTGTCTTCTTCCGTTATGACTTAGTTCGGCAAATGCATTTTAATTCTTTTGATGCCCATATTGGTTGTGCATGGCTTGATGAGGATTTCAAACAAACAGAAAGAGAATATCTCAAAATAGAAACGCAGAGCTGTCATTCAGAAGACCCTCGACTTTTAAAAGCAAATGAAGATCTTTTTCTTGTATACAACGATGGGCCCTATGAGGATTTAAGAGATCGGAAAATGCATATTGCAATGCTCGATGAGATGACTCTTCAACCAAAGAATATTACCAAATTAAACTCTCATCTTTCTCCGGTTGAAAAAAATTGGGTTCCATTTTTTCATGATAACGCAATCCATTTTGAATACCAGATTTTCACACCTAGAAAAATCCTTCGTTTGGAAGATCCCAATCATTCCATGCTTACGCATTTAAAAAATCCACTAGAGAATGAAAATCTCTTTTGGGAAAAGAAATGGGGTAAGCCGCTTGGAGGAACTTCTGCGCGGTTAGTCAATGGGCAATATCTCGCATTTTTCCACTCCAAGTTTAAAGACTCCGATGGCACTTATTGGTATGTGATGGGAGCGTATACGTTTGAGGCCAAGCCTCCCTTTCGCGTTACTTCGATATCTAAAGAACCCCTCCTCTTTAAGGGGATCTATCAAACGGAGTCGATCAATACTTCAGATCCACGGAAATATGTCATTTTTCCCGGAGGGTTTGTCCTGCGGAAACATGGAAATAAAACTTTTCTCCACTTAGCTTGCGGCCAAAATGACTGTGCAGTCAAAGTTCTTTCAATGGATCTTGATGCATTGCTAGATTCTCTAGTAGATCCTAATCTGCAATCTTGCTCACTCTCAAAATAGCATGCTAACTGAGATATAGTCGAAAGTTGTGGATGAAGGAAAAAGAAGAGCGTATCCTCAAGAAATTTTTCTAATCGGAAAAATTTTAACCAAGAGGTATAC
>Ga0307436_1001149_pt1 | contig 11868 bp, 9 predicted proteins | sample SalMarWE160440MG_FD_202513 | JGI IMG/M metagenome (GOLD analysis project Ga0307436, IMG submission 202513) | Salt marsh sediment microbial communities from the Plum Island Ecosystem LTER, Massachusetts, United States - WE1604-40 | ecosystem: Environmental > Aquatic > Marine > Intertidal zone >...
GTGAAGCAGAAGTTGAACATGAAGGTCACCATTCATGACAATTGCTTGTCTAAATATACGGGAGGAAGGATACAGGGGGTAATGCGGGAAACAGTGAAGCACATCGGTTGTGAAATCGTAGAAATGCAGCATTGTGGGGAATCGGCGCTTTGTTGTGGTTGGGCGGCTACAATCCCTTCCTTGCACGGCTCCGTTTCAGGTAATGCCCTGCACACGCTACTCTATCTGTTGGACAGCCTCTATCGCAGGTTGCAGGAGGCAGAGGCAACCGGAGCCGAGGTCATGGTTGTTTCCTGCCATGCTTGCTACATATTTCTTTCCCTTATAAAGGTATTGACCAACAGCAAAGTAGATATCTATCTTTCCCAGGAGCTAGTGCAAATGGCTGCTGGTGAAACACCAGTTCATAGAAATGAAAAGCGTGCCTGGGACATAGTCGCTGCCTTCACCAATGTCCTTTTCCGCTGGCTGTTCATTCCTGGAGAGCGCAAACGTTTCTTCCCCAGGCCTATCAAAATGGAGCCAATTCCTCAGATTAGCTCTGCTGATGCCCGGCGTATCAGGTTTTTTGGTAAGATATACCACAGTGCTGTGATTCAAAATCCGGCTATGAAGGGATTGATTAGTGTTACCGTCAAAGCTTCGATTAACCTGTATAGAAGTTCTGTGGCAAGAAGGAGACGAAAGCTGATTAGCAGCAGGATCAAGTAGATGCAGGACGAGAATAAGTTTGATCTCTTTGCCCCCTTCGACAAAGATAAATGCACCCTTTGTGGTGAGTGCTTTAGCCAGTGTCCTGTGATGCACTTGCCGATTAACGAGGCAAAGAAAGAGATGGAAAGGCTCATTGCCGGGGAGAAAACCAAATACGTGCTGCAAAAGTGCACCAGTTGCCTTGCCTGCAATATTATCTGTCCTGAGCATTGCAATCCCACCCAATTGGTATTGGATAGATGGCATCAGATGTATGTGCACCAGGGGTTACTTTCAAGGGCGGAGTGGTTCATTCCACACTACAAGCCTAACTTCAGGACCTATGTGCTGGATAAGTTGCCTGAAGAGGAGAAGCAGATGCTTGAGGCGTGGGATAACCTTTCCCCCTGCGAGGAGATGTTTTATCCCGGCTGCAACATCATCACCAGCCCTTACCTGACCAGAACCAGCTTACTGGATGGTCTTGAGATTCGAGGCTCACTTGATACCTGCTGCGGTGAGATGTATTACCGGATGGGGCTGTTTGAACAAGTGGAGCAGGTGGCTAAAAGGCTGGATAGATATTTTCACAAATTAGGCGTAAAAAGGATGATCATCCCTTGCACTGCAGGGTACAACATGTTTAGCAATGTTTTGCCTAGATTTGGATTTAAGCCCGATTTTGAGATTCAGCATCTCCTTCCCTGGCTTTGGGAGCGGATAGAGGATGGGAGGATAGAAATTAAAAGTAACCTGGGTATGAAGGTGACCATTCAGGATTCTTGCTATGGCAAGATTTTCGGAGAGAAGATTCTTGACCTTCCCCGAAAACTTCTGGCGAGAATAGGAGTTGAAGTGGTTGAGGAGAGGTATTGTCGGCAAAACTCCTTGTGTTGCGGCATTGCTGGAGGTTTCAGCCCTGAAGCAGGTTACAGCCCTACTAAAATTATATCTTCCACAATAAGGAGCCTGAGGGAAGCCAAAGCAACCAGGGCGGATGCTATAGTGGTATATTGCGCCGGGTGCCTTCAAATGCTTTCTACAGTGCACACATTCTATCCCACGGGCATGCCCATTTATCATATTCTGGAGATGCTTCAAATGGCGATTGGGGAGAAGCCGGCGAGGCGTCAGAGGCAGAGGGGAAGGGCGCAGCTTGTGGGGACGCTTGTACATCAATCCCCTAAACTTATTTCAAGAAACAGGTTCCGTGTTAAACAGATAGCCCAGGAATGGTAAACAATGGAGCGCTCAAGCATGAAGGGGAAATATGATTTTTTCGATTATGACAAGTGTTCTTTCTGCGGCATATGCCTGGAGAGGTGCAATTATCTCCATTTCACCCATGAAGAATCGGTGGAGGAGATAAAGAAGCTAATTGCCGGGGAAAAGACACGGATACTGGATGGGTGCATTTATTGTTCTGCCTGCAATGCATTTTGCCCTGACGATTGTCATCCCTACGAGCTTATCTTAAACCGTGTCTACGAATCAGGGCGCAAGAATGGCATTCCACTAAAGGCAAAATGGGTCATGCCTCTACCATATCCTCCCCAGAACTTCAGGTCTGCTCTCGTCTCCTCCATGCCACAGGATGAAAAAGCGTTGATAACCAGGTGGGAAGCGCAATCCTATGACCTTGCCCATGAAGAGATGATGTATGCCGGGTGCAACCTATTAGCTTTGCCCTATCTGGCAAACAGCAAAGTATTTGAAGGCCTACCCATATTTGGGAGGTGGGACCTTTGCTGTGGCGAGATGTTCTACAGAGGAGGAGTTTTCGACATTGTGCAGCAGCAGGCGGACAGACTTACTGAATATTTCGCCAGCTCCGAGATAAAACGCCTTGTTTTTATGTGTCCTGCGGGCTACAGGATGTTCAAGGAAGTGCTTCCAGGGCAATTCGGGGCAAAGTTTAATTTCGAGCCGGTATTTCTAGCACACTGGATACTGGATAGGATGAATAGTGGGAAGGTGAAGGTGGAAAGGGAGCTTGATATGACCGTAACGGTTCAAGACTCCTGTCATGCCAGAATAATGAACCCTTCTGAAGAAATGGAGCCATGGCGTGAGATACTGGGGAGAATCGGGGTAAAAATAGTGGAGATGGAGCACAGTGGGGTAGATGGTTATTGCTGTGGCATGGCTGCCGGGGCCAAACAATATTTTGGATTGAGAGACATACTCACGAACGCTTCAAAGGCGCTGAAAGAGGCAAAGGCGACAGGGGCATCAGAGCTGGTAAACTATTGTGCTGGTTGCTATCTGACTTCGGGAATGGGTGGCTTACTATCTTACCGTGGACAACCAACGCGGCATGTCATGGAATATCTCAAATATGCCATTGGCGAGCCTCTTGATACCAGGATAAAACTAAGGACATTACATACTGTTACTGGATTGCTGTTGCATGTCTTGATTCCAGCGATTTTTAGAGGTAATAGAACATATATGCCCACGTTAAACAGATAAGGAATGGTATCGATTATAAGCTGAGTTAGCGTTGTGGAACCCATATTATTTGAGACATATCCAGGCTTAAAGAACATTCCCTGGAGGAGCTTGGGGAATTTCCCTACACCGGTAGCAAAATTGGAGAGGTTGGGGAGGGAGCTCGGTTACGAAAATATTTGGATAAAACAAGATGATAAATCATCGGACTACTACGGAGGGAATAAAGTACGGAAATTAGAGTTCACACTTCCTGATGCACTTCAGAAAAAAAAGAAAACTGTTATGACTTACGGAGGGATAGGAACAAACCATGGTCTTGCCACTGCGATACATGGTAACCGTCTTGGGCTGAATACTCTTTTATTGCTGGTTGACCAGCCAGTTACCACGCATGTTCAAGAAAATCTTCTTCTTTTTCAACATTTTGGGGCACAACTTTGTTATGTCAAAAATACTGCCGGGGCTGTTTCAAGATCAATCTGGCATTTCTTATCGAAGCGCAGTATTTATTATCTTCCTCCGGGAGGCTCTTCGCCACGGGGAAGCTTGGGCCTTGTTGCCGCCGCTTTCGAATTAAGAAGACAAATCGATGCTGGAGAGATTCCAGAGCCAAGATACATATTTGTTGCCTTGGGGTCTAAAGGCACAATGGCGGGACTTCTTGTGGGGAGTAAGCTGGCAGGGCTGAATTCGACAATAGTAGGTGTTCGCGTTTCATATCGTTGGCTGGCAAATGAGAAAACAACTGCAAATCTAGCTAACAAGGCAATTGATTTGATTAGGAAATATGATAGAAACGTTCCCCTTATGAGGTTCAGCGGTGAAGATATGTATGTTTTGCATGATTTTTGTGGAGAAGGCTACGGGGTGCCTACCTCTCAGGGAAAGGAAGCGATGGAAATTCTTGAGGAAGCCGAGGATATAAAACTGGACCTAACTTATACTGCCAAGGCTTTTGCGGCGCTGCTGCATTTTGTGAGGACTCAAAAAGACCGTGAAAGCACCCCGCTCCTTTTCTGGAACACTTTTAGTTCAGTGGACCTCACTCCTATTATCAAAGAGGAACATGATTATAACAAGTTGCCAAAACCATTCCACAAATTTTTTAGCAGGAATTTAATTCCCTATATCCAATAGGGTAGCATTGAAACAGAAATTTATTTTCAAAAGCCCTCATCGTTTAGCCTTACCCAAAGCAGTTCCAATCACGAGTAATAATAAGCAATGAAAGGCGATGCAATGGAAAACGGTGCAGATGCAGGAGAATTAGGACTCAAGAAAGCATTAGGGTTAGCGGATGCGGTGTCCATAGAGATAGGAGCCATGATTGGTGCTGGCATTTTTGCCGTAACCGGCATAGCCATAGGAATAAGTGGTTCAGCAGTTCCTATTGCATTCATCATAGCGGCTTTACCCATGGTATTTGCTGTACTCCCGCTTGGTATGCTCGGCTCTGCGCTTCCCACGGTTGGCGGCAGCTTTAGATACCCGAGCAGGATATTTTCTCCGTTCTGGGGGTTTATGGGGGTGTGGGGAATCATGATGGGAATACTTCTGGGTGGATTACCATTGTATGCATATACGTTTGCGGATTATTTTCAGGTGCTTTTTCCATTTCTGCCAAGAGCAAGCATAGCAGTGAGCGCGTTAACCTTTTTCTTCCTCATAAATCTCCTTGGTATAAAGATTGCCAGTAAGGTACAGATTGGCATGTTTTTTATCCTGATAGCGGCTTTGCTTACCTATATCTGTGGTGGCATACCGAATATTGACTCTTCCAATCTGGCCCCCTTGTTTCCCCAGGGAATTGGAAGCGTTGCCATTGCCGCAGGCTTCCTTTTCTTTGCTTACATGGGGGCAAACTACATCATAGACCTGGGTGCTGAAATAAAAGATGCTGGAAGAACTATACCCCGTTCATTCGCCCTATCAGTTCCTATGGTTATCGTGCTGTACACGCTTATCGGATTGGTTGCTGTTGGTGCCGTTCCATGGGAAATCAGCGCAAATCAACCTTTATCCATATCTGCGGAACGATTCCTTTCCAGTCCACTGGCGATATTCTTCACTGTTGGAGGAGGGCTGTTGGCTATGGCCACTACCTTGAATGCCACGTACATGTATGGCTCGAGGTATTTCTTAGCTTTAGCTGATGATGAGGTAATCCCCAAGCCTTTAGCTGCGGTGAATAAGAAGTATGGGACGCCTCATTGGGGTCTGCTTGCTATGTACCTTATTTCCTTGTCTGCCCTTCCTATGGGAGCGGGTTCACTGGAGATCCTCGGTGTAACTGCATCTATTGGTTCTATCGTCCTTCTTATTCCGATACTTATCGCTGCATATCTATTACCCCGCAGGATGCCTGATGTTTATGAGAAAGCACCCTTTAGAGTAAAAGGACTCTGGGTTCGATTACTTCCGACTTTAGCCATATTATTTGGCATTTTTTTCATACTCGCACTTGGGGTGGAAAGTCCACCTGGTTTTGCCCTCTTCGTAGCATGGATGGTTGCAGGAGTCATATATTATTATGGAAGGAATCGTTATTTGAAAGCGAAGAAGGGAATAGACCTGAATGATATACCAAAAAAGGGCATACGCGGGCACGTATCGCGCACCCTTCTCGGGAAGACCCCGTAAGGAAAAAGCTTTGGGGAAGCTCCGCCAATAATACCTACCTTCGCTTTTGGAATTAGCCTTTTTTGAACTTACGAGACCCGGTTATACATTGGTGCATTTCTTACCCGATTTCTTTGATGGGGTATTGTCATGAAACATTGTTTTTTGATAAAGTGCGAAGCAAATAAAACGCATACTTAGAAAAGCGAGAAAATCAAAGAAGCTCGGGCGATAGGTTAGAAAAGGAATATAAGGAACCTCAAAGGCCCGGAGTAAGGAGACAAAAATGGTGGATGCTTCTAGACCGGCTGAAGAGACCCAGGCTGTAAGAAAGATAGGCTTTATCGAATTTGTCCTGATCAATACCGGGCTTACTATAGGGTGTGGGACGATGATCTTCGTTCCCATGGCTGCATCGATTGCCGGCCCCAGCGTTCTACTCGTATTATTTATCGCCTTCGCCATATCTCTGGTTGTGGTAATGAGCATGGCGGAAATAGCGACCATCTTTCCTTATTCCGGCGGGCCGATATACAGCATACGATATGGACTTCCGCCTGGGGCGGCAAATCTCCTTTTGATGCTTATGCTCTTACCGATGCTCGCCTTGATTTTGGGCAGTGGCGGAACAGAGAGCCTTTCCTTTGCATACTATATAAAATATTTGATACCAGCATTAGCTGTTCTTCCAGATGCTTTAATTGCCTGCCTGCTGGTAGTCGTGGTGTGCGTCATAAACATTCTCGGGGTAAAGATTTTTTCCCGAGCGCAATTTTACTTGCTTGGCTTTATGTTCATCGCTTTAATTGTGTGGGGGGTAGTGGCGATGCCCCACACTCAAATGGAATTGTACAAACAGCCGTTCTTCGCTGAGGGAATAACCCCGTTACTATTTTTGATGGCAGTGGGACTGGCTTATTGGGCGTTTGTTGGAACGGAGCTGGGGGGTACACTGGCTGGCGAAGTTAAGTATCCCCTAACCGCACTGCCAAAGGGGTTTATTATTTCTGTTATGGTTGTATTCCTGGTGAATGCCTGGGTGATTGGTATATCTTTGGGTCTAGCGCCTCCTGGAATTCTCGGTGATCCTCAAGCACCTGTTGCCGCAGCAACTCAATATGCCGGTGCTGGCGGTTTCGCTATTGCCATGATTGCCCTTGCTGCCGCTGTGGGTATGCATCCTTCAACACTCAATGCCAATCTAAGTGAGACAGGAAGGACACTTTATGCTACTGGTAAGGAGGGAGTAATACCGGGATGGTTTGGACGTCTGAGCTCGAAATTTAAGACGCCGGTTAATGCGTTAATATTTGTGGCTATATTATTCTGTGCTGTCATTGCCCCCAATCTGGTTATGATATTGGGCGCTGGAGCTGCTGTAATGGCGCTTGTTCTCTACATTGTGCTGATGCTGTCCATTATCATGCTCAAAAAACGAAAGCCTGACATCGAACGCCCGTTTAAAGTACACATGGTTCTCCCAATCCTGGCGATAGTTTTTAGCGGTGCCCTTGCTGTTGGCCTGACATACTACATTGGCACGCAGGTAGCAACAGAGATGGGAGTTTCTGTATTCATGGGGGAGCTAATTTCGATAGTCATAGGCCTGCTATTCGCAATAATCGGGCTAGTCCTTTACTTCGCCACTAGGAAGACGATGGAGGCTCCTCCTCCTTTTGAAGAATTCAGGGGAAAGATAATGAAAGTGGACGACGATGAAACAATACCTGAGGAGAAGTGGACTGAACTAAGGGCGCCAATGAGAGCGACTGGAGAAGCACTGAAGAAGATTAACCGACAGTATCGCATGATGCTGGCAGTTTGTCTGTCTCTTATCGCTATCACTGCGGCGTTCACGGCTTACATTTACTTCACTTAGTATAAAGGCTGATAGATGGCGAAAGGCCTGGTTAGCTTCGCTTCGGCAGTACTTATTCTTTTATGTTATAAAGTCCGCTTCCGCCAATCATTTGCGCGTTTATCGACCAGGAGCCAGGGCAATTCGTACATCTACGCTCTGATCTAGTTCAAATAATAGTGAGGATAGGAGGCACTATTTATTTATGCAGAATATATTCATAACCGGTGTCTCAGGTTATTTTGGCTCCAGGCTTGTCTCTCTGTTTGACCAGAAGGATGAGGTGGGAAGCATTGCCGGAATTGATGTAAAGCCACCTTCATATACCTCGAAAAAACTGGAGTTTATACAGCATGATATCAGGGACGATATGTACCCAATACTATCAGAAAGGGGCATAGATTGTGCTATTCATACTGCTTACATCTTGCCACCCATACATAATAAAGCCTTGATGGAGGACATTAATATCAATGGGACAAAGAACTTTTTGGATTCATGCGCTAAGGCTGGCGTGGACCAGCTTTTATGTTGTTCTTCTACTACCGCGTACGGGTTCCATAAAGATAACCCATCTTTGTTGACGGAGGACTCTCCCCTGAGGGGGAACGATGATTTCACGTACTCCAAAAACAAAAAGGAGCTGGAGTTTATCTACAAAGAGTTTAAGGAAACCCACCCCGATGTATGCCTGACTATTATAAGGCCATCTTTTGTAGTGGGCCCTGGGTTTGATAATCCGCTCGCCAGGCATCTTAGAAAGAAGATGGTGTCACTGCCACGAGATACTGCACCGTTTCAGTTCATACATGAAGATGACCTTGTAGAGATTATCTATCAGCTCCTGTCGAACAAGAAGGAAGGGGCATACAATCTGGCCGCTGATGGCACCATGACCTTTGACGAGATGCTGCGCATCCTCGGCAACCGGCCTTTGAAATTACCGGCATCCGTGCTCTATCCGTTCAACAGTATAATGTGGTTTTTGTGTATTAAGTTTATATCGGAATTTCCAAGCCCTGCTTTAGACATGGTGCGTTATCCGTGGATTGCCAGTAATGAAAAGCTGAAGAAAGAACTAAATTATGAATTTAAGTACACTACAAAGGAGGCCTTTGAGGATTTCGCCAGACATGTCAAGGCCACCAGTTAGTCCCGCCAGATTGTAATCTTCTTGTAGTCTGTCCCCAGCTTTGCGCCAAGCATTAGGCTTTCCTCTCGGTTATTATCCTTAAAGCTCTAAGAATTCCTCTACGCTTAGTCTAGCCTGACGCAAGATAGCTCGCAGTGTTCCTTCGGGTAAGTCACCAGGGTGGTGAGGCACTGTAGTGCGAGCACGAGTTTGAGGATTCCACCATATTTCGTGGCTTCCCTTTGCCTGGCGGTCAAAGACGAAGCCTGCCCGCCTCAACTTACGAATAACTTCATCTGCGCTAAATCCAGCCAGCCTTCCCATCAGGATATGCTCACTGGAATGCGAACTTTGACACTCACGGGAGCAGCAACTTGGAGCTTGGGCGGGAGCTTGTCACCATGTTCAATGTAGGACTCAATGAGCTTACGAGCCACATCTTGGGCAATCTCCACGGTTTCTGTGGCAGTCCTTCCTTGAGCTACCAGACCGGGCAATTCATCGCTAGTAGCCAAAAATCCCCCCTCAGGTAGGGGTTCTAGGTGAATCTCCAGAAATATTTCCTTCATAACATCATCCACAAGCTACTGACAGTATACCATATAGCTTGGTATTGCACCTCTCACCACACGCAGTTGCGTTTAATCTTCTTGTAGTCTGTCCCCAACTTTGCCCGCATTTGCGTGTCACTGAGGAGCGAAAGCGAAGGGCTCTCTTATTATGCCTTTCTCGGTGATGATGGCGGCTATGTATTTGTGGGGGGTTATATCGAAGGCGGGGTTGGCTGCATTTACACCCTCCGGGGCGATATGGATTCCCTGGATATGGGTTACCTCTTCGGGGCTTCGCTGCTCAATAGGAATTTCTGCTCCTGAAGACAGCGATGGGTCGATGGTGCTGGTCGGGGCAGCGACATAGAAGGGAACGTTATTTTCCTTAGCCAGCACTGCCAGGGCGTAGGTGCCAATCTTGTTAGCGATATCGCCATTGGCGGCGATCCTATCGGCGCCAACGATAACGCAGTTTATTTTGCCCTGGCTCATAAAATAGCCCGCCATGGAGTCGGTGATTAAGGTTACTGGAATATTTTCTTGCTTCAGCTCCCAGACAGTGAGCCTTGCTCCCTGCAGCAGGGGGCGAGTTTCGGTGGCGATTACGCTTACTCTCTTTCCCTGCTCGTTAGCCGCTTTGATTACCCCGAGAGCAGTGCCATAGCCTGCGGTGGCTAAAGAGCCGGCATTGCAGTGGGTGAGGATAGTAAAGCCGCCTTCGATGAGCTCGGCTCCCAGTTGGCTGAGCTTTGTGGTTGCCTCTATTTCCTCATGGTGAATTTGTTTTGCTTCATCGATGAGCGTTCTTTTTATCTCAGAAACATCATTGCCGCGGGCAGCCTTTTTCATCCTGTCAATGGCACGAAAGAGGTTGGCTGCGGTAGGCCTCGAGGTGGCGAAGGCTTCCAGGATTTTGCCAAACTCGTTAAAGAAGTGGGTTCTATTTTCCGCCTCTATCTTCTGCGCGCCTAAGGCGATACCATAGGCAGCTGCGACGCCAATAGCGGGCGCGCCCCGAATTTGCATCGTTTTAATAGCCGAAACGACATCCTGGTAATCGGACAGGTCAATGAAGATTTGCTGATGAGGAAGCTTGCTCTGGTCTAAAATCCGCAGCTCGTTATCGAGCCACTCTATAGCTTTTGCGGTCATCGGTTTGGTAAATACTATAACGCTGAACAAGTAGATGCAATGAGATTGCTTCGGCACTTTGTGCCTCGCAATGACAGAGGGGGTGTGCCTCGTAATGACAAAGAGGAGGTTGTGCCTAAATGGGCGTGCAATCTGGCATTTGACATAGAGGGCAGGGGGTTGTAAAATTGAGCGGTTTGGGGTTGATGGGTGGGGAAATAAAATGTTCTTGGGAAATAGGCTATGGTAAGGTCTTCTGAGGAATAAATTCAACAAGGAGGGTTACGGATGGACTTTAAACTTTCGGAGGAAGAGGAGAAGAGGAGGAAGGAATTTTTTGATGGTTGCAAGGAGCTAAGTAAAGAAAAGCCCAAGGATTTCATAGAAGGCATAGAAGCCGAGTATGAGAAGGCGAACCAGGCTTACATAACGCGTTGCCGTAAGGAATTCGCCAAGCGGGGGTGGCTTCGGCTTGGCTGGCCTCCGGAGTATGGAGGGGTAGGAAGTCATATGGACCGCGTGTTCTTTGGTGAGGCCAGAGGATATTACAGTCTGCCTGGCGTTGATATCTTTGGAATAGAAATGCTTGGCCCTACGCTTATCGCTATGGGAAACAAAGAAGTGAAAGATAGATACCTACCTGGGATTGGGAATGGCGATACGTTATGGTGTGAGCTGTATAGTGAGCCTAATGCTGGCTCAGATTTGGCAGCTATTACCGCTACTGCGATAAGGAAGGGCGATGAGTATGTGATAAATGGTCAGAAGACCTGGACCACAAATGCTCATAATGCTGATTGGGGCTTTGGCTTGTTCAGAACCGACCCCCAGGGTCGTAAACGTCGTAACATTTCATTCTTACTAATGGACATGAAGACACCAGGGATCAGTATAAATCCTCTCGAATATCTGAACAGGATGCATATGTATAATGAGGTCTTCTTTGATGATGTGCATATTCCTGCGGACCAGATTGTTGGAGAGGAGAATCAAGGGTGGGCAGTCAGTCAGGCCCTGGTTAATTTTGAAAGGTCTAATGTACTGGCTGTCTCCGCGGTGGGGCGGTTGCTGGAAACGTTAGTGGAGTATTGCAATGAGACAAAAGTGGGCGGCAGGCCTCTGGCGCAGGACCCATTTATTCGCAATAAGGTTGCTGAGATGGCTACCGAAATCGAGGCATCTCGTACTCTGGCGTATTACATAGCGGATCAGCAAAATAGAAATCAGTTAGCGGCGCTATTTGAATCATCAGCAGCGAAGGTGTTCATCGGGGACATATATGAGCGCCTGGGCGCTCTCGGAAGTGATATATTAGGCTCCTATGGTCAGGTTAGCGCCTCCAGGTGGGCACGTCAGAAAGGTATTTGGGAAAGCATGTATCAGGCGGCTTTTGTACTGACCATCTCTATGGGGACCAATGAGATACAGAA
>Ga0307436_1001150_pt1 | contig 11868 bp, 6 predicted proteins | sample SalMarWE160440MG_FD_202513 | JGI IMG/M metagenome (GOLD analysis project Ga0307436, IMG submission 202513) | Salt marsh sediment microbial communities from the Plum Island Ecosystem LTER, Massachusetts, United States - WE1604-40 | ecosystem: Environmental > Aquatic > Marine > Intertidal zone >...
CAGCTCGTCGTGGACCTGCATGATCATCCGGGTGCCCGGGCACTCCGCCTCGATCCAGCTGTCCAGCGCGATCATCGCCCGCTTGATGATGTCCGCCGCGCTCCCCTGCATGGGCGCGTTGATCGCGGTGCGCTCGGCAGCCGCCCGCCGCTGGCTGTTGCTGGCGGCGATCTCCGGCACGTACAAGCGCCGTCCGAACAGGGTCTCCACATAGCCCTGTTCGCGCGCCTGGTCGCGCACCCGGTCCATGAGCGCGCGCACGCCCGGGTAACGTTCAAAGTATAGGTCGACATAATCCTGGGCCTGGCTGCGGTCGATGCCGAGCTGGCGGGCCAGGCCGAAGGCCGACATCCCATAGATCAAGCCGAAGTTGATGGCCTTGGCGGAGCGGCGCTGCTCGAAGCTGACCTGATCCGGTGCCAGTCCGAGAACCTCCGCGGCGGTCGTCCGGTGCACATCCAGCCCTTGCTCGAAGGCGCGCACCAGGCCCGGGTCCTGGGACAGATGCGCCATGATGCGCAGCTCGATCTGCGAGTAGTCCGCCGCCAGCATGCGGTAGCCGTCCTCGGGCACGAAGGCCTGCCGGATGCGGCGCCCCTCTTCGGTGCGCACCGGTATATTCTGCAGGTTCGGGTCCGAGGAGGACAGCCGCCCGGTGGCGGCCACCGCCTGGTGGTAGGAGGTGTGTACCCGCCCGGTACGGGGATTGATCATCTCCGGCAGCTTGTCGGTGTAGGTGGACTTGAGCTTGGACAGGGCCCGGTGCTCGAGGATGCGTGCGGGCAGGTCGAATCCCCGGTCGGCCAGCTCCTGGAGCACGCTCTCGGCGGTGGACGGGGCCCCTTTGGGAGTGCGCGAGAGCACCGGCAGACCCAGCTCGTTGAAGAAGATCTCGCCGATCTGCTTGGGCGAGCCGAGGTTGAAGCGGCGTCCGGCCAGGTCGTAAGCGGCCTGCTCCAGGGCGTGAATGCGCTCGGCGAGCTCGTGGCTCTGGCGTGCGAGCATGGCGCGATCGACGCGCACGCCCCGGCGCTCCATGCGCGATAGCACCGGGACCAGGGGGATTTCGATCTCCTCGAACAACCGGGCCAGTGAGCCTTCACTTCGCACGCGGGGCCAGAGCGCTTGGTGGAGGCGCAGGGTGACCTCGGCGTCCTCGGCCGCATAGGGGGTGGCCTTCTCCAGGGGCACCTGGTCGAAGCTGATCTGGGAGGGGCCCTTGCCGGCGACCTCCTCGTAGCTGATGGTCTTGTGGCCGAGGTATTTCAGAGCCAGCGAGTCCATGTCGTGCCGGGTGGCGGTGGAGTCGAGCACGTAGGATTCCAGCATGGTGTCGTAGCGCACCCCGCGCAGGGCAATCCCGTGCCGAGCGAGCACGCTCATGTCGTACTTGAGGTTCTGCCCCACCTTGGGGCGCTGGGGGTCCTCCAGCAGCGGTTTGAGGCGAGTGAGCACCCACTCCGAGTCCAGCTGCGGCGGTGCACCCGGGTAACGGTGGGCGATCGGTAGATAGGCGGCCCGGTCCGGCTCGATGCAGAAGGACAGCCCGACCAGCTCGGCGTCCATGTAGTCGAGACTCGTGGTCTCGGTGTCCAGGGCAAAAAGCTCGGCCGTTGCGAGGCGCTTGAGCCAGACATCGAAGGCCTCCTGGTCGAGGATTGTTGCGTAGCCGGCACTGGCGCCCGGGGTCCCTCCGGGCGGGTCCATCCTCTCCGGCCCCTCCAGGGCGGAGAGCAGACGCCGGGCCTCCAGGCGGGTGTACCAGGCGCGCAAGGTCGCGATGTCCGGCGGGCGCCGACGCAGCTCCTCGGGGCCGACCGCCAGCGCCAGATCGCGGCGCACGGTCACCAGCTCGCGGGACACCGGCAGCTGGGCGAGGCTGGCTCGCAGGCTTTCTCCGAGCTTGCCCTTGATCTGATCGGCCTGCGCGACCAGCGCGTCCAGGCTGCCGTGCTCTTGCAGCCATTTGGCGGCGGTCTTCGGGCCGCACTTAGGCACCCCGGGGACGTTGTCCACGCTGTCGCCCACCAGCGTCAGGAAATCCACCATGAGCGCTGGGGGTACCCCGAACTTGTCGATCACGCCCTGGCGGTCGAGCAGGCTATCGGTCATCGTATTGATCAGCGTGACGCCGGGGCCCACCAGCTGGGCGAGGTCTTTGTCACCGGTGGAGATCAGGGTGATGAGGCCGGCCTCGGCGGCACGCTGGGCGAGGGTGCCGATCACGTCGTCCGCCTCCACCCCGGGAATCACCAGCAGGGGCAGCCCCAGGGCCTGGACGATCTCGTGCAAGGGCGCGATCTGTGCACGCAGCTCTTCGGGCATGGGCGGTCGGTGGGCCTTGTACGCCGGATAGATCTCGTCGCGGAAGGTGGGTCCCGGGGCGTCGAAGACCACGGCGATCCGCTCCGGGTGGTACTCGTCGAGCAGCCGCTGCAGCATGTGGATCACCCCGACCAGGGCGCCCGTGGGCTCGCCTCGGGAGTTGGACAGTGGCGGCAGGGCGTGAAACGCCCGGAACAGATAAGAAGAGCCGTCGACGAGGATAAATGGGGGCTTGTCGGTCATCGGTGGGCCTTGGATCGAGGAGAACGCCCTGGGTGGGCTCAGTCCTCCAGATAGGTATAGCCGTAGAGTCCCGCCTTGAGCTCGGTGAACAGCTGCTCACGCTCCTGGTCCCCGAGATCCGCGGCGGCGAGCTTGCGCCGGTAGCTCACCAGCATGTCGCGCGGGTCGAAGTGGACGTAGGTCAACAGCTCGTCCACGGAGTCGCCCCGCTCGGGGCGGGTCAGCCGGTAGCTCCCCTCCCCGTCGAGCTCCACGTTGACCGCGTCGGTATCGCCGAACAGGTTGTGCATGTCGCCCAGGATCTCCTGATAGGCGCCGACCATGAAGAAGCCCAGCAGGTAGGGCTCACCCGGTCGGAGGTCATGGAGCATCAAGGTGCGCTCCACGCCGTTCTCGTCCACGTAGTGCTCGATGCAGCCGTCTGAGTCGCAGGTCAGATCCTGGACTATGCCGCTGCGGGTCGGGGCCTCGTGAAGCCGTTGCAGGGGCAGCACCGGAAAGATTTGGTCGATGGCCCAGACATCGGGCAGGGACTGGAACAGCGAGAAGTTGCAGAACACCTTATCGGCCAGGCGCTCGTTGAGCTCGTCGAGCAGGCCGCGGTGGCTGCGCGCGCTGCCGCTCAGGCGCGGCCGAATCCCCCGGCACAGGGCATAGAACAGCTCCTCGGCCCGGGCGCGCTCTTCCAGGGCCAGCTCGCCCCGGCGAAAAGCGTCGCGGGCTTCTTCCAGGTCATGCAGGGCCTCGCCGTAGAGCTCCAGGGGCGAGCCCTCGGCCACCCGGCCGAGCGCCTCGGAGAGCCGCCGCAGCGAGGCCGGCGCATCGCGCTCCACGAGCACTTGGTCGCCGTCTCCAGGCGCGAGCTCGCACTCAGTGACGTTGGCGACGAGCACCGCGTGATGGGCGGTCATCGCCCGCCCAGACTCGGTGATGATGTCCGGGTGGGCCAGCCCGCGCTCGGCGCAGATCCGCGCCAACGCCTCCACCACGGTGGCGGCATAGCGCGGGAGGCTGTAGTTGATGGAGCAGTAATGGCGTGTCCCGGTGCCTTCATAGTCCACGCCCAGGCCGCCGCCCACATCCACCACGTTAATCTGCGCACCCAGACGGGCCAGCTCGGCAAAGCAGCGTGCCAGCTCCTCCATCGCCCCGGCGATGTCGCGCAGATTGGGGATCTGGGAGCCCAGATGGGCGTGCAGCAGCTGCAGGCAGCCCAGCCGGCCTGCGCCCTTCAGCCGCTCCAACAGGCGCAGCACCTGAACGGCGGACAGCCCGAACTTGGCCTTCTCCCCGCCGCTGTTCTGCCACTTGCCCGCCGCCGAGGCAGCGAGGCGGACCCGCACCCCGATCAGGGGATGCACCCCCATCGAAGAGGACTCTTGCAGGATGGTGTCGAGCTCGTTGGGCTTCTCCACCACGATGTAGACCCTGTGTCCCAGCCGCGTGCCGATCAGCGCAAGCCGGATGTACTCCCGGTCCTTGTAGCCGTTGCAGATGATGACCCCGCCTGGCGGGATCTCCGCCAGCACCGCCGTGAGCTCCGGCTTGCTGCCTGCCTCCAGGCCTACGCCGGTCCCGCCTCCCGCGAGGATGTGCTCCACCACGCTGTGCTGCTGGTTGACTTTGATCGGGTAGACCGCGGTGTAGCGGCCGCGGTAGCCAACCTGGGAGAACGCTTCCGCGAAGGCCCGGCACATGGCCGCGACCCGGTCGTGAAGGATGTCGGTGAAGCGGATCAGCACCGGCCAGGAAAGCCCCAGCTCGCGCGCCTCCTGGGCCAGCCGGCACAGATCGATCTCGGTATCGTGCCGGGGCCGCACAACGACGTGGCCCTCGGCGTTGATGCCGAAATAACCCTCCCCCCAGTTGCTCAGGGAATAGGCCCTGGTGGCCTCGGCGATGCTCCACATGGCGTTACCTGGTCAGCGCTCGGGGTCCCATTGTCCTAGACCGGCGCGGGGCTGACCAGCTAGGGGCGCGGATTGGCATGGGAGTTGGTCAGACGGTCGCTGGGGAAGGGCTACCGGATGACGTCGCGCGCCCAGAGCGGCCTTCTCGACGGGCACCAGTTCCTGCACTCTGCTGGCTATTATTAGTAAAAAATGATATACTGATTCCAGATACTTGAATGCGGCGCCCGGCGTGCCCGTCAGGGTCCACGCCCATTCGCCCAGCGCTGCGGGGACCACCGCTACGAGCGGCGAGGGGAAGGCTTTCCGGCCGGTGCTGCGCGCCGGCGGACGCCAGGTGGAGCGACCATCGCAACAAACCTAATGGGAAGATGCTGTCATGACTATGTTGCTTACTATTGCGGCTGTTGGAGCCATTCTTTTCGTCATCGGTTCTTGGTTTATAACGCGGCACGCGATGTTCAGCGATCCCGATCCCTTTGCTAGCCACCGCAGGGCCGTGCACCGCGCCGGGCTGACCCTCATCAGCTCAGAGCCTGAAGAAAGGACCAAGGCTGAACAGCATTAAGACGGGACCGAGGAGCGTCTCCGTGGTGGGGGTGGGGAGGCGGCGATTCCAGGGTCAGCGCCGCCGGCTCCCCATTTGTAGCGCGAGGCCCCGCCCGGAGACGACGACTGGCCGGCCAACGGCCAGATCCCCCTGACCTAAGAGACCCTGCCCGCCGTCGCCTGATCGTTTCCGAGCTAGGTCGGGGGGTTTTTCACAACCTTGCCGAAAGCGCCGATGTATATTAGAATATAAGGCGCTTCGAAAGTTTACCCCGAAAGCGGAGGTAACACCATGAACAAGCAAGCGATCATGGCTGCGGCGTTGGTGGTGGCGACGGGCCTGGGCGGCCTCGGGGCGCCTGGCACGGCCAGCGCCGACAACATCTTCCGCAGCATGAACCCGTTCAACTGGTTCTTCGGCGACGACTGGGACGACGACTACTACTACCGCCACCGATACTGGGGCTACGGCTGGGGAGGTCCCTACGGCTGGTACGACCCCTGGAGAGCACCGGGCAGCGCCGGCGACTCAACGGTGATCGTCGTCCAGGGCGAGGACCAGCAGCAAAACGACGCCGCAGCGATCGCCTCGGCACACGCCCCGGAGTGAGCCGGACCCGCCGATCTGGCGGTTAAGGCCCATCCGATCCTGTCACCTCCGGCCGACCCTTGGTCGGCCACGGGACCGTTCACCCGCGCAAACGAAGACGTCGCCTCGGCTTGCCCCCGGGTGCCCTGCTCCCTCCGATTCGGACTCCCAAGCTTGCCGGAGCCAGCGGCCAACGCTCGCCGACGACCCGAGACGGCCTCTAATGCATTTTCGTGCGCGCCGGGCCCATCGGCCGCGGCGAATGGCTAGAGTCTGTCAGAGCGGTGGCGAAGCTATGCGTCCCGGCTGCGCAGGTCGGGGCAAAGGGCGTGCACCGGTGTCATCTCAGGGCCGGGGCGCCGTGGGCTGACAATCACCCTGGCCCCGCTCGAACGTCGTGACATAGCTGTAGCGGGTTACGACGAATCTGTTAGGTCCTTTCGACGTCACCCTGTCATAGGTGTCCCAGAAATCCTTCATGCTCCCCCCGGAAATCAGGCGATAGTTGAAAGATGCCGGACCCATCCGGTAGGTACCGTCAGCGGCAAACACGTAGCGCCCCCGCTCGTTATTCTGTTTCTGGGTGGCACACCATTCGCCCTCCAAGTAGCCGGGCGTGAGCTGGGCTTGGGACTCTGTCATCTGGGCCGCGGCCGCAGCCCTTTCCGAGCTCGCATGGGCATGTTGCTGGAGCAACATCTCCACGGGTTTTAATGCCGCCAGGGCGCTTTTCTCTTGTCCCGCCGCGCATTTCTCCGCAGCCCGGTCCCGGAACGATCTGAGTGTGGCCCGCATCTGTGGTGCGACATCGGCCGAGGCAATGGAGGCATCGATCTCGGCAAGGCGCTCTTGGCAGGATGCGCCGCTTTCGGCGGCAACCGGCAGTGCCATCGTCAGGATAGCTAAACACGCTGGGGCGAAGGTGACGGATGGCGGAGTGATTGTTTTCTTCATTAGGACACGCCTGGCTCGCTCGCAGTCGAATGCGGGTTGCATCGTCGTGGCAGCTGGCCGCAGCCGCAAGCTCATTCTTCGAATCCGGCGACCGGCGGGGAGCTCCCTTGTGCTCCATGACCAAGACTAACATGCTGTCAGCCCATCGCAAGCTCGGTGGCGCCAGGCCGGGCTGACGAGACGAGCCGGGTGAAGCCTTCTCTGGCTGGTAGGATGTAGCTGACCTCGGCCGAGCAGTCCTCCGGCGCACCGGCCCCCCTTCGTCGAAAATCGGCAGGGATGGGCTGGACGGGGCCGCCCCCGGGCTCATCCCTCGGCGGTGATGCGATACAACCGGGGTAGGGGTCGCCGCGTACGAGACCACCGGGATCACCACCAGGGTGAGCAGGGTGGAGGCCAGGAGACCGGAGATCAGGGAGACGGCCGGAGCTGCTAATTCTTTCTCGACGAGCTGGCCTTGCCGCTCTGGGCCTCCGGTGCGGTCAAAGGCCACCAAGGGAGACCTCTGAATCTGAAAGATGACGAAGAGGCATTCCAGGTTATACTGCCGCGATTTGCGCGGACCCAATGCGTACGCGCCCTTCGCTCCATCAACCCCTCGGCATGCGCAAGAAACGCAAGAAACACCTAGCCGTCCCCAGCGGGCGAGCGCCCACGCCCACTCGCGAAACCGCGCTGGCGGATCTAAAGGTCGGGCGTTTTCGCGAGGCGATCTCGGCCTACAAGGCGCTGGTGAAGCAGGATCCGGCGCTGAATGAAGGTCTGGCGGCGGCCTACGAGGGCCGCGCCCGGCAGCTGGCCGCCAAAGGGATGGACAAGGAGGCGCTGGTGATGTGGGAGAACCGCGCCCTGCTCGGCGATGTGCCCGTGCGCTGCGAGCATCTCGGGCTGCTGATTCGGTTGGGGCGTATCGACCGCGCTCTGGAGCTGTATCGGCATCCCAGCGTGGCCAGGGACGCAGCTCTTCTCTCGTCGGTACGCGTCTATCTCGCCGCCCGCTACCTGGCCGGCAGCGACGAGATCGGGGGTCGGCTCGCCGCCGATGACCCGGTGCTGGTCGATGGCCGGGTGGCGAGCCGGGCGCTGACCGCCTATTGCAGCGGAGACGACCCGATGCTCACCGAGGCGCTGGGGTCGATTCCGTTTCGCTCGCCCTACCGGGACTTCGCCCAGATCCTCAAGGCGCTGGCCCGTCTTGCCGAGGCCCCGCAGGAGGCGGCGCGACAGCTTGCGCGTATCGACCAGGACTCTCCTTTCGCGGGACTGGCCTGCGCCGCCGCGCTGGCCTTGCTGCCCGAGCGCGAGCTTCCCGGCCGCCTCCGGGGCATGGAGCCAGCCGCCCGGGAGCTGGTGTTCGCCCTGCGGGGGTGGTCTCCCGAGCGTTGCGACCTGTGGCGAGAGCTGAGCACCCTCGGAGACACGCCTTCGCTCAAGGCCCTGGCGGGCGTCGTGCAGCGGCATAGCCGGGCGCTGGGGCCCGACTGGTCGCGTCGCGCCCAGCTGAGGCTGACGTTTCAATCCGCCCCGAGCGGCACGGGCCGTCTATCGGCCCTCAGGCCGACGGTCTCGGAGTCCTTGCTGCTACAAGCCTGGCAGCGAGAGGAGGAGAAGGATCCCTGGTACATCTTCGAGGGCTGGGACCTCTATGCCGGACCGATCATCGAAGATCTCAAGCCACCCCCCGGGAGCGAGGCGGCGCTCGCCCTCGCACTGGTGCTGCGCCGGGCCGATCGGCTGATGGGGATACTCAATCCGCAGCGGCCCCGGGGCCAGGGATCAAGCGAGCTGACGCGGATGGCGGCGTTGCAGCTGGAGTCCAGCCTGGTCTACGACCCCGATGATCGGGATATCTATCTGAGGCTGATTGATCATTACCGGGGCACAGGCATGCTCAACGAGAGCCGTCGTCTGCTCAAACAGGCCCAGGCGCGCTGGCCGGCGGACAAGCCGCTGCTGATCGCGGCCATGGAGACCGCGCTGGCGGGTGGGGCCTTCAAGAAGGCCGCGGGCATAGGCCGCGAGATATTGTCGGTCGACCCGATCAACACTGGGGTGCGAGAGCGCTTGGTGGACGCCCATCTCGCCCATGCGCGCAAGAATCTGTGCGGCCGGCGCGCTGACCTGGCCGCCAAGGCCCTGGTGGAGGCCGGCGAATGGGTCCGCGGCGAGCGTATGGACGACAAGGTGGAGCTGCTGCGTGGATTCGTGGTGCTTGCCGAGAACGAGGCAGAAGGCCTTAGCCGGCTGCGGTCGGTGGCCGAGCGACTCGGCAACGGTCTGGCCGCACGGCTCACCCTGGGCGTGGAGGCGGCACAGAGCGGTGTCTCCGTGCCGACGCTCTTTGCTGGGCTCGGCTGGTCCAGCCCCCCACAAGTGCGGCCCGACGACCTGCTGGATTTTCTGGCCCGGCTGCGCGCCTTTCAGGATGCCGGTGTCGAGCTGCCGCACCGGTTCCTGGAGAGCTTATCCGCCCCGCTGCAGTCTGCCGCCCGGCTGGAGCTGGACCGGGGGCAGCTGGAGTCGGCCTGCGAGACCCTCGCCCGTGCAGCTATGCACAAGGCACGCTTCGGCTTCGCCCGGGCCGCTCTGAGGCGATATCCCGGGGAGCCGGTGTTCGAGCTGCACCTGTTCGAGGCCAAGCACAGTGATCAGGGCTACCTGGGGGTCGAGGAGCGGGAGATTGAGCGGCTCGAGGATGCCGAGCAGCGGGCTCGAGAGGCCGGGGACATGCGCCTGGCGGTGAGACTCGGCGAGCTGCTGGACCGCATCGGGGAGATGGGCCCCTCGGCCGAGCCCATGCTTCCGGGGGGGCCGGGCGGGGCCAGCCCGGGTGCGCTGTTCGCCGAGATGGTCGGCATGCTGGGCGTCGAGGGGGTCCTGGCGATGGTCAAAGGCCCCGGCCCCCTGGCGGAGGCCTTGCGGGAGATCCAGCGCGAGCTGGGCGCCGCCGGATTGCGCAGCCTGCTCGAGGCCATAGCCGCCAACCCCGCAGAATTCGGCGCTCTTCCGTTTCCGGGGCCCGATATGCGTCCCGCCGAGCCGCGGCGATCGTCGCCACGCAAGCGCAAGCACAAAGGGGCGGTGCCGCCCGATCCGGACCAATTCGATCTGGACATCTTCTGATGAACGACCCTTATCTGATCCTGGGTGTGTCGGAGGACGCCGACGACGCGGCCGTTGAGGCCGCCTATCGGGGCGCCATACGCCAGTGCCCGCCCGAGCGTGATCCGCAGGAATTCGAGGCCCTGCGCGGCGCCTTCGAGAAGATCCGTACCCGGCGCGACCGCCTGGCATACGGATTGTTCGATCGCACCCCGCCTTCGATCGAGGACCTCTTGGAGCGGGCCGCGCCCGCGGGCGAGCCACGCCGACCCGAGCGAGCCGTGATAGAGGCGCTTCTGCGCCGTGGGGGCTGACCATGGACAGTGCCACCGAGCACCTGGTCGCCCGCTTCCGGGCCTTGCTGGCGGTGCCCGGCAGCGTCGAGGCAGAGCCCGCGACCCCGGACCTGTTCACCCTGCTGGCGGAGCTGGCCGCGCTCAAGAGCGAGGTCAAGATCGAGTCCCGCCAGGTCAAGTCCGCCCTGGAGCAGTTCGGGGCCCTGTTCGATACGCTGAAGCAGGCCGACGCGCGCCAGGCCGCCGAGCTCGCGGGCTGCCGGGAGGTGGCGCAGGCCCAGGCCCGGGAGGCCGAGCGCCGCCTGTTGCTGGAGTTGGTCGAGCTGCGCGACCGGCTCGCTGACGGCCAGGTCCATGCCCGGGGATACCGGCCGGGCTGGCTGGCCCGGCGTGGCGGGGCGGATCGGTTCGTGGCAGGCATGGCCGAGGGTCTGGCAATGAGCCTGCGCCGGCTCGACGAGACGCTGCTGCGCCGGGATGTCCGCCCCATCCCCGTGCTGGGCCGGCGCTTCGACCCCCGGCTCATGAGTGTGGTGGAGGTGGTGGCGGACCCGGCCCACGGGCCCGCAGAGGTGGTGGCAGAGGTGCGCGCGGGCTACGGGCGCGGCGATGAGCTGCTGCGGTTGGCGGAAGTCGTGGTCAACAACATCGAGGATCATGCCAAGTGAGTGAGATCATCATCGGTATTGACCTGGGGACCACCAATTCGGAGGTCGCGGTGGTGGAGAACGGGCAGGTCCGGGTGATCTCCGTCGACGGCAGTGAGATCATGCCGTCCGTGGTGGGTCTGTCCGACGAGGGCAGCCTGCTGGTGGGCGGCCAGGCGCGCAATCAGTACACCCTGCATCCGGAGCGCACGGTGCGTTCCATCAAGCGGCGCATGGGCGAGCCGGTCAAGGTCTCCATGGGCGATCAGGCGTACAGCCCCCAGGAGATCTCGGCCATGATCCTGGGCCGGCTCAAGGGGGCCGCGGAGGCGGACCTGGGCACCCGGGTCGACAAGGCCGTGATCACCGTGCCCGCCTTCTTCTCCGATGCCCAGCGCCAGGCCACCCGCGATGCCGGAGAGCTGGCGGGACTGGAGGTGGTGCGCATCATCAACGAGCCCACCGCCGCCGCCCTGGCCTACGAGGTCGAGCACCGCGAGCCCAAGAACATCCTGGTCTATGACCTGGGCGGGGGCACCTTCGACGTCTCGGTGGTGCGCCTGAGCCGTGATGTCACTGAGGTGCTGGCCAGCCACGGCAACAACCACCTGGGCGGCGACGACTTCGACGCCAAGGTGCTCGATCGTCTGATCACCCATCTGCGCGAGCAGGGGGCGGACCCGAGCGAGGATCGTGCCGCCATGGCGCGCCTGGGGCGTGCCGCCGAGTCGGCCAAGATTGCGCTCACCGATGCCCCCTACGCCCGGGTGGAGGAGGAGTATCTGCTCGGTCGCGACGGCCAGCCGTTGCACCTGTCGCTGGAGCTGGCGCGCGACGACTACGAGGCACTGATCGTCCCGTTCATCGACGAGACCCTGGAGGCGGTGCACACGGCCCTGGAGGGGGCTGGGCTCGCCCTTGCCGATCTGAGCGAGGTGCTGCTGGTGGGCGGTGCCACCCGTACTCCCCTGATCCACCGTCGTTTGGGAGAGCTGCTCGGCATGCAGCCGCGCAGCGAGGTGAATCCGGACCTCTGCGTGGCTGGCGGTGCGGCCATCCAGGCGGCGGTCATCGCTGGGCACGAGGTCTCCGGCGTGCTGGTGGATGTGACCCCCTACACCTTCGGCACCAGCGCCATCGGGCTGCTCAACGGCGAGCCCTATCCCTATACCTTCGTGCCGCTGATCCGCAAGAACACGCCCATCCCGGTGACCAAGAGCGAGGCCTTCTCCACGGTGGAGGACGGACAGCCG
>Ga0307436_1001151_pt1 | contig 11860 bp, 11 predicted proteins | sample SalMarWE160440MG_FD_202513 | JGI IMG/M metagenome (GOLD analysis project Ga0307436, IMG submission 202513) | Salt marsh sediment microbial communities from the Plum Island Ecosystem LTER, Massachusetts, United States - WE1604-40 | ecosystem: Environmental > Aquatic > Marine > Intertidal zone >...
TCCTGTCGCACGCCATGGTTCGTTTTTGCCGGGCCGGGCATCGACCGCCAACGGGCGCACCCACCCCCGGTTATCGCAAGACGTATGCCAAGGGTGCTGCCATACCCGCCCGTGTCTCTGCCAGGCGCGCAGCGCCGGTCCGGTCCCTACTCTAGGGCAAGGCCGATGCACAAGAAAGCGGCAGGGATTGGCGGCATGGGGGCGGTCATGGCACTTGTCAGGGCCGCCTCGCCGATCGTAGCGTGGCGATGCGATCGCGGGGGGAGATCATGAGACGGGCGCTCAGTCCAGCCGGCATTCGGGCGCCGTTCGCCCGCTACAGCCATGGCATCGAAGTGGGCGAGAACGCGCGGCTGGTCTACGCGTCCGGCCAGCTCGGCGTCGCTCCCGACGAAACGGTGCCCGACACCATCGAGGGCCAGAGCGAGCGCTGCTTCGCCAACATCAAGGCGATCCTCGCCGAGGCGGGCATGGAGCTCGACGACATCGTGCGGATCAACGCCTACGTCACCCGGCGCGAGGACATGGCCGGGTACATGAAGGTGCGCGACCGCCTGCTCGCCGAGCCGCCGCCGGCCTCGACGCTCATAATGGTGGCGGGATTCACGCGGCCCGAGTTCCTGATCGAGATCGAAGTGGTGGCGGCGAAAGCGGCCTGAGCCATGCGTCAGTGGATCAAGCAACCGCTCGCCGTGCTCGCCGAAGGCGCCGAAGACGGCTTGGTCGTCGAGGGGGCGCGGATCGTTGAGCTGGTCGGGCGCGGCAGCCGGCCAAGCGCGCCGATCGATCAGGTGTTCGACGCCTCGCGCCACGTCGTGCTACCCGGCCTCATCAACACCCACCATCATTTCTTCCAGACACTGACGCGGGCCCATCCGGCGGCGATCAACAAGGAACTGTTCGCGTGGCTGACGGCGCTCTACCCGATCTGGGCGCGTCGGGTCAGGCCCGATACCTTTCGCCTGGCGACGCGGCTGGCGCTGACGGAGCTGTTGCTGTCGGGGGTAAGCTGCGCCTCCGACCACCAGTACCTGTTTCCGGCCGGCCTCGACGGTGCGATGGACATCCAGGCCGAGGAAGCGGCCGCGCTCGGCATGCGCATGACGCTAACGCGCGGCTCGATGAATCTTTCCGAGAAAGACGGCGGCCTGCCGCCCGACGACGTGGTGCAGGACGAGGATGCCATCCTCGCCGATTGCGAGCGCGTGCTCGGCCGCTACCATGACGACCGCACCGGCGCGATGATGCAGGTGGCGTTGGCTCCGTGCGCCCCGTTCACCGTCAGCAAGCGGCTGATGGTCGATTCGGTCGCACTGGCCGAGCGCTTCAACTGCCGACTGCACACCCACCTCGGCGAGACGCACGACGAGAACGAATATTGCCTTAGCCACTTCGCTTGCCGGCCGGTCGACTATCTGGAGGAATGCGGGTGGCTCACCGAGCGCGTATGGTTGGCCCACGGCATCCACTTCACCGACGAGGAGATCCATCGGCTTGGCCGCCATGGCGTCGGCGTTTGCCACTGTCCGACCTCCAACATGGTGCTGGCGTCCGGACAGTGCCGCACCAAGGAGCTGGAGGCGGCCGGCAGCCCGGTCGGCCTCGGCGTGGACGGCTCGGCGTCCAACGACAGCTCCAACCTGATGGAGGGCGTGCGTCACGCCCTGATGATCAACCGGCTCACCTACGACGCGGCGGCGGTCACCCATTTCGACGTGCTGCGCTGGGCGACCAGAGGTTCGGCCGCCTGCATCGGACGCGACGACATCGGCGAGATCGCAGTCGGCAAGGAGGCCGACCTCGCCTTCTATACGCTCGACGAACTGCGCTTTTCCGGTGCCGGTGATCCGCTGGCGGCACTTGTGCTGTGCGGCGCTCATGCCGCTGACCGGGTGATGATCGCCGGTGAATGGCGGGTCGCCGACGGACAACCGCTCGGGGTCGACGTCGCCAAGCTTCGTCGCGAACACGGCGCCGCGGCGCGGGCCTTCCTGGAGGCTCTCTAGACGGGCGCGCGAGCGCGGTGATTTGACGCGAATCGCTTTTCGGCCGAGCATCGCTGGCGATGGTTCCCTTCGGGGATCAAAAGGGAACGCGGTGCGGGCGCTGCCCAAATCCGCGGCTGCCCCCGCAACTGTAAGCGGACGGCCGGCATCACGACGCCACTGGGCAACCGGGAAGGCGATGCCGGCAACCGGCCGTGAGCCAGGAGACCTGCCATCACCGGACGTCATGGCAGGAGCATCGGACGGGGTGTCCCGGTGTCGCAAGGCCGGCTCAGGTCGCGCTCCTCTCTGCAATGACATGCAACGTCAGCAGAGAGAATCCGCGTTGACTGTTATCAAGGGACTCTTCGACGAGAGCGCCGGCCAGATCCGTGCGCGGCTCGTCGTCATCTACGGCGTGCTCGCGGTGCTGAACATCGGCACCTGGCTGTGGGCGTTTGCTGCCTTCCATGACCAACCAGCACTTCTCGGTGTGGCGCTTCTTATCTACGGGTTAGGTCTCCGGCACGCGGTCGACGCCGACCACATCGCGGCTATCGACAACGTCACCCGCAAGCTGAGGCAGGAGGGCAAGCGGCCGGTGGCGGTCGGCTTCTTCTTCGCCCTCGGCCATTCGACGGTGATCGTCGCGGTCGCCGTGGCGGTGGCAGCGGCCGCCACGGCGATTGCCGGCGTCGAGGGCTTCAAGGGCATCGGCGGCACGATCAGCACCGGAGTCTCGGCCCTGTTCCTGTTCATGATCGCGGCGATGAACATCGTCATCTTCGTCGCCATCTTGCGCAGCTACCGCCGCGTGCGGGCCGGCGGCGCCTACGTCGAGGAGGACCTCGACGTGCTGCTCAACAATCGCGGCTTGCTGGCGCGCCTCTTCCGGCCGCTGTTTCGCCTGGTGAGCAGCAGCTGGCACATGCTGCTGCTCGGCTTCCTCTTCGGCCTCGGCTTCGACACCGCGACCGAGATAGCCATGTTCGGCGTTTCCGCCGCGCAGGCGGCCCACGGCCTGCCGGTCGGCGCCATCCTCGTCTTTCCGGCGCTGTTCGCCGCCGGCATGTCGCTGGTCGACACCAGCGACGGTGTCATCATGCTCGGCGCCTACGAGTGGGCGTTCGTCAGGCCGGTGCGCAAGCTCTACTACAACATGACCATCACGTTGGTTTCGGTGGTGATCGCGGTCCTGATCGGCGGCATCGAGGCGCTCGGGCTGATCGGTGACAAGCTCGGGCTGGCCGGCGGCGTGTGGGGCGCGGTCGGCATGCTTAACGGCAACTTCAACAGCCTCGGCTTCGTCGTCGTCGGCGTGTTCGTGGCGGCGTGGGCGATCTCCTATTTCATCTACCGCATGAAGCGGGTGGACGAAGTGGAGGTGCGGGTGCAACCGTGAGGCCCTGCCGGCCGGCGGCCAAACCCGACACCGGTTGTGCTAAGACAGTTGCATGACTGGCCTGCCGCGCGGTTTCTGGGCTGAGATGACCACCGGCGATTTCGCCGGCGCCGAGACGGTCGGCTGGATCGCCGTGCTGCCGGTGGCGGCGATCGAGCAGCACGGGCCGCACCTGCCGGTCTTGACCGACACCTGCATCGCCGAGGGCATGGTCGCCCGCGCCATCGCGCTCATGCCTGGCGAGTTGCCGGTGACCTTCCTGCCGGTGCAGGCGGTGGGCAAGTCGAACGAGCACATCTCTTCACCGGGGACGCTGACCACCACCTGGGAGACGGCGACCAGACTGTGGCTCGACATCGGCGACAGCGTGCGGCGCGCCGGGGTGCGCAAGCTGATCGTGATCAATTCGCACGGCGGCAACGTGCCGATGGTCGACATCGTCGCGCGCGAGCTGCGCGTGCGCCACGACATGCTGGTGGTGGCGACGGCATGGTCGCGCTTCGGCCATCCGCAGGGTCTGCCGGCCGGCGACGAGGGGCTCTACGGCATCCACGGCGGCGATATCGAGACGTCGATGATGCTACATCTGCGCCCCGACCTGGTGCACATGGACAAGGCGGAGGACTTCCGCTCGGCCCAGCTCGACTTCATCGACGAATTCAAGCACCTGCGTGCCCATGGCCCGGTGCAGTTCGGCTGGAAGGCGCAGGACCTCAACCGGGCCGGCACCGTCGGTAACGCCACCGTCGCCACCGCCGCCAAGGGCAGGGCGGTGGTCGAGCATCAGGCGGCCGCGTTCGTCGAGCTTTGCCGCGACGTCCACCGGTTCGATCCGGGGCGCCTGTGGACGCCGTGACGAGGCCGCTTTCGGCGCTGCGCGCCGACCTCGCCGGCATCGGGCTGGCCGACGACAAGGCCACAGTGAAACTCAAGAGCCGCGACTTCTTCTGGTTCTCGCCGATCCTGAAGCCGCTGCTCGACGACAAACGCGCCGAGCTGGTGGCGTTGCCACGCAGCAAGGACGAGGTAATCCGCATCGCCGCGGCGGCGGCGCGCCACCGGGTGGCCCTGACAGTGCGCGGCGGCGGTACCGGCAACTACGGCCAGGCGGTGCCGCTCGCCGGCGGCGTCCTCCTCGACATGGGCGGGCTCGACCGGACGGTGGCGGTGAGAGCCGGGGCCGCCCGCTGCGAGGCCGGTGCGCGGTTTCTCGATATCGACCGGAGACTGAGGGACGACGTTGGCTCACGCTGGGAGTTGCGCTTCCACCCCTCGACCCGCAAGCAGGCGACGATCGGCGGCTTTGTCGCCGGCGGCGCCGCCGGCTGCGGATCGTGCACGTGGGGACAGATATCGGACCCCGGTGCGGTGATCGCGGTGGAAGTGGTCACGGTGGAAGAAAGACCGCGCACGCTCGCGCTCGCCGGCCGCGACGTGCTCAAGGTGCTCCATGCCTACGGGGTCAACGGCATCATCACCGAAGTGGAAATATCGCTGGCGCCGTGGCAGCCGTGGGCCGAGCGGGTATTGGCGTTTCCGAGCCTTGCCACGGCGACGCGGTTCGGCTGGGCGCTGACTGCCGCCGAGGGCATCGCCAAGAAGGAAGTGGCGGTGTTCGACGCAGGCATTCCGCGGTTGCTCAAACGGCTGGCGCCGCTCGTCCCGACTGGCCAGGCGATGGCGATTGTTATGGTGGCGGAGGCGCAGGCCGCTGCCCTTGCGGAGATGGCGGCCGACCACGGCGGCAGCGTCGTCTACGCACGGCCGGCGGCGGCAGCAGAGGACGCCGCCTTCGACGGCAAGGGTGCGATGCCGCCGCTCTACGAGTACACCTGGAACCACACGACGCTGCATGCCCTCAAGGTCGAGCCATCGATCACCTATTTGCAGATCCGCTTTCCGCCGGGCCGCGAGGTGGAGCTCGTCGACAAGATCGAGCGGGCACTGGCCGGGGAGATGCTGCTGCATCTCGAGTTCCAGCGCCGCTTCGGCCGGGTGTTCGTGTCGGGCCTGCCGCTGTTGCGCTACCGTTCGCCCGAGCGGCTCGACCAGGTGATCGCGATGGTGGAAGGAATGGGCGGTGCTGTGTCGAACCCGCACAGCTACGTGCTCGACGATGCCGGCTGGAAACGGACGGACGCGCCTCAGGCGGAGTTCAAGACCCTCGCCGACCCGTTCGGACTGATGAACCCGGGCAAGCTCAGAGCGTGGCCGCCGAAACCTGCAGGCTAGGGGCGCCCGGCCCGGTTTCGGCGAGGGCGTCGAGATGGTCGCGCAAGACCTCGAGATCGTAGCCGGCGTCGCGGGCGATCGCCAAGGCGCGGTCGACGCCGAGGCGGCCGGCCGAGGCTTGTGTCCACAACGTCGCGCAGCGGGTGCCGGACCGGCAATAGAAGAGGATCGGGCCGGGCAGCTCGTCCATCAGCTCGGCAAAGGCATCGACGATATCGTCGTCGGTGACGTTCGCATTGCGCACCGGCAGATAACGGAATGCCAGACCGTTGCGGCGGGCGGCGGCTGCGGCGGCACTGTTGGGCAGTTGATCGGGCGCCTCGCCGTCGGGCCGGTTGTCGACCACGGAACGGAATCCGCGGGCGGCAATGTCGGCGAAATCGGCCTCGACCAGCTGCGGGGCGACGGCAACGTTCTTCTCGAGCTCAATGATTGTGGCCATGGGATACCTGTTTGCCGGCCGGCGGCGCGGCTTGCGGTGGTTTGGACTGGCGCAGTCTTGCGCACGCGCGAGCGCAAAACAAATCCGGGACATGCGCCAATTCGGCTCGGATACGAAATCTCATCTCCGCAGGTGCCAATTCGCGAAATATTGTTCTGATTGGCACATGACGGTTCGTGGATCGGGGACCGTTCCTGCCGATGACCGCGACGCGACAGCCGGCGCGGTCCCCTGACAAAACGACCTGTTGCCTCCGGCGAGCGGCGATGACAGGTTGGCCCACCATTCGACAGGATCGAGCCGCCGCCGGCGGCTGGAGGCGGGAGGACAGATGCGGCCGGATTTTCGTGTCGTCGCCGCGATCGCGCTGATCGGCGCGTTCGCGACGAGCGGGCAAGCCAAGACCCTTACCTTTTGCACCGACGGCATCCCGGAAGGTTTTGATCCGGCGCCCTACACCACCGCGGTGACCTTCGATGCCTCGGCGCAGACGCTCTACGATCGCCTGGTCGCCTTCGCGTCGGGGACGACCAAGGTGGTGCCCTCACTGGCGGAGAGCTGGGATGTTTCCGCCGACGGGCTCGAGTACACCTTCCATCTGCGCCAGGGCGTCAAGTTCCAGACCACGGCCGATTTCACCCCAAGCCGCGATTTCAACGCCGACGACGTGGTGTTCTCGTTCAGCCGCCAGATGGACGATCACAATCCCTACTTCGGCTACGCCGGCGGCCAATGGCCGTATTTCGACGGCATGTCGATGCCGCAATTGATCAAGTCGATCGACAAAGTCGACGACGCCACCGTCAAGTTCACGCTCAACCTGCCGCAGGCGTCGTTTCTCGCCGACCTGGCGATGGACTTCGGCTCGATCGTTTCGAAGGAATATGCCGACAAAGTGAGGGCTGCGGGTCATCCCGAGTACCTCGACCAGAAGCCGGTGGGCACCGGGCCGTTCCAACTGGTCGGCTATGACCAGAACACCGCCATCCACTACAAGGCCAATCCCGACTACTGGGGAGGCAAGCCTGAAATCGACGACCTCGATTTCCTGATCGTGCCCGACGGCGGCGTGCGCTGGCAGAAGCTCAAGGCGGGCCAGTGCCAGGTGATGGCCGATCCGAGGCCGGGCGACATCGCCGCCATGAAGGCGGACGACAGCGTCAACGTCATGCAGCAGGCGCGCATGGACGTCGCCTATCTCGCCTATAACACCACCCAGGCGCCGTTCGACAATCCCGACGTGCGTCGCGCCCTCAACATGGCGATCGACAAGCAGGCGATCATCGATGCCGTCTACAACGGCGCGGCGATGGTTGCCAAGAACCCGATCCCGCCGACGATGTGGTCGTACAACGCGGCCGTCGCCGACGACCCTTACGATCCCGACACGGCAAAATCCATGCTCGACAAGGCGGGCGTGTCGAAACTGAAGATGAAGGTGTGGGCGATGCCGGTGGCGCGCTCGTACAATCCCGACGCCCGCCATATGGCCGAGATGATCAAGGCGGATCTCGCCAAGATCGGGGTCGACGTCGAGGTGGTCACCTACGAATGGGGCGAGTACCTGAAGCGGTCGAGCGCCAAGGACCGCGACGGAGCGGTGCTGTTCGGCTGGACCGGCGACAACGGCGATCCCGACAGCTTTATCGCTCCGCTGCTCGGCTGCGACGCGGTGGGCGTGTCAAACCGGGCCGAGTGGTGCGACAAGGCGTTCAATGACCTGATCGTCAAAGCCTCGACCCTCCAGAACATGGACGAGCGCGGCAAGCTCTACGAGCAGGCGCAAGTGCTGTTCAAGCAGGCAGCGCCATGGGCGACCATCGCCCACACCCTGGCGACGGTGGTGGCGAGCAAGACGGTGGAGGACTACGTGATGGATCCGCTCGGTCACCACAATTTCGCCCGTGTCGATCTCGCCGAGCCGGCCGCTGCCGCTGGCAGTGGCGCCAGCGGTGCGAGTGACAGCAACGGCGGCAGCGCCAGCGCAAGCACCGGCAGCGGTAGCAGCAACTAGGCGGCCACCGCCGCGGTGCTGCGGGCGGCGAGGTCGCGGGCAAAGGCGGACAGCAGCCGGTCGAATGATTCGTTCAGGTCGAGCTTGAGACGAAAGCCGCCGGCGGCGTCCAGCGAGACGAAACCATGAATGATCGCCCGAAGCGCGCGCGTGGCGTGGAGGGCGTCGTCGCCCTTGACGCCGTAGCCGGCAAGCACGGCGGTGACCGTGGCGAGCATCGCCTGGCCGGCGGCGGCGATGTCGTTCTCGCCGGGACCGGCAGCGCGCAGCGAGGCGGCATAAAGACCGGGCCGGTCTCGGGCGAACTGCCAATAGGCATGGGCGAGAGCGAACAACGCCTCGTCACGGGACTTGCCGATGGTGGCGCGCTGCGTGCGGGCGTTCGCCTCGCTGAGGCCGCGTACCGAGAGCGCCCGGTGAACGGCATCGAGATTGGCGACGTGCTTGTAGAGCGAGGGGGGCCTGACGCCGAGGTCATCGGCCAGACGGGCCAGGGTCACGGCGGCGAGACCGTCGCGATCGGCGATCGCGGCGGCCTCGTCGATGACCCGCTCGGTGGTGAGGCCGGCGCGGGGCATCAGACGCCTGGCTTGTCGGCGATGAAGGCGAGGATGGCGGGGTTGGTCACGTCGGGCATCTCGGCATGCGGATAGTGACCGGCGCCCTCGACCATGTCGACCGTGCCGTCGAGGAGCTTCGCCACCGTGGCAGCTTCGCTCGCCGGATCCGGAAAGTCCGCATCCTTCGTTCCCATGACGACCAGCGTCGGCACATGGATCGAGCCGAGATCGGCGGCGGGGTCATCGCCGGGCGGATCGATCATCGCCTTGACCGCGGCCATGCGGCCGGGCGCGGAGAGGTTGGCGATGAGCTGCTTCTTGTAGGCGGCATAATCGGCCGGCTTCTCGGTCGGGAAGAGCGAGTCGAAGTACAAGCTCCAGGCCCAGGTGGTCCACGGGCCGGCGAAGGCGACCTTGATCATCACCGCTTGGGTGAAGCCCTTCCACCACGATTGCGGTTCGACCTTGCGCACGACCGGTCCGATCAGGATGAGCTTCGCCACCGTCTCCGGCGCTTCGGTCGCCGCCCAGGTGGCGGCGCCGGCCCCCTTGGAGTTGCCGACGATGATGGCCGGGCCGGCATCGAGGCGGCGGACAAGGGCGACGATGTCGCTGCCGAGCGCCTCGGAGGTGTAGCTCGGCCAGCTGACCGACGAGCCGCCGTGGCCGCGCAGGTCCATGGTCACGACGCGATAGCCGGCGGCGGCAACCTTGGGGGCGAGAAAGCGGTAGTCTTCCTTCAGGTCGCCAAGGCCGGGAACCATGACGACCAGAGGACCGCTGCCCTGGTCGGTGTAGGCGATGCGTCCGTCAGGACGGTCGAGGAACAGGTTACCGGTCATGGCTTGTCTTCCGTGGCTCAAGGTGGACGAGCCGGCCAAAGCGCCGGCGAGGGTCGCGGTTGCGACGCCCGCGGTAGCGACTGTGAAATCGCGCTTCAACATGATCAGCTCCTTATTGTCAGTATCTGATAAGCTACTATCATTAGCGTTTCGGCTATGCAAGGCTTTTTTCATTTGTTTGGAGATTGCCTGTCGGCTGCGGCCGGGGCGAGGAGCGGGGCAGGAGCTGCGGCGTGCGGCGGTTCGCGACAACGAAGACTGGGTGGCGCGACCGGGAGAGGGTGGTGAGAGACGCGCCGGCAGAACGAACTTGCGGGCCCGGCGCGGCACATGGTCGCTTGTGTCACTTTGCGATTACCGTAGTCGCCGGGGCGAGGTAGGGCGAAGCATGATCGACGTTCGGGACAATGGCCGTTCAGGGGCGAGGCGGTGCGCACGTCGGCCCGCGCCGACGGTGCGAGCTCTGGCCAGACTCGTTGCGGCGGTGACGTTGATGTCGCTCGCCGCCTGCAGCAACGGCGCAAAGTGGCACGAGACCGATCTGACCGGCGCCATGCCGGTGCTCGACTTCACGATGACCCGCGCCGACGACGGCAAGACGGTGACCGCCGCCGATTTCGCGGGCAAGGTGACGCTGCTCTATTTCGGCTACACGTTCTGTCCCGACGTGTGCCCGACGACGCTGACCAACGTCGCCCGCGTTCTGAAGAATCTGGGCGACAAGGCGGACGACGTGCGGGTGCTGTTCGCGACGGTCGATCCGAACCGCGACACGCTGCCGGTACTGAAGCAGTATGCCGCCGCTTTCGCGCCGCAGGTGGTCGGTCTGCGCGGCGAGCCCGATCAGCTCGCTGCTCTGGCCAAACGCTACCGGGTGGCCTATTCGGTCACGCCGGCCAGCGGCGACAAGCCCTACACCGTCACCCACAGCTCGGCGATCTATGTCTTCGACGGCAGCGGACGGGTCAGGCTGCTGATATCGTCGATGGCGTCGGCCAGGCCCGATATCGACGGGGCGACCGCCGATCTCAAGCGGCTCGTCGAGGAGTCGCAACCGCAGGGATTGTTTCAGCGGTTGTTCGGGATGGTCTGACTGAGCTGCCTCATTGGCCGGTGGCGCTGCGCACCGCGAAATCGCTGGTGAGGGTGCCGCCGTCCTTGAAGGTGAGGGTCACCGGCACCGAGCCGCCCGGTTTCAGCGAGGAAGCCGGCGCCATGCACATGAGGTGGAAGCCGCCGGGCGCGAAGGCGATGCTGTGGTGAGCGGGCACCGTCACGCTGTCGACCGGCAGCATTTGCTCGGTGCCGTTAACCGATTGGCTCTTGTGCAGCATGATCGAGCCGCAGCCGGGCGAGGCGGCACCGACCAGCACGCGGTCGCCGTCGCCGTTGTTGGCCAGGGTGAAGTAACCCGCCGCCGGCCGCGACGGGATGATCAGCCGCATGTAACCATCGGCAACTGTCAGGCCGGCTTCGGCGGCAACAGCGGCCGGAGCCACAGCAATGACGGCGAGAGCGCCGCACAGGCTCAAGAGCCGAGCGAGAGCCGAGCTAGCGGCCGGTCCATTGCGCGGCGGAAATGTCGGTAGGTTGTTCACTGGGGTCTTTCCCTTCCTCATCGAGGCGCAAAGCGTTGATGACCAGGATGAGGGCGACGCCGCTCATCATGGCCGGCGGTATCCAGATGTTCAGGCCGCCGAGCTGCTGGTCGCCAAGGGCGCCGATCGACGGATAGATGCGGCCGCACCAGGCGTAAAAGTTGTAGAGGTCATACGGCGCGAAGGCGATGGCGGCGCCGATCAGAATCTGCGGCGGGGCGACCGCGAGCGCCATGGCGGCACGGCCGCCGAAGGAGACACGGGCGGGCGGCCTCGGGCGCGGGTCGAGAACGACGGCCCAGAACAGAATGCCGTCGACGACCATGCTCCAGTTCATCACCTGGTAGAGGCGGGCGTCGATCATTGCGCGAAAATGCACCGCCGGGATCAGCCAGAACGCGACCAGCCCGACGAACAGCAGCGAGGCGATGACCGGCCGCTGCAGCACGCGAACCGGGCTGACCACGATCGGGGCGTCGATCATTCGCCGCACGAGCGACGGCATGCCCCGGCGCAGCACGGCCCCCGGCCAGGCAAGCACGATCAGAAACGGCCCGATGTGGTGCATCACGACGTGCTGGATGCGGTTGAGGAAGAACATGTGCTCGGCGAGATACTCGAAGTGGGTCTGCAACACCGCATAGACGGCGAGCACGCCGGCGACGTAGGAAAGGCCGCGCCACGCCGGCGGGCGTTCGGCCGGCGGCAACCGGGTGAGGCCGCGCCAATACCAGCCGAGCGCCAGCCCCGCGGCGAGGAACCACGGCCAGGAAAATTCCCACGGC
>Ga0307436_1001152_pt1 | contig 11860 bp, 12 predicted proteins | sample SalMarWE160440MG_FD_202513 | JGI IMG/M metagenome (GOLD analysis project Ga0307436, IMG submission 202513) | Salt marsh sediment microbial communities from the Plum Island Ecosystem LTER, Massachusetts, United States - WE1604-40 | ecosystem: Environmental > Aquatic > Marine > Intertidal zone >...
GGGCTGGACTCCGCCAAAGAATGCAGAGCGCGCCATGATGACCCACCGCCACGTCCACGTTAACGAGGCTCCGAAGACGCCGCAGTTTTGGCTGATCTGGATGGTGCTCTGCCTCAACGTCACCGCCGGCATTGCGGTGATCTCCATGGCAAGCCCGATGCTGCAGGACGTGTTCGGCACCCATCTGCTTGCCAACGACGGCGCGGGCCTGACGGCGGCAGCGCAGAAGGCGGCCATCGTCGCCGCGGCGGCCGGGTTGGTGGGTCTCATCAGCCTGTTCAACAGCCTCGGCCGCATCTTCTGGGCCTGGGCGTCGGACTATATCGGCCGCAAGAACACCTACTACACGTTCTTCATCCTCGGCATCATCCTCTATGTCCTGTTGCCGACTTGGGGCCATCTCGTGATCCCGGCCCTGTTCGTGCTCTCGATCTGCGTTATCCTGACGATGTATGGCGGCGGCTTCTCCACAGTGCCGGCCTATCTCGCCGATATCTTCGGCACGCAGATGGTGGGTGCCATTCATGGCCGACTCATCACCGCGTGGTCGGTAGCGGGTGTCGCCGGGCCGGCGCTGATCGCCAGCCTGCGGCAATACCAGCTCGATCACGGAGTGGCGCACAATCTCGTCTATGACCGCACGCTTTACATCATGGCGGGGCTGCTGTTCATCGGACTGATCTGCAACGCGCTGGTCCGTCCGGTGGCCGAGCGCCACTACATGAGCGACGAGGAGCTGGCGCACGAGCGCTCTCTACAACGCGAGAAGCCCGTCGAGGGGGGAGCAGAGAAAGCCGCGCGCGGCGGCTTCGGCATTGGCGGGGTGCTGGCCTGGGCAGGCATCGGCATCCCGTTCCTGATCGGCGTGGCCATCGCCATTCAGAAGGGCGCCGCGCTGTTCTGAGACGGAAACGAAAGGCGGGCGCGACGAAATGCGTCGGGCCCGCCCTCTCAACTCCGACACAGTTCCAAGCGGGGGCAGAGGATCAGACTTCCATAAAAATGGGCCCCGTCCAGGCCAGTCGAAAGACCGCGGGAGGGGCCTGATTTCGACTATCACATTAAACTAGAAGATTTTTCTTGTCAGAAACCGTTAATGTTTCTTTCAGAATGCGTTCATGGACGCTTCATGCGGCTCTCATCCCTGACCCCCATTATCTAGCCTTGAAGTTCACCGAAGGAGACGACCATGAAAGAGTGGCTGAAACCTGAGATTACCGAGTCCGAGGCTGGCATGGAGGTTACCTCCTATCTTCCGGCTGAGCTCGACCGCGCTTAATTCGCGCTGATCTAGCAAGTTTTCAAAAATGGCGGTCCCAGCGATAGCGGGGCCGCCATTTTCGTTTGTGGCGCTGGAATTTGCGAGCGCCGTCAGATTGGCCTAATCCGGCTTTCAGGCAGTTTTCATGACCGCTTCATGCGGTTCTCATGCCCAAGACCCCACATTGGATCCGTTAGATCACTTAAGGAGATCCATCATGAAAGAGTGGCTGAAACCCGAGATCACCGAGTCCGAGGCTGGGATGGAGGTTACCTCCTATCTTCCGGCTGAGCTCGACCGCGCTTAATCAGTGCTGATCTAGCGACTCATCCAGATGGCGGCCCTAGCGAATAGCGGGGCCGCCATTTTGGTTGGCGAAGCTATTCAAAGAAACCGTGGCGCGCTAAGATAGCGTCCTACGCATCTGCAACCCGTTGTGGAGCGTACGGCCATGATGGAAAGCGCGGCGGAGGAGAAGCGGTCGACCAAGACCGCAGCTCACACTGATGGGCCGGGCGACTCACAACGCGGCCCAGCTTACCGTCGCTGGTTCACGGCCTCGGCATTCTTTGCTCTCATTGGCCTCTGGGGATTGCTCGCGTGGATCTTCAACCTCCCTATTGGAGGTGAGATTCGCTCCGATCCGTTCGATCTTCACCAGGGAGAGTCCGGGCTTTCGCGCCTCGCGGACGACTTCCTCTCGACAGTTCCCCATCCAGGTCTCGCAAGAATGAACGTCGTGCCGACGGGTGTCGCAGGCACGTTCAGCCCGCGTACCCTCGAAAGCGACCAGGCGGGAATACCGCCCCCTTTATACCTGCCGAGCAGCTTCGCGAATGCGCCCCTCTCCGCGATGCAGGAGATCAATCAAAGTCCTCCCGCATCGGGGGCATCCAATGAGTCCGCCATACGGTTCGTGCAAGCGGGAATTATGGGCGACGAGAAGGGGGCGCCCTTTCCCGACCTGAAGAACGGCCGGGACCTGCAAGGGCAGCCGCCGCCATCGCAGCTGAATCAGAAACGGCAACTGGAGCCGCCGCCGTCGAAGCTGGAACAGCAGCAGCAGGAACCGCTTCCGTCGAAACTTGAGCAGCAGAAGGAGCTCCAGCCTCTCAACCCGGTGCAACAGCAGGAACAGCAGCCGGAGCAGCAGCCGCTAAACACAGAGCAACAGAAGCAGCTGCCGGAGCAGCAGCAATCTGCCGCCCTCCCGAGCGATGCGCTCCTTGCCGGCTTGTTGCTCCGACGCCAAGACGGGAAGGCCTCTCTTCTCGCCGTCGACATGCAAGGGCGAATCTTCAGCTTCGACACTGAGCGCGGCTGGCAACGGGCAGAAACCGACCGTCACCTGCTTATCGGACGGATACGTGATTCTGGCCTTGGCGTCGCTTATAAGCTGAACACCAAGAGCTCTTCCTGGCTGGTCTTCTTTACGCCAACGGAGGGCAACACAGGGCACGTATTCCCCATTTTTCAGTCCAGGGACATCGCGAGACCCAACGCGGTTCGGTGGATCGGCGAAGCGTTCCAGGTGAAGCCTAGCGAAGCCTCGCCATCCCAGAGCATTATTGCACCCCAAAATTCCTTTCCTAATTTCGGGCTCGCCAACTTTTTCCATCCTGACCCGTCGCAGCTGCCGGCCTTCTATTCGGCAACCTTCGTTCCCGGCACCAAGACCGATTGGTCGATCTGGGCTGGTGGCGACAAAGGGCTGCTTGAGTTGCGCGGCACGACTACGAACGCGCGGGATCTGAAGCTCCACGGGCTGCCCACTTCCGCTCCCATCCGTTCGGTCTTCTTCCATTCCGACAAGATGGGCTGGGCCTCGTCGGGTTGGAGAGATGGAAATGAGGAAGGGACCGAACGGCCCGTCATCCTCGAGACTTCTGACGGAGGCGCCACATGGGAACGCTTGCCTTACCGTTGGTTGCCTGCCCCCTGGGTGTTCCTCTCCTTCGTCTTGGCCGTCGGTGCTTTTTGGCGCGGCACGGTGGACTATGCCAATTCACTGGTCGAAACCAAGCCGAGCATCGCAGGACATGGCGTCAGCGACAATCCGATCGGCCTCGACGACCCGGACGCTCTCGGCCTTGTCCCTATCGCGCACGCCATGTCGCGCTTCCTGCGCAACGTGCAGACGACGCCAAGTCTCGCCATCGGAATCGCCGGTGCGTGGGGCTCCGGCAAGAGCTCGCTCATGAGGCTCGTCCGTGAGGACCTCGAGGATAGGGGCGTTCGTTCCGTGGAGTTCAATGCCTGGCATCACCAGCAGGAAGAAAGCCTGCTTGCTGCCTTGCTGACTGCCGTGCGTGCCCAGGCCGTGCCGCCGATTTGGACCTGGTCTGGCTTGCGGGTTCGCCTATGGAGCGCGTTTCACCGCATAAAGGCCAATCCATTTGGCGTCATCGGCATGCTCTTTCTTGCCGCGGCGATAGGATTCGTCATTTGGCTCTGTGGCCCGAGACTGCTCGAACTGGTGCATCCAAAGGAAGGGCATACCCCAGAGTCGAGCGACCTTTGGGCCGCGCTCGGCATTTCCGCCTCCGTCATTGCTATCTCCAAGGGCCTTTGGACCGTCCTCCAACCGTTGAGCGTCGTGCCGGCGAAGCTTCTCTCGACAATGTCGACGCGCGCCAGCAAAAAGGACTTGGAGCAACAGCTGGCTTTCAGATACCGCTTCGCGCGGGAGTTCAGAACGTTCTGCAGGGCGCTCAGACGCCCTCCCCATCCAGGCCTCGTGATCTTCGTCGACGATCTCGACCGCTGTGGGCCGCGCCAAACGGTCGACATCTTGGAAGCTCTCAACTTCGTCACGACGGCCGGAAACTGCTTTATCATCCTTGGCTTCGACGAGCAGAAGGTGAAGGCCGCCATCGCCGATGTTTACAAGGACACGGTGCTCGAATTGCATGAGACCGACACGGGCGATTTCTCTAAACCAAAGAGAGAGGATCTTTTCCGCTTCGCCACGAACTATCTCGAGAAGCTCGTTCACCTCGTGGTGCCCGTGCCGCCCGCCACTGGCGAGGCGGTGGAAAAGCTTCTCGGACTCACCACCGTCCCGCCTCCGTCACGTGCGGAACGCCGCGAGCGGCGATTCAAGAACCTGGCGGCCGAAACGGCGATACCGCTCTTGCTGCTTCTCGGTGGGTGCGTCCTCATAGGCTCTCTCGCTTGGCCGTTCGTGGACCCCACGATCGCCGCAATGGAAGACTGGCGGCATGTCCCTAAACCGAAAGAGCCACCGCCTGCGCAGCAAGCTGGTCAGCCGGACATCCTCGGCTCTCCGGTTCCTGAGGTGGAGATCAATCCGTCGCCGGGCGATCAGGCCGATACAGCACCGCCGATCGTGCTGCCAGAGCCCGCGGCTCCGTGGTGGGGCGAAGCCATTCCGACTTCGCTTGTCGTTGTGCTGTTCTTCATCATCGTGCTCGTGCCCGTCGCCTGGTTGACGCGACGCTTTACAGTCGAGTCCACGGTCAACGACAGCAAAGATTTTCGCGACGCGCTTCGCATTTGGGACGACCTTATTGCCGCCCGTCGGCAAACGCCTCGCGCGATCAAGCGTTTCATGAATCGTCTGCGCTTCCTCGCCATGCGGGTTCGGGACGTTGTGCGCGAGGAGGAAGATCGCGGGGTCAAACCAGCGCTGGACGAGCCGATGTTGGTGACCTTTGCTGCCATGGAAGAGCTCAGCGCGGTTGAACCCAGGAATGCGCGGCCCGGCGTAGACGATCATGACCTTCAAACCGAGCTGGAGCAGGGCTTGGAGCAATTCACATCGACGTTCAAGCGCAGCCCTTACGACGATCCGCGGTCCCGTGAAATCTATTGGCGGATTTCTGGCATGGTCGAGGAGCGGACCGGTGGCGACACGCTGAACGAGCAGGAGACCCCGTAAGGACCAAGAGCAGCAACGCAGCTGGGGTGAAAAGCGGCGCGCCGGGGCCGAGCCCACAGGCCTAGGACTGTTGGCCGCCGCGAGGGGTGACAGACTTCGCGGCGCAAATTATGGTCCGCCCCGCAGGTCGGCCGCGCCGCTGGGCGCGTCCGCCTCCCCGACAATTCGCGATGAAGTGAGCAAAATCCCATGTCTTGGGCTTGTCTGGTGCTCGCAGGACTGTTCGAGGTGGGCTTCGCCTCTTCCCTCAAGCTCACGGCAGGGTTCACCAAGCTCTGGCCCACGCTGATCTTCGCAGCCTGCGCTCTCCTGAGCTTCATCTTTCTCGAAAAGGCGAGCCGCGACCTCCCCATCGGCACGGCCTACGCGGTGTGGACCGGGATCGGCGCCGCGGGGACCGCCATCATCGGCATTCTGCTCTATAAGGAGCCGGCTACCGCGCTGCGGCTGTTCTTCATCGCCACGCTTGTCGCTTCCATCATCGGACTGAAATTCGCAACGACGACACAATGACCAATCCACAAAAGATCGACCGCACCATCACCGGGAACTATTTCGAGGACTTCAAGCTCGGCCAGGAAATCGTGCACGCCACGCCACGCACCGTGACCGTCGGCGATGTCAGCGTCTACACCGCGCTTTACGGCGGCCGGTTCGCCGTGCAGTCGTCGGATGCCTTCGCGCAGTCGATCGGCTATCCGCGCGCGCCCATCGACGACATGCTCGTGTTCCATTTCGTCATCGGCAAGACGGTGCCGGACATCTCGCGCAACGCCATCGCCAATCTCGGCTATGCCGAGTTCCGCTTCGAGACCCCCGTCTATCCCGGCGACACCATTGCATCGGTGTCCGAAGTGATTGGCGTCAAGCAGAACTCCAGCGGCAAGAACGGCACCGTCTATGTGCGTACGACGGGACGCAACCAGAGGGGCGAGGTCGTACTGGCGTTCAAGCGCTGGGTGATGGTCACAAAACGCGATCTCGACGCGCCGGCCCCGGAAACCGTCATCCCCGAGCTCGACAAGAGTGTCGAGCCGGAGACTCTTGGCAAGGTTCTGCCGCCGCTAAAACTCACGGTGTACGACTACGCGCTGGCGGGCTCGCCACGCCGTTGGGAAGACTACAAAGTCGGCGGCAAGATCGACCACGTGGACGGCCAGACCATTGAGGAGGCCGAGCACCAGATGGCCACGCGCCTCTACCAGAACACCGCGCGCGTGCATTTCAATCAGCACCGCGAAAGTCAAGAGCGCTTCGGGCGCCGCCTCGTCTATGGCGGACACATCATCTCGATCGCGCGGTCCTTGAGCTTCAATGGGCTCGCCAACGCTTTCCATGTTCTCGGTTTGAACGGCGCGCGTCACGCGGCGCCATCATTCGCCGGCGACACCATCTATGCCTGGAGCGAGGTGCTCGACAAAGCCGAGCTCCCCGGACGTTCCGACGTGGGCGCGTTGCGCTTGCGCACCTTCGCCGTAAAGGACCGCAACTGCGCCGACTTCCCGGGCGTCAAAGGGGATGGCAGCCTCGAGGACGGCGTGGTTCTCGACATGGACTATTGGGTCGCGCTCCCGCGCTAGGATCGTTCTTCCGCCATTTTAAGACGCGTGTTGTAGGAGGCGTATAATGAGAGGCAGAGAGATTTGGTGCGCGAGCGCCTTGGCCGCAGCCCTTGCCCTGTCCACACCGGCACTCGCCGTCGACAGAGCAACCGCGGTCCTCAAGGACGCCAACGGCAAGGAGGTGGGCAAGGTCACGCTCATCGCCGTCCCCACTGGCGTGCTACTCGACGCTGACCTCACCGCCGTCCCGCCCGGCGACCACGCCTTCCACATCCATGCGATCGGCAAATGCGAGCCGCCCGACTTCAAATCGGCCGGCGGCCACTTCAATCCGGAAGAGGACAAGCACGGCCTGATGAACGAGGCCGGGCCCCACGCCGGCGACCTGCCCAATATCCACGTGCCGGAGAACGGCAAGCTCCACATCGAGGTGCTGAACCAGAGGGTGTCCTTGAGCGACGGGCTTCTCGACGATGACGGGTCAGCAATCGTCATCCACCAAGGTCCGGACGACTACAAGACCGATCCCGCCGGCAACGCCGGTCCCCGCATCGCTTGCGGCGTCATCACCAGATAGGTGCCAGGCCGCGCTTCAGTGAAATAAACCTTCTGTCAAAGGTTTAGGACCCATGCTGGTCCCCGACGATTCGTCTGCGTTGGGGGACTTTCAGCATGGCATTCGAAGGCCCATTCGAAGGGGAACTCGGCGGGATCGCCTATATCGTCGGCTCGCATATCTGGGAGTCGGTCGACGGCGGCCACACCTGGATCATGTCCAAGTTCGTCGACGATCTGAACGCCTGTTTCGAGATCGCGGCACCCGCTTGACCCCAGCCTCCGCGGGCCTCAAGCACTGGACCGGGACGATGCGCATCTCGTCCCCCGTCGCTGAGCGGTTTCGTTCAGGGCTACCGCGGCGCGAATGAGCGCCTTCAACGCCTTTTTCATCAATCTTGTCACCCTCATGGAAATCGATGGCGCGCCTCACGTGCCTTCGAGGCTGGCGTTGAAAAGGCCTGAAGGGTCCTTGAGCGAGGCGCCTTTGGTGAAGGTCAACTTCACTTTGTCCTTGTACGTCTCGCCGGTGCAGATGATGCCGGCATGCTCCCACACTGGAACACCCAACATCGCGTTCGACGGCTTTCTCCATTTCACCGCCTCGACCACGTCGGGATCGGCCTCTTTGTGAGAGCGCAGAGGCGGGCGAGCATCTCGCCCCGCGCGAGCCTCGCATCGATCAGCTGAGAAGGAGACTGGTTTTTCTGCGGCCCGCTCTTATCCACGCCTGTCTCCTACCGGCAGACTTCAGTCTATCCGTGCCAAGACCTGCTCCAGATTCGCAAAGAACTGCGGCCATCCAGCCTTGGCGCCCTGATAGTACCGCGGCTGATCCGGCCGGAAGCCCGACTGCTCCATGCACAAATGGGTCCCCGTGCTCGTCGGGGTGAGAGTCCAGGTGACGACACTCTTGAGATTAGAGTCACCCCACGTGTAGGACAGCGTTCTGTTCGGCTCGACTTCCAGGACTTGACAGTCGACGGCGCCCCAGTCTGCGCGAAGGCTAAAACAGTGACCCACGATTGGCTCGAAGTCGGCTTTCATCAGCCACTCCTCGATCAGGTGCGGTTGCGTGAGCGCGCACCAGATCTTTTCCGGCGGATAAGGCACGTGTTGTTCGACAACGACGGAGAGCGTTTCGGCCGACGTTTCGTTCATTGGTCCATCCTTTTCAGCAAGTCTTCGAGGCGGTCGAACCGGTCCTGCCAGAAGGCGGCATAGAGGCTCATCCAGTCGGCCAAGGGCGCAAGGCCCTGCGGCCTTGCGCTGTAATGGGTTTGTCGTCCCTCGTGCCGGTCGCGCACCAGGCCGGCAAGCTTGAGAATGCCGAGATGCTTGGACACCGCGGGCTGGGACACACCGGCCTTGTCTGTGAGCGCCCGCACGGTCAGTTCGCCATTACGCGCGAGCCGCTCAAAGATCGCCCGGCGGGTCGGATCGGCAAGGGCGGCAAACACCTTGTTGGCAGCGGCAGCAGGCATGGGAGATTCATAACCATACGGTTATTGATCGTCAAGCCACGCGCCACGATCCGTTTCAGACCGAAGGAAGCAAGCCGCCTGATTGCCCCTGCCCGGCGACTGGGCTATGAGAAAAGCTCAAGCCTGGGCAACGACTGCAATCCAATGACGAACAGACTAGAAGCGGAGCGGCCGCTCTCCCCGCATCTTCAAATCTATCGGCCGATGCTGACCATGATGATGTCGATCGCACATCGCATCACCGGCTTCGGCAATGCCATCGGTTTTGCGCTTCTAACCTGGTGGCTGGTGGCGATCAGCATCGGCCCCAACGCCTACGCCACTCTCAACGCCTTCTTCGCGAGCTTCATCGGCAGGCTTCTGCTGTTCTTCTTCACCTGGTCTCTCATGCACCACATGATTGGCGGCATCCGCCATCTGATCTGGGACACTGGAACCGGCCTCGACAAGGTGAGCATCGAAGTGTTCGCCTGGCTCACCATCATCTCGTCGATCGTGCTCACGGTCCTGATCTGGATCGCGGGCTACGCGCTGATGGGGAGGTTCTAGCCATGGCCACACCGCTCAAGCGTGTCCGCGGCCTCGGCGCCGCCCATCGTGGCACGGAGACCTTCTGGCGCCAGCGGGTGACGGCCATCGCCAATGTCCCGCTCGTGATCTTCCTCGTGCTCTCCATCGTGAGCCATATCGGCGCGAGCTACGCGCAAGTGAAGGCCTATCTTGCCCAGCCGATCGTCGCCGTGCTCATGGTCGCGCTCATCCTCTCTGCCGCGATCCATATGCGCATCGGGCTCAAAGAGATCATCGAGGACTACGTCCATAGCGAGTACTGCAAGGTGGCGGCCCTTCTGCTGGTGACCTTTTTCGCCGGTGTCGTCGGCATCGCATGCACCCTTGCTATTCTGAAAATCAGTCTCGGAAGTTGAGCGTAATGCCTCAAGACGCCACGCCACAGAACACGCCGCACAACGCCGTCCAAGTGAACGGGCGCGCCTACGAAATCACCGATCACGCCTATGACATCCTCGTTGTCGGCGCCGGCGGCTCAGGCCTGCGCGCCGTGGTAGGCTGCAGTGAGGCGGGCCTGCGTACCGCCTGCATCTCGAAGGTATTCCCCACGCGCTCCCACACCGTGGCGGCGCAAGGCGGCATCGCCGCGGCACTCGGCAATATGGGCCCCGACGATTGGCGCTGGCACATGTACGATACGGTGAAGGGCTCCGACTGGCTCGGTGATCAGGACGCCATCGAGTACCTCTGCCGCAACGCCCCGCAAGCCGTCTATGAGCTCGAGCACTGGGGCGTGCCCTTCTCGCGCACCGACGACGGCAAGATTCTCCAGCGCGCTTTCGGCGGCATGACCATGGAGTACGGCAAGGGCCCGGTGAAGCGCACCTGCGCCGCCGCCGACCGCACCGGCCACGCCATGCTGCACACCATGTACGGCCAGGCGCTCCGGCAATCGGCCGAGTTTTTCATCGAGTATTTTGCCATCGACCTCATCATGGACGACGAAGGCCGCTGCCGCGGCATCATCGCTATCAACCTGGCCGACGGCTCGATCCATCGCTTCCGCGGACATCAGACGATCCTCGCCACCGGCGGCTATGGTCGCGCGTATTTCTCCTGCACGAGCGCCCATATTTGCACCGGCGACGGCAACGCCATGGTGTTGCGCGCCGGCCTCCCCCTCCAGGACATGGAGTTTGTTCAGTTCCACCCGACCGGCGTCTACGGCGCTGGCGTGCTCATCACCGAGGGCGCGCGCGGTGAAGGCGGCTTCCTGCGCAACGCCGAGGGCGAGAGGTTCATGGAGCGCTATGCGCCATCGGCCAAAGACCTCGCCTCCCGCGACGTGGTCTCCCGCGCCATCACAATCGAGATCCGCGAAGGCCGCGGCCATGGTCCCGAGAAGGACTATATGCATCTCCATCTCGACCATCTCGACCCGGCCTTGATCGAGGAGCGCCTGCCGGGCATCACAGACCTTGCCCGCATCTTCGGCGGCGTCGATGTCCGCAAAGAGCCGATCCCGATCATCCCCACCTGCCATTACAATATGGGCGGCATCCCCACCAACATGCATGGCGAGGTCATCGCGCCGCGTGGCGACGATAAGGACGCTGTTGTGCCGGGCCTCATGGCGCTTGGCGAGGCGGCTTGCGTGTCGGTGCACGGTGCCAACCGGCTCGGCTCCAACTCATTGATCGACCTTGTTGTTTTCGGCCGCGCCGCAGCACAGCGCTGCGCCGAGGTCGTCGGCCGAGACAAGACCATTCCCGAGCTACCGAAAGGCGCCGGTGAACAAGCCATCACCCGCCTCGACCGCTTCCGCTACGCCGACGGCGGCACGCCCACCGCGGAGCTGCGCTTGGCGATGCAGAAGACCATGCAGCGCGACTGCTCGGTGTTCCGCACCAAGGAAGTGCTTCAGGAGGGCGTGAAGGGCATCAAGAAGGTTTGGGACGACGCCGCGGACATCAATGTCACCGACCGCTCGCTAATCTGGAACACCGATCTCATCGAGACGCTGGAGTTCGACAATCTGATCGCCCAAGCCGCCGTCACCGTTCAAGGCGCGCTCGCCCGCGAGGAATCCCGAGGCGCGCATGCCCGCGAGGACTTCCCCAAGCGCGATGATGAGAACTGGATGAAGCACACTTTGTCTTACGCCGACTACGGCACGCACACGGTGACGCTCGATTTCCGTCCGGTGCACACCTACACGCTGTCGAACGAGGTCTCCTATATCGAGCCCAAGGAGCGGGTCTACTAAACATGGTCCAGTTCACACTTCCCAAGAACTCGAAGGTCAAGAAGGGCAAGGAATGGAACCGGCCGGCGGACGCCGAGCCCGGGCGCTGGCGCGAGTACCGCATCTACCGCTTCGATCCCGAGACTGACGAGAACCCGCGCGTCGACACCTATTGGGTCGACATGAACGAGTGCGGGCCGATGGTTCTCGACGCACTTCTGTGGATCAAGAACAAGATCGACCCGACGCTCACCTTCCGGAGATCCTGCCGCGAAGGCGTGTGCGGCTCATGCTCCATGAACATCGCCGGCACCAACACGCTTGCCTGCACCATGCATGCGG
>Ga0307436_1001153_pt1 | contig 11853 bp, 10 predicted proteins | sample SalMarWE160440MG_FD_202513 | JGI IMG/M metagenome (GOLD analysis project Ga0307436, IMG submission 202513) | Salt marsh sediment microbial communities from the Plum Island Ecosystem LTER, Massachusetts, United States - WE1604-40 | ecosystem: Environmental > Aquatic > Marine > Intertidal zone >...
ATTTTGGCAGGAAGGAAATGAGGATCATGGTCATGTAGCCGTGCGGCATGGTGGGTGCGCGGCGATTGGTGCCGAGCTCGTAATAGGGCTTGGCGGCATTCATGTGATGTGCGGAGTGGCGGGTGAGGTTGTAGAGGGCGGCGCTGGAGATCATGCGGTAGCAATCCCAGGAATGGCGCTCCTCGATGCGGGTGCCGGGAACCCGCACCAAGCCGTAATGCTCGATGTAGTTGACGCTTTCGAGATAGAGCTTGCCGATGAAGGCAAGGCCGATGAAGGCAAGGACACCCGTCAGGCCGGCCGCATACCAATAGGCGGCGATGACCGCAAGGCTCATGAACTGGCCGCGCAGCGCGCGGTTGGAGGGACTGAGCCAAGACTTTCCGCGCCGCTTGAGGCGCTCTTTCTCAAACGCAAAGGCGTTGGCGATCTGGCCGAGGGTGGAGCGCACGAAGAAGCTCATGACATATTCGCCGCGCCGCGCCGTCGCCGGATCCCTGTCGGTGGCGACATGGCGGTGGTGACCGTACACATGCTCGATGGCAAAAGTGGTGTCGCAGGTGAAGGCGAGCAGCCAGCGCGCCATGATGACAGCGACCGGGTTGCGCGTGCGGTGAAACAGCTCGTGCGAGACATTGACCCCGCCGGCGCCGTAGATGAGCCCGGTGGTGAGGAAGGCGCCCACCATGTCGAAGGTGGACAGACCGGCACGGATGGCGGCGAGATCGACACCGAGCATCTTGTCGAACAGCCGGATCAGGCCAAAAGGATCGCCGCTTGAGAGGAAGGTGGCGAAAAGGGCACTGATGATGAGGATGAAGGGCAGGGTGAGGTAAAGGAAAGCATCGAGGATCGTGGTGATGACCTTGCCATACTCCTTGCGGCTGTTGCCGACCAGTTCGTCGATGACGGTGGTCGAGCCGAGCCCCAGGGCAAGCGCCACCCACGGCCAGTGACCGCCGTGGGCCAGCAGAACCAGACCGACGGTGAGGAAGATCGTCATGGCGCCGTAGCGGACATAGACCATCGGCAAGCGTACCCCTTCTCTTACGCCTTCCCCTATCACGCAACTGGGGCATGGAAAAGACCGATGCGCCCGCCCGCCTCGGCGCCATCGGGGCACTATGGCAAGGCGAGGGCGGTACATGGCCCGGCGAGTATGGCATAGTTGGGTGTCCGGCCGCTCGGCGCCATGGAAGGAGAACGGGGTGGAGGAGAAAAGCGCAAAGCCCGACGAGGCCCTGAACCTGTTGCTCGGCTGGATCCGCGCCAGCCACAAGCTCAGGGCGCTGGGTCAGGAGATGGGCGCCATGACCGAGGGCGGACGCGGCGCCTGGGGTGTGCTCCACAGCCTCGTGAGCGAAGGACCGCAGACGGTCCCGCAGCTCGCCCGCGCACGCCCGGTCTCGCGCCAGCACATTCAACAGATCGCCAACGAGCTCATGGCCGCGGGGTTCATCGAGAGCCTGCCCAATCCCGCCCACCGGCGCTCGCGGCTGCTGGCCATCACCGCCAGCGGGCGGGCGGAATACCTACGGGTGCGGGACATTTTGCTCCAGCATGCCGACACACTCTTTGCGGGCATGGACCAAAGCGACGTCGCCAGGTCCAGGCAAATGCTGGCCATTGTCCTTCAGCGGCTGGATGAGCTGCTGGTGGATGTGCCGATCATGGACAGGTGAGGAAGGGTCTATTGACAACTTAATTGTCATATAACATATTATGACAACTGACTTGTCATAAGAAGACCCACTATGAAGCCGTCCGAGATCCTGTTGAGCGGTGCCGTCGCGGCCTGGGCATTGGTCGCCATCGTCGGTGCCGGCGGGTATTACGCCATGAAGGTGACAAGCGGCCCGGTACAGGCCGAAGCCGGAAAACCCATATCCTTGTGGGAGCATGGACGCTGGAGAGGCCATCGCATGCGACACGGCGCCGGATGGTGCATCGAGGAGGCGAAAAACCACTCGCTCACCGCGCTTACACCTTATCTGACAGCCGATCTGAAGCTGAGCGCTGCGCAGAAGGCGGCCTGGAACGATCTGGCGAGCAAGGCCGACCGGAGCCTGAATGACCTGCGTCAGTCCTTGTGCGGCGGGTCGGCCGCAACCGCGCCCGAGGCGCTCGCCGCCATGCGCCGCGGGCTGATCGTGGGCGAACGCGCCCTTGCTGCTATCGAACCGGATTTTCTCGCCTTTTACGACGCCCTCGATGCGAGCCAGAAGGCACGCCTCGACGGCTATGTCGCCCGCCATGGGGCTGAACAATGAGCGAGCGTGTGAACATGAAGGAGACGGCGGGCGTCAAGGTGCGCCCGCCGCTGCTGTTTCTCTCCGGTCTCGTTGTGGGGGCCATTGCCGGCTGGCTGCTGCCGCTCGATGCCGGCGCTGCGCTGGCCGGTCCGCCGCGGTGGGTCGCCGGGGGAGCGGTGGCGCTTTGCGGCGTGGCGCTCATGGCCTGGGCCTTTCGTCTGTTTCGCGCCTCCGGCACGCCGGTGCCGACCTCCAGGCCGACCAACGCCGTCGTCACCACCGGGCCCTATCGCTTCAGCCGCAATCCCATCTATCTGGGCCTCAGCCTCATTTACATCGGGATTGCCCTGGGACTTGCGTTGTGGTGGGCGCTGGCGCTGCTGCCGCTGATCTGGATCATTCTCCATTTCGGGGTGGTCAGGCGCGAAGAGGCCTATCTTGAGGCGCGGTTCGGCGAGGCCTACAAGAATTACCGCAGACGCACCCGCCGCTATATCTGAGCATGACGATGCCCCGCCCGCATGTGGTTCTGGTTCCTGGCCTGTTGTGCACCCGTGACCTGTTCAGGGACCAGATCGACCATCTCGCCCCGCGGGCCGAGGTCGTGCTCGGCGATCACAGCCGGCATGAGACCGTAGCCGAGATTGCCGCGTCCATCCTGGCGGGCGCCCCGCCGCGCTTCAGCCTCGCGGGGCTTTCCATGGGCGGCTATATCGCCATGGAGATGATGATGATGGCGCCCGATCGCATCGAGCGCCTGGCGCTTCTTGATACCCAGGCCCGCCCTGATACTCCCGAGGTGGTGGCGCGACGCCTGAAGCTCAACGAAATGGCAAGGAGCGGCCAGCTCTGCGCCGTGAGTCGCGACATCCTGTTAAAACTCTACATCCATCCCGACCGCCTCACCGACGAAGGGCTGGTCCGGCGCGTCATCGCCATGGCCGAGGAGACCGGGCCCGAGGCTTTTCTCAGGCAGCAGGCGGCGATCCTGTCGCGGCCCGACCGCCGGCCAGATTTGGGTACCATCACCTGTCCGAGCCTGGTGATCGTTGGCGATGTCGATGCGCTGACGCCGCCGGAATGCGCCCGCGAGATCGCCGCGGCCATTCCTGGGGCGCGGCTGGAGATCATCCGCCATTGCGGCCACCTGACGACCATGGAATGCCCGGACGCTGTCAACGCGCTGCTGGATGATTGGCTCGATATGCCTCAATCCTGACCGGCCACAGGGCTGCGCCGTTCCATCAGGATGACGTCGCGCCAGCGCCCGGCGAGGGGGCCGTGGCGCATGCGGCCCAGCCGCTCGCGCCGGCCGACCGCGCAAAAGCCGCATGCGGCGTGCAATTCGAGGCTTGCCACGTTTTCGGGGAAGATGCCGGCCTGCAGCGTCCACATGCCGGCGTCTTCCGAGGCTGCGATGAGCGCCTGCAGCAGCGCCCGTCCGAGCCCATGGCCGCGCGCGGCCCGGGCGACATAAACGCTGACCTCGGCGACGCCGACATAGACCGGACGGGCCGAGACGGCCGACAGCGCGGCAAAGCCGCTGATCTCAGCCCCCGTTTGCGAGACGAGCCGGCATTGGGCGAGGTGGCCCCTGTCCCAGTCGACCCATGACGGCACATGATCCTGGAAGGTGGCATGTCCGGTGGCGATGCCTTCGCCGTAGATGCCGAGCACCACCTCGCCGTCGGCGGCGGTCATCGACCTGATCATGGTGCGCATATGGGGTCTCGATGAGCCTGGATGAGGAAATTGTGATTTGACCGTTCGGCACATTGAAGGCACACTTTGCAGGTCAAGGAAAGGAGGTCCCGCAGATGAAACCACCGACGAGTTCACCGGCCGGCCTTCCTGTTTCCTTGTAGCCTGTAAAGCTCGAAGACCGGCCATCCTGCAATCCAATCCGGACCGCAGTCCGGATGATCTGACGCCAGTCACGAGCCTGTGAGTAACATCCCCTCTGCCCCTGATGGATGGGTTCGAGAGGTCTGGCGTAAGTAAGCTGGTTATTCGACCGGCCGTAAGGGCTTAATCCCCTGCATCGGGCTCCGGCACATGATTGTGGCGGAGCCCTTGCTTTGTGGCGGGAATTGGCGAAACAGCCAATAGCGAGTATTGAACAGGGGGTCGAACGGCAGCGCGGCGGTCTTCTAACCGCTAATCGCTATTTTGTATTCTCGTTGGTATAGCGCACGCAGTGCTGCGTGAAGCCCAGCGGTATGCCCAAGAGGGTGTTGTTGGCCGTCCACCAGCAGCGCTCCACATAAGGGCCCTTGTCGGGCCCGCTGGGGCGAACCGTGCCGAAAGAATAGGCGACGTCGCCCGGATAGCGCACAGCCGGGTCGCTCCAGTTGCGGCTGCGCTGGAAGTCGTGCTCCCCGCGGCCGCCGCTGCGTGCCTCGGCCGGCAGCGTCATGGCCGCCATGGCCGCCAGCAAGGTGACGATTGCAAGCCCTCTCGGCAGACCCGTCATGATGGAATTCCCTTCATGGCACCATTGCCATCCCGCAGCGCTTGAGTGTAACGCCATTGGGCGGAGATGTCCAAGCCGCGCCACGCCTCGCCGCCACCGGCGGGCGGTGGCATACTGAGGCCTGATTCGCGGCACCTGAAGGCCGTCTCACGCAGCCGATCCGGAGTTTTTGCGAGAATTGCCGAAATCCACGCCCAAGGTGAAAGATCTCTTCGACAAGCTGGAAGCCGAGATGGCGCCGGCCGCGGCCAAGGCGCGGGTGATGAAGCCTGAGCCGTCGGCCCGTGAAGATGCCTATACCGCCGCCGACATCGAGGTGCTGGAAGGCCTCGAGCCAGTCAGGCGGCGGCCGGGCATGTATATCGGCGGCACCGATGAAAAGGCGCTACACCATCTCTTCGCCGAGGTGATCGACAATTGCATGGACGAGGCGCTGGCCGGCCACGCCAGCTTCATCGAGGTCGAGTACGGCGCCGACGGCTTCCTCACCGTCTCCGACAACGGGCGCGGCATCCCGGTCGATCCGCACCCGAAGTTTTCCGACAAATCCGCCCTGGAAGTGATCATGACTACGCTGCATGCGGGCGGCAAGTTCGATTCCAAGGTCTATGAAACCTCGGGCGGGCTGCACGGAGTGGGCGTGTCGGTGGTGAACGCGCTGTCGCAAGAGCTCGAGGTGGAGGTGGCGCGCGGGCAGATGCTCTACCGCCAGACGTATATGCGCGGCAAGCCGACGGGACCGCTCGAACACCTGGGCAAGGTGCACAACCGGCGCGGCACGAGGGTGCGCTTCAAGCCGGACGAGCAGATTTTCGGAAAAGGCTGCGCCTTCAAGCCGGCGCGACTCTATCGCATGGCTCGCTCGAAGGCCTTTCTGTTCGGCGGGGTGGAAGTGCGCTGGCGCTGCGACCCGCTCCTCATCCCGGCCGGTGACGACACGCCGGCCCAGGCGGTCCTGCATTTCCCTGGTGGGCTCAAGGATTATCTCGACGATGCCATCAAGGGCCGCCCGCGGGTGGTGGACGAGATCTTTTCCGGCCGCATCGCCAAGCCTGGCGGGCATGGATCGGTGGAATGGGCGATCGCGTGGTACGGGGGGGCGGACGGGTTTGTCTCGTCCTACTGCAACACCGTGCCGACAAGCGAAGGCGGCACCCACGAACAGGGCATGCGGCTGGCGCTCACGCGCTCGCTCAGGGCCTATGGTGAACTGAAGGCAAGGAAACGGGCGAGCCTGATCACCGCCGACGACATCCTCGCCTCGGCCGGCGTCATGCTGTCGGTGTTCATGCGCGAGCCGGAGTTCCAGGGCCAGACCAAGGAAAAGCTGGCGAGCCAGGAGGCGGTGCGCATTGTCGATCAGGCCTTGCGTGATCATTTCGACCACTGGCTGACCGGTCATCCGGCGCAGGCCGACAAGCTGCTCGACTGGATCATCGAGCGCGCCGAGGAAAGGCTGCGCCGGCGCCAGGAGCGCGAGGTGGGGCGCAAGACGGCGGTAAGGAAGCTGCGCCTGCCCGGCAAGCTTGCCGACTGCTCGGCGGCGGCCGCGGCGGGCTCTGAGCTTTTCATCGTGGAGGGCGATTCGGCCGGCGGCTCGGCCAAGCAGGCGCGCGACCGCGCCACCCAGGCGGTGTTGCCCCTGCGCGGAAAGATCCTCAACGTGGCGAGCGCCGGGCGCGAAAAACTGGCCCAGAACCAGCAGCTTTCCGACCTCATTCAGGCGCTCGGCTGCGGCACCGGCAACAATTATCGCGAAGGCGATCTGCGCTACGACAAGATCATCGTGATGACCGATGCCGATGTGGACGGGGCGCACATCGCCTCGCTCCTCATCACCTTCTTCTTCCGCCAGTTGCCAAAGCTGGTGGAGGAGGACCATCTCTATCTCGCCGTGCCGCCGCTCTACCGGCTGGCGCAAGGGGCAAAGACCGCCTACGCCCGCGACGATGAGCACCGCGAAGACCTCATGCGCACCGTGTTCAGTGGCCGCGGCAAGGTGGAGGTCTCGCGCTTCAAGGGTTTGGGCGAGATGCTCCCCGCCCAACTCAAGGAAACCACCATGAACCCGGCCACCCGCACGCTGCTCAGGGTGGAGTTCAGGGAGGACGAGCGGGCAACCGTGGCCGATGCCGTCGACCGACTGATGGGCAACAAGCCGGAATTGCGCTTCCAGTTCATCTCCGAACGCGCCGAGTTCGTGGGCGAGGGGGAGCTGGATATCTGAGGCGGAGGAAGACTCTCCAGCCACGACTCGTCATGCGCGGGCTTGACCCGCGCATCCTTTCAATGCCAGCGCCATTGGCCAAAAGGATGGCCGGGTCGCAGCCCGGCCATGACGCTTGGAAGGGGCAATGCGGAGGCCTCAGTCCGCCCGCACCTTCACGTAGTCTCCCGGTGCGTCGCCCAGGACCTTGAGCTTGCCGTCGCCGGGCTTGCGCGCTTCGACCCTCTTGCCTGAGCGCTTGCCGATCCACTCGGCCCAGTCGGGCCACCAGGAGCCGGGATGCTCGGTGGCGCCATCCAGCCAGTCGTCCAGCGTGTCGGCGCCCTCATCGTTGGTCCAGTACTGGTACTTGGCCGCTTCCGGCGGGTTGATGACACCAGCGATGTGGCCGGAGCCGGCCACCACCAGCCGCGTGTCGCCGCCGAGGCATTTGCCGATGCGGAAGGCCGACGGCAGGGGGGCGATGTGATCCTCGCGGGTGGCGACGTTGTAGGCCGGGATCTTGACCTTCGATAGATCGATGCGCACCCCGTCGAGCACCATGCGGCCTTGCGAGAGGTGATTGTTGAGATAGCATTCGCGCAAATAGAAGGAATGCACCGCCGCCGGCATGCGGGTCGAATCCGAGTTCCAGTAGAGCAGGTCGAAGGGCATCGGGTCCTTGCCCTTCAGGTAGTTGGAGACGACGTAGGACCAGATGAGATCGTTGGAGCGTAAAAGGTTGAAGGCATCGGCCATGCGCTTGCCTTCCAGATAGCCCTTGCCGGCCATCTGCCGCTCGACGCCCGTGACCTGCTCTTCATCGACGAAGACCAGAAGATCGCCCGCCTTTTCGAAATCCACCTGCGAGGCAAAGAAGGTGGCCGAAGCGATGCGAGAATCGTTCTTGGACGCCATGTAGCCGAGCGTTGCCGCCAGCAGCGTGCCGCCAATGCAATAGCCGATGGCATTGATGGTCTCCTCGCCCGTTGCCGCAGCGACCTGATCCAGCGCCGTCAGGATGCCGTCACCCATGTAATCGGCAAAGCTCTTCATGGCCATCCGGTCGTCGGGGTTCACCCAGGAGACGACGAAGACGGTCAGGCCTTGCGCCACCGCCCAGGAGATGAAGGATTTCTGCGGGTTGAGGTCGAGGATGTAGAACTTGTTGATCCACGGCGGCACGATGAGCAGCGGGCGCTCAAAGACCTTGGGCGTCGTCGGCTCGTACTGGATGAGCTCGAAGATCTCGTTGCGAAAGACCACCTTGCCGGGGGTGAGGGCGAGGTTCTTGCCCACTTCGAAGGCGGAGGCGTCGGTCTGGCTGATGCGCAAGGTGCCGCCGCCCGCTTTCAGGTCCTTCAGCAGGTTGTCCAGCCCTTCGGCCAGGTTGGCGCCATTGGAGGCGAGCGTCAGGCGGAGCACTTCCGGGTTGGTGAGGGCGAAGTTGGTGGGCGAGAGCGCATTGGCGATCTGATCGACGTAAAAGCGCGCCTTCTGGCGGGTGTGCTCGTCGAGTCCTTCGGCGCCCATCACCACGTCGTGGGCCCAGCGCGCGGTCAGCAGATAGGACTGCTTGAGGAAGTCGAAAACCTGGTTCTTCTGCCAGTCGTGGTCCTTGAAACGCCGGTCGGAGCGGGCGGGCTCGACCACCGGTTCGACGTCTTCGCCGAGGAAGCGGCGCCAGGCGTTCTGCCAGATGCGCACATGGCCCTGCCACAGTTCGTACTGCGCCTCCAGGAGCTTGTCGGGGCGGTCGGCGTAGGTGCGGCCGATCTCCGTAAACGCCTTGGCCATCATCTCGAACGTCGGCTGTACGGTGTTGTCGGGCTCGGCCGGCTCAAGGCGCTCGGCATAGAGCTGGGCCACGGCGGCGGCTCCCTCCATCACCCGCGTCATGTTGCGCAGGAACTCGCCCGGGTCGGAGAGGCTGTAGTCGGTGCTGGGCTGGGACTTGCCGTCGGCCATGGAAGAACCCTTCGAAAAGCTGCCTTAGGGAGAGAAGATTAGCCACAGGTGATAACAGTTTCAAATCGACAATTGCATAACGGCCCCTTCGGCCCGCGGCCATTCTGGACAAGGTGGCGCTTTGTCGGCATAAAGCGGCCACCTGACTTACTTTCGGCCTTCGGACTTTCATGCAATGACCAAGACCTTGCGCCTCGGGCTGGCCGGCCTCGGCACTGTCGGCACCGGGCTGCTCGACCTGTTGGCGAGCCATGCCGGCGTGATCGAGGCCCGCACCGGTCAGAACATCGCCGTCACGGCGGTCTCGGCGCGCAACCGCAACGCCAAGCGCGGCGGCCACGATATCGCGCGCTATCAATGGTTCGACGATCCTGTCGCACTGGCTGGAAGCGAGGCCATAGATGTCTTCGTGGAGCTGATCGGCGGCGAGGGTGATCCGGCCAAGGCGGCGGTTGAGGCCGCCCTCAGGGCAGGCAAGCCGGTGGTGACCGCTAACAAGGCGCTGCTTGCACATCGTGGTACGGCCCTTGCCCATCTTGCCGATGAAGCAGGCGTTGCGCTCAATTTCGAGGCCGCGGTGGCCGGCGGCATCCCCATCGTCAAGACCATGCGCGAATCGCTTTCAGGCAACCGTGTCGGCCAAGTGTTCGGCATCCTCAACGGCACCTGCAACTACATCCTCACCAAGATGGGCGAGGAGGAGCGCGACTTTGCCGAGGTGCTGGCCGAGGCGCAGGCGCTCGGCTATGCCGAGGCCGATCCCACCTTCGATGTCGGCGGCTTCGATGCTGCCCACAAGCTGGCGCTTCTCACCTCGCTCGCCTTCGGCACCGAGGTGGACCTCGGCTCGGTCTATATCGAGGGCATCGAGCACATCACCCTGGCCGACATCCGCAACGCCGCCGACCTCGGCTACAAGATCAAGCTGCTCGCCGTCGCGCTGGAAACCGCAGACGGTATCGAGCAGCGGGTGCACCCGACCCTGGTGCCACTGGGATCGCCCATCGCCGATGTCGACGGGGTGTTCAACGCCGTGGTGGTCAAAGGCGACTTTGCTGGCGACCTGATGCTGGAGGGCAGAGGCGCCGGCGCCCATCCGACCGCCTCCAGCGTTTTCGCCGATATCGCGGATATCGCCCGCGGCATCCGCATCAACACTTTTGGCATTCCCGCCACCCGCCTCAGGCCTTATTCGCGTGCGCGCATGCGCGCGCATGAGGGCGGCTATTACGTGGCGCTCGAACTCTACGACCGGCCCGGTGAAGTGGCCGCGGTGGCCGAGGCGCTGGCGGCCGAGGCGATCTCGATCGAAAGCATCGTGCAGCGCGCACCGGTCAGCGCCAAGCCCGACAAGGATGGCAAGCCGCGCACGGCACCGTTCATCCTCATCACCCACGACACGCTTGAAAGCGCCATGCGCGCGGCGCTGGAGCGCATCGAGACTAAAGGCCACGTGGCCGCGACGCCGCGCATGATCCGCATCGAGCGGCTTTGATCCGGCGCCAAGATCGGCTAATTCAAGATCAATCAATCCGAGGCGGGGAGGCATTGCCGTGCTCAACAGAATTCTCACCATCGAGATCGCCCGCGTCACCGAGGCGGCGGCCGTCGCGGCGGCACGCTTGTGCGGGCGCGGCAGCGAGAAGGACGCCGACCAGGTGGCGGTCGATGCCATGCGCACCGCGCTCAACACTATCGACATCGACGCCACCGTCGTGATCGGCGAGGGTGAGCGCGACGAGGCGCCGATGCTCTATATCGGCGAGAAGGTGGGCACCGGCAAAGGCGACAGAATCGACATCGCGCTCGACCCTCTGGAAGGCACCACGCTGACCGCCAAGGCGATGCACAATGCCCTTGCCGTGATCGCCATGGCCGAGGCCGGCAGCCTCCTGCACGCGCCCGACTGCTACATGGACAAGATCGCCATCGGCGGCGGTTTTCCCCCCGGCACCGTCGATCTCGATGCCTCGGCAGAGGAGAACATTGCCCGTTTGGCCGAAGCCAAGGGCTGTCAGCCCTCAGAGATCACCGCCTGCATTCTCGATCGCCCGCGCCATGCCGACATCATCGCCGGGGTGCGCAAGACGGGTGCCGCCATCCGCCTCATCACCGACGGCGATGTGGCGGGCGTCATTCATACCGCAGATCCGGCCGAGACCGGCATCGACATCTACATGGGGATCGGGGGCGCCCCTGAAGGCGTGCTGGCAGCCTCGGCGCTGCGCTGCATCGGCGGGCAGATGCAGGGCCGGCTGGTGCTGAAGAAAGCCGACGAACGCGAGCGTGCCCGGCGCATGGGCATCGAGGACCCGGACAAGAAATTCGCGCTGGAGGAAATGGCCTCGGGCGACGTCATGTTCGCCGCCACCGGCGTCACCGACGGCTCGATGCTGCGCGGCGTGCGCTTCGACCAGGGCTGGGTGACGACGGAAACGGTGGTCATGCGCTCGGCCACCGGCACCGTGCGCTGGATCAGGAATCGCAGCCGGGTGAAGTAGCAGCTGAAGGTTTCACACATGAGCACGGCATGGCCGGGCTTCGACCCGGCCATCCTTTTTTCCGCATGTGAGGACATCAAAAGGATGCGCGGGTCAAGCCCGCGCATGACGACAGCATAAGGCAAAAATGAGGCTGATCAAACAGTTGCGGCTTCGCGTTCTTCCAGGACCTTGGCGATGGCGCCGGCGATGATCTCCGGTTCGCGCGCGCCGATCACGGCATAGCGGTTGCCGACCAGGAAGGTGGGGACGCCGGTGATGCCCATCTGCTGGGCAAGGGCGATCTCTTCCTGCGTCTCGGCCTTGTCGGCATCGCCTTCTAGCAGGCGCTCGACGATGGCGCGCTCCATGCCGGCGGCCTCGCCGCAATCGGCGAGGACCTCGGGGTCGGTCAGATCGGCACCCTCGACGAAATAGAGCTGGAACAGGCGCTCCACCACCTCGTCCTGCAGG
>Ga0307436_1001157_pt1 | contig 11842 bp, 11 predicted proteins | sample SalMarWE160440MG_FD_202513 | JGI IMG/M metagenome (GOLD analysis project Ga0307436, IMG submission 202513) | Salt marsh sediment microbial communities from the Plum Island Ecosystem LTER, Massachusetts, United States - WE1604-40 | ecosystem: Environmental > Aquatic > Marine > Intertidal zone >...
GATGTAGCGACGCTCAAGAAGGCCGTGGCCCTGGTCAACGGCAAAGTGCTGACCGAGGCTTCCGGTGGCGTGACGTTGGAGACGGTGGGGAAAATCGCAGCGACGGGAGTCGACCTAATCTCGGTGGGCGCACTTACTCATTCGCCGCGTAACCTAGACTCATCGCTTGAGTGGGCGGCTGGCTAGTACCGGCCACGGCACTGACGGATCCGGCGACGGCGTTCACCGCGGAGGCGAGAGACAGCGTCGGCATCAAGTATCCGGTATTATCAGAATCGTCGTCCTTAGCCGACGGCTCGTCCGACGCCTCGACGACATAAGGTTGCTCATTGCGCTTCTTGTAGAAGATGTGCCGACCAATCCTGTCGATCTTGTTCATGCTGTGGGCCCAGCGCGGGTTTACATAGTTCGCATGATAATAGGTGGAATATCCGACTTCAGGCAGCCATTCCTCGCCCGACATGATTTTGTTGGCGAGATCTTGGGCGAGCGACCATTGGGCATCGTCCTTCGGGGTGTCCGTACGGCCGTCACAGGTGAAGGAGAACTGGCAGCCCTTGTGCATCTGCCCCTGATAGACGACCCCGCAAATAGTCTCCGGGAAGACTGGACTGCGGACGCGGTTGAGGATCACTTGGCCTACGGCGATCTGGCCGCGCTTGGGCTCGCCGCGCGCTTCGAAATAGATGGCGGTGGCGAGACACCGGCGCTCACGGTCCTCGAACTCGGCCTGGCTTTCGCCGTGATAGCGGAAGGCGAGCGCTTCGGCGCTCGGCTGGTAGGCGATCTCCTCAGGCGTGGGCCGGAAGCCGTCTACCTGGAAGTCGGCGCTGAACGGCGAGGTGTCGCTCGTATTCATGAAGGGATCGCCGTGACTGACAACCGGTACCCTGAGCGCCACCTCCGAGCTGGTTGGGTTCAAGCGGTCGGCCTTGGCGTGGCGGGTCGCGGAAGCCAGACGGGGCAAATCGGGTCCCCCGGCGAGGCTCGCAGTGATGAGCTGCTTGCCGGCGTCGGTGACGGTCTTGCCCGCGCTGGAATAGTCGGCGCGCGGTCCCTTGCCTCCGGTGGTGAAGAGCTCATCGGCTGCATGGGGAACATTGAGAGGTGCAGCCGAAGCGTCGGCGATCCGTACCGCCGTGTACACAGCACCCGGACGGGAAACGGTAAGCTCCACCTCAGTGGCATGCGGGCTGCCCGAAGCAACGACATAACCCACACCAATGAGGGGAAGCGGCACGAGCGCAGCTACTGTGTGCCACATCCGACGAGAGCGCCGGCTCATTATCCCTCCAGGTCCCCGTTCGGGAGAGATACGTCCGGACATACCCGGAAGTTCCCCCCGTCATTTACCCTACGCGCGCGTCCTCATAGGCCCGCGCAATCTAGGGTGTCCCCATTTTGACCAGGCAATTGGTGGGAAATCAGCGTGTTAGCGCCGCAGTCCCCCACCGGTTCAGGCCCGGAATCCCGTCTATTACCGTTAACGCTGCCGGATAATTTAGGGCAAATTGTGGTGAACGGCAACGGGCGGCTATTTCCGACGGGAACGACTAATTATCCGTTAGCGCAGCATTTTTCAGGGTGGCTTGGGCTGCTGCGAGACGTGCGACGGGCACACGATACGGCGAGCACGAGACGTAGTTCAGTCCGATTTTCTCGCAAAATCCAATAGTCTCAGGATCGCCGCCGTGTTCACCGCAAAGCCCGATCTTGAGATCGGGATGCGCGGCGCGGCCCCGCTCGGCGCCGATTTGCATGAGTTCGCCCACCGCTTCGTCGAGCGTCATAAAGGGATCATGGTGAACGATCCCTTTCTCGGCGTACTCGCTTAGGAAACGTCCGGCGTCGTCGCGACTCAATCCGAAGGTGGTTTGGGTCAGATCGTTGGTGCCGAAGGAGAAGAAATCGGCGCTCTTGCCGATCTCACCAGCCATCAGGCAGGCGCGGGGGAGCTCCACCATGGTGCCCACCAAGTAGGCGACACTCGTCTCGCGCTCTTTCTCCACGGCGCGCGCGGTGGCCGCGATGCGCTCCTTGACGATGTCGAGCTCGGGTTTGGCAGCGACGAGCGGCACCATGATCTCAGGCGTGACGCGGTCGTGCAGCGCTTTCCCCGTTTCGATCGCCGCCTCGAAGATTGCACGCGACTGCATCTCGATGATTTCCGGATAGCTGACGAGCAGCCGGGCGCCGCGCTGGCCGAGCATGGGGTTGAACTCGCGCAAGACGGCGATGCGGCGCTTCAGCCGCGCGACGCTCACGCCCATAGCTTTGGCGACGTCAGCGATGGCCTCTTCGCCGTGAGGCAGGAACTCATGAAGCGGCGGATCGAGCAAGCGAATGGTGACGGGCCGTCCAGCCATGATTTCAAACAACTCGATGAAGTCCTGGCGCTGCGCCGGCAAGAGCTTGGCCAGCGCCTTGCGGCGGGCTTCTTGAGTATCAGCGAGGATCATCTCGCGCATGGCAAGGATGCGGCTCTCCTCGAAAAACATATGCTCGGTGCGGCAGAGCCCGATGCCCTCGGCACCGAAGGCGCGCGCCTGGCGCGCATCATCCGGCGTGTCGGCGTTGGCGCGGACCTCCATGCGGCGGATGCCGTCGGCCCATGTCATCAGCGTGGTGAAGTCGTCGGACAGGTCGGGTTGGCGCATGGCCACGCGGCCCTTGATGATCTGGCCGGTCGAGCCGTCTATGGTGACGACATCACCTTTGTGCAGCAGCACGCCGGCCGCCTCCAACGTCTCGCGCTCGAGGTCGATGTGCACTGCGGCGGCGCCGACCACACACGGTCGCCCCATGCCGCGCGCGACCACCGCCGCATGGCTCGTCATACCGCCGCGCGTGGTCAGGATGCCGACGGCGGCATGCATGCCTTGCACGTCCTCCGGCGATGTCTCGATGCGCGCCAGGATCATGGTGTGTCCTTGCGCCTTGAGGTGCACGGCCTCGTCGGCGTCGAACACGATCTCGCCCGAGGCGGCGCCCGGCGATGCCGGCAGGCCCTTGGCAAGCACGGTCATTTCGGCCTTGGGGTCGAGGGTCGGGTGAAGCAATTGGTCGAGCTGGTTCGCGTTGAGGCTCGCAACGGCCTCCTCGCGGGTGATCAGCTCCTCTTCCGCCATGTCCACGGCGATCTTAAGCGCGGCTTGGGTGGAGCGTTTGCCCGAGCGGGTTTGCAGCATGAAAAGCTTGCCTTCCTGCACGGTGAACTCGATATCCTGGATGTCACGGAAGCGCTTCTCCAGCGCGGCACAAGACGCTTTCAGGTCGGCGAAGGCCTCAGGCATGAGCGCTTCCAGCGAGGCCTTGCCGTTGCCAGAGGTGCTGCGCTCCGCCTCGGTCAAAGGTTGGGGCGTGCGCAAGCCCGCTACCACGTCCTCGCCTTGCGCGTTCAGCAGGAACTCGCCGAAAAGCTCCTTGGCGCCGGTCGACGGATTGCGGGTGAAGACGACACCGGTCGCGCTGTTGTCACCCCTGTTGCCGAACACCATGGCCTGGATGGTGACGGCTGTGCCCCAATTGTCGGGGATGTCGTGGAGACGCCGATAGGCGATGGCACGCGCATTCTGCCAAGAGCCGAACACGGCGGCGATGGCGCCCCAAAGCTGCTCGTGCAGGTCTTGCGGGAACGGCCGCTTCAGATCCGTTTCGACCAACGCCTTGAAACGGGTTACGATTTCCGCCCAGTCATCGGCTCCCAAATCGGGGTCTAGCTCGAAGCCTTTCAGGTTCTTGTAGTTCTCGAGGATCTCCTCGAACAGGCCGTGATCGATGCCGAGCACCACGTCGGCATACATCTGGATGAAGCGCCGATAGGTGTCGTAGGCGAAGCGCCGATCTCCAGCGAGCCGCGCCAGGCCCTCCACGGTCTGATCGTTGAGGCCGAGATTGAGCACGGTGTCCATCATGCCTGGCATGGATGCGCGCGAGCCCGAGCGCACCGACACCAGCAACGGATTATCGACATCGCCAAAACGAGCGCCGGTGATCTTGCCCACCGCATCGAGGGCCGCGTCCACCATGGGCTTCAGCTCCTCAGGAAGATTACGGCCGAGCTCGTAATAGACGGCGCAGACCTCGGACGAGATGGTGAACCCGGGGGGGACGGGCAGACCGAGCCGCGACATTTCGGCAAGATAAGCGCCCTTACCACCGAGGATGTCCCTATCCTCGGCAGAGCCGTCGGCACGCCCGTCACCGAAGGTGAACACCCATTTCGGTTCCACCTCAGCTCCTCCGGCCTCGCTCATCGATCGTTCCATGGTTCTCCCAGGCTCAAGCCCGCACTTTTAGCCCGTCTGGCAGGCTTCGTACAAACCGGCGTAAAGGGAAGTCTTAAGAACGAACGGGCCGAGGCGTCTTGGCGTTCCGGTGCGCGATAAAGTCGCCGCTGTGGATGAGCTGTGCTCTCGGCTCCTTGGTCACGACGTAGGTCCAGGCCGTGATCGTGCCGCCAGCGGCCAGCTCAACTTCGAGCGCCGCGCGCATATAGTTTGGGTCACCGGCTTCATAAGCGTCGAGTTCGGCAAGCAGGCGGCTGTCGACTTTTAGCGCAAAGACGTCGCCGATGATCCGGCGCTTCTCATTGGCATCGAAGATCCCAGCCGGGTACCAGCCGAGATCGTAGAGGCGCCCGGGGACGCTTCCCTTGCCCACGTGGCGAGCTTGCAGACACAGACGCCGCGCCATGGGATGGTCACTGTCGGCGCGGAGGGTGCCGTAGACGAAGATGTGGTTTGGCTCGCTCATGCCGGCAGGTTTACGCGACCATTCTCGTCAAGGCGCCAAAACGGATTATGGGCGACCTCCCAAACGTGGCCGTCGGGGTCGGCGAAATAGCCGTTGTAGCCGCCCCAAAAGGTCTTGGCTGCCGGCTTCAAGATGCGCGCACCGGCGGCTTCTGCCTTCGCCATCATGGCATCCACTTCGCTTTCGCTGGCAACATTCTGCGCCACGACGATGCCGCCATTGCCGGTCCAAAGGTCGTTCGCGTTAGCATCCTCTTTCTGGGACTCCCGGCTCCAGATCGCGAGCACTATTCCGCCGGCCTTGAAGAAACTCACGCTCGCCTCGCTCGCTTTCTTGGAGAGGACAAAGCCGAGCCTTTCGTAAAAAGCTGTCGCCTTGGCGATGTCGGCGACTCCGAGAGTGATCAGGCTGATGTGAGGTGACATTCGTCGGCATTAGCCAGTGATCTTGGAGAAGTCAGCGACTTCCAGCGTTGCCGCGCGGATGCGGTTCAGAAGCCGCAAGCGGTTCTCGCGCAGTTTCGGGTTGTCGGCATTGACGGTGACGTTGTCGAAGAAGGCATCGACGGGCGCGCGAAGCTTGGCCATGGCGCCCATCGCCGCCTCGAAGTCCTCGTTCGCGACCGCCGTCGCAGCCGCGTCCTCGACATAGTCCACAGCGTGCGCCAGCGCCTTTTCCTCGGGCTGTTCGAGGAGTGCAGGATCGGGTGCAGCGTCGTGGGCGCGGCCGTCCTTCTTCTCCTCGATGCGCAGGATGTTGATGGCGCGCTTGGCGCCGGTCAGCAGGTGCTCGCCGTCCTCGGTCTCGAGGAAGCGGCCGAGGGCGCCGACGCGGGTCACGATCATCGAAAGGTCGTCGCCACCGAGCGCGAACACAGCGTCCACCAGGTCGTGCCGCGCGCCTTGATCGCGGAGATAGACTTTCAGGCGGTCGGCAAAGAAGGCGAGTAGGCTGTCAGAGATTTCGTCGGTTCGACTTAGAAGAGCCTTTTTGAAGGCTTCTTGCTCACTGTCGACCAGTCGATTGGCAAAATCGTGAGCCTCTTCCTCAGATAGCAGCGCTCCTATTGCCGATTGTCCGACCGTCTCACCTTTCCGTTGGAACTCTGTTGCTTTGAGAATCAACAGCAAAGCCAATGCTTGGCGTTGCAGCGAACGGCCAAGAGAAACTCTCAGGCCATTTTCCAGAATGATGCGAATGACGCCGAGCGCGGCGCGGCGCAGTGCGTAAGGATCTTTCGAGCCGGTCGGCTTCTCGTCTATGGCCCAAAAGCCTACGAGCGTGTCGAGTTTGTCTGCAAGGGCCACGGCAATGGCAATGGGCTCGCGCGGCACCTCGTCCATGGGACCGACCGGCTTGTAGTGCGCGGCAATGGCGTCGGCGACAACTGGATTCTCTCCCTGGTCCAGCGCGTAGTAGCGGCCCATCACGCCTTGCAGCTCCGGGAACTCGCCGACCATTTCGCTGACGAGATCCGACTTGGCGAGGATGGCGGCACGCTCGGCGAGATCGGGATCGGCGCCGACGAGCGGCGCGATCTCCCGCGCCAAATGAAAGAGGCGCTGCACCCGGTCATACTGCGTGCCGAGCTTCTCGTGGAAGGTGATCTCCTTCAGCTTCGGCACCCAGTCTTCGAGCGATTCCTTGCGGTCCTGGTCGAAGAAGAACTTGGCGTCGGCGAGCCGCGCACGAATGACGCGCTCATTGCCGGCGGTGATGGCCTTGCCGCCGTCCTCCGCTTTCAGATTGGCAACCACGATGAATCTGTTGGCGAGCTCGTCGCCCTTCTTGAGCGAAAAGGCTTTCTGGTGGGCCTTCATGGCCGTGGCGAGGACCTCCGGTAGCACGCTCAAGAAATCCTCGTCGAACGTGCCCATGAGGACCACGGGCCATTCGGTGAGACCGGCATTCTCTGCGAGTAAGGCCTCGTCTTCGACAAGCGTAAGCCCTTCCTTCCTGGCGAGCTTGCGCGCGTTCTTCAGGATCAGCGCGGCGCGCTCGTTCCCATCGAGAATGACGAAGGCGTCCTTCAGCTTCGCCACGTAGTCCTTGAAGTTCCTCACGGCGAAAGGCTTGGGCGCCATGAAGCGATGGCCGCGAGTTCGATTGCCGCTTCTGATGCCGTCGATCTCGAAGTCCACGACCTTGCCGTCGAAGAGGCAAAGGACCGAATGGAGCGGACGCACCCACCTGAGCCATTCTTCGACAACAATGTAGTCCCCTTCTTCAGTGACCAAATAATCGCCCTCTTCGGTCGTCAGCCGGCTCTGATGCTTTTCGCCCCAGCGCATGGACTTGGGCCACGGGAAGCTCTTCACAATTTCGGGTACGATCTCGGCCACTACCTCATCAGTGGCACGTCCAACTTTTTTGACGACGGCAAAATAATAATCGTGCTTCTTGACTTGGCGGATTTCCAGTTGGTCTCCACGGGTTAGCCCCACAGACTTCAGGAAGCCCTCAATGGCCCTCGAAGGCGAGTCGACTTTCGGCCCTTTCCGTTCCTCCTCCTTATCGGGGCAGTGCTTGGGCAGGCCGTCAACGACCGCGGTCAGGCGGCGCGGCGTGGCGAAGGTTCTGATCTCGGTGAAATCGAGGCCGGCGGCCTTCAACTTGTCGCCGAGCAGGCGTGCCAAGTCTGCCTGCGCGCGTTCCTGCATGCGCGAAGGGATCTCCTCGGAGAAGAGTTCAAGCAGAAGCTCAGCCATTGGCGGCGCCGCCCGCTTCGGTCTTGAGCCATGCGGCGCAGCACGCCTTGGTGAGGTCGCGCACCCGCAAGATGTAAGACTGGCGCTCGGGCACGGAGATCACGCCGCGCGCGTCGAGTAAATTGAATATGTGCGAGGCCTTGATGGCCTGGTCGTAAGCGGGAAGCACCAAGAGGTGGCGGTCCGGCCCCTCGCCCTTGGCGAGCAGCGCCTTGCACTCGGCCTCGGCATCGCGGAAATGCTCGAACAGCTTCGCAGTGTCGGCGGCCTCGAAATTGTAGCGGGAATATTCCTGCTCGCTTTGCAGGAAGACGTCACCATAAGTGACCTTGTCCTTACCCCGGCTGCCGTTGAAATTGAGGTCGTAGACGTTGTCGACGCCCTGGACGTACATGGCCAGCCGCTCCAGCCCGTAGGTCAGCTCGCCGGAGACAGGATCGCAGTCGAAGCCGCCGACCTGCTGGAAATAGGTGAACTGCGTCACCTCCATGCCGTCGCACCACACCTCCCAGCCGAGCCCCCAGGCGCCGAGCGTGGGGCTCTCCCAGTCGTCCTCGACGAAGCGGATGTCATGCTTCAGGGGGTCGATGCCGATGGCGTAGAGGCTTTCAAGGTAGAGGTCCTGGATGTTGGGCGGCGACGGCTTAAGGATTACCTGGAACTGGTAATAATGCTGCAGGCGGTTCGGATTCTCGCCGTAGCGGCCGTCCTTGGGGCGCCGCGAAGGCTGGACGTAGGCTGCGCGCCACGGCTTCGGCCCCAGTGAGCGCAAGGTCGTGGCTGGATGAAAGGTGCCAGCGCCGATTTCCATGTCGTAAGGCTGGAGGATGACGCAGCCCTGATCGGCCCAGAAGCGCTCGAGCTTCAGGATCAGGTCTTGGAAGGAGGGCGCGGACTTCGGCCCCTCGGATTTCGTCTGCTTCGACATTTCGACTCGTGACGGGATTTGCGCGCGAAGCTATTCACTTGCGCGCGACAAGGGAAGCCAAAGCTTCATGCGGGATAACAATGGCCGGGCCGTTAATTAAAGGCGGATTCTGCCGTGCTCAATGCATTTGCTTCGGCCGGTAGACGCCGGTCGCAGGGTCTTGCTCGAGCGGCACGGCGTGCTCCGCGTTCTGGCGCTCCATCGCCTCTTTCGCCGCACGAAGCTCCGCGGCGACGCGGCCCTGCTCTTTGCGCAGGTAGCGCTTGGCGAGGAGAAGCCCGGCGCCCGCGGCAATGATGAGTAGCACTTGGGGCATGGCTTACAGACCGAACCGCGACCAAAGCGCGCGCGCTTCGATCGCCGAGATGACATCGGCGGCAAGGCCGTCGGGCCAAAGGCTGAAATCGAACCCGCCGCGTCCTATAAATACGCTGCGCTTGCGGCGGAACCAAGAGGTGGACGGCGCCACGAGCTTGAAACGCACGTCCTCGCCGAAGAGTTCGCGCATCTTGGAGTGGACGTCAGAGAGCCCGTCGATGAGGCCGAGCTCGACCGCGGTCTTGCCCGACCAGAACTCGCCGGTGAACAGCTCCTTGTCCGATTTCGCAAGCTTGTCGCCGCGGCGCGTCTTGACCAGATCGATAAAGGCCTGATGCACGTCCTGCTGAATTGCCTTGATGCGCTTCACGTCCGCCGGCTTCTCGGGCAGGAACGGATCGAGCACGTCCTTGTTGGTGCCCGCGGTATAGACGCGGCGCTCGACGCCGATCTTCTCCATCAGACCGGGGAAGCCGAACGTGGCGCTGATCACGCCGATGGACCCGACGATGGAGCTTTCGTCGGCGTAGATCTCGTCGCCGGCGAGAGCGAGCATGTAGCCGCCCGAGGCCGCGACGTCCTCGGCAAAGACATAGACCTTGAGGTCCTTCTCCTCAGCTAGCGCCCTGATGCGCTTATAGATCAGCGTCGACTGGACAGCCGAGCCGCCGGGCGAGTTGATCTGGATAGCGACCGCTTTGGCGCCGCGCATAGAGAAGGCCTTTTCGATGGCGCCGGCGGCCGTCGTGAGCGAGAGGCCGGGCCGCAGCGGCATGGTCATGCCGATCGGACCTGAAAAGCGGAGCACCGGCACCAGCGGTCCGGACTTGATCCACGAGGCCGGAAGATAGGACTTCACCCATTCCAAAAAACCGCCCGCGCCTGCTGCACTGCTCATATCGTTCACCGTATCGTCCCCAAGGCCCAGATCAAGGGCGCTACATTAATTCTTGTGCCAATAAAGGCCAGAGATAGGCAACGCTGAAGCGTTTGCTTAACGCAGACCGACACCGAGACATAAGCCCATCCGAATTGCTTGCTATACTTGGTCTTTGAAGGTGGGGAACAGCCCGCCTCGGATCGGCGCGTATTCGGCCGAGGGCGCCGCTTCGTCATCTCTCAGGAGGTTTTGATGAGCAAGCTTGCAACTGTGCTTGTGGCCGTGGGGGCGTTGGCGCTCGCCGTCGTCACCCTGTCCCCGAGTTCTGCGGAAGCCGGCTGGCGCCGCTGGGGCGGTCCAGGCGTTCGTGTCTATGTGGGGCCGCGTTGGGGTTACTACGCGCCGCGCCGCTACTACTACAGGCCTTATCGCCGCTACTACGCTTATCCGCGCGGCTATCCTTACGCCTATTACCCCTATTGGCGGAGACGGTACTGGGGCGGCTGGTATTATTGAGATCGGAGGCCGACCAGAGACGATTGGACATAAGGGCCATTCCCAATGGAGTGGCCCTTATGGACGGCGTCGCAACTATGCTCCGCCGAAACACCATGTCGCCGGGAACACCAGGCCACCGGCGACGTTCTACGGGCCGAGGGTGCGGCTGCGCATGTCAGGAGAAGGTCATGGGTAAGTTTGCAACTGTTCTCGTGGCGATGGGCGCGTTCGCTATTGCTCTCGTCACGCTTGCTCCAAATTCGGCCGAAGCCGGCTGGCGCCGCTGGGCCTGGAGGACAGCCCCGGTAACCGTCTATACCGATCCGGGCTATGTCTACGCCGCTCCCGGCTATGTCTATGCTGCGCCGGGCTATTACGGCCCCGCCTATCCGCCTCCATATGCGACCGCCTATGTATACGGATATCCGTATTACGGCCCCTATTGGCGGCGGGCTTGCCGGCGCGGTTGGTGCTAAGCGGACGCACCGCCCATTCTTTGAATCTAAGGGCCATTCCCAGCAGTGGGGATGGCCCCTTCTCTTTTGGCAGAGCCCGCCTTTCGGGTGAATGCCAGATGAATGAGCACCTCAGCTTCGGTTCAGCCCGGGCCTTCTAGAACGGCACGACAGCGAGGAACACCTCTCCGAAACGTCAAGGTCTGCTCCTAGCGGACCTTACGGCGCCCGAGAGCTCTCCTCACCTCGGGCGAATAAGAGGGCTGCCGTCCTTCCCCCCAGGGCGGCGGCCCTTCCTCCTTTGTGACCCAGCAAGGGGAAGCGCCTCCCCGCCGCGAAGGATCCCCTCCGCTTCCGCCGTATAGGCTCCGGTCTCGCTATGCAGCACGAGGCCCGGCCAGAGGCGCAAACCGGCGCGGCTTCCTTTGCGCCCTTGCACGATGATGCGGGTGGCGGGCTCATGCGCTTTGGGGAACAGGGGGAAGACGGCCACGTCGCCAAACCGGCTCTGAAGCAACTCTAGCAGCTCGCCCAGATATTCCGGCCGATGGATCAGCGTAAGGGTGGCTTTTGGAGCAGCCATAGTGGTGAGAAACCGCACCCAGCGCCCAAGTTGGCCGTGGCCCATGACATGGGCCACGGCGCGCGCCCGCTCCGGCGCCGCCCTAACGGCGCCCTCGGCATGGAAGGGCGGGTTGGCCACGACATGGTCGTAGCCTTCGCGGACGAGCCCCGCGACGCGCAAAGCCTTTGCCGGCGAGGTGACGTCGGCCTTGATCACTGTGAAGCGATCGGCAAAAGCATTCCGCGCGGCGTTGTCGCGCGCGAGCGCGCAAAGCTCTGGATCGACCTCGACCGCCGCCACCTCAAGCTTCGGTGCCCGCGCCAGAAGGCAAAGACCGGCCACGCCGACGCCAGTCCCGGCTTCGAGTACGCGTCCGCCCCTCTCTACCGGAACGGCGGCAGCCAGGAACACGGCATCGCTGCCGGCGCGGTGGCCTGACTTCGGCTGAACGACTTGAATGCGCCCGCCGAGGAAATCGTCGGTGGTGGTGCCGGGCCTGCCCTTCCGGGCGTTAGCCCTTTGCGGCGCCGTCAATGGCATGGCCGACACCGGCCTCGGTGAGCAGCTTGCGCGCTCGATCGATGCAGTTCTCCTCGACCAGAATGCGTCGCGGCAAGATCCCAAGCGAGCCTTCCAGCACGCTCATATTGGTATCGAGCACAATGAAGGTGATATTGGCCTCTTCGAGCAGCGTGCTGACAAAGGACAGAAGCACCGGATCGTTCGAACGCAATA
>Ga0307436_1001158_pt1 | contig 11835 bp, 16 predicted proteins | sample SalMarWE160440MG_FD_202513 | JGI IMG/M metagenome (GOLD analysis project Ga0307436, IMG submission 202513) | Salt marsh sediment microbial communities from the Plum Island Ecosystem LTER, Massachusetts, United States - WE1604-40 | ecosystem: Environmental > Aquatic > Marine > Intertidal zone >...
CGGCAGCGCGGACACGCTGAAGCGCCAGGACATGCAGGTGCCCTGGCACGGCGGCAAGCAGGATCGGTCCGCCTGACGGGCGGCCCTGCCGGCACCCACGGCCGGCACGAAACGGAACTGGCGGCCATGATGCCGCCCGCTGCGAGCGGTTGTTCTGCCCTTTTCCGCTCGCAGCCTTTTTTCTTGTCCGCCCGCCGCTGCGGTTTGCGCGAGGGCCGGCTCCGGCCTATATCGCCCGGTGTGCAGGCACGGCGCCCAGCCATGACGATCGACCAGATCACCGCCGATTTCGAGCTTCTCGACGATTGGGAAGAGCGCTACCGCTACATTATCGAGCTGGGCAAGGGGCTGGAGCCGCTTGCCGAGGCCGACCACACCCAGGCCAACAAGGTGCGCGGCTGTGCGAGCCAGGTGTGGCTGGTCAGCCGGCAGGAGAAGCAGGGCGGCAGGACCGTGCTGCATTTCATCGGCGACAGCGACGCATTGATCGTGCGCGGCCTGGTGGCGATCGTCATCGCCCTGTTCGACGGCAAGTCTCCCGCCGAGATCGTCGCCACCGATGCGGAGGCGCTGTTCGGCAGACTCGATCTGCGCGCCCATCTCACCGCCCAGCGCTCCAACGGCCTGCGCGCCCTGGTCGACCGGATCAGGGCGGACGCCGAGGCGGTGCGCGCGACCGCCTGAGCGCGCTCACTTGACCGTCGGGCGATAATCGTCGGCTCCCCAGTGGTGAATCCGCGCGGCAAAGGGCGGGCCGGAGGCGGTGGCCAGCAGGCCGTAGTGGCGGGCGAGGCGACTCAGACCCAGACGCAGCACCACCTTGGCCGAGCGCGCCGGCCACTGGCGCTCGTGCTCGATGTCTTCCAGCCCTTTGAGGAAACAGCAGAAGTCGACCAGAACGCCGGAAAGCTCGGGCCCGACGGCGGTGAGCGCCTTGTCGAGGCGCCGTCTGGCGGCGATCGCCACCTCGGTGAGCTCGGCGATGCCGCCGGGGCCGCGGCCGCGCCGCTTGTCGGCGACGGCGGCGGTCCAGTTGGCGGTCACCCGCGGCATCAGGCGGGCACGCGAATAGTCCGCGCGCAGCCGCTCGCCGGCGGCGAATTCCGCCTGGTCGACCAGCGGGCGGCCGTCGCGACCCTTGCGTCGCCTCAGCCACGACAACGGGCTCTCGGCGTGGTTCACGGTGATGCTGATGGTGCCGAAGGCGGGATCGTCGACCACCGCGGAGCCGCGCTGCTGGTGCTGTGCGGCGAAACCGTCGCTGCCGGAAAGGCTGCGGCGGAGGGCGGCGCGCCCGACGGCGGTCGCGACAAGGCCGCCGTCATTGTCGCGATCGATCAGTCCGCGCGCCCGCATCGCCGCAACGACGCCGTCGTCAACCTCGTGCGACCGAAGACGGCGCTTGCGGCCCGCTTGCACCAGGCGGTGGTGCCCGTTGGCGTCGGCGATCAGTCTGGCGCCGCGCACCGACAAACGGCGCAGCAACCGGATGGCATCCGGGTCGGGCACGCCGTGATTCACTATTCTCTCCGCGACGCGCCGTCACCGAACGACCAGACGTCGACGGCGCGCTCGAGGTAGTCGAGGATCGTATCGAGGGTGGGATCTTCCCGCCGTTCCTCCACCCGCCGACAGGCATGGGCGGCGGTGGTGCGATCGCGGCCGAAGGCCAGACCGGCCGCGTCGTAGGTGAGGCCGAGGCGGGTGTGGGAAAGGTAGATCGCCACCTGACGGGCGAAGGCGACCCGCGCCGGTCCACGTCGACCGGCGCGGATCGAATCGGGAAGAATGCGAAACGCCGAAGCCACCATCGCCACCACGAAACACGCCGTCGTTTCCGCTTCCCTCGTCCGCGCCGGCCGCCGGTTCGCTTCCCTGACCATGCCGCACCCGTTTATGGTTAAGGATTTTATTCCTATACCACCCTAACCTCCTTTCCGTTCGACGGGGATAACTTTTCTGAGCGAAGCGCATCGCCGCGCCGCTCGGTGGCCACTTATCCCCGCCGAAGGCGACGGGCGGACACTGCTCTCCACAATGGAGAGCGGCGATGCATTCTTGCTCTGACGGGTCGGGGACGCGGAAAAAGACGGTGGCGGCGCGGCGGGCTTTGCCCGGCGCGGCGGCCGATTCGGTCGGCCGCGTGGTCGCCGCCGGCGCCGAGGCGTACGACCGTCTCAGACACCTTCCGCGGCTGTTGCCGGTCACTCCCGCCGACCTTGCCGACGACAGTGCTGCGGCGCGGCGCAAGATCGTCGCCCGGCTTGCCCGCGCGTTGCGGGCGGAGCGCAACCGTGGCCGCGCCGGCCACTGGACCTACGATCTCAACCGGCACATCGGGCTCAGTCAGGCGTATGCGGCCGAGCGCAGCCGCCTGCGGGGGCAGCTCTGCCCCGGTGCCCGCGGTAAGGCGCCGGTGCCATAGGCGCTGGTGACGGTCAGGCTCTGCGGCGACGCTGCTGGCCGAGGCCCATCTTCTTGGCCAGCGCCGAGCGCGCGGCCGCATAGTTGGGCGCCACCATCGGGTAGTCGGCGGGCAGGCCCCACTTCTCCCGATAGTCCTCGGGCGATAGATCGTAGTGGGTTCTGAGGTGGCGCTTGAGCGATTTGAACTTCTTGCCGTCCTCAAGACAGATGATGTAGTCGGGAAAGACCGATCGCTTGGGATTGACCGCGGGCTTCAACGGCTCGGGCTCCGGTTCTCTCATGCCCGATTGAGTCGCGTTCAGCGCGCGATGGACATCGGCAATGAGCTTGGGCAGATCGGTGACCGGAACGGTGTTGTTGCTGACGTACGCCGAGACGATATCGGCTGCCAGGTCGATCAGATCGCCGTTGGAAGCTTGGTCGCTCATCTTTTCATCCTGTGATCGTGTCTTGTCGCCGCTTCGTAACGGTCGCAAGACAGGGTGGCCCCTCCGCAACTGCGTTGTTCGCTCAGCGGTCTCGTGTCGACCGGCAGAAATCGAAGCCCGTTACTTGGCACAGTGCATAGCCGCCAAGTAGTCGCATTACAAGCGCAAATCTTGGGTATTCAATCGGCAACAACAGTTTTTCTTGAGAGGATGCCCAATTCGCGCGTCTCGCCCTGTGGTTGACGCCGACAGACGCCCTCAGCCAAAGTAGTACAAGACGAGATAGGCCGCAAGCAACAGCGTCGCCCAGAAGGCCATGCGCCCGGTCGGCCAGCTCGCGGCCAGAATGCCGCCGGGACCGTGATGGCGGTAGATCGTGCGCACCAGCCGGTCGGCGCCGCTGCGGATGCGGACGGCGAGCGCGGTGCGGGCGCGGATTGCGCCCGTGGTCAGCGCGCCGGCGAGCGCCGGGCCGCCCGTCCGCCACAGCCAGTCGGTATCGAGGGTGACGGTGGCCGTGCGCTTGAGCAGCGGCAGCACCAGCACGAAGGCGACGCCGCCGGCGAGCAGGAGCTGCAGCATGGTGGCGACGTGGCCGACCGTATAGGGGGTGTAGTCGACCGGAAACGGCAGCAGCGCATAAAGGGCGCCCGGAAAAAGGCCGATGGCGATGCACAGGAAGGCAAACAGCGTCATGCCGGCGCGCATCGCCAGTGGCGGATCGCCCACCTTCAGGCCGGAATCCTTGGCGAAGAAGATGTACCACGGCCATTTGAGGCCGATGTCGATAAAGACGCCGACGGCGCCGGCGGTGACCAGCAGCCACACGATCGCCATGTGCGCCTCGGCGGCGCCCTCGCCGATCATCGCCTTGGAAATGAAGCCGGAGGTGAGCGGCACCGCCGAGATCGACAGGCCGCCGATGATGCCGGTGATCGCCGTTACCGGCATCGAGCGGAACAGGCCGCCGAGCTCGGAGCACTTGCTGCGCCCGGTCATGGCCATGACCGAGCCGGCCGCCATCAGCAGCAGCGCCTTGTAAATGATGTGGGTGAAGGCGTGGGCGGCCGCGCCATTGAGTGCCATCGGCGTGCCGATGCCGATGGCGGTCACCATGAAGCCGACCTGGTTGACGAGCGAGTACGACAGGATGCGGCGGATATCGTTCTCGAGGACGCCGTAGAAGATTCCGTAGAAGACCATGTAGAGGCCGACGACGATGAGCACCTCGGCGCCGGGGAAGCCGACCAGCAGCGCGTAGACGGCGGTCTTGGTCGTGTAGGCGGACAGGAAGACGGTGCCGGAATAGGAAGCGCGCGGATAGGCGTCGGGCAGCCAGGCGGAGACCGGCGGCGCCCCGGTGTTGACGAGGAAGCCGGCGATCATCAGCCAGTGGGCGAGGCTGTCGGTGTGCATCGCGGTGAAGGTGGTGGAGCCGGTGGCGACGATGTGGCCGGCGATGCCGGCCATGAGCAGGACGCCGCCGAGCAAGTGCACGCTCGCGTAGCGCATGCCGGCGCCGGCCGCCTGCGGTCCGGCCGACCACACCACCACCGTCGAGGCGATCGCCATCAGCTCCCAGAAGACGAACACCGTGATCAGATCGCCGGCGAAGGCGACGCCGAGGGCGGAGCCGGCGTAGAAGAAGGCGGCGGTCAGTTCGACCACGTTGGTCTGGCCGAGCGCGTAGAGGGCACCGCCGAACGCCATGATGGCGAACACCGTGCCGAACAGGCGGCCGGCGGCGGTGCCGTCGCACAGGCTGAGGTGGTAACCGAGGAAGGGCAGCGACAGAGCCGGCCCGTCGGGCACGAGCCACACCAGCGCCAGCGCCAGCAGCGGCGCCGCCAGCATCACCGCCCGGCGGGCGCGCGGCGGCAGTGCCGGCAGCATCAACCCGGCGACGATGAGGACGAGACCGGGCGGCACGGGCAAACTGGCGGTCATCGGCGGCCCCTAGTCATCGTAGTAAGTGTCGGGCCGCTTGAGCGCGGCGCCGATCCCCTTGGCGAGGGCGATGATGACGAGGCCGGCGAGCAGCCCGAACAGCGCGTAGAAGCCGGCGAACCCGTCGAAGCCGAAGAAGCCCTGGTGGCCGAAGACCTCGTCGACGACCAGGCTCGCCAGCAGCACGATCGCGCCCACGACCACGAACGGCTGCAGCCGCTGGGTCGTGGCGTCGGAGTTGTCCGGTTGCTTCTCGGCCATCGCTTACCCCGATATCAGCATGCCGGCGAGCCGGTACGGCACGTCGGGAAAAAAGAACAGCGCCACCGTGGCGATCGCCGTCGCCACCAGCGCCGCCACCATCGGCCACGGCGACTCGGCGAGAGCGTCGCCGCGGTCGCCGTCGGCCGGTGCGCGCGCGAACGCGCGGTAGACCGGCGGCAGGAAATAGCCGGCGTTGAGCAATGTCGAGACGACGATGACGGCGACGGCGAACCACTGCCCCGCCCCGGCCGCACCGGCGAGGATGAACCACTTGCTGATGAAGCCGGCGGTCGGCGGCACGCCGATCATCGACAGCGCGCCGATCGCGAAGGAGGCCATGGTCCACGGCATGCGCCGGCCGACGCCGTCCATTTCGCTGACGTGATCGACGTGGCCGGCGGTGTGCAGCGAGCCGGCGGCGAAGAACAGCGTGATCTTGGCGACGGCATGGGTGGCGATGTGGAGCGCCGCGCCGATCAGCGCCAGCGGATTGAACAGCGCCGCGCCGAGGACGACGTATGACAACTGGCTGATGGTCGAGTAGGCGAGCCGCCGCTTGAGGTGGTCCTGGCGCAGCGCCACCAGCGAGGCGACGACGACGGTGAAGCTCGCCACGTACACCAGCCAGTCGCCGGCGCCGTCCGCCCGCAACGTGTCGACGCCGATCACGTAGACGATCACCTTGGTGATGAAGAAGACGCCCGCCTTGACCACGGCGACGGCGTGGAGAAGGGCGGAGACCGGCGTCGGTGCCACCATCGCCGCCGGTAGCCAGAAATGCATCGGCATCACCGCCGCCTTGGCGATGCCGAAGACGTAAAGGGCGAGCAGCAGCGCGAGCGCGGCGGTGCCGAGCTTGCCGGCGAGGATGCCGCCGGCGTGGAAGCCGAGGCTGCCGGCGACGATGCCGGTCCAGGCGATCGCCGGCAGCAGCAGCACCGTCGAGCCGCCGACCAGCATCAGCAGATAGAGGCGGCCGGCGCGCCTTGCCTCCTCGTCGCGATGATGGGTGACCAGCGGATAGGTGACCAGCGTCAGCGCCTCGTAGAACAGGAACAGGGTGAACAGGTTGCCGGCGAAGGCGGTGCCGAGGGTGGCGGCGATGGCGGCGGCGAAGCACACGTAGAAGGTGGTCTGGCGCGGCTCGTCGTTGGCGCGCATGTAGCCGATCGAGTAGAGCGAGTTGACGATCCACAGGCCGGAAGCGACCACCGCGAACAGCATGCCGAGCGGCTCGAGCGCAAGCGTGATCACCAGCCCGGGCAGCACGTCGAGGAGGTCGACGGCCGGCCGCGCGCCGGCAAGCACCGGCGGCACCAGCGCCGCGACGGCGGCGAACGACGCCACGGCGCCGAGAAGCGTCACCGCCTCGCGCCGGTTGGGGGAGCGCGCGAACAGGGGAACCAGGAGCGCCGTCGCCGCCGGCAGCACCAGCGCGGTGACGAGAAGGGTCGCGGGGCTCATTGCGGCCCGCCGAGGAGGGTTGCCGCCACCTTGCCGGCAATGCCGGCGGCGCGGCCGGCGTCGAGGCCGAGGTAGATGGTGGCGCCGGCGAGCAGCCAGATGGGGATGAGCATGGCGGCCGGCGCCTCGCGGGCGGCAAGCGCGACGGCGGTCGGCTCGCGGAACCACGCCGCCTCGACCACCCGGCCGACGTAGACCAGCGTGATCAGCGAGCTCGCCACGATCAGGAAGGCAAGCCACCACCAGCCGGCCTCGAAGCTCGCCACCACCAAGTACCACTTCGACACGAAACCGATGGTGCCGGGTATGCCGATCAGACTGAGGCCGGCGACGGTCAGCGCGGCGACGGTCAACGGCATGGTGCGGCCGATGCCGCCGAGATCGTCGATGGCAACGGTGCCGGCGCGGAACATGATGGCGCCGAGCGCCATGAACAGCGCCGCCTTGGTGAGAGCGTGGGCGATGATGTGGACGAAGCCGCCGGTGAGACCGGTGGTGGTCGCCAGCGCCAGGCCGAGGGTAATGTAGCCGATCTGGGCGACCGAGGAATAGGCCAACAGACGCTTGGCGTCGGACTGAAAGACGGCGACGGTGGCGGCGACGAAGATGGCGGCAATCGAGAAGGCGACGAAGATCGGGGTGACCGGCATTTCGCCGAACACGAAGCGGGCGCCGAACACGAAGAACAGGAAGCGGGTGAGCAGGTAGATCGCCACCTTGGTCGAGGTCGCCGCCAGGAACACCGTCGCCGTCGAGGGGGCGTAGGCGTAGGCGTTGGGCAGCCACACGTGCAGCGGGAACAGCGCCAGCTTGAGACTGATGCCGACGGTGATGAACGCCAGCGCCGCGATCACCGGCCGGGTGGTCTCGACGGCGACGACGCGTTCGGCCATCAGGCCGAGGTTGAGGGTGCCGGTCATGACGTAGAGCAGGCCGACGCCGATGACGTAGAAGGTGGCGCCGATGGTGCCGAGGATCAGGTACTGGTAGGCGGCGACCAGGGCGCGGCGGTCGCGGCCGAGCGCGATCAGCGCGTAGCTCGACAGCGACGATATCTCGAGAAAGACGAAGGCGTTGAAGGCGTCGCCGGTGATGGTGATGCCGAGCATGCCGGCGAGCGACAACAGATACATGGTGTAGAACCAGGCGACCCGCTCGGGCGCGAGTTCGGCGGCGACGCTCTGCCTGGCGAACGGCGCGATCACCGCGGCGATCACCGAGACGATGACCAGGATCAGGCCGTTGACCACGTCGACGCGGTATTCGATGCCGAGCGAAGGGTCCCAGCCGCCGAGGTGATAGGAGACGACGCCGTCGACGAGCGCCTCGTGCAGCAGCACGACCGCGATCACCGGCACCGTCCACGACACCACCGTCGCCACCAGCCACGCCGCCAGCGGCCGGCGCACCAGCGCGCACAGCAGCGCCCCCAGCAGCGGTATCACCACCTGCAAGACGGGCAGTTGCTGCATCAGCGGCCGGAATCCTGCTCGAAGATCTCGTCCTCCTCGATGGTCCCGTAGGCCTCGTTGATGCGCACGACCAGCGCCAGGCCGAGGGCAAGGGTGGCGACGCCGACGACGATGGCCGTCAGGATGAGAACGTGCGGCAGCGGATTGGAATAGACCGAGAAGCGCGGCGAGATGATCGGCGCGGTGCCGCCGAGAATCTTGCCGGGCGCGATGTAGAGCAGATAGACCGAGGTCTGGAACAGCGACAGGCCGACCAGCTTCTTGATCATGTTGCCGCGGGCGATGACGATGAACAGCCCGGACACCATCAGGAAGACGGTGATCCACTGGTTGAAGTGGGCGACGAGGTCGCCGACGAGGCCGCTCATCGCCGTCCCCTGCCCGCCAGCGCGTAGAAGATCGCCAGCATCGTCGACGACACGGTGACGAAGACGCCGACCTCGACCAGGAACACGCCCAGCTCCTGCCCGTGTGCGGGCTCGTGGGCGAGGCGGGTGTAGTCGAGGAAGTTGCCGCCGGCGAGCATGGCGAAGACGCCGACGCCGGCATAGATCAACACGCCGAGCGGGATCAGCGTCTCGACCAGCGCCATCGGCAACACCCGCATCACCGCGCCGAGGCCGTAGATCAGGCCGTAGAGGATGAAGGTGGCGCCAGCGATGACGCCGGCCTGAAAGCCGCCGCCGGGGCCGAAATCGCCGTGGAACTGCACGTAGGCGGCGAACAGCAACATCAGCGGCAGCAGCAGCTTGGTGGTGACGCGCAGGATGATGTCGAGACGCATGGGGGCCTCAGCTCGGCTGCTGATCGTCATCGCCGCCCTCGCGCGCGGGGCCGCGCTTGAGCAGCAGGAGGACCGCGATGCCGGCGGTGAAGATGACCGTCGTCTCGCCGAGGGTGTCGTAGCCGCGGTAGCTCGCCAGCACCGAGGTGACGACGTTGGGAATGCCGGTCTCGGCGAGCGATCGCTGGAGATAGTCGGGACCGGCGAGCTGCAGCGGCGTCGCCGCCGCGCCGAACGGCGGCAGCGCCGACATCGCCCAGATCAGCGCCACGCCGGTCACCCCGGCGACGAAGACGGGCAACAGCACGGTGTGGACCGGCGGCGATTCATCGGTCTTGGTCAGGTAGAGAGCGCCGAGCATCAGCACCATGGCGATGCCGGCGCCGACCGAGGCCTCGGTCATGGCGACGTCGACCGCGTCGAGGACGATCAGCACGGTCGCCATCAGGAAGCTGTAGACGCCGGTGAGCACGGCGACGGCGAACAGGTTGCGCACCCGCACCACCGCGACCGTGGTGACGGCGAGCAGCGCCAGCAGCACCATGGTGATCAGGGCTTCGATGGCGGCGACTCCTCGGAGAGCGACACGGCGGCAACGCCGGGGGCGAGCGTCGGCTTGACGCCGGCGTGGAGGGCGGCGCGGGCGACGGCGTGGGTGGCGACCGGACTCATCAAGCCGAAGAACAGCGCCAGCAAGAACAGTTTGATCGTCACCATGCTCGCCCCGCCGACCAGCATGAGACCGACCAGGATGAGGCCGGCACCGAGGGTGTCGGAGACGGCGGTGGCGTGCATGCGGGTGAACACGTCGGGCATGCGCAGCAGGCCGAGCGCGCCGATGATCATGAAGACGCTGCCGGCGACGACCAGCCCCTCGCCCAGCCACTGGCGGACAAGCTCGAAGGTCACGAGCCCTCCTCCTCGGCATGGCCGAGCGCGCCGAAGCGCAGGAACTTCAGCACCGCGAAGGTGCCGATGATGTTGAGCATGGCGTAGGTCAGCCCGATGTCGAGAAACTCGGAGCGGCCGGTGAGGAAGCCGTAGAGGGCGAGGATGAGGATGGCGGCGTTGCCGACGGCGTTGGCGGCGACCAGGCGGTCGAACACGCCCGGCCCCTTGACCGCCCGCGCCACCATCATGGCGGTCGCCAGCAACACGGCGAACATGGCGACGGCGAGCATCAGCCGGAACCTTCCATGGCCGTCACCCGCCGGTCCATCTCGCCGGCCGCGAGGCCCTCGGCGGCAGACTTGGTCAAGGCGTGCACCAGCAGGGCGTGCTCGCGGCGGCCGACCTCGACGGTGATGGTGCCGGGCGTGAGGGTGATCGAATTGGCGTAGACGACGGTGCCGACCGGGTGGCGCTGGCTGGTGGTCAGGCGCACCAGCCGCGGCGAGATCGGCAGCGACGGCTTGACGATGATCAGGGCGACGTCGAGGGCGGACTTGACGATCTCCTTGAGCAGCCACGGCCAGTAGAGGAGCGCGCGCGCGAGAAGATCGATCGGGTGTCCCTCCTCGTCGGCGTAGCCGAGGCGGAGGCCGAGCCAGGCGATGAGGGCAGCGGCCACCGCCCCCGAGGTGACCAGGAAGGCCGTGTAATGCCCCGACAGCAGCAGCCAGAAGACGAACAGGCTAAGAGCAAGGCTGATGACGCGCATGGGACCGCTCGATAAGCGACAGCGCCGAATCGGCGCTCACTATTGAGCCTATCGTGAGCCGCCGTTCAACCGCTCGCCTTGCCTTCGCGGCCATTTGTCGTTGAGGATGGCGGCGAACGCCCCATCTAAGACGCGAGTTTCCAAGCCGTCGCGACAAGCAAGCGGAGCAGCCATGACCTCGCCCCGTCCCAAGGTCGTCAAGTCCGACGCCGAGTGGCGTGAGATCCTCACGCCTGAACAGTTCTATGTCACCCGCATGGCGGGCACCGAACGCCCGTTCTCCGGTCCCCATTGGGACGACCACCGGGCCGGGCTCTACCGCTGCGTGGCGTGCGGCGAGCCGCTGTTCAGCTCGGACAGCAAGTTCGATTCCGGCAGCGGCTGGCCGAGCTTCTTTCAGCCGGTGGCCGCCGACGCCGTCGAGGAGATCAGCGACCGTTCGCATGGCATGGTGCGCACCGAGGTCCGGTGCGCGCGCTGCGGCGCCCACCTCGGCCATGTGTTCGACGACGGCCCGCGACCGACGGGCCTGCGCTACTGCATGAACGGAACCGCGTTGAGGCTGGAGACGGATGACCAACCGGAAGCGTGAGGTGACCGCCGAGGGCGCTGGCGCCGGGCGGGCTGTCGCCATGCGGCCGCCGGCTGCCGACCGGCGGCCGGCGACCACCGTTCATCACGGCATCGAGCGGAGCGACGACTACGCCTGGCTGCGCGCCGACAACTGGCGGCAGGTGATGGAGGATCCCTCGGTGCTTGCCGCCGATATCCGCGCCTACCTGGAGGCGGAGAACGCCTACGCCGAGGCCGCCATGGCCGACGTCGAGCCGCTGAGGCGCAAGCTGTTCGAGGAGATGCGCGGGCGCATCAAGGAGGACGATTTCACCGTCCCCGCCCCCGACGGCGACTACGCCTATGCCACGCGCTTCGCCCACGGCGCCGAGCATCCGATGGTGGTGAGGACGCGCCGCGACGGCAGCGACGAAACGGTGCTGATCGACGCCGAGGCGATGGCGGCGGGCAAGGCCTATTTCCGCCTCGGCGGCTTCGCCCACAGCCCCGACCACAAGCTGATCGCCTATTCCCACGACGAGAAGGGTTCCGAGTATTTCACCATCCGCGTGCGCAACGCCGCCACCGGCGAGGACCTCGCCGACACCATCCCGGCGACCACCGGCGCGGCGGCGTGGGCCAACGACGGCAAGACCCTGTTCTATGTCTGGGTCGACGCCAATCACCGGCCGGCCAAGGTCTTCCGTCATACCGTCGGCAGCGACCCTGAAAGCGACGTGGCGATCTACGAAGATCGCGATCCCGGCTTCTTCATCGGCGTCAACAAGACCCAGTCGCGCCGCTTCATCGTCATCGAGACCCACGACCACGAGACCT
>Ga0307436_1001159_pt1 | contig 11833 bp, 10 predicted proteins | sample SalMarWE160440MG_FD_202513 | JGI IMG/M metagenome (GOLD analysis project Ga0307436, IMG submission 202513) | Salt marsh sediment microbial communities from the Plum Island Ecosystem LTER, Massachusetts, United States - WE1604-40 | ecosystem: Environmental > Aquatic > Marine > Intertidal zone >...
CTGATAGCATCAGGCTGCCATGGCTAGCAGCTTCGTCGGTTTCGGCTTATTTGCGTATAGTGGGTCGAAGAGACGTTCTGCTGCCATCGCAGTCCCCTGATCAAAGCACCCGATTTGATTTTGGAGAGACCGCCGCGAGGCGGTTTTTCTTTTCGCGCTCAAAGAGCAAGAAGTGAAATTAGGCAGACGGTCGCGATTGGCACTTTTCGGACAAGCGAACTGTTGCCGCGAACGGTCGCTACTGGACCAACAACGGACAAAGGCTTGAAATTAGGCCAATTGGCTAGGCGGTCTTTGACCCATTAGCGGATATTGAGCCTGATCAGCGTCGGAGGCTGTTTGTGTGGATCAAAGCCCTAGCCAGCGCCATCGTGAGGTCTAAACTACATCCAATTCGGATTACTGGATGAGGCTCGTGAGGCAGCGATGCGTCACAAAAGGCTGATTTCAATCACGCTGATGGTGGTAGTAGGGGCGCTTCTGGACGTGCCGGTATTTGCGCAGGATATTGGTAACGCGACCCGCGGCTGGAAGCTGGCGGTCCGCACCTGCGCGGGCTGCCACTGGGTCCACCATGAAGGAAAATCTGGTAGCCTGCGGGCGCCGACCCTTACCGCCATCGCTAACACCAAAGGCATGTCGGCAATAGCGCTTAACGTGGCGTTGCTGACGTCTCATCGCTCCATGCCGAACATCGTGCTCAATGCCCAGGAGCGCGCCGACCTCATTGCCTTCATTCTGACGCTGAAAACCAAGTAATCGGTTTACCTAGGCGCGTCGCCCTTAAGCATTCTGCCTCTTGACGCTTGATTCAGATCGCGGAGAAGATCCGCCCGACGAGCCAGGCGGCGATCGCCCAACCTGCGCCCGTGAAGAAACCCACGCAGAACCAGACGCCAATCTGGTAGAGGTCGATTTTGGAGGGCATGTTATATCCTTCCTGTGGTGACGAGGATCAGCCTATTGTTTTCTTAGCCGAAGCAACACGTATCCATACTTGACACTGTGATTTTTGTCGCCGAGAGCTTCAAGCCTAAATTCTCCAGCGGTTTGAAATGCCTGCACGCCCCTTCCACGTATGATGGTTGTTCGAGGAAGGCCGTCATCCGGCGATTTCCAATAAACCTTGGCTTCGGTATTGGACTCCAAAATCGTGATGAATACCGTGTGCCGTTCGCTATCATCGATAATTGTCTTCGGTGGTGACGCCCCGCGTTGCGTCCCTGTGCCCATTGATTCGAACGCTTCGATCTGGCCGAAATCTATTACTTGAGCGCTGACATTCTCTGAGAGAAAGGACGCTCCTATGCACAGCAGCACCAAAGTCATCGCGACGCGCATGAGCGTTTGAAGCTTCATGGTATTTCTCTTTCGAATGCGATTAGAGAGCGCCTATCACCTATTCCTACGACATTGCAGCTCGGCTTAAATTGAATGAGGCCGCCAACTACAAAGCGAGAGCCCAGCTTAAGGAGATTAACTAGGCTCTCGAGGATCACGCTGTGTGCTGTTTGGCCGACCTACTTTTGCATTTTAGCGGGAGCAGTTGTACTCGGTGTCGTCGTCACTGACATCGACACGTTGCCGTAACCGAAATAGACAAGGGTTCCGAACACGAGGGCAAACACGATTGCGCTCATTAGGGCGCTGAGGAAGCGGGTGCCGAAACCGATCGAGTTGCCGACTAAGTCAATGATGAACACCACGATGGTTGCAATGAGCACGGGTTCAAACCACGCGTATTGTGCGGGCAAAAACATAGCTCGTCTCCACAGTATTTTCAGAATGTTCGGACGCTAGCAGACGGAACGACGCTTGGCCATCCTCCTCGACGCGGTGTGGGGCGGCACTGATCAGAACCTCTATGGCATTGTTGCGGGCAGATCAGCGATTGGCTCGTCTCGGTCATGCCCTATCGACTGACACGATTTTTGAGTACGCGGCGATGCCTTGATCTAGCGCCTAGCGCCCGAAGATGAAGAATGGGAACGGCAGTGGCAGCCGATCGTCGTCGTAGTGCTGCTGGTATTGCGTCGGCGGCGCACCGTAGCGTGGATCGTCTGCGGTCAGCGGCATCGGCCGGGCGCGCGCCACCATCGGTGGCGTGGCATCGGGGGTCTCGCCGCTCAGCACTACGGCGATGTTGGCGAAGCCCAGCCACACGAGCAGGGCGCGATCACTACCATGCAGCCGAAGACGAGGTGGCGCCCGCCGCAAAGCGCAAAGCGATGGCGAGTTGATGGCGGAGAGACAAATTCTCCGCTTCAAGCCGGCCCCGCGACTTGAACATGTCGACGACGACCATTCCGAGAGCTTGCAGAATCTCAAAGATCGCTCTCAATGATGCGATGATTCTGCCTTACGGTGCGAATCCAGGTCGGATGGAATTTTCGGAAATGACAGGTTTGCGGGTCGCATCCATCTGCCCGCCACATTCGAAAAATGAGCAAATCTGCATCTTGATTTGCGGCTAAACGTGCAGAACGCTATTCAACAACGAAGTATGAACTTCGGTATCGCCATTTTAGTCAATGAAGCCGAGCTTCTGAAAATTGCACATACATGGCTCACGCGAGACCGCGTCGGGCGGATCATCTCTGCGAGCGCCTGCCGGCTGTTTTGCGATCACTATTCCGGCTTTAGCGTTGCTGGCGCGCCCACAAGAGCAGATGCGAACCCGGCTGGTGCATGATTGGCCATCTTGCGCCAACACACCACCATCTCACTTCGCGAGCCGCTTGCGGATCGACAGCAATTCACGACGACGCTTTGCGCTAGTCTTTGGAAAGGCCATTTTGAGCCCCACAAACGTGTCGAGGACAATTTGGGATACTATTAGTCGAGCATTCTCTTTGTCGTCGGCGGGAATGACATACCAGGGCGCGTGACCGGTGCTTGTAGCAGTGAGGCATTCTTCATAGGCCTTCATATACTGGCTCCAGAAGTTTCTCTCGGCAATGTCCGCGGTACTGAATTTCCAGTTCTTTTCCAGCTCATCGATGCGCGCCAGAAAGCGCTTCCGCTGCTCCTCTTTCGAGAGGTGGAGGAAGAACTTGACGATGCGGGTTCCGTTACCGTGGAGGTGTTTCTCCAAATCCACGATCGAGCGATACCGATGCTGCCAGACCTTCTTGTCGTGATGCGGGGTGTCGGGGATCGCTTCGCCTTGCAGAATCTGGGGATGGACGCGGACGATCAGCACTTCCTCGTAATAGGACCGGTTGAAGATACCGATCCGCCCGCGTTCCGGCAGATCGCGGCTGGTGCGCCAGAGAAAGTCGTGTTGCAATTCGGCTGCGCTGGGATGCTTAAAGCTGAACACTTGGCAGCCCTGGGGGTTGACCCCGGACATCACATGCTTGATGGCGCCGTCTTTTCCTGCCGCATCCATCGCCTGAAAGATCAGCAGGACGGCATGGCGATTCGATGCATAGAGAAGCTGCTGTTGCAAGCTGAGTTGCGTAACGTGTTCTTCTAGAATCTTTTGATATTGCTCCTTCGACTTGTACACGGGATCGACCTTCGTTGGCCACTTTTTCAGATCGACCTCGTCTCCCTCCCGTACGCGAAAATCCTTTGAATCAATTTTCATCTTATCCCTCCCGGCGGGGCAAATCGCATGCGTCGCGCTGGTTCATTTCGGGGGCCTACTCTCCCGAATCTCCCGCTCCGCCTGGAGCCAGTCCTGAACCGCATGGCCTTCGCGGCGGCCTTGGCGCTCATACAGTTCATAGGCCCGCTTGGCGGTCTCTGCTGTCGCATCGCCAGATTCCGTGGCCAATAGGGGCGCGGCCGTTGGATCGAATATCCGATACGCGAGCAGCTTCACGCGGTCATTCACGAGGAACCAAGCTAGGGCATAGCCCCAAACGAACGTCGCCCAAATCCAGCCAATGGGTGTCATAAACAGTCCATAAACCGCAATCAGCGTTGCCAGCGCCTGCGTCCCGAGCACCGCGATCCATAGAATTCGCGCCGGGCGTATGGACCAGAACGGACCGCGCGTGCGCGTTAAGAAAATCGTCAGATGGCCGGCCACGGACAGCTTCAAATACATCAGTGTCTGGATATGCGCACGATCGAGATGAAAGACTCGTTCGCCGAGGTAGAACAGGCCAAACGCAGCCACGACCCCGATGAGACCCAGCACCGTGGAAATCCCCAGCACCATGCGCATGTTCCAGGCTTCAGGCTTGTCCTTGTAATGAACATTGTCATAGGCAATGGACAGAATGGCGCCGTCATTGAGCAACACCAGCATCACGATCATAACCGCCGTCAACGGATAGAAGTTGAAGACTAGGATCGCGAGCGTCATGAAAAAGAGCACGCGCAGTGTCTCGGCGATGCGGTAGATCGCGTAGCTGTTCATCCGCTGGAAGATTTTGCGGCTCTCCTTCATAGCGTCGATGATCACCGACAGTCCGGGCGTCAGCAGTACGATGGACGCCGCCGCGCGCGCCGCGTCCGTCGCGCTCGAAACGGCGATACCGCAATCGGCCTTCTTCAGCGCGGGGGCGTCATTCACACCGTCGCCCGTCATGCCGACGATGTGGCCGCATTGCTGCAGGACATCCACAATGTGAAACTTGTGTTTGGGGAAAACCTGGGCGAATCCGTCGACCTTCTCGATGGAAGCGGCAGCCGCTGCGCTCTCTGCATGCTTTGCGTCGCCCAGGCTGCTGGCATCGAGAATGTTTGTGCCCATGCCCAATTTCTTGGCCGTTTCCTGGGCGATGGCCAGCGCGTCGCCAGTCACCATCTTGACCTTCACGCCCATATTTTCCGCGGTCGCGATGGTTGCCCTAGCATCGTCCCGTGGCGGATCGAACAGAGGCAACACACCCTGAAACTGCCATTTGCCATCGCCCTCGGCCCGCGCCACGCCCAATGAACGAAAGCCGCGCGCCGCGAAGTCGTTGACCGCTTTGTCGACGGCGGGCTTCACCTCTGCGGCATTGGCCGACAACGCCAGGATCACCTGCGGCGCGCCCTTCGTCACCTTGAACGCCTTTCCGTCAGGGCCAATGACGGCGGCCTCGGTGCGCTTATGCACCGGGTCGAACGGCTGGAAATGGTCCACCTTGTAGTCTTTCAAGGCCTGATCATTTTTCAAGCCCGCGAGAACGGCCAGATCGATGGTGTCGTTATTGTCCGCGCGTGATGCCAACGCGGCATTGAGGATCACTTGCTCGCCTGTGATATTGTTGACGCTGAACGGATCGCCCAGCGTCAGCTTGTTCTGCGTCAGCGTGCCAGTCTTGTCCGCGCACAGCACGTCGACGCCCGCCAATTCCTCGATTGCCGCCAACCGGGTCACTATGGCCTGTTTCCCGGCGAGCAGACGCGCGCCGACCGCCATGGTCACGGACAGCACTGTGGGCATCGCCACGGGGATTGCGGCCACGGTCAGCACCAGGGCAAACTGAAGCGTGGTGAGGATTGGGTCGCCGCGGAAGAGCGCAACGGTGATAATCACCGCTACGAGGGCCACAGCGAGGACGATCAGGTAATCGCCGATCTTCAGCACCGCACGTTGGAAATGGCTGACGGTATGCGCCTCCTGCACCAGTTGCGCCGTCTCGCCGAAGTAGGTGTTCGCACCGGTGCCGTAGACCAGTGCACCGATTTCACCTTGACGAACGATTGAACCGGAAAATACGGCCTCGCCGGACTTGCGCGTGGCGGGCAGTGACTCTCCCGTGAGCGCGGACTGATCGACTTCTATCGGGTCGCCCTCCAGCAGGCGCGCATCTGCCGGCACGATGTCGCCCAAGCGCAATCGGATGACATCGCCCGGCACCAGCTCACGCGCTGCCGGGGTGACCCATTTTCCATCACGTTTCACCCGGGCCTTGATCGCCAGCTTCGCCTTCAGGGCAGCGATCGCGTTGCCGGCCTGGTGTTCTTCCCAGAAACCGACGCCAGCGTTGGCCAGAAGCAGAACGAGGATGATGCCAAAGTCCGGCCAATGCCGGGCCACCGCCGACAGCATCACGGCCGCTTCGATCATCCAGGGGATGGGACCCCAGAAATAGCTGAGGAATTTCAGGAGCGGATTAGTCTTCTTCTCTTCAATCTCGTTGGGTCCATATTGAGTCAGCCGCTTTTGCGCCTCGGCTTGAGTGAGGCCTTCCGCCGACGACGCCAATTTTTTCTCGACCTCCGCCAGAGGCAGGGACTTCAAATCATCTTTCGCCGCTGGCCTCGATTCCGGTTTTGCTTCTGGAGGCTTCGGCTGGGCGGCATTCGGCTTCATGGCGGGGATTCCTTCTGTCAGCTCAGCGAGGGCGGATGAGCGCCAACGTGTGCTGCGCGATCATCAGCTCTTCGTCTGTCGGAATGACCCACACAGACACCCGACTGTCCTCAGTTGAAATGCGTGGCCCGTTCGAATCATTCGCCTGCCTGTCCAACTTCACGCCGAGCCACGCCAACTTGCTGCACAGCGCCGCGCGCACCGGGGCCGAGTGCTCGCCGATGCCGGCGGTGAACACGAAAGCGTCCAGCCCGCCGAGCACGGCGGCGTACGCGCCGGCATACTTCGTCATGGCGTAGATGAAATACTCCACCGCAGCGATCGCGCGCGGATCCGTGCTCTCCTGTAACACCCGCATGTCGTCGCTGATGCCGGATAGGCCAAGCAGGCCCGCGCGCTCGTACAGCATCTTCTCCAGCGACACGGCGTCGAAAAGCTTGCGGCGCAGCAGATAGAACAGTGCGCCCAGTGACACGTCGCCCGAGCGCGTCGCCATAGGGAGTCCTGACACGGCGCCAAAGCCCATCGTGGTGTCGACACTGCGCCCGTCCAGCATGGCGCACATACTGGCGCCGCCGCCGAGATGCGCGGCGATTACGCGCCGTGCCTGCGGTGCAAACTTCGGCACCTGTCGGCTGATGTAGTCGTAGGAGATGCCATGGTAGCCCCAGTGACACACTCCGGCATCACGCACGTCTTGGGGCAGCGCATAGATCTGCGCCACCTTCGGCATCGTCCGATGGAAGGAACTGTCGAAACAAGCCACCTGCGCCAGGCCGGGGAACGCCTCGGCCAGCGCACGGGCTCCTAGGACGTTGTAGGGCTGGTGCGACGGTTCCATGACCACAAGCGAGTCGAGATACGCCAGTACGTCGCTCTCGATCCGCACCGGCGCCTCGAAGCGGGTGCCGCCGAGTACAACACGGTGGCCGGCGGCGACTACCTTCGTATCCGTGAGGTTAGATTCCAGCCAGGTGATGACGAAATGCAGCGCCGCCTTATGATCGATTGCGTGGCCTTCGCCCCATTCATGCACGTCCAACTGCTTGCCGGTCGCGTTCTTGACGACAAAATGCGGATTACTTTCAATGCTATCGATCTGGCCGCGGCAGAGCAGAGGCAGCGACGGGGATGGGTCCACCGCATAGGCGGCGAACTTCAGGCTGGTCGAGCCTGCATTGACCACGACGATGGCCTCGCTCATGGCCAATCACTCCGCGGTTTCAGGCAACAGGATAGCGGGATCGCGCGTCAGCGCATCGGCGTACAGCACGGCGGCGGCGGCCGAGAAGCGGCGCGCTGCAGCGGTGTCGGCGCGGCTGGTCAGGATCACCGGCACCCGCGCACCGACGACGAGGCCTGCGATCTGCGCATCGGCCATGAAAGCGAGATTCTTGTAGACCATGTTGCCCGCCTCGATGTTCGGCACGATCAGTACATCGGCGAGGCCTGCAATCGGCGATGAGATATGTTTGATCCGCGCGGCTTCGGCGTCCACTGCGGCATCGAGATCGAGCGGCCCGTCAACAATGCCACCGACGATTTGCCCTCGATCGGCCATTTTGGCCAGAATCGCGCCGTCGAGCGTGGCCGGCATTTTGGTCTGCACCATCTCGACCGCGGCAAGTACGGCCACTTTCGGCAGATCGATGCCGAGTGCGCGCGCAAATCCGATTGCGTTCTGGCAGATGTCGCGCTTTTGGTCGGTGTCGGGCGCGATATTCAGCGCGACGTCGCTGATGACAAAGCGGCGTGCGTAGGTCGGCACCGACACCATCACGCAGTGGCTGATCAATCGTCCGGTGCGCAGTCTCGCTTCCTTCAGCATGATCGCGTGCAAGAGCACGTCGGTGTGCAGGCTACCCTTCATCAGCGCTGCAACCTCGCCAGCCCCAGCAGCGGTAGCGGCCTTAAGCGCCGAATCCTCGGGGCCGTCCGTGGCCACGATCCGGCACTTGGCGATGTCCAGATGCGCCTGATCCGCGATCTGACGGATCTCGGCCTCGGGGCCGAACAGCACGGGCAGGATCAGCCCGGCAGCGGCGGCCTCCACTGCGCCGGCCAATGCATCGGCGCTGCACGGGTGCACTACGCCGGCCAGCATCGGCTTAAGGTCTTTGCAGCGCTCGATAAGCCCCTCGAGTCGATGCTCCGGCACTTGGCGCTGCTGTCGCGTCGTCGGCGCCAGAACTTCCAGCATCGCTGTGGCGAAGACCTGACCCGCCGGGTCGGTGCACTGGCCGTCCAGCACGACGATGCCCTGATCCGAGTGCTTCTCCCGCACGACGAGTCGCGCCATCATAGCTGCGCCGATCGGCAGCGCACCCTTGATCTGCACCGAGGCCGTACGGATTGAGGTCCCGGGTCCCGGGAGTGCTGAACCAACGAGCGCGGTCAGGATGGCCGTGACGATGCCGGCAGCCTCTTGGCTCTCGCCGGGGCCGGCAAGTATGGCCACCTCGCCGAAGGCGGCGGCCCAAGCCCGCACGTCGCTAGCCTGCAACGTGCGCTGTGCCGACGCGGTGTCGCCGACAGCGATCTCTTTGAACGTCTTGTTTACGATGGTCTGCATGGCTACGAATACGTCCAACAGGTGCGGCGTGACGGAGCGACTTCCTCTCAGCGCGACACCGCCGCAGGTCGGGCGGGCGCCATGGCTGCGGAAGTTCGGCCGGACGTTGTAGGAGCCACCAGTTTCGCAATCGGCACCGCCAGCACCTGCGACAGCCGAGCCAAGCGGTCGCGCTCGGCGGCGAGCGGGCGATCGCCCGCGCCGACGATGGCGTGCACATGCTGCAGCAGTTTCTCCCGCGCGTCTGCTTCCGGCACCATGGATGCAAGCGCCTCTACGGCACGCTCATGCTCAAGCTGCAGGACGAAGAACTGATCCCGCACAAGCGCCTTGAACACCGCGAGCGAGAGATGCATGAGCTTCTGGCGCGCAACGTTCAGCGCCAGTGCACAGCGCTGGTCAACCATCCGGTCGGCCGCGGTGACGTAAAGCACCGCCCGAGTCAGAGCTTCGTCGAACCCGCCTGTCTGCAGCTTCGCTGCGTAAGCGTCCGACTGAGCTTGTCGTGCCGCCAGCTTTTCGGGCGAAGTGCCGGGCAACGGCCGCACCTCGCTGTCGGCGTTGAGGCCGAGCAGCGCCTGCACAAATGGTGAGCCATAGAAGCCGAAGAATGCCTGTTCGGCCATTTTGTCGCGCGCCACGCGATAGGCGTCCAGGGCAGCAACGATCTGGTCCGAGACCTGTGTCTGCAGCGCGAGGAATGGGTTGTCGGCAGCCGCCGGCTTGCGGGCCGTTGCCACGCCGGCAGCGAGCTTCTGCACACCCTTCATCCACGGGTTGCTGTCGGCGAAGATCGTATAGCCGAGCCTGAGCGGGTTCAGGGCCTGGACGAGGTCCGCCGTCGGCTGGTTGGCGAGTGCGCGCACCAAGGGCTGCATCAAGGTTCGGTAGATCGAGAAGTTCAGCTCCGACAGCCGGGCCACAGCGGCGAAAGCGCGGTCGTCCTCGGGGCTGTTGCGCCCCAGCGCGCGGATGTCGTCGAGCGAGCGGGCCTCGAAGCGGGTGAACCAGTCGCCGGTGACGAAGCCGCCCGGGCGTATGTCCGTCGGCCGCGGTGAAATGACCATCTCATAGAGACCGGGCGGCAAACAGTCGATGACGTCCATCATCTCCACGAATTCCTCGTCCTCCTTGGCCCCCACCTTAGTGGAGACGAAGAGGGCGAGATGCCCGATCTCATGATTCAGGGAGTATACGATCGTCCGGCCGGTTGCCCGGATGTCGTCGACGTCCCGATACAGATCGAGGATCCAGCCGAGCGCCTGCGGCGGCGGACTGATATTGTCGCCCGTGGAGGTGAATACGATGATCGGCGAAGTTATGTTGCGGACATCGAAGGTCACGCCATCGTGCGACTGCAGCTGGTTGCGGGTCAACTTGTCGCCGATGAAGAGGTTGTCCACCAGGAATTGCAGTTCGTCGCCGTTCAGCTGGATGAAGTCGCCCCACCACTTCTCGAATTTGAGGAAACGCTCCGCATCGGTGTCGATGTGGGTGTAGACCTCATATTGCTTGCCCCAAAGCCAATTCGCCGGGTTCAGGACGTCGAAGTTCAGGATCAGCCCGGTGCCATCGAACTTCCCATTGCCGAGGTCGCTGGTCATTGCGGTGAGCCAGCTGCCGCCGAGCAGGCCGCCGGAATAGCGCATCGGGTTCTTCCCGTGCACGCCCTGCCAGTACGACATCGGAGAGCCCGCGACCAAGCATGGCCCGAACAGGTCCGGCCGCAGCATCGCCACCATCAGCGTCTGGTAGCCCGCCTGGCAGTTGCCGATGGCAAACGGACGCGGTGCATCGGGGTGCAGCTCGACCACTCGCTCGAAGAACTTCACCTGTCCCTCGACGACGTCCAGGAACTGCTGGCCGGGTACCGGCGTCGCGCTGAAACCGATGAAAAAGACCGGATGGCCGGCATTCAGGGCATCGCCGATCTCGCTGTCCGCCTTGAAGCCGCCAATGCCCGGCCCCTGGCCGGCCCGCGGGTCGACTACCACAACCGGCCGCTTGCGCCGATCGGTCGCGACCCCTGGCGAGGGCAAGATGCGCAAGAGTGAATAATTGATCGGCCGTGGCAACGACCGGCCGCTCATCAACTCCTCATGGTCGAAACGCAGCACAGTGGCCATCGGCCGTGATGTGATCTCGATCTCCTCGTTGCCACGCTGCCGCAGCAGGTCGAGGAAAAGAACGCTGCGCTGGAGCGCATCGACCATGTATTCCGGCAAGGCCGTCACAGGGTTGCCGGAAGATGCCGCGGGGTTGATGGAAAAAGCGGGCCACGCGAGGCCGAATGGGTTCATTGCTGACGCTAATTTTGAGAACTCTTGTGCCATCGTGATCTCCTAAGGGATCCATGGAGGCAGCGGTGGACACCGCGTGTCGACCCAAATAAGAACAGCTACAACGATTGGACCTCCAGCTTCTTGATCCAACTCAAGACAGGATTGAATCGTTCGATCACCCATCCGATCGGCGCAATGGAAGCGGATGCCGCTACTGCGGGCGTTTAGCCAGCAGCACAGGCCCGTTCGCTTTTTGCGGTGCGGTTTCCTGACCGGCCAACGCGAGGGCCACCACGGGATTCATGCTATCGACCATCGATGTCGGAATTAGGATCGTGGCGCCGCGCTCCTTGGTCGTCTCATAGATGATGTTCATGGCGCGCAACTGCAAAGCGGTCGGATGGTCCGCATAGGTCATCGATGCCTCGACGAACTTTCCGGCGATTGCGGCCTCGGCCGATCCGAGAATCACACGGGCCTGCTTTTCCCGCTCGGCCTGGGCCTGCCGGGACATGGCGTCCTGCAACGCTTCGGGTATTGCCACATCGCGAATCTCGACCGACTTCACCGAGATACCCCAGTCGGCGGTTTTGCGGCCGATTTCGCCGCGCAACAGCTCGTCGGCAGCGCTCCGTTCTGACAGAAGCGCCGACAGCATCGACGACCCGATCATCTCGCGGAGCGACGTCTGCGACACGCGATCGATCGCTTCGCGATAGT
>Ga0307436_1001160_pt1 | contig 11828 bp, 9 predicted proteins | sample SalMarWE160440MG_FD_202513 | JGI IMG/M metagenome (GOLD analysis project Ga0307436, IMG submission 202513) | Salt marsh sediment microbial communities from the Plum Island Ecosystem LTER, Massachusetts, United States - WE1604-40 | ecosystem: Environmental > Aquatic > Marine > Intertidal zone >...
ACCCCTGGCATCGATGATGGCCGAGATGCCGGTATTGGCGGCGCGTATCAGCGGCACACCCTCCTCGATGGCCCTGAAACGTGCCTGTTCGAGATGCTGACGCGGCCCGGCCGAAGTGCCGAACCAGGCATCGTTGGTGACATTGACCAGCCATAGCGGTCGCGTGTCTTCGAGGGCAAGCGAGAGGGGAAACACGGCTTCGTAGCAAATGAGCGGCTCGAAGGCGGGCAAGCCGTGGATGCGCACCGGCCTGCCATCGGTGCCGGCGGTGAAACTGAGCGGCACCGGCACCAGCTTGCGCAGGCCGAGCGGCCCGAGAATGTTTTCGAACGGCAGGAACTCGCCGAACGGAACCAGCCGGTGCTTGTCATAGTGGGCTGCAATTCGGCCGCTGTGGTCGATGACCAGCACCGAATTGTAGACATGGAGCGGTCCGGCGGATGTGGCGGCAACGGGCTCGCGCCGGATGGCACCGAGGATGAGCAGGCCGCCGGGCGGCAGGCCCGATGCGACATTCTGACGCAGCTCCGGCATTTCCGCGACCAGGTAGGGCAGGGCCGACTCGGGCCAGACGACGATGTGGCGGCCGGGCGTAGTATCCGTGTCGGCCTTGGCCGTGAGATCGAGATAGCGGCGCAGGATCTCGCGACGGCGATCACGCTGCCACTTCATGCTTTGCGGGATGCTGGCCTGCACGATGGAGACGGTGATGTCGTCATGCACGCCCGGTCCTGGCTGTTGAAGGCGCCATGCCCCGGCCGCCCAGCATAGGGCAAGCGTTGCCGCCGTGAGGCCGGCCAGGCGATAGGCAGGCGAGCCTTTGGGCCGCCACAGCATGGCGGGCAGCAACGACCAGGCCAGCACTAGGGTTGTCAGGCCGTAGATGCCGACCACCGCAGCCGACTGCGCCAGCGCATTGCTGGCGTCCGTCGCATAGCCGGGCAGGTTCCAGGGGAAGCCGGTGAACAGATGGCCCCGCAGCCACTCGGCGACGGAAAAGGTGACGACGAGCATCAAGAGGCCGCGGGCACCTGCACCCCACCAGCGCATGGCGATGGCCGTCGCCGCGGCCCAGTAAAGCGCAAGGCCGGCCGGCAACAGCATGAGCACGAAGGGGATGAGCCAGGCGAACAGAGCGGCCTCCACTCGAAACGCTTCGGTAATCCAGGACAGGGAAAACACGAACCATCCGAAGCCGAAACTCCAGCCAGCGAGCGCCGCCGCCCGCCAGCGCCTTGCCGGGGCGGCTTCGCTGTGGGCGATGAGATCGAGCATCCATACGAGGAGGCTGAAGCCGACAGGCAGCAACGGCCAGATGTGCCAGGGCGGCAATGCCAGCGACGCAGCCAGGCCCGCTCCCGCCGGAACGAGCACACGCACGGCAAATTTGTGCAAGAACTCAGGCCGCGATCTGACACCCATGGATCGCGGCACTATTCCGCCGGCGTGGCTTCATTGCGGCGTTGCCGGGCGGGACGCGGGCGGGTGTGGATCTTGATCTTGCGCACCCGGCGCGGATCGGCATCGATGATCTCGAACTCAACGCCGCTGGGATGGCGCACCAGTTCGCCGCGCACCGGCACCCGGCCCAGCATGGCGAACATCAGCCCGCCGAGGGTGTCGACGTCCTCCTCGTCCTCTTCCGGCAGCAGGTCGATGCCGAGCTGTGCCTCGACGTCGTCGATATCGGCGCGGGCATCGGCCAGAAAGCTTCCGTTTTCGGCAGGCTTGACAAGGCTGGTGACATCCTCGTCGTGCTCGTCGGCGATGTCACCGACGATTTCCTCCACCAGGTCCTCGATCGACAGGAGCCCGTCGGTACCGCCATATTCATCGACAACGATGGCCATGTGGATGTGGGTGGACTGCATTTGCACCAAGAGATCGGCAGCCGGCATCGACGGCGGCACGAACAGGAGCTGGCGAATGATGCCGGTCTCGCGCACCGCCAGATCGAGGTCATGCGGCGGCACCGACAGCCCGCCGGCGATCGTGGCGACCTCGGGCCCTTTGGCAGTCTTGCCCTTGCGCCTGGCCTTTCGCGAGCGTTCTCCCAGCCAACACAGGAGGTCCTTGATGTGGACCATGCCGACCGGATCATCCAGGGTCTCGCGAAAGACGGGCAGCCGGGAATGGTTGGCCTCGGTGAACAGCCGCAGGAGCTCGCGCACGCTGGCCGTCTCATCGACGGCGATGATGTCGGCCCGCGGCACCATGACGTCGTCGACCCTGAGGTCGCCGAAGCGCAAGAGGTTCACCATCATCGAGCGCGCTTCCGGCCCGATCGGACCGGAACTGTCGGGCGTTGCATGCCCGTCGAAGACGTCCTCCAGGCTGGCGCGCAGGTCGTTGTCGCGCTCAGGCCTCAGCCATGACTTCAGCCGTTGCAGCAAACCTGGTCGGGCGGGTGGGGGTTGCCGGCTCGTGCCGGCGGGCGGTTGTTGGTCGTCGTCCATCTTCGTTCCGGATGCGGCCCGTCCTAGCCGGCGCGAACAGCATCTCTTTCATAAGGATCGGCAATGCCGAGCCTGGCCAGAGCCTTGATCTCCAGAGCCTGCATCGCCGCGGCTGCCTGGTCGGTCTCGTGTTCGTGGCCGGCCAGGTGCAGCACGCCATGAACAATAAGATGACTGACATGGTTTTCCAATGTCTTGCCTTGCGCGCGCGCTTCGGTGGCAACGACGCCTGCGGCAAGCACGACGTCACCCAGCGGCCGCGCCATCTCGGCCGGTGTGCCGGGTATCGGCGCGGCCGGGAAGGACAGAACGTTGGTCGGCCGGTTCTTGCCGCGCCAGGCCCGGTTGAGCTCGGCGATTTCGGCATCGTCGGTCATGAGTACCGTGATGGCGACGGGGCCGATAAAGCCGACCGCATGCAGCGCGGCTTCAGCGGCACGCCGCACGAGCGCTTCGGGCCGGGCAAGAGCGGCCCAGTCCGGCGACTCGATGAGGATGTCGAGATCGACCTGGTCGTCTTGGCGCGACAAGGACTCGGCAGGCACAGGCATCATGACTCCGGTTTCCGCCTCGGCGACCCATGATCGGACTCATAAGCCTCCACGATCCGCGTGACCAGGTCGTGGCGCACGATGTCGGCGGCGGTGAAGGTGACATGGGCGATCCCCGCCACCAGGGTCAGGAGGCGCAGCGCCTCGTCCAGTCCCGACTCGACACCGCGCGGCAGGTCGATCTGCGTCGGATCGCCGGTCACCACCATGCGGCTGCCCTCGCCGAGACGGGTAAGGAACATCTTCATTTGCGGCGAGGTGGCGTTCTGCGCCTCGTCGAGAATGACGAAGGCGGAGGTGAGGGTGCGGCCGCGCATGAAGGCAAGTGGCGCGATCTCGATGGTTCCTTCAGCCAGCCCGCGTGCCACCAGGTTGGCGGGCATCACGTCATAAAGCGCATCGTAAAGGGGGCGCAGATAGGGATCGACCTTCTCCTTGACGTCGCCCGGCAGAAAGCCCAGCCGCTCGCCCGCCTCCACCGCCGGCCGCGACAGGATGATGCGGTCGATGCGGCCCTGTTCTAGTTCGGCCGCCGCGCAGGCTACCGCCAGATAGGTCTTGCCGGTACCCGCAGGGCCGGTGCCGAAGACGAGATCGTGGCGACCGATGGCTTCCAGATAGGCCCGCTGGCGCGGTGAACGCGGCACCACCGTCTTCTTGCGTGTGCGCACCGCCGCGGCATTGCCCTCGTCGCTGACGGCGCTTTCGGTCATGCGGATGGCACCCGTCACATCGCCAGCATTGATATCGTGACCGCGGCTCGCCCTCAGATAGAGGTGCTGGAGGATCTGGCGCGCCCGTTCGCGCATGGCGGCGTTGCCGCTCAGCGCCACCCGGTTGCCGCGCGGCGTGATGGTGACCCCGAGGCGCTGTTCGATGAGAGCCAGGTGCTCATCGTGTTCGCCGAACACCGTCGTCAAGAGCCGGTTGTCGTCGAAAGCCACTATGAGATTGTCTGCCGCGCCGTCGTGCGCGTCCGCAAGCTGCTTGCCTAGTCTGCCTGTCATGCGGTGTGCTCGAAACCCTCCACGGCGCCGAAGGACGCGCATCCTGAACTGGGAATCGCCAGTGCGCCAGAGACAATATGGGCCGAAAGTGAGTTGGCGCCAATGGCATCGACAAGCACAGGCACAATCTCGCCAATCCGCGCCTTGCTGGCATTGAGGTGCACCGCCTGCAGATAAGGCGAACGGCCCACCAGTTGGCCGCGATGCCTGCCCGGCCGTTCAAGCAGGACGTCGAACCTCGTGCCCTGCATGGCCTCGTTGAACGCGCGCTGCTGGCTGTTGAGCAGCTCCTGCAGCCGCCGCAGCCGCTCGGCCTTGACCGCGTCGGGTACCTGGCCCGCCCGTTCCGCTGCGGGCGTGCCGGGGCGCGGCGAATATTTGAACGAGTAGGCCTGGGCATAGCCGATCGTCCTCACCAGCGAAAGCGTTGCCTCGAAGTCGGCCTCCGTCTCGCCCGGAAAGCCAACGATGAAGTCGCCGGACAGGGCAATGTCCGGACGTGCGGCACGGATGCGCGCGATGAGATCGATATAGAAAGCTGCATCGTGGCGGCGGTTCATGGCCGCCAGCACCTTATCCGAGCCCGATTGCACCGGCAGGTGCAGATAGGGCATCAGCCGTTCGTTCTCGCCATGGGCGGCAATCAGGTCGTCGCTCATGTCGAGCGGATGGCTGGTCGTGTACCTGATGCGCTCGATACCGGCGATGCGGCTCAAGGCGCCGATGAGCCGCGCCAGCGACCATGGCTTTCCGTCTTCGCCCTTGCCGCGATAGGCATTGACGTTCTGGCCCAGAAGCGTGATCTCGCGCACCCCCGTCTCGACCAGGCGGTGAGCCTCGGCAAGGACTTGCCCGACGGGCCGGGAAAATTCTGCCCCGCGGGTATAGGGCACCACGCAGAAGGTGCAGAACTTGTCGCAGCCTTCCTGCACGGTGAGAAAGGCCGACACGCCGCGTGCCAGCGGTCGCGCGCGGGCGTTGGCGGCGAGCGTGGCGAGCTTTTCGTCGGTGGCGAATTCGGTCGCGACGATACGGCGTTCTCCGTGGTCCAGTCTGGCGATGAGGTTGGGCAGGCGGTGATAGGTCTGCGGGCCCACGACAAGGTCGACGGCCTCGGTCCGGCGGGCGATCTCTTCGCCTTCGGCCTGGGCGACGCAGCCGGCCACAACGATCTTCGCCGGTCCGCGACCGTCGCGCTCTTGGGCCTTCAGCTGGCGCAGCCGCCCGATCTCGGAATAGACTTTTTCGGCAGCCTTTTCGCGGATGTGGCAGGTGTTGAGGATGACGAGATCGGCGTCCTCGGCGCGCGAGGCTGAAGCAAAGCCGTGATGCCTGAGGATCTCGCCCATGCGCTCACTGTCATAGACGTTCATCTGGCAGCCATAGGACTGGATAAAGAGCTTGCGGGCAGGCGCCTGAGCCATAAACGGTTTCCGTGATGAGAAGATGAGCGTCCTGAATAGCGCCTTTTGGCCTTTTGCGAAACCACTTGCATGGTTGGGATTTGGAGAGAACGACAACACTGAAAATGCGTTCAGGTCGCTTTCTTGATTCGCACGCCGTAAAGCTCGAGGCGGTGACCGACCAGCCGGTAGCCCAACTCGCGGGCAACGATTTCCTGCAGCTTCTCGATCTCCTCGTTGCGGAACTCGATGACGTCGCCGGAGTTGAGGTCGATCAGGTGATCGTGATGCTCTTCGCGCGATTCTTCGTAGCGGGCGCGGCCGTCGCCGAAATCGAGGCGGTCAAGGATACCGGCGTCCTCGAACAGCTTGACGGTGCGATAGACGGTGGCGATCGAGATGTGCGGATCGATGGCCGAGGCGCGGCGGTAGAGTTCCTCGACGTCCGGGTGGTCTTCGGAATCGGCAATGACCTGTGCAATGACCCGGCGCTGGCCGGTCATGCGCATGCCGCGCTCCTGGCAGGCTGTTTCGATCCGGTTCATGGGCCCAGCTTTTCGTACATCCTCACCTATAGGCACTCGCAAGGCCCGGCGCAACGACACTTCAGGCCTGTTTGAGGCCGCGGCGCATGATGACGGCATCGCAGCCTCTTTCGCCGCTCGGGCCATAATAACCTCGCCGCTCGCCCACTGCGCAAAAACCGAGCCTCCGGTAAAGCGCAAGCGCGGCTTCGTTGTCCGCATTCACTTCGAGAAACAGTGACGATACGCCCGCTGCCTGCAGGCGTTCATCAAGCGCCGACACCAGTAGCCGTGCCACACCGCGCCGGCGAGCCGAAGGACGGGTGCACAGGGTCAGGATCTCGGCTTCATCGGCGGCCTTTCGGGCGAGCAAGAAGCCGGCGGGCTCGCGCCCTTCAGCACCCAGCACGGCCAAAAGGGCGATCGCGCCCGGCGCCGCCATCAGGGCGGCAACCTCGTCCGCCCTCCACCCACGTGCAAAGGCGCTCGCATGCAAGTCCGCCAGGATTGCGGCATGGCCTGATGTCGCCTCGATCACAGCAACGGGCGCTTGCGAAGAGACGACGATGGGCTTTTGCGGCTTGGCGTCGGGTGCGCGCAGATAGAGCGGTTCGAGCGATGCGGCATCCGGCGCGATGGCCGCCGCAAGGCGGACGAAGCGGGCAGCCTCGGGCAACGCCGGCGCCTCAGCCGGCCGGGTGCGACAGGCGGCAAACGCCGGCAGATTGGCGCCAGTCCCGACCAGGCAGGCATTATCGGGGATCTGCTCCGCGGCCCTTTCAACGGCGATGAGGCGCGGATCGTCGCAAGGCGTGCCGTTGGCGGCAAAGACCTGCAAATAGACTTCACCGCGCCTGGCATCGATGATGCTGGCGATAGGTGCATCACCGCCGGGTGGAACCGCAGCCGCAAGGGCCTCCAGCGTGCCTATACCGACAGCGGGCCGGTCAAGTGCGAGCGCAAGCCCGCGCGCGGTGGCAAGGCCGATGCGCACGCCGGTAAAGGTGCCGGGTCCGCGCGTGACGGCGATGCGGTCGATGGCGCCCATGGTCAGCCCGGCCTGGCGCATTACGCCTGCGATCATCCCGGGCAGCGCTTCGGCATGGCCTTGCGCCATCAAGGCATGGCGCGCCGAGACAACCTTGTCCTGACGTGAATCGTAGAGGGCGGCCGAACAGGCGGCAAGGGCGGTATCGAAAGCGAGAACGATCATGCGCGGGGCCGCGCCGCCGGCGGAGGCAATCGATCAGGGTGCGTTGCTAGACCGGGCGCACTTCGCTCACTTCGGGGATGAAGTGGCGCAACAGGTTTTCGATCCCTTGCTTGAGCGTCGCGGTCGAGCTCGGGCAGCCGGAGCAAGCCCCTTTCATATTGAGGAACACCACTCCGTCGCGATAGCCGTAAAAGGTGATGTCGCCGCCGTCCTGGGCCACCGCCGGCCGCACACGGCTGTCGAGCAGCTCCTTGATGGTCCTCACGATCTCCTCGTCCTCGGCATCGAATTCTTCCGCATCTTGCATGCCCGCGGCACGCGCGTCCACCACGACGGGCGCCCCGGTCATGTAATGCTCCATTATGACGCCGAGGATGGCGGGCTTCAGGTGCTGCCATTCGCCGGCATCCTTGCTCACGGTGATGAAGTCGCCGCCGAGGAAGACGCCGGAAACGCCGGCAATGGCAAACAGCCGCTGCGCCAAGGGCGAGTTCGCGGCGTCATCGGCCGAGCGGAAGTCGAGCGGATTGCCGCTGACCACCGGCTTGCCGGGGATGAATTTCAAGGTGGCCGGGTTGGGCGTGGCTTCGGTCTGGATGAACATGGCTGGCCTTCTCAAGGCTTGGATGAAGTCGGAATATCAGGGTTGATATGGGCGCAGTCTAGTGCACTTCCAAGCCGAGGTTAAGTCTCACCGGCCCCCAACTCCCTCTAAGAGCGCACGCAGCCGATGATCCTTTTCACATCATCGAAGATCGGCTCGGCAATCGCCCGGGCCCGCCGCGCGCCGTCGGCAAGCACGCTGTCGATGTGACCGGGGTCGGCCATGAGGCGTTTCATCTCCGACCCGATGGGCCCGAGCTTGTCCACCGCCACATCGATGAGGGCCTGCTTGAAGGTGGAGAACTGGCATCCGCCCAAATCCTTGAGCGCTGCCTCGACCGGCTGATCGATGAGCGCCGCGTAGATGCCGACGAGGTTGGCCGCCTCGGGCCGCGTATCGAGGGCCCTGACCTCGCTCGGGAGCGGTTCGGGATCGGTCTTGGCCTTCCTTACCTTCTTGGCGATGTCGTCGGCCTCGTCCGTCAGGTTGATGCGCGACAGATCCGAAGGGTCCGACTTCGACATCTTCTTGGTGCCGTCGCGCAGCGACATGACACGGGTGGCGGGCCCGGCGATGATCGGCTCGGGCAGCGGAAAGAAGCCATCACCGAAGCCGCACGCGCGAATGCTTTCGGCAAAGTCGTTGTTGAATTTCTGCGCGATGTCGCGTGACAGCTCCAGGTGCTGCTTCTGGTCCTCGCCCACTGGCACGTGGGTGGCGTGGTAGACGAGGATGTCAGCAGCCATGAGATTGGGATAGGCGTAAAGCCCGACCGAGGCATTCTCGCGGTCCTTGCCGGCCTTTTCCTTGAACTGGGTCATGCGGTTGAGCCAGCCGAGGCGGGCAATGCAATTGAAGACCCAGGCCAGTTCCGCGTGCTGCGGCACCTGGCTCTGGTTGAACACGATGTGCTTTTCGGCATCGATGCCGGCGGCAAGATAGGCGGCCGTCACCTCGCGTGTATTGTTGGCCAGCTCCTTCGGCCCGCCCCACACCGCGACCGGCTGAGTCAGCGCGTGCAGGTCGACGACGCAGTAAATGCAGTCGAACGTGTGCTGCAACTCGACGAAGCGCTTTATGGCGCCCAGATAATTGCCGAGGTGGAGGTTGCCGGTCGGCTGCACGCCGGAAAACACCCGCTTATGGAAGGAACCCATCGTCTCACTCCAAAAATCTGCCGCCGCTATATGCCCGCATTGGCAGGAAGTGAAAAGCCCCCTTCACACCCCGCGGCGGAAGGCGCGTGCGAAGTCGGCCGGACGCATGGCGCCGGCGAGCCAGGCGATGAGGAAGTAGAGCGCAGCACCGCCGGCCACGAGCGGCGCCAGCATGGCGATGCGCCGCACGAGGCCGAATGCGGGCACGAACGAATGGCCGACGAAGAGCATGGCCACGATGAGCGCTCCACCCATGACGAGGCTGGCGAAGATGCTGCCGGCAAGGCTGCGCTTGAGGCGCTGATCGGCGGTGAAGCCGCCCCGCCTTTGCAGCGTCAAGCCGAGCAGCCCCGCATTCACCCAAGCCGCCAGCGATGTGGCGGCGGCGATCCCCACCTGCTTGAGAAACGGGAACAGTGCCAGCGCTACGACAATGTTGATGCCGACCCCGATGACGGCGAAGACCATCGGCGTGCGCGTGTCCTCGCGGGCAAAAAAGCCAGGCGCAAATACCTTGATCATGACGTAGGCCGGAAGACCGGTGGCGAAGGCGGCAAGCGCGCCGGCGGTGGCGGCTGTATCGGCGGAGGTAAAGGCGCCTCTTTCGAACAGCACGTTGATTACCGGGTGGGCGAGCGCCATCAGCCCCACGGCGGCGGGTATGGTGAGCAGAAGCGACAGTTCGAGCGCGCGGTTCTGGCTCGCATCCACGCCGGCATCATCGCCCGCCCTGAGTCGCCGCGACAGTTCCGGCAGCAGCACGATGCCGATCGCCACCCCGACGAGCCCGAGGGGAAGCTGGTAGACCCGGTCGGCATAATAGAGCCAGGAGGCGGCACCGGGCTCGAGCGAGGCGATGATCGTGCTGATGACCAGGTTGAGCTGGGTGATGCCGCCGGCGATGGTGCCGGGTATGCCGAGGCTGACCAGTCGCCTGACGCCGGGCGTGATGCGCGGCCTGACCGGCCTGATCGTCATGCCGGCGCGTCGGCAGGCGATCCACAGCAGGACGAACTGCAACAGCCCGGCCAGCGATACGCCCCACACCAGCGCTTGACCTGTCGCCGGTATCGAGCCCCATCCGGCCAGCTTGATACTGGCGAGCACACCGATCATCACCACGTTGAGCACGATGGGTGCAGCGGCCGCCGCCGCAAAGCGGTGCAGCGAGTTCAGCACGCCGCCGAGCAGCGCCACCAGCGACATGAACAAGAGATAGGGGAAGGCGATCCGGGTCATCACGATGGCCAGGTCGAACTTGGATGGAAGCTCGGAAAAGCCCGGCGCGAAGAGGTACATCAGCCACGGCATCAGCACTTCGCAAAAGGCAACCACTCCCAACAGGGTAACGAGGAGAACCGCGTAGACTTCCTCGGCAAACAGTCGCGCCGCCTCATGGCCTTCGCCTTCGTAGCGCTTGGCGAACAGCGGCACGAAGGCCGAATTGAACGCGCCTTCGCCGAACAGCCGGCGGAACAGGTTGGGAAAGCGGAAGGCGATGACAAAAGCCTCCGCCACCGGTCCGGCGCCCACGGTCGAGGCCAGCAGCATGTCACGCACAAAGCCGAGGAGGCGGCTGATGAGCGTATATCCGCCGACCGTTGCGGCCGATTTGATGAGAGCCATGGGCATCGAGGCTCCTGAAGGACTTAAGCGGGGTGTCTGTTATCAGGCCGGGACGTTAAAATCACGCTAGTCCTTGCCGCTCGCCCCAAAAGCGAGCGGACCGGCTTACGCGGCCGCTTTCTCCGCCTTCGGCTCGAGAACGGCGGTGAGCTGGCGCATGATGTTGTTGCGTCGCGTCGTGCTGGTGATCTTCGCCGCTGTCAGATCGGTGACGTAGAAGACGTCGACGGCGCGCTCCCCGAAGGTCGTGATGTGTGCCGAGGCGATGTTGAGATTGAGCCCGAACAGGGCTTCGGTGAGATCATATAGAAGCCCCATGCGGTCGAGACCATTGACCTCGATGACCGTGTAGAGGTTGGAAAGATCGTTGTCGACATTGACGCGCGGTTCGACGCGGAACGCCTTGATGCGCCCCCTGGGCCTTCCGGCCTTCGACAACAGATCCTTCAGCCGCACCTCACCGGCCAGCACCTGACGGATGAGCGTGGCGACACGGTCAGCGCGCCTGAGCTCATCCTTGTCGGTATCGAAGGCGCGCTGCATCAGCAGGGTATCGAGGGCCATGCCGTCGGCGGTGGTAAAGATCTGCGCGCCGGCAATGTTGGCGGTGCCGGCGGCGCAGGCGCCAGTGAGCTGGGCCAGAAGCCGGGGATGGTCAGGCGTGAACACGGTGAGTTCGGTAATGCCGGTGAAGGCATCGGTCTTTGCCGCATAGGCAACACCTTCGCCGGCTCTCTCGGCCGTCTCGATCAGTTCCGCATGCGCCACCTGGTGCTCGGTATCGACATTGAGCCAGTAGGGATCGTAGTGGCGCGCGAACCAGGCTTTCAGGCGCGCCTTGCTCCAGCCGCTCATGCGTTCGGCAAACGCCGCCTGCGCCTCAGCCACCCGGTCCTTGCGCGACACCGAGCTGTGGCCGCCGCTGAGCACCGGCTCGGCCTCGAAATAGAGCGTGCGCAGAAGCTGGCCCTTCCAGCCGTTCCATACGCCAGGGCCCACGGCGCGGATATCGCACACCGTGAGGATGAGCAGGAGTTTCAGCCGTTCGAGGCTCTGCACCACGTCAGCGAAGTCGAGGATGGTCTTGAAGTCGTTGAGATCGCGCATCTGCGCCGTCTCGCTCATCAACAGGTGATGGCGCACCAGCCAGGCCGCCATTTCCGTTTCCGCCGCTGTCAGGCCGAGGCGCGGGCCCAAGGATTTCGCCACCGCCTCGCCGGCGATGGAGTGGTCCTGCTTGCGGCCCTTGGCGATGTCGTGAAGGAGGGCGGCGAGATAGAGAGCCCG